>Ga0302314_10015066_pt1 | contig 13167 bp, 9 predicted proteins | sample III_Palsa_N2_3_FD_200533 | JGI IMG/M metagenome (GOLD analysis project Ga0302314, IMG submission 200533) | Peat permafrost microbial communities from Stordalen Mire near Abisko, Sweden - III_Palsa_N2_3 | ecosystem: Environmental > Terrestrial > Soil > Palsa > Peat permafrost | place: Sweden...
GTCGAGGCCGGCGCGCTGCCCGGCCTGCTGCCCGGCGGACGCCCGGTCACCGACCCGGAGGCGCGCGCCGAGACCGCCGCCGCCTGGGGCATCGCCGGCATTCCGGCCCGGTTCGGCCGCGACACCAACGGCATCCTCACCGCCGCCGCCAACGGCGACGTCGAGGCGCTGGTGGTCGGCGGGGTGGACACCGGCGACCTGCCCGACCCGGCCGCCGCCGAGGCGGCGCTGGACCGGGTCGGCTTCCTGGTCAGCCTGGAGCTGCGGCCCAGCGCGGTGACCGAGCGCGCCGACGTGGTGCTGCCGGTGGCGGCGGTGGCCGAGAAGGCCGGGACCTTCCTGGACTGGGAGGGCCGGGTCCGGATGTTCGAGACCGCGATCAAGGCCGACCAGCTGACCCGGCGTCATCTGAGCAGCGACCTCCGGGTGCTGCACATGCTGGCGGACGCGCTGGACCGGCACCTGGGCCTGCCCGACCTCACCGCGGCCCGCCGGGAACTGGACGCCCTGGGCGCCTGGTCCGGTGCCGGGCACGCGCCGCTCGACCCCCCGGCCGAGCAGGCCCGTCCGCTGCCGCGCCCCGGCGCGGGCGAGGCGGTGCTCGGCGGCTGGCGGATGCTGCTGGACAACGGCTCGCTGCAGGAGGGCGACCCGGCGCTGGCCGGCACCCGCCACCCGGCGGTGGCCCGGCTGTCCCCGGCCACCGCCGCCGAGGTGGGCGTCGCCGACGGTGCGCCGCTCTCGCTCTCCGGACCGGCCGGCTCGGTCACCCTGCCGCTGGCGATCACCCCCGACCTGCCGGACCGGGTGGTCTGGATCCCGCTCAACTCCACCCCCGGCGGCGCCACCCGCGCCCTGGGCGTGCTCCCCGGCCGCGTCGTCGGACTGGCCCAGGCCCCGACCACCCTGGAGGTGAACTGATGGCGGCTCAGGCAGCCCTGCTCGCCGCGACCGAGGACCTCTCGGTGTTCGGCACCGACCCCTGGTGGCTGGTGGTCGTCAAGGCCGTGTTCTGCTTCGCCTTCCTGGTCGGCACGGTGCTGATCGCGATCGTCTGGGAGCGCAAGGTCGTCGCCTGGATGCAGTTGCGGATCGGCCCCAACCGGCACGGTCCCTGGGGCATGCTGCAGAGCCTCGCGGACGGGGTGAAGCTGGCCCTCAAGGAGGACCTGGTCGTCACCGCCTCCGACAAGGTGGTCTACATCCTGGCCCCGGTCATCTCGGCGGTCCCGGCCTTCATGGCCTTCGCGGTGATCCCCTTCGGCCCGGCCGACCACGAGATCTCGATCTTCGGCACCCGGACCACGATGCAGCTCACCGACTTCCCGGTGGCCATGATCTACGTCCTGGCCATCGCCTCGATCGGGATCTACGGCATCGTGCTGGCCGGTTGGGCCTCGGGCTCGACCTACCCGCTGCTCGGCGGGCTGCGCTCGGCCGCGCAGATGGTCTCCTACGAGATCGCCATGGGCCTGTCCTTCGCGGCGGTCTTCCTGGACTCCGGGACCATGTCCACCTCCGGGATCGTCGCCGCCCAGCAGCACACCTGGTTCGCGCTGCTGCTGCCGGTCAGCTTCATCATCTACATCATCTCGATGGTCGGCGAGACCAACCGGGCGCCGTTCGACCTCCCCGAGGCCGAGGGCGAGCTGGTCGGCGGCTTCAACACCGAGTACTCCTCGCTGAAGTTCGCGATGTTCATGCTGGCCGAGTACATCAACATGGTGACCGTCTCGGCCGTCGCCAGCGTGATGTTCCTGGGCGGCTGGCGCGCGCCGTGGCCGATCACCGCCTTCTGGGCGGGCGCCAACCACGGCTGGTGGCCGATGCTCTGGATCGTCATCAAGATCCAGCTGCTGCTGTTCTTCTTCATCTGGCTCCGCGGCACCCTGCCCCGGCTGCGCTACGACCAGTTCATGAAGCTGGGCTGGAAGGTGCTGATCCCGGTCTCGCTGGTCTGGCTGGTGCTGGTCGCCACGGTGCGGACGCTGCGGAACCGCGGCACCCACTACACCGACCTGGTGCTGGTCAGCGTCGGCGCGATCCTGGCGGTGGTGCTGCTGTCGATCGTCTGGGACACCCTGCGCAACCGCCGGGCCCCCGAGGAGACCGCGCCCGAGCCGGAGTTCGACGCCATGGCCGGCGGGTTCCCGGTGCCGCCGCTGCCCGGGCAGCAGTTGCCGCCCACGCCGCGCCGGCCCTCCCGGATCCCGCAGCCCGTTCCCGCAGCCAACGTTTCCGCACTGAAGGGAGGAGACGACGATGCCCAGTGATGACTCGTCCGAGCGTTCCTCGTTCGGACTGGGCCCCGCCGCCGGCTTCGGCGTGACCTTCACGGCCATGTTCAAGAAGCGGCTCACCGAGCAGTACCCGGAGTACAAGAAGCCCACCGCGCCCCGCTTCCACGGCCGGCACCAGCTGAACCGCCACCCGGACGGGCTGGAGAAGTGCATCGGCTGCGAGCTCTGCGCCTGGGCCTGTCCGGCCGACGCCATCTACGTGGAGGGCGCGGACAACACCGACGAGGAGCGCTACTCGCCCGGCGAGCGCTACGGCCGGGTCTACCAGATCAACTACGCCCGCTGCATCCTCTGCGGACTCTGCATCGAGGCCTGCCCGACCCGGGCGCTGACGATGACCAACGAGTACGAACTCGCGGACAGCAGCCGGGAGTCGCTGATCTACACCAAGGAGCAGCTGCTGGCCGGCCTGACCGAGGGCATGGTCGAGTCCCCGCACTCGATCTTCCCCGGGACGGACGAGGGCGACTACTACCGGGGCGCGGTCACCGAGGCCGCGCCGGGCACGGTCCGGCAGGTGGCGGTCAGCAAGGGCGAGACCGCGGAGACCGGGCCCAAGGCCGAGGGGGCGTCGGCATGAACGAGCTCGCCGTCCCGCTGACCGGGGCCGCCTCCACCGGTGAGGCCGTGCAGTTCTGGGTGCTCGCGGTGATCGCCGTGGCCGGAGCGCTGGGCATGGTGCTCTGCCGGAAGGCGGTGCACTCCGCGCTCTGCCTCGCGGCCACCATGCTGGCCCTGGCCGTCTGCTACCTGGCCGAGGGCGCGGTCTTCCTCGGCGTGGTCCAGATCGTCGTCTACACCGGCGCGATCATGATGCTCTTCCTGTTCGTGGTGATGCTGGTCGGCGTGACCGCCGAGGACGCGGTGAAGGAGCCGCTGAAGGGCCAGCGCGTGGCGGCGGTCCTCGGCGGCCTCGGCTTCGGGGCGATGCTGATCGTCGGCATCGGCAACGCCGGGCTGCGCACCTTCACCGGCGTCGGCGCGGCCGACGCGGCGGCCGGCGGCAACGTCCAGGGGCTGGCGCTGCGGATCTTCAGCCAGTACGTCTGGGCCTTCGAGGTCACCGGCGCGCTGCTGATCACCGCCGCGATCGGGGCGATGGTGCTGACCCACCGGGAGCACACCGAGGAACGCCAGTCCCAGCGCGAACTCGCGGAGCAGCGGGTCAGGTTGGGAACCCAGATCACCCCGCTGCCGGCCCCCGGCGTCTACGCCAGGCACAACGCGGTGGACATCCCCGGCCTGCTGCCGGACGGCAGCATCGCCGAGCTGTCGGTCAACCCGACGCTGCGGGCCCGGGGCCAGATGCGCGACGTCAGCGGCGACATGCTGCGGCGGATGGACGAGCTGGAGGCCGGCACCGCCGAATGGCTCGATCGCAAGGCGCCGAAGCCGCGCACCAGCTTGGAGTTGACGAGCCTTCAGAAGACGCCCGCAGCTCCCGTCGTACCCGGTGAGAACGGAGGGGCCTCCGAGTGAACCCCGTCAACTACCTCTATCTGGCGGCCCTGCTGTTCACCATCGGCGCCACCGGCGTGCTGGTGCGGCGCAACGCCATCGTGCTGTTCATGTGCGTGGAGCTGATGCTCAACGCCTCCAACCTGGCCCTGGTCACCTTCTCCCGGCTGCACGGCAACCTGGACGGGCAGATCATCGCCTTCTTCACCATGGTGGTGGCCGCCGCCGAGGTCGTCGTCGGACTGGCGATCATCGTGAGCGTCTTCCGCACCCGTCACTCGGCCTCGGTCGACGACTCCAACCTCATGAAGCTGTAGCGGCGGAGGCTGACTGACCGTGGACAATCTCATCCCCGTACTGGTCGCGGTGCCCCTGGCCGGAGCCGCCGTGCTCCTGCTGGGCGGACGCCGCCTGGACGCCTTCGGCCACTGGCTCGGCGTCCTCGCCTCCACCGCCTCCTTCGCCGTGGGGCTCACCCTCTTCTTCCACATGCTCGGGCAGCCGGTCGGCTCGCGGGCGGCCCACATCACCCTGTGGACCTGGGTGCCGGTCAACGGCTTCCAGGCCCCGGTGGGCTTCCAGCTCGACCAGCTCTCCATCGTGTTCGTGCTGCTGATCACCGGTGTCGGCTCGCTGATCCACCTCTACTCGGTGGGCTACATGGAGCACGACGAACGCCGCCGGCGCTTCTTCGGCTATCTGAACCTCTTCCTGGCGGCCATGCTGCTGCTGGTCCTGGCCGACAACTACCTGCTGCTGTACGTCGGCTGGGAGGGCGTGGGCCTGGCCTCGTACCTGCTGATCGGCTTCTGGCAGCACAAGCCCAGCGCCGCGACCGCCGCCAAGAAGGCCTTCCTGGTGAACCGGGTCGGCGACCTGGGACTGTCGATCGCGATCATGCTGATGTTCAGCACCTTCGGCAGCTTCACCTTCGGCGCGGTCTTCCCGAACGCGGGCCACGCCTCGAAGGCGACGCTGACCGGCATCGGGCTGATGCTGCTGCTGGCCGCCTGCGGCAAGTCGGCGCAGGTGCCGCTGCAGTCCTGGCTCGGTGACGCGATGGAGGGCCCGACCCCGGTCTCGGCGCTGATCCACGCGGCGACCATGGTCACCGCCGGCGTCTACCTGATCACCCGTTCCGGCGCGATCTTCAACCTGGCCCCGACCGCCCAGCTGGCCACGGTCTGCGTGGGCGCGGTGACGCTGCTCTTCGGTGCCATCGTCGGTTGTGCCAAGGACGACATCAAGAAGGCCCTGGCCGGATCGACCATGTCGCAGATCGGCTACATGATCATGGCGGCCGGGCTCGGTCCGATCGGCTACGTCTTCGCCATCATGCACCTGGTCACCCACGGCTTCTTCAAGGCCGGGCTGTTCCTCGGGGCCGGCTCGGTGATGCACGGGATGAACGACGAGGTCGACATGAGGAAGTACGGGGGGCTGCGCAAGTACATGCCGCTGACCTTCGTCACCTTCGGCCTCGGCTATCTGGCGATCATCGGCTTCCCCGGCCTGTCCGGCTTCTTCTCCAAGGACAAGATCATCGAGGCGGCCTTCGCCCGCGGCGGCACCGAGGGCTGGATCCTCGGCACGGCCGCCCTGATCGGGGCCGGCGTCACCGCGTTCTACATGACCCGGGTGATGCTGATGACCTTCTTCGGCGAGAAGCGCTGGGTCCCCACTCCAGACATCAGCGGCTCCGCCGCGGGCGAGGCCCACCCGCCGCACCCGCACGAGTCCCCGAAGACCATGGTGGTCCCGATGGTGGTGCTGGCCTTCGGCTCGGTCTTCGCCGGCTGGCTGTTCTCGCTGAACAGCTCCTTCGTCAACTGGCTGACCCCGGTCACCGGTCACGAGGAGGGCCACTCCCCGCTGACCTCGCTCAGCGTCACGCTGATCTCCATGGTGGTGATCGCGCTCGGGGTGCTGGCCTCCTGGCTGATGTACGGCCGCCGCCCGGTGCCGGCCACCCCGCCGCTGGGCTCGCTGCTCACCCGGGCCGCCCGGCGCGACCTGCTGCAGGACGACTTCAACCACGTGGTCCTGGTCGGCGGCGGCGAGCACCTCACCCGCTTCCTGGTCTACCTGGACGCCAAGGGCTTCGACGGCGTGGTCAACGGCGTCGCCGCCCTGGTCGGCGGGGTCTCCGGACGCGCCCGCAAGCTGCAGACCGGCTATGTCCGCTCCTATGCGCTGTCGATGTTCGGCGGTGCGCTGGTGCTGGTGGCCACGACTCTCCTGATGAGGTCGATGTGAGCTCCTTCCCGCTGCTGACCGTGACCGCCGCGCTGCCGGCCGTCGGCGCGGTCCTCACCGCGGCCCTACCGGCCGCCACCAATCCCCGGCGACGCGACCTCAACAAGATCATCCCGCTGGCGCTCTCGCTGGCGACGCTGGCACTGTCCATCGTCATCGCGGTCCGCTTCACCCCCGGCGGGGCGCACTACCAGTTCACCGAGTCGCACCCGTGGATCGCCGACTTCGGCATCGGCTACAGCCTGGGCGTCGACGGCATCGCGGTGGTGCTGATCCTGCTCACCGCGGTCCTGGTGCCCTTCGTGATGCTGGCCTCCTGGCACGACGCCGACCCGGTCGCCAACGACGCCGGCACCTTCGAGCGCAGCCGCCGGACCCAGGGCTTCTTCGCCCTGATCCTGGCGGTCGAGGCGATGGTGGTGCTCTCCTTCGAGTCCACCGACGTCTTCCTGTTCTACGTGTTCTTCGAGGCCATGCTCATCCCGATGTACTTCCTCATCGGCGGCTTCGGCGACCGCACCCAGGGCGAGGACGCCAAGCAGCGCTCCTACGCGGCCGTCAAGTTCCTGCTCTACAACCTGCTCGGCGGACTGATCATGCTGGCCGCGGTGATCGGGCTCTATGTGATCACCGCCCAGCAGGGCATCGGCACCGGCGGCCACGGCACCTTCGACCTGCCGACCATCACCCGGGCGCTGGCCAGCGGCAAGCTGCACTTCTCGCCGGTCGCCGAGAACGCGCTGTTCCTCGGCTTCATGTTCGCCTTCGCGGTGAAGGCCCCGCTCTGGCCGCTGCACACCTGGCTGCCGAACGCCATGGGCGAGGCCACCCCGGGCGTGGCGGTGCTGATCACGGCGGTGGTCGACAAGGTCGGCACCTTCGCGATGCTGCGCTACTGCCTCTACCTGTTCCCGAACGCCTCCAGGACCTTCGCCCCGGCGATCCTGGTGCTGGCGCTGATCGGGATCATCTACGGGGCGCTGCTGGCGGTCGGTCAGAAGGACATCAAGCGGCTGATCGCCTTCGCGTCCATCTCGCACTTCGGCTTCATCATCATGGGCATCTTCGCGATGACCTCGCAGGCGCAGGCCGGGGCGACGCTCTACATGGTCAACCACGGCATCTCGACCGCGCTGCTGCTGCTGGTGGCCGGGTTCCTGATGTCCCGTCGGGGCAGCCGGCTGATCGGCGACTACGGCGGCGTCCAGAAGGTCGCGCCGATCCTGGCCGGGACCTTCCTGATCGGCGGTCTGGCGACGCTGTCGCTGCCCGGACTGGCGCCCTTCGTCAGCGAGTTCCTGGTGCTGGTCGGCACCTTCACCCGGTACCCGGTGATCGGCATCATCGCCACCATCGGCATCGTCCTGGCCGCGCTCTACGTGCTGGTGCTCTACCAGCGCACCATGACCGGTCCGGTCAAGGCCGCGGTCAGCGGCTTCCGTGACCTCCGGGCCCGGGAGCTGGTGGTGGTCACCCCGTTGATCGCGCTGCTGCTGGTGCTCGGCGTCTACCCGAAGCCGCTCACCGACCTGGTCAACCCGGCCGTCAACGCCACGCTCTCCGCCGTCCAGCGGACCGATCCCGCCCCCGCGCACCCGGTCACCGCGACCGGCACCACGGGGACGACAACCACCACGACCGGAGGCGGACAGTGAGCAGCGCGCCGAGCGCCGTCCACAGCCTGTGGACACTCGCCGACCAGTCGACGTCCTCGACCATCGGCACCTTCACCCAACCGCACGTCCAGTACGCCCAGTTGTCGCCGATGCTGATCGTCACCGGCGCGGCCGTGCTCGGCATCCTGGCCGAGGCCTTCGTGCCCCGGAAGGGCCGCTACTGGACCCAGATCGGCATCGCCCTGACCGGACTGGTCGCGGCCTTCGTGGCGATCGTGCTGCTGGCCGCCGACGGCTACGCCGGGGCCAAGGCCGACCTGGCCGTCCAGGGCGCGGTCGCGGTCGACGGTCCTGCCCTCTTCCTCCAGGGCACCATCCTGCTGATCTCGATCGTCGCGGTGCTCGGCTTCGCCGAACGCCGGCTGGAGACCGGGACCGCCGCCAACGGCGCCCCGGTCGACGCCTTCACCCCGCAGGCGGCGGCGGTGCCCGGCAGCGACGCGGAGAAGTCCGCCGTCCGCTCCGGCTTCGCCACCACCGAGGTCTACCCGCTGACCATGTTCGCCGTGGTCGGGATGCTGCTCTTCCCGGCCGCCGGCGACCTGCTGACCATGTTCATCGCGCTGGAGGTCTTCTCGCTCCCGCTCTACCTGCTCTGCGCGCTGGCCCGCCGCCGGCGGCTGCTCTCGCAGGAGGCGGCGGTCAAGTACTTCCTGCTCGGGGCGTTCTCCTCGGCCTTCTTCCTGTTCGGGCTGGCGCTGCTCTACGGCTACGCCGGCACGGTCTCGCTCAGCGGCATCGCCGCGGTGGTCTCCGGGACCGAGTCGCCGGTCACCCCGGCCCTGGCCAACACCACCGGCAACGACGCGCTGCTGCTGATCGGGATGGCGATGATCGGCGTCGGCCTGCTGTTCAAGGTCGGCGCGGTGCCCTTCCACTCCTGGACCCCGGACGTCTACCAGGGGGCGCCGACACCGGTCACCGGCTTCATGGCGGCCGCCACCAAGGTCGCCGCCTTCGGTGCGCTGCTGCGCCTGCTCTACGTGGCCTTCCCCGGCCTGACCTGGGACTTCCGTCCGGTGATGTGGGGCGTGGCGATCCTGACCATGGTGGTCGGCTCGATCATCGCGGTCACCCAGACCGATGTGAAGCGGCTGCTGGCCTACTCCTCCATCGCCCACGCCGGATTCATCCTCACCGGCGTGATCGCGATGAACAAGGCCGGGATCTCCGCGGTGCTGTTCTACCTCGGCGCCTACTCCTTCGTGACCCTCGGCGCCTTCGCGGTGGTCACCCTGGTCCGCGACGCCGGCGGGGAGGCGACCCACCTGTCCCGCTGGGCCGGGCTCGGCCGGCGCTCGCCGCTGGTCGCGGCGGTCTTCGCACTGTTCCTGCTGGCCTTCGCCGGGATCCCGCTGACCAGCGGCTTCGCCGGGAAGTTCGCGGTCTTCCAGGCCGCCGCCGCCAGCGGGGCGACCCCGCTGGTGATCGTCGGTGTGCTCTCCTCGGCGGTGGCGGCCTTCTTCTACATCCGGGTCATCGTGCTGATGTTCTTCTCCGACCCGCGACCTGACGGCCCGAGCGTCGCGGTGCCGAGCGTCTTCACCGGCACCGCGATCGCGCTCGGGGTGGCGGTCACCCTGGTGCTCGGCATCCTGCCGCAGTACTTCCTCCACCTGGCCGGTCAGGCGTCCGTCTTCATCCACTGACGGCGGGCAGCGGCCCCGAAGTCCGGCCCGGCGTGGCGCTTGCCACGCCGGGCCGGAGCATTGATCATCTCTTGACCGGATACGCTGCTCAGGATGGCAGTAGCGGCTCGGGAAGAAGCCGTGTGACCGACCACAGCGACAGGAGAGTTCCCGGTGACCGTCGTGGGGCCCTTGGGGCTGAGCGTGCAGGACCAGGCACTGGAAGCGGACGTCCTCCTCGGCATGGCTGCCGTGGAGCAGGCGCTGTGTGAGGCCACCAAGAGCGATGTGCCGTTCATCACAGTGACCGCACAGCATCTGCTCGACGCCGGGGGCAAGCGCTTCCGTCCGCTGCTGGTCCACCTGGCCGCCCAGTTCGGCGATCCCAACGCGCCCGGGGTGGTTCCCTCCGCGGTGGTGGTCGAACTCACCCACCTGGCCACGCTCTATCACGACGACGTCATGGACGAGGCGTTGATGCGGCGCGGCTCGGCCAGCGCCAACGTCCGCTGGGACAACTCGGTGGCGATCCTCACCGGCGACTTCCTCTTCTCCCGGGCGTCGAAGATCCTCGCCGGGCTCGGCCCGGAGGCGGTCCGGCTGCAGGCCGACGCCTTCGAACGGCTGGTCACCGGCCAGATCCAGGAGACCGCGGGCCCCGGTCCCGGTCAGGACCCGGTCCAGCACTACCTCGACGTCCTCTCCGGCAAGACCGGCTCGCTGATCGCGGTGGCCTGCCACTTCGGCGCGCTGATGTCCGGCGCCGACGAGGACGTGACCGAGGTGCTCACCCAGTACGGCGAGCGCATCGGCATCGCCTTCCAACTCGCCGACGACATCCTCGACATCGCCAGCGACAGCGAGGAGTCCGGCAAGACCCCCGGCACCGACCTGCGCGAGGGCGTGCCGACGCTGCCGGTGCTGCTGCTCCGGGCCGCCGAGCCCGACCCCGCCGTCCCCGGCGACCTCCGGCTGCGCGAGCTGCTGGACGCCGGCTTCGCCCCCGCCGTCCCGGACGCCGACGCCCGGCACGCCGAGGCACTGCTGCTGCTGCGCGCCCACCCGGCGCTGGCCCGCGCCCGCGAGGACACCCTGCGCTACGCCGAGGCCGCCCGCGAGCTGCTGGTCCGGCTGCCGGACTGCTCCGCCAGGTCGGCCCTGGAGGGCCTCTGCGATGCGGTGGCGCTCCGCACGATGTGACGGCGGGTACCGCGCACATCGGCGAGACTGTTCCCGCGAGGGGCAGCCGGACGGTCGCCCCGGGGGACGAGGGAGTGCGCACGTGCGGGTAGTCATCGCCGAGGACTCGGTGCTGTTGCGGGAGGGCCTGACCAGGCTGCTGACCGACCGCGGCCTGGAGGTCGTGGCCGGGGTCGGCGACGGCGAGGAACTGCTGGCCCTGCTGGACGAGCTGGCACTGCGGGGCGAGCTGCCCGACGTCGTGGTCGCGGACGTCCGGATGCCGCCCACCCACACCGACGAGGGCGTCCGCGCCTGCGTCGAACTGCGCCGCCGCCACCCGGGCGTGGGGACGCTGGTGCTGTCCCAGTACGTGGAGGAGCGCTACGCCTCGGAGCTGCTCTCGGGCTCGACCCGGGGCGTCGGCTACCTGCTGAAGGACCGGGTCGCCGACGTCCGGGAGTTCGTCGAGGCGGTGCAGCGGGTGGCCCAGGGCGGCACCGCGCTGGACCCGGAGGTGGTCGCCCAGCTGCTCGGCCGCAGTCGGAAGCACGATGTGCTGGACAGTCTGACGCCGCGTGAGCGGGAGGTCCTGGGGCTGATGGCGGAGGGTCGCACCAACGCGGCCGTCGCCCGGCAGCTGGTGGTCTCCGACGGCGCGGTGGAGAAGCACGTCAGCAATATCTTCATGAAGCTGGGCCTGTCCCAGAGCCCGGAGGACCACCGCCGGGTGCTGGCCGTGCTGACCTACATCAACGGCTGACCCGTGTTCAACTGCTGAGCTCCCCGACCGTCGCCAGAAACATCTGATGAGCAGTCAATCATCCTGCTGGCGACGTGATTTCGGGCAACCTGGAGACGTGTCCCCGGCTTACCGTGAAGGGCGGCCCCGACCGGCTTAGGATGACGATCGATGCACCAAGCAGCCCCGTCGAGGGAGGTCCTTGCGTTGACCAGTCAGGTCCAGGAGCCGATCGAAGCCGAGGGGCCGCCGCCCGCCGCGGTGCCCACCGGGCCCGCCCCGCGGCGGGTGCAGCGGCTCGACCGGGTCGTCATCCGCTTCGCCGGCGACTCCGGTGACGGGATGCAGCTCACCGGCGACCGCTTCACCACCGAGACCGCCGGCTTCGGCAACGACCTCTCCACCCTGCCCAACTTCCCCGCCGAGATCCGGGCCCCCGCCGGCACCCTGCCCGGGGTGTCCAGCTTCCAGCTGCACTTCGCCGACCACGACATCCTCACCCCGGGCGACGCCCCGAACGTGCTGGTGGCGATGAACCCGGCGGCGCTCAAGGCCAACCTCGGCGACGTCCCGCGCGGGGCCGAGATCATCGTCAACACCGACGAGTTCACCAAGCGGGCGCTGGCCAAGGTCGGCTACACAGCCGACCCGCTGGCCGACGGCTCGCTGGCCGGCTACGCGGTCCACCCGGTGCCGCTGACCAGCCTGACCGTCGAGGCGCTGAAGGACAGCGGCCTGGCCCGCAAGGACGCCGAGCGGGCCAAGAACATGTTCGCGCTGGGGCTGCTCAGCTGGATGTACCACCGGCCGACCGAGGGCACCGAAAGGTTCCTGCGGACCAAGTTCGCCAGGCGGCCGGAGATCGCCGAGGCCAATATCAGCGCCTTCAAGGCGGGTTGGAACTACGGCGAGACCACCGAGGACTTCGCCGTCTCCTACGAGGTCGCCCCGGCCACCGCGGCCTTCGCGCCCGGCCGGTACCGCAACATCTCCGGCAATCTGGCGCTGGCCTACGGGCTGGTCGCCGCCTCGAAGCTGTCCGGGCTGGCGCTCTACCTCGGCTCCTACCCGATCACCCCGGCCTCGGACATCCTGCACGAGCTGTCCAAGCACAAGAGCTTCGGCGTCCGGACCTTCCAGGCCGAGGACGAGATCGCCGGCATCGGCGCGGCGCTGGGCGCGGCCTTCGGCGGCGCCCTGGGGGTGACCACCACCTCCGGTCCCGGGGTGGCGCTGAAGTCGGAGACCATCGGCCTGGCGGTCTCGCTGGAGCTGCCGCTGCTGATCGTCGACATCCAGCGGGGCGGCCCCTCGACCGGGCTGCCGACCAAGACCGAGCAGGCCGACCTGCTGCAGGCGATGTACGGGCGCAACGGCGAGGCCCCGGTGCCGATCGTCGCCCCGGCCACGGCGGCCGAGTGCTTCACCGCCGCCCTGGAGGCCGCCCGGATCGCGCTGACCTACCGCACCCCGGTCTTCCTGCTCTCCGACGGCTACCTGGCCAACGGCTCCGAGCCCTGGCGGATCCCGGAGCAGAGCGAGCTGCCGGACCTCCGCCCGCAGTTCGCCACCGCCCCGAACCGCCCGGACGGCAGCTTCTGGCCCTACCTCCGCGACCCGGAGACCCTGGCCAGGCCCTGGGCCGTGCCGGGCACCCCCGGCCTGGAGCATCGGATCGGCGGCATCGAGAAGCAGGACGGCACCGGCAACATCTCCTACGACCCGGCCAACCACGACCACATGGTCCGCACCCGGCAGGCCAAGGTCGACGGCATCGCCGTGCCCGCGCTGGAGGTCGACGACCCGGGCGGCGAGGCCCGGCTGCTGGTGCTGGGCTGGGGCTCGACCTACGGCCCGATCGCCGCCGCCGCCCGCCGGGTGCGCGCCGCCGGGGGCCGGGTCGCCCAGGCCCACCTGCGGCACCTCAA
>Ga0302314_10015069_pt1 | contig 13167 bp, 11 predicted proteins | sample III_Palsa_N2_3_FD_200533 | JGI IMG/M metagenome (GOLD analysis project Ga0302314, IMG submission 200533) | Peat permafrost microbial communities from Stordalen Mire near Abisko, Sweden - III_Palsa_N2_3 | ecosystem: Environmental > Terrestrial > Soil > Palsa > Peat permafrost | place: Sweden...
AAGCGCTCCTGAAGCCCGCTCACTCCGTAGGTGCGCAGCACGAACCACAACTTGAGCGCCCGGAAGCGGCGCCCGAGCTGGAGGCCATAGTCCATGTAGTTGCGGCCATCGGTCTCGGGCGTGATCAGGACGTCCGAGACCAACGCGAAGGTGCGCCGCAGCAGTTCCAGGTCGCGCACGTAGAGCACGCTCAAGTCGATCGGGACGAACATCCACTTGTGCGGGTTGACGACCAGCGAGTCGGCGTCGTGCGCGCCGTCGAGCAGCCAGCGGAATTCGGGCAGGATCGCAGCCGGACCGCCGTAGGCTGCATCGACGTGGAGCCACACGCCGCGCTCGCGGGTCAGCGCGCGAATGCCGGCGACGGGATCGGTGGAGGTCGTCGACGTCGTGCCGACGGTTGCGACCGCGCACATCGGACGACGCCCCGCCGCACGATCCTCGTCGATTGCTGCCGCCAGCGCGGAAGGAATCATGGCGAAGCGCTCGTCGACCGGGATCTTCACCACGTTCTCGCGCCCGATCCCGAGCGCGATCGCGCCTTTCTCGATGTGCGAGTGCGTGTGTTCGGTGACGTAGACGCGCAGCGCCGGGAGATCGCTGCGCCCGGCCATACCGCGCGTGCGAATGTCGAGCTCCAGCGACTCGCGCGCCGCCGCCAGCGCGGTGAAGCCGCCGATCGAAGCCGTATCGTACACGATGCCGTGGAACGCGTCGGGCAGCCCGAGCATTTGCCGCAGCCAGTTCAGCGTGACGTCTTCAAGCTCGGTCGCGGCCGGCGACGTACGCCAGAGCATCGCGTTGACGTCGAGCGCCGCAGCCAACGCTTCGGCCATCACCGCAACCTGCGCCGAGCTGATCGCAAAGTACGCGAAGAAGCGCGGATGATTCCAGTGCGTGATGCCCGGGATGACCAGCCGTTCGAAATCACTGAAAATCCGCTCGAACGGCTCACCCTCGATGGGCGGCTGCGACGGCAGCGCTGCGACCAGATCGCCGGGCTTCGCACGCGAGAGGACCGGATAGCGGCGCGGATCGCGAAAATACGCCTCGATCCAATCGGTGACGCGCGCGAAGGAGGCCGCCGCGTCGTCGGGCGCGATCACATCGCCGGGAAAGGGATGCACGATGCGCCGTTTTTGGGCGCTGACGGCGTTCGCACCCGCCGACGCGAGGCGGGTCCGCCGTTTCGCCTCACGAAAGCTAACGCCGTCACCGCTTTTCGAGGAGCCTGCATGAACGGCGAGCCGCTCGCGACCCGTCCCCGCGAAACGATTCAGACGGCGTCCGCGCCGGCCCCGATCGGGCCCTACAGTCAGGCCGTCGGCGCAGGTCCCTTCGTCTTTACGTCGGGCGTGATCGGCGTCGATCCGGCCAGCGGCGCCCTGAGCGGCGACGACGCCGCAAGTCAGACCCGCGCGGCAATGGCCAATCTCGGCACCGTCTTGGCGGCGGCCGGTCTGACTTTCGCCGACATCGTGAAGACCACGATTTTCTTGATCGACATGAACGACTTCCGCGCCGTCAACGACGTCTATGGCGAGTCATTTGCCGGCCTGGCTCCGCCGGCGCGCTCGACCGTTGCGGTCGCCGGGCTGCCGCGCGGTGCGCGGGTCGAGATCGAATCGATCGCGCTGCGGCGTTAAGTCGACGCGTCTAGGCCGGCGGTAGGAGCGCGAGCTCGGCGCGAGCAGCCCGGGCGACGTCGGGTTCACCGGTCGCCAGCGCTTGATGGTACTCGCCGCGTGCAAGCTCGATCTTGCCCTGCAGGTTGTAGGTCACCGCCAGCAGGTAGTGCAGCCGCCCGTCGTCCGACGCGACGCTGATGCCCTTGAGGAACGCCGCCTCGGCGAGTGGGAAGAAGCGGTGCTCGTTGTAGTCGTAGCCGAGATCGATGTACGCTTCGGGCCGCAGCGGGTCGGAGCGAATGGCGCGGTTGTAATAGCTGACCGCGGTTTTCCAATCGCCCTGCAGATCGTAGATGTAGCCGATGTCGACCAGCGCTTCGGTGCCTTCGGGGCGCATCGTCAACGCACGGTCGAGATACGGGCGCGCAACCGTCGGGTCGTTCTTCTCGAGATACGCCTCGCCGAGATTGACCGTGGCCGGGTACGAATGCGGGTCGCGATCCAAGCACACCTTGAGGTGTTCGATCGCCGCATCGACGCGATGCATGTCGACGAGCACGTTGGCAACGTCGATGCGCGGGCCACAGCCGTTCGGCATGATGCCGACCGCGTGGTTGAAGGCTTGATAGGCCGCCTCATACTCGCGCAGGGCGCGCCGCGCTTGACCGAGATTCGTCCACGCGACGACGTCGAAGGGGGTCTTCACGGTCGCGTACTCGAGAGTGTTCAAGTACTGCGGCAGATCGCCGGCTCGCTTGTGTGCCAGAATGAGGCCGGCGTAGCCGCCGCGGCTGGGCAAGCTCTTTTGAAACTCGTCGATCGCTTGATTGACGCGGTCCTGCGCGGCGTACAGCGAGCCCAGCCGGCTGTGCGTCTCGCGATCGTCGGGTGCGACGGCGATGATAGCCTTCCAGACCCGTTCCGCCTTGGCGTAGTCCGGGATCCGGAAATAGATGTCGCCGAGCAAGCGGCCGGCCGCGATGTCTTCGGGATGTTGCGCGACGTAGGGCACCAGATCGGCGATCGCACCTTTTACGTCACCGCCCGCGACCTTGGCCCGGGCCGCATCGATGACGCCCGCCCCGGCGGAGCCCAGGGCCGCGGCGCTGTTCGCCGCGTCCTCGGAGCTGGCGGCGGTGGTCGGCCCCGGGGATGGCGGCGGCGAGCCGGCGACGGCTGGGCCCGAAATGCTCGCGACGAGAATTCCGGCGAGGGCAAGGTTGCGCAACAAACGCATGGGCGGCGCTCCTGGAAGGGCCTGTCCCCTTGAGTATACGACCTGCCGCCCCGTCCAGCCTAGCCCGGCGCCGCCCGCATCGTGCGACCTTTCTCGCGGAGTGTCCGCCGCTTGGGCTGCCGAAGCCCACGCCATGGCCACGCAAACGAACGGTTCGATCGGGCGCACCCGCACCGAGTCCGACTCGATGGGGAAGATCGACGTCCCCGCCGACAAGTATTACGGCGCACAGTCGGCGCGCTCGCTAATCCATTTCGATATCGGCGACGCTCTCTCGCCGCGCGACGTGATGCCGCGCGAGATCATCCGCGCGATGGCGGTGCTCAAGAAAGCGGCCGCGCTGGTGAATCGCGACCTCGGTAAGCTCGACGACGAGAAGAGCGCGCTGATCGCTCAAGCCGCTGATGAAGTGATCGCCGGCAAGCTGGCCGAGCATTTCCCGCTGCGCGTCTGGCAGACGGGTTCGGGAACCCAGACGAACATGAACGTCAACGAGGTGATCTCGAACCGCGCGATCGAGATCGCCGGCGGCGAGATGGGATCGAAAGTGCCGATCCATCCCAACGACCACGTCAACATGTCGCAGTCCTCGAACGATACGTTTCCGACCGCCATGCACATGGCGGCGGCGGAAGCGATGGTCGCGATGCTGCCGGCCGTCGAAAAGCTGCGCGACGCACTCGACGTCAAGGCGCGCGCCTGGGCGGCCATCGTCAAGGTCGGCCGCACCCATCTGCAGGATGCGACCCCGCTGACCCTCGGTCAGGAATTCTCCGGCTACGTCAGCCAGCTCGACCGGGACCTCAAACGCTGCCGCGAAGCGCTCGACGACCTCTACGACCTGGCCATCGGCGGCACGGCGGTCGGAACCGGCCTCAACGCGCATCCCGAATTCGCCGAGCGCGCCGCGCGTAAAATCGCCGAGTTGACCGGCTTGCCCTTCCGCTCGCACCCCAACAAGTTCGCCGCGCTGGCCTCGCACGACGAGGTCGTGTTCGCGTCCGGCGCGCTCAAGACGCTCGCCGCTTCGCTGATGAAGATCGCCAACGACATCCGCTGGCTGGCGTCGGGTCCGCGGGCCGGCATCGGCGAATTGATCCTGCCCGAGAACGAGCCCGGCTCGTCGATCATGCCGGGCAAAGTCAATCCGACGCAATCCGAAGCGATGACGATGGTCTGCGTGCAAGTCTTCGGCAACGACGTTGCTATCGGGTTCGGCGGTTCGCAAGGCAACTTCGAACTCAACGTCTTCAACCCGGTGATGATCTACAATTTTCTGCACTCGTGCCGGCTGCTGCAGGACGCCTGCACGATGTTCCGCGAGCACGCGGTCGAGGGGCTGCAGGCCAACGAACCGGTGATCGCCCGCTATTTGGCGGAATCGCTGATGACCGTCACCGCACTGACGCCGAAGATCGGTTACGACAAGTCAGCGGAGATCGCGAAGAAGGCGCACCATGAGGGGACAACCCTCAAGGAGGCGGCGCTCGCGCTCGGTTACATTAGCGCCGGCGACTTCGACGCCCACGTCGTCCCCGCCAACATGACCCATCCGTGAACAGCGTACGCCGGCGGCGCGGAACCGCAGCTACGGCCTGCGCGCTGATGCTCGCGCTGCCGCTGCTCGGCGCGTCGCCCCGTCCGCGCACGGCGACGGCGGTGCCGCCGCCGGCATCCGGTGACGTCTACGGCGTGCGCGTCCTCTCCCGCGCCGACGAGGTCGTCGCGCAAGCGAGCCCCGGTTCGAGTCCAGCCGCATCGTCGGTTCCTACGGCCACCGCGACGCCGGTCCCGGGTCCCGCACCCTCACCGGCGGTCGTCAGCGCGGCCCGCGCCGAGTTCGAAGCGTGGCAGGCCGGTAAGATCGATCTGAATCGCTACATCCCCGAAGCCCGCGCACAGTTCACCGATTCGGCCGTCGGGCAAATCTCCTCGCAGTACCTGCGGCCGCTGGGCGCCGTCAAGACGTTCAGCTTCGTGCGCCAGCTGGCCGTTCAAGGCATGACGGTCTACGAGTTCCGGGCCGCGTGCGCGAACGGTTCGATCGATGAATTGATCTCGTGGAATAGCGCCGGCAAGGTCCAGTTCATCTTCTTCCGCCCGCCGCAATGACGGCGGTCGACCCGCTCAACGCAGCGGCGACGGTTCCCGACGTCACCGTCTTCTTTGCGCGCTGGCGCGCTTGGAGCGACCTGGTGCGCACGCAGCCGCACCGGCGCGATCTGCGCTACGGGCCCTCGGCCGACGAGACGCTCGACCTCTTCGTGCCGCACGCGGGAGCGCCGCTGGTCGTCTTCTTTCACGGCGGGTATTGGCGACGGCTGCACAAGGACGACATGACCTACGTCGCGGGCGGCCTCCAGCCGCACGGCGTCGCGGCCGCGATCGTCAATTATAGTCTCGCCCCAGCCGTGCAGCTCGAGACGATCGTGGCCCAAGCGCGCGCGGCGGTCGCGTGGCTTCGCGCTCACGGCGCGGATTACGGCGTCGACGTGGGGCGCATCGTGGTTGCGGGGCATTCCGCCGGCGGCCATCTGGCCGCGATGTGCGCGGTGGACGCGCCCGTCACCGCCGTCGCCAGCTTGAGCGGGCTGCACGATCTGCGTCCGGTGGCCCGTTCGTTCGTCAACGAATGGCTCGGCCTCGACGATGCGCGCGCGGCCGCCCTGAGCCCAACGCTGCTCGCGCCGGCCGCGCCGTGCACGGTGCGCGCGTGGAGCGGCGAACGCGAGAGCGGCGCGTTTCACGCCCAGGGTGCCGACTTCGCGGCCGCCTGGCGCGCGCGCGGGTGCGATACCGCCTACGCGGACTCTCGCGGTGACAACCACTTCACGATCTGCGATCGGCTGCGCGATTCGGACGACCCCTTGGTCGCCCGAATCGCCGCCCTCGCCGGCTAGGACGAACCCCTAGAACGTTTTCGGGCTGTAATTCGCGCGCGGGGCCGGATGCTGTGCGGCGATCGCCGCCGTCGCCGCCTTGGCCCACGGCGAATCGCAGTTGCCGTCCGACTCAACCGCCGGCACCTCGGCAATGATGTCGTACATGAACTGCGTCTTCGCGAACTGCTTCGCCGAAACGCTGGCGCCGCCGTAGACCTCTTGGGCGCACTGATGGTCGCAGGCGTGGTATTCCGCGTTGGTCGCCTTCGCGGCCGGGAAACTGAAGTTCTCGAACGCGGCGGCGAGCTTGCCGGCATCGGTGGTTCCGGCCGTCGCGATGCGCTCCATCAGCGAGTGTGCCGCCATGTACCCGAGGTAGTGACGGCCCGAGATCGGTCCGCTGATGCCTTTGCGCAAGCGGGCCGCCAACTTCTCGGCGGCCGGCGAAACGCTCGGCGCCCACAGCACCGGGAACGTGGCGCCGACAACCGCGTCGAGGGGCAGCGCCTTGTAATAGATATCTTCCAGCGAGATGCCGGCCAGCTTCATCTTCTTGTTGAGGCCGAACTGTACGAACTGTTTGGCCGTGTTCGCAGCGTCCAAACCGCTGTTGCAGAGCATCAGCACGTCGGCATTGCTGTTCGCAACTTTGGTCAGCACCGAGGAGAAGTCAGTCGTTCCGAGCGGCAGGATGTCGTGGCCGACCTCGGTGCCGCCCGCGCGGCGCAGCGCGTCACCGCATTGCGCGTAGGCATCCTTGCCCAGCGCGTAGTCCGCTTGAATGAAATACCAGTTCTTGCCCAGCGCGAGCGCGCGACGCAGCACCGGCGCGAGCAGCATCCGTGCGTTGGGGCCAAAACGGTAGGTCAGCTTCGTGGCCTTGATTCCGGTCAGCGCGGAATCTTGCGGGCCGAGCAGCAGGTTGAAGATGCCTGAGTCGAGCGCGATCGCGGAGACCGCGGCACCGTTGGCCGATGAGGTTCCGCCGAAGAGCACGTCAACCGACTCTTGCGAGATCAGCCGGCGCGCTTCGGTCGTCGCGGTCGCCGGTTTCGACCCATCGTCGGCGTAGGAGAACTCGTACGTAACCCGGCCGCTGCGATTCGCATCCTCGAGCGCGAGCAGCGCGCCCTGCTTGTGGCACGCTCCGAGATCCGAAAAGACGCCGCTGAACGACTCCAGGAAGCCGATCTTCACCGTCGCGGCCGGCCCGGCCGCAAGCGTAAAACGGGGGACCGCGGCGGCGGATCCGGCGGCAGCCGCGGCGGCCAGGAAGCTGGTACGATTCATCGATCCTCAATTCTGGCGGTGGACAAAAAGCCCGCGCGCGGCCGAGAGCCGTACGCATACAGCCAGTCGGTTTCGCCGTAATCGCCGGGGCTCCGCGTGGCGAGGTCGCGGTTCCGCAGCGCGGCCCTCTCGAGCGGCAGGTGCCAGTAGTCGCCCCAGGCCCGAGCCGTCCTTTGGACCCGCGTTGTGCGCGGTACCCGTTCCGCCTCGTAGGCGGCGAACGCCGCAGGAACGTCGTCGGCATGCGACGTCAGCGCCTCGGCCAGCACGACCGCGTCCTCCAGCGCCTGGGCTGCGCCTTGGGCGAGATATTGGAGCATGGGGTGCGCCGCATCGCCGAGCAAGGTCATGCGGTTGCGCGACCAGCGCGCCGCGGGGATCCGGTCGTACATCGGCCAGCGGCGGTTGCGCCGGAACTTCGTCAACGCATCGCGCACGGGCTCGGCTCCGGAGGCGAAGCGCGCATCGAGTTCCTCGGGCGTGCCCCAGTCGTCGGTGCCGGCGCGATAGCGGCGGCTGCGAAACACGGCGACTTGGTTGTAGAGTTCGGCCCTGCGCACGGGATATTGCACCAGGTGCATCTCCGGACCGGTCCAGAGCATCACGTTGTCCAGTCCTGCATCGCGCGACAGCTCGCCGATCGGAATCGCACCGCGATACGCGACGTACTCCGAACAGATCGGCTCGCCGTCGTCGACGATCGCTCGGCGCAGGGTGGACCACAGTCCGTCGGCGCCGACCAGGATCGCCGTTTCGTACTGCGTCCCATCGGCGCAGGTGACGCACGCCGAATCCCCACGGTCTTCAACCGTCACGATCTCTTTCGACGTTTCCATCGTGATCGCGTCGTGTGAGCGGCAGGCGGCGAGCAGCGCATCGAGCAGGTCGCTGCGGTGCATCACGATGTAGCGGTAACCGTAGCGTTCGCGAAACGGAGAACCGAGATCGAGCGCGGTGAGCTGTTCGCCCGAGATCGCATCCATCCACACGATGCGCTGCGGGAAGACCGCCAACGGCGCGATCGCCTCGAGCACGCCGATGTCGTCCAGCGCCCACGATGCGTTCGGCGCCAGCTGCAGTCCAGCGCCGATCTCGCCGAAGCGCGGCGCCTTTTCGAGCACCCGAACGCGACGGCCGCGGCGTGCAAGCGCCAGGGCGAGGGCGAGGCCGCCGATGCCGCCGCCCACGATCAGCGTCGGGACGCGCGTACAATCGGTCAACGGGCGCACGTAGCGGCCGTTCCTACCCTCAGCAAGGAAACCTTGCAGAAGCGGGTGGACCGTCGCCAGCCGGTAAAACACAAACGCGATCGCCGTTCCAGGCGTTGCCGTTGTGCCGTGACCCGTGCTCTCCGAAAGGATCTTCCCCTGATGCGGACCCTCCTTCGATATGGACTCGCCACGTTGTTGGCACTGGCGGTTGCCGGTTGCTCATCGAAGTCCACGACGACACCGAGCACGACGCCGACGGCGAGCCCAACCCCCGGGGTCAGCGGCGACAGCACCACCGTCACAGCGAGCAGTGCAGGTCAGACCCTCTCGCTCACCGATCAGAGCGGAAACGTCATCGACTTCACCTTTCCCGAGGCCGCCGGAACCGTGCTCCTCGGAACGATGCTGACGGTCGGCGTTGCGCAGACGGCGCCGACGGGGGCGCCGGCGTCGATCGCGCGCCGCGTTCGCGGTACGCGCGGACCGCTCACGACCGGCACCTTCGACGACTTCATCACGATCAGCGTCACGCAAAGCTATACGCTGACCGCACCGCCGGGCATCGTCATCACCGGGGTCACCGCCAACCCCTTCGTTGCCGGCACGTACAACGTGCAGCTCGGCCAGGTCGGCGGCAGTTCGTACACCACGCTCGGTACCGCGACGCTGGCGAACAACATTCTCACCTACAGTCCGTCGGCGAACGGGACGCCGCCCCAGCTTCCGCTGGTCGCCGGAACCACCTACATCATTCAGATTTCGATGTAGTTCACAGGCGCTTGATGAGCTGCCGATGGTGCGGCGCATAGGCGAGCTGTTCGTAGAAGTGCCGCGCGGCGGTGTTTTCCTCGATCACGTTGAGCGTCACCAACCGGTACCCGCGTTCGCGCGCCCAGCCTTCGACGGCCGACATCAAGGCCGCGCCGACGCCGCGTCCGCTCTGCGCCGACGCGATCTCCGAGACGTGCGCGTAGTCTTCGCCGGTGAAGAAGTCGCGGTGCGTGACCGCAAACACGAAGCCGGCCGGTTCGCCGCCCTCATCCTCGGCGATGAGGAAGAGGTCGGCCGGCTCGGGGTGTGCGAGCGCTTCGTTCAGCACCCGGGTCGTGCCGGCGACGACCTCGTCGCGCGTGTGGCCGCCGGCGACCCCGTGCTCGACGAAGCGCGGCACGAGGCCGGCGACGAAGGCGGAATCGTCCGGCCGTGCCGCGCGAATCATTTCACCAGCGGCAGAACGTTGGACGGGGTCAGCGGAAAGAGGCCCAGCGCGAACGTCAAGACCGCGCAGACCCCGACCGCGAGCCACGGCAGCGAGCTGCGCGAACGCTCGTCGCGCACGTGAGCCGGGTCGGCGTGCACAAACATCGCGCGCACGATCTTGAAGTACACGTAGGCGGATATGGCCGTGCCGGCGATCAGCACGCCGGCCAGCCAGGCATACCCGGCGCTCGTCGTCACGGCCAAGATCAGGATCTTTCCGGTGAAACCGATCGTCGGCGGAAGCCCGGCCAGGCCGATCAGGAACAGCGTCATCGCCGCGGCCAGCCACGGTCGCCGGTACGCGAGTCCGGCGAAGCGCGGGAGGCCGACCACGGCGTCGCCGTCGCGCGACATCAGCTCGACCACGGCGAACGCGCCCAGGTTCATGAACATGTAGCCGGCCAGGTACAGCAGCGCATAGCGCAGCCCGAGCGCAGTCTGACCGGCAAAGGCGGCCACGATGTAACCGACCTGTGCGATCCCTGAGTACGCGAGCAGCCGCTTCATGTCGGTCTGGGCGAGCGCCGCGAGGTTCCCGATCAGCATCGAAAGCGCCGCGGCGACCCAGATCGGAATCAGGATCGCGCCGGCGTGGCCGGCCGGGAGCGCGGCGTAGGCGAAGCGCGCGAAGACCGCCAGCGTTCCCGCCTTGGTCACGACCGACATGAACGCGGTGACGGGGAGGGGAGCGCCCTCGTACACGTCCGGCGTCCAAGCGTGGAAGGGAACGAGGCTCAGCTTGAACGCGATGCCGACCAGAAACAGTCCCGCCCCAAGCGCGAACAGCGGCGTCATCGGCGCGGCCGCGAGCGCGGCGAACGTCACCGAACCGGTCGCGCCGAACAGCAGCGCCGAACCGTAGAGCAGAAACCCCGACGCCATCGAGCTGAGGATCAAGTACTTGAGCGCCGCCTCCCGCGCCGTGCTGCGCGCGGAGATCGCGCACAGGCAGTAGAGTCCCAGCGACAAGAGTTCCAGGCCCAGGAAGACCGTCATCAAACTGGCCGCCCCGGACATCAGCATCGCACCGGATGCGCTCCACAGCAGCAGCGCCGTCGTTCCGGCGACTTGGTCGGTCCGTCCGACGCCGGCCGAGAGCAGCAGCGTCGCCACCGTCGCGACGATCACGATCTCGCTGAAAACGATCGAAAATCCGCCCTGAATGAACGCCCCGCCGAACGCGGCGTAGTCGTGCGGATACTGCCCGGCCTCAATGAGACCCGCGAACACTAAGCCGACGATCGCGATACCAACCGCGACGCCGCGGCGCAGGTTTCCGCTCCCGGTCAGGAACAAATCGACGAACAAGATCGCCAGCGGCGTGCACGCGACGACCGCCATCGGCTGAAGTGCGAGGTAGTCGGCGCCGACCGGAAAGCTACCGAACGCCGGCGACATGCGCACCTCCCGCCATCACCGCCGCGATCACGCCGGCCGGATCGATCCCGAGCCACACGAAGGCTGCGACCAAGGGCGCAACCGCCAGGCCCTCGAGCCAGGTGAGATCGCGACGTTCGGGCAGATCCGGATGTTCGGGACCGTTCATGATCGACTGGAACACGCGCAGCATGTAGGCCGCCGCCAGCACGATCGGCAAGAGCGCGATCACGGCCGGCCAGCCGAAGCCCGCGCGATACAATCCGGTGAGAATGAGGATTTCGCCCGCGAATCCGGCCAGGCCGGGCAAACCCAGCGCCGCCAACGCGGCCAGCATCAGCGCGCCGGCCAACTGCGGATTGCGTGCGCCCAGACCGCCCAGACGCTGCAGATCGCGCGTCTCTTCGCGCCCTTCGACCGCACCCAGCACGATGAACAGCGCGGCGCTGAAGAGGCCATGGGCGATGATGTACACGAGCGCGCCCGCATAGGCCAAGCTCGAGCCGCTGAACACCGCGAGCAGAATCAACCCGAGGTGTGAAAGCGAACTGTAGGCCACGACCCGCTTGGCATCGCGCTCGGCGAGCGCGACAAAAGCACCGTACAGCAGAGCGCCCAGTCCGAGCACGAACATCAGCGGCCGTGCCTGCGCCATTTCCGGTCCCAGAAACGGCACGCCGATCACCAAGAATCCGTACAGACCCGCTTTGGACTGCACGGCCGAGACGACCGCGACGACCGGCGGCGGCAGGTCCGCGTACGTCTCGGGCATCCAGGTGTGAAAGGGGAAGACCGGCGTCTTGATCAGGAACGCTACCGCGAAGCCGGCGAAGATCCAGGCACCCCAGCTCGCACCAATGCCGGCAGAAGCGGTTGGACTTCCGATCACGTCGGTCGTTCCGGAGACGACGCCGAACGCCGCGGTCGCCAGCAGCAGCGCGAGACCCCCGGCCAAATTGTAGAGCAAGTACTTCCAGGCCGTGCGCCCGTGCGTGCCGCCGGCAACGAGCACCAGGAACACCGGCAGCAGCATCAGGTCCCAGAACAGCGCGAACAGCAGCACGTCTTTGGCGAGGAACAAGCCGTTCATCGCGCCTTGCAGCACGAGCAGCTGGGCCGCGATCTCGCGCGTGCGCGGCCCGCGCACGACCAGCAAGGCGCTGAACGTCACCAGCGCCAGCAGCAGCACCAGCCAGTACGAGATCGGCCCGAAACCAAGATGAAACGAGGCCGCGAACGGGCGCGAGAGCCAACGCACCGACGCGTCCGGAACCTGCGAACCGAAGGCCGCCAGGGCGAAGGTCAGCGCGGCCGGCGTCGCCGCGGCACCCTTCGCGATGCCGGGGTCGCGGCGCGGCAGCGCGTAAAGCGCCAGGCCGACCAGGATCGGCGCCAGGACGAGCGCAGTGACGATCATCTGCTCACCCCGAACGCCAGCGCATAATACGCCACGAAACAGGCGACGCCGAAGACCACGCCCAGCGCGTACGTTCGCACGAGGCCGGTTTGAAAGCTGCGCAAGAGATGGCCTAACCATTCCGCGCTGATCGCGACCTCGCGCACGCCGGCATCGATCACGTGCGGATCGACCACGCGGTCGAAGCAACCGCCCAGAGCGCGAGCCGAGCGCGCGAAGATCGCTTCGTACGCCGCATCGAAATAGTACGCGTGCACGAGGATGGGCGGCGTCCCCAGCGTCTCATTACGCAGGCGAGTGACCGCGTCACGCAGTGCGGCGGGAGTGCCGTAGCGCGCGTAGGCCAGCGCGAAGCCGGCCGCCACCACGGCCAGGACCACGCCGGTCGAGGCCAACTCCGGCATCGCTGCAGTGGTTACCGCCGCGTCGAAGCCCGGGAAACTGTGGAAGAACCGCTTCCACGGGCTCCCCTCGCCGAAATCGAGCCAGCCGATGAAGATCGTCGGCAGCATGAGGACCGCGACCGGCACGTTCATCAAGCCCGCGGGTGCATGATGGTGCGGTTCTTCTTCCTGGGCATGATGGCCGGCGGTGCTTGGTCCGGACGTCTGGGCAGTGATTCCCAGGGCGGCCGCTTCGACGTCACCGCGATAGGCTCCGAAGAACGTGATAAACAGCAGACGGAGCATGTAATAGGCGGTGATCCCGGCGGTGAGCACGCCGACCGCGTAGAGCCACGGATGGCCGGAGGCGAGCGTCCCGTAGATCACGTCGTCCTTACTGAAGAAACCGCTGAACCCGGGAACGCCGCAGATCGCGAGCACGCCGACCAGCATGGCCCCAAATGCGAACGGCATCCGGGTGC
>Ga0302314_10015070_pt1 | contig 13166 bp, 8 predicted proteins | sample III_Palsa_N2_3_FD_200533 | JGI IMG/M metagenome (GOLD analysis project Ga0302314, IMG submission 200533) | Peat permafrost microbial communities from Stordalen Mire near Abisko, Sweden - III_Palsa_N2_3 | ecosystem: Environmental > Terrestrial > Soil > Palsa > Peat permafrost | place: Sweden...
GGGTGGTTGCCCACCCTGCCGTCCACCACACCTTACTTAGTCCCGGCACGGCGCAGCGCGTCGGGTTGAAAATCGCTCCATTTGGCCGTGCCACCCCATTTCCACGGAGTCTTCGTCTCGTTGTCGAGACCGGACAGGAGGTAATTGCCGTTGGTCAGATCGTGCCAGATATTGGCGCGATAGAACGGCACCTGGGCGTCGTAGAACTGGATCAGCGGATGCACGCCGACGCGCCACAACTGGCCCTTGGTGTCATAGGCGTCTTCCAGGCTGACGGTCCAGCTATCCTCGTCGAGATAGAAGGTGCGCTTGCCATAGATGTGTTTCTGGTCGCTTTTCAGCGTCGCTTCGACCACCCAGACGCGATGCAACTCATAGCGCATCAGGTCGGACCTGACGGTGTTCTGCGCGATGATGTCGCTATATTTGAGCTTCTTGTCCGACAGTTTGTAGGCATTGTAGGGGATATAGATCTCCTTCTTGCCGGCCAGGGTCCAGTCATAGCGATCCAGCGCCCCGTTGAAGCCGTCATACTGATCGGTGACCCGCATCGCTTCCGTGCCGTCATTGACGTTGTCATAGGCGAGATCGGGGGCGCGGCGCACGCGGCGCTGGCCGGAATTGTAGATCCAGGCCTGGCGGCTTTCCTTCACCTGGTCGGTCGGCTCATGCACCAGATAGACGGTGCCCTGCAGCGTCGCCGGCGCGGTGAAATAGCCATAGAAGGAGAATTGGTGATTGTCGGTATGGTCGTCGAAATTGCTGTCGGCGACACGCTGCTCGCGGAATCCGACACGATAGAAATCGCCGCTGGCGCGCACCGGGAACCAGTCATAGGTCCGATCCAGGGCGCCGCCCCAATAGCGCACCAGATGATTGTACATCGCCTCCACCCCGGTCTTGGGCAGCGGAAAGGGGATGCTCGAACCGCCGAGATTCTGGATGGCGTAGCCGTCCATCTCGATCTTGCCCGCCTGGGCATGGGCCTTGTCGAGAACCTCCTTGGGATAGGCGGCGGAGCGGCGGGTCTGATAGACCGGCATGGTGAAGCCGGGATATTTCTTCAGCATCGCCCGCTCGCCCGCGCTCAGGCGGTCCTTATATTGCTCGGCGTTCTGGCCGGTGATGGTGAACAGCACCTTGTCGTCGGGGAATGGGTCGACATAGCCCTGCGCGCTGGTCCAGCCGGACGGCGGCTTGGTCAGCCCGCCGTCATAGGCGGGAATGGTGCCGTCCTTATTGCCGGCCTTTTCGGCACCGACCTGAGTCAGATCCTTGCCGAGACGGTCCAGATCGGCCGCGCTCGGTTTGGCCGTTGCGGCCAGGGATATGCCGACCGCTCCCAGCAGGGCCAGGGCGCCCGTGATGTGATTCGTGATTTTCATGGAAGGTCTCCTCGGTGCGCCAGAGCTTCAGAACGACGCGCTGAACGTCAGGGTCGCGAAGTCGCGATCCCGCAGCGGGTCGTATTTGGCGTCGTGATTGAAGGTCGTGTAATTGAGCGCGACATTGTAGCGCTGCATGTAATTGAAGCGGGCGCCGAAGCCATATTGGCGGCGACCTTCGATGAACTGGCTGTCCATCGAATAGCCCTGCAGATCGGCGCTGACGCTGAGGCTGGGGAAGAAGGTCACCCCGGTGTCGAAGATGTTGGAATATTGCATCTGGGCCCGCAGGCGCACGCCCCAGGCGAAGTCGGTCACGAAGCCGGCATTCTGGCAGCCCTCGGCGCTGGGGTTGGCGACGGGGGCGGCGCCGCAGGTGTTGCCGGTCGGATAGCTATTGGCCGAAGCGGTGCCGAACACGAAGGCGCGGCCATAACGGATGGTATTGGGGTCTTTGTAATTGGGAACGTCGTTCCACTGGAAACCGGCTTCCCCGGCGACCACGGCCTGTTCCGCCCCGAGAATATTGGCGAAGGTGTTGACGGCGTTGATCTGATATTGGGTCTTCTCGAACCGGGTATAGCCGGGGATATAGGTCCCCGGGGCGCCGCCCAACGCCGGGACCGTCGCCGCCCTGGCGATAGCGCCCATCGGACCGGCTCCCAGCAGACCTCCGCTCAGCAGGTCGTTGCCGTTGATCTGCACCGGCGTATTGGGCGAATAGCTCAATTCCGACCCGATCGACCAGCCGAACAGATTGGTGGCGGCGCTTATCCCGAACAGATGAATGTCGCCTGGATATTCCCAGAAGGCGGTGAGAGGCCGCACGCCCAGCGCCGCCTGCTGCGCCGCCAAGGGCGCCATGATCGGGCTGGATGGGCTGACCAGCTTCAGGTCGAAACCGGAAAAGCCGGAAATGACCGGCGTGCGGGCGCTGAGATTCATCCCATAGAGGCCGAGCTCGGTATCCAGCGCGGCGATCTCATATTTCACCGACACGCCGTAATTGCCGCCATCCTGCGGATCCCGGCCCTGAACCAGCGGTACGTAGGACCCATGCGCGTAGGCGAGCGCGTCATTGGGCAGGGCGGCCGAGGTCACGATGGTCGCGGCGTTGCACCCGCCGGGTGTCGTCGAGATGACCGTTTCCGTCACCGACCAATAGGCGCCGCAGCTGTCGATCGATGTGTGGCCGCTGGTGAATTGCCAGAAACCCTCCACCGAGGCGCCGCCGCCGATGCTGAAATTGGCGTCGATCATCGGAACCGGCAGAAGTCCTTCCTTGACCTCGGTGCCCGGATTGCGCAGCGCCGACGTATCGAGCGGGCTGATCTGGTTCAGCCCTTGGATGAACAGACTCTCGCCCCAGTTCAAAGCCTGCTGTCCGACGCGAACCTGAAGATCATGCCCGGCGATATCGAACGTGTTGTAGGCGTAGAAATCGAGCAGATAGGCGCCGTCATGCTTCTGCAAAGCATCGAAGGCGCTGTCGCTCAGAAGGCTGTTCTTGGCGTAATTGTCGCTCATATTGCCATAGGCGACGTCGCGGTCGGGGTCGACCCTGTCGGTCCAGGCCTTGGCCCGCAACAGCATGCCGGCGCTGTCTCCCTTCAACTCGACCTCGGTGAGCCAGGTCAATTTGCTGCTGATCAGATCACCGGCGGCATAATTGAGATCCCCGGCATCGGCGCCATTGCCGGCGCTGCCCAGCTTCGAGCCGGTCAGGCCGATGGTGGCGCCGTCGCCGGACGTGTAGAGACGCGGATCCCGGTCTGCCGTGCGCCAGCTCGAACTGTCCGAGAAGGTGTTGTTCCAGCTGCCGGTGATCCCGTCGTCGATGGTGAGATCGACAGCCAGTGCCGGCATTGCCGGGATCGCCAGCAAAATGGCCGACAGCCCCCCTAGTCGCTTCACTCTTTTCATAGTTCCTCCCCCTTCATTTTTTGACTTATTCGACGGCCCGTTTCGGCTCGACGATCTCGAAACTGGCCGGGAAGCTGTCGAGCAGCCCCATCAGTTCGGTCAGTTTTGCGGCGTTTCCCTCGACCTTGATGAGCCCGCCCTGCATCGCCTGCGGGAAGCTGGTCCGATGCAGCGAGATCTGATCGAGAGTGTCGCGGGTCAGGGTCAGGCTGACATCCGCCTCGTTGGCCGTGCGGCCGGCCAGATAGCTCAGCGCCGAGTTTTCGAGCGTGAGGACGTAGTCCTGCCGGGTGTCGGTGAAATGCCAATTGATGATTGCGTGCTTGCCCTCGGCCTTGGGGCCGTTGAGGCGGACGGCGAGATAATCGAAGAACATGTCGAGCGGAATCGCCCGGACCACGTCGGCGCTGACCGAACTCATGGCCGGCTGCGCCGACACGCCATCGCGCAATTCCAGCGCGCCCTGCAGATAGGCATTGCGCCAGGTCGAGCCTTCCGCCTGATAGCCGAGCTGTTCCAGGGCGTCGGCTTCGAGCTGCCGCGCCGCCCGGTTGGCCGGATCGGCGAAGACGATCTGGCTGGTGACCTGGGCCACCCAGCGATACTCGCCGTTCTTGAAATCGGCCCGCGCCCGGGCCAGAGCCTTGTCGGCGCCCCCCATATAGGCGACGAATTTCTGTCCGGTCTCGGTGGGGGACAGGGGATCGAGATTGACCGGATTGCCGTCATACCAGCCCAGCACCCGTTGATAGACGGCTTTGGCATCGTGCTTGGCGGTGCCGTAATAGCCGTGTGTCGACCAATCCTCGACCAGGCTTTGGGGCAGTTTCATCTGTTCGGCGATCTCGGCGGGGGTATAGCCGTGATTGATCAGCCGGATGGTCTGGTCGTTGATATAGCGATATTCGTCACGTTGCCGGCCGAGCTGGGCGGCGATCCTGGCTTTGCCCCAGGTCGGCCAATTATGCTGGCACAGCATGACGTCGCTGTCGGCGCCGAAGCGGTCGAGCGCGAGATTGAGATATTTCGCCCAAGAATCGGCATTGCGCACCTCGGCGCCGCGGAATGGCAGCAGATTGTGCAGGGTCTTAGTGGCCAGCTCCGCCATGTTGAGCGCGTGCAATTGCGGGTAGTACATGATCATCTCGGCCGGCGCTTCGGTGTTCGGCGTGTTCATGAAGACGATCTCGACGCCGTCGATGGTTCTGGTCTCGACCGGCTGGTCGATGGTGTCGGTGGGCGGGATCAGCGTGATGCTGCCGAAGGGGACGGTCTTGCCGAGCCCGGCATCGACCTGGCCGCGCTCGCCCTTCGGCAAGACATGGCCGAACTGATATTGGGCGCGCCGGCTCATCGCGCCGCCGACCAGCACGTTCTCCTGCACCACCGCTTCCATGAAGCCGCGCGGGGCATAGATCCTGACCTTGCCGGCCTTGACGTCGGCCTCGTCCACCACGCCTTTCACGCCGCCGAAATGATCGCCATGGCTATGGGTGTAGATGACGGCGACCACCGGCTTTTTCGGTCGGTTCCGGTAATAGAGCTCGAGGCCGGCATGCGAGGTTTCGCTGACCGTCAGAGGGTCGATGACGATCAAGCCGGTGTCGCCTTCGATGATGGTCATGTTGGAGAGATCGAGGCCGCGCACTTGGTAAAGACGGTCCGAGACCTTGAACAGGCCGTTTTTCAGATTGAGCTGAGCCTCGCGCCACAGGCTCGGATTGACGGTGTCGGGCGCTGTGTCGCGGTTGAGGAAATCATATTCGCTCAGGGACCAGGCGGGATGGTCGCCGGGCCCCATGATCGCGCCCGCCGGTATGGTGGCGATGAAGCCGCGCTGGGCGTCGTCGTAATTCGAGCGGTCGGCGAAGGGCAATTGGGCGAGCAACTGATGGTTGGCGGTCACGGTCGCCGGTTCCGCCGGCTTGGGCTGGTCTGCGGCGAGGGCGGCGCCCGTCAGACAAAAAGCGGCCGTGCAATAGAGGGCAGCGAGGTTTTTCATCGAGTCATCCCTGGGTTCGGATCAGATCGGCGGCTTTTTCCGCGATCATGATGGTGGGGGCGTTGGTATTGCCGCCGATGATCGTCGGCATGATCGACGCATCGACCACGCGCAGGGCTTCGATGCCCTTGACCTTCAGTTGGGCGTCGACGACGGCTAAAGGATCGCTGTCGGGGCCCATTTTGCAGGTGCCGACGGGGTGATATTGCGTGTCGGCGCGGTTGCGGATGTCGGCTTCGATGGCGCCGGGATCGTCGGATGACACCGGATAGAGCATCCTGCCGCGCACCCCGTCGAAGGCGCGCGACTCGATGATGCGTTGCTGCAGCACGCCGCCGCGCACCAACCGGCTGACATCGCGTTCGTCGGACAGGAAATTGGGGTCGATGATCGGCGCGACGCGCGGATCGGCGCCGCCCAGCTTGACCGTGCCGCGGCTATGGGGACGCAACAAATCGACATGGCAGGATATGCCGTGGCCTAGATGCATCTTGCGGGCATGGTCGTCGACGATGGCGATGACGAAAACCAGCTGCAGATCGGGCACCGCCACGCCGGGAGAGGATTTCAGGAAAGCCCCGGCCGATGCGAAGGTACTGGTCAGCATACCGGTGCGGTGGCGGCGCCATTCTCCCACGGCGCCCGCGACCTTGGCTGCTCCGCGCAGGGACAGGCCGAAGGTTTCCGTGGTGGCGGGCGCCTTCCAGGCCTGCACATAATCGATGTGATCCTGCAGATTCCGGCCGACGCCCGGCAGGTCGAGCAGCACCTCTATTCCATGCGGCTGAAGGTCCTGGCCGGCCCCGATGCCCGACAGCATCAGCAATTGCGGCGACCCGAACGCGCCGGCCGCCACGATCACTTCGCGCCGCGCCATGGCCTGAGTCCGATCGGCTCCGCGGCGATAGGCGACGCCGGTCGCGCGCCGGCTATCGAACTTTATTCCGGTAACCTCGGCCTGGGTGACGACATGCAGATTGGGCCGCGACAGATTGGGCGTGAGATAGCCCTTGGCGGCGCTGCACCGTTCGCCATCCTTGTGGGTCACCTGATAGAGGAAGGAGCCTTCCTGGCGTTCGCCATTATAATCGGGATTGAAGGGCAGGCCGTTCATCGCCGCCGCTTGCAGGAACAGGGCGTTCACCGGGCTTCGGTGCATCTGGTAGGTAACATTCAGAGGGCCGCCCTGGCCGTGATAGTCGTTGGTGAATTGCTCGTTGTTCTCGGCGCGGATGAAGAAGGGCAGGATCTCGTCGTAAGACCAGCCGCCATTTCCCAGCGAGGCCCAATGGTCGTAATCCCATCGGTTGCCCCGCACATAGAGCATGGCGTTGATCGAGCTCGATCCCCCAAGGGTCTTGCCGCGCGGCTGATAGCCGCGGCGACCATTGAGACCGGCTTGGGGGGCGGTCTGATAGGCGTAATTGTTGATACGGGTCGGAACCATCGCGACGACGCCGGCGGGCGCGTGGATCAACACGCTGCTGTCGGGGCCGCCGGCTTCGAGCAGGCACACGCTTACCGCGGGATCCTCGCTCAGGCGGCTTGCCAGCACGCAGCCGGCGGAGCCGGCCCCGGCGATCACATAGTCGAAAATCTGGTCGGTCATGATTTGCTCTTCGGGTGGTCCGATTTGGCTGCGCCCAGGAAGATTCGCAGCGTCAGGCGCTGCAGGAACGTGCCGTAAGGCGGATGGAACAGGCCGGTGGGGAAGAAGCGGTGGCGCTTGAACACCGTCTTGGCGTGAGACAACTCGCGGAATCCCTCGATTCCGTGATAGGTGCCCATGCCGGAATTGCCGACGCCGCCGAAGGGCGCGTCGTGGTTCATCACATGCCAGCCCCAATCATTGATCGTGACGCCGCCGGCATGGGTCCGGCGCAGCAATGTCCGGCGCGCGGAATCGTCATGGCTGAAGCAATACATCGCCAAGGGGCGGCCGCCCGCATTGATGAGGTCGATCGCCTGATCGAGGGTCTCGTAGGACAGCACCGGGAGGATCGGCCCGAACAGCTCCTCTTGCAGAATGCGCATGTCGGGCGAGCAATTGGTGACGACATGGAGCGGCATCTGCCGGCCATCGCCGACGGTCTCGGCGCAGGGAATGATCACCGCGCCTTTCCGGCGCGCGTCGTCGAGCAGGCCGTTCAGGCGCTCGAAATGCCGTTCATTGACCACCCAGCTGTAATTCCCGCGGCCTTCCAGTCTGGCACCATGGAAGCTTTGAAAGGCCGCCTTCACCGCTTCGGCGAAGCGATCGACCGAGCCGCGCGGCACAAGCGCATAGTCGGGCGACACGCAGATCTGCCCGGCATTCGCCGATTTGCCATGGGCGATCCGCAAGGCGGCGTCCTCGAGCGGATAGTCGCGCATCACCACCGCCGGCGACTTGCCGCCCAGTTCCAACGTCACCGGGGTCAGATGGACGGCGGCGGTCCGCATCACGATCTTGCCGACCGCCGGCGAGCCGGTGAAAATCAGATGATCGAAAGGCAGGGCGGTGAAAGCGTTTGGATCCGCCAATTCCTCGCCGACCAGCGCGACCTCGTCCTCGGCGAAAATGTCGCCGAGCAAGCGGGCCAGCACTTCATTGGTCGCCGGCGTGATCTCCGGCATCTTGATCATGACCCGGTTGCCCGCCGCCAGCGCGGCGATCAGGGGCCCGAGCGCCAGATAGACCGGAAAATTCCACGGGACGACGATTCCCACCACGCCCTTGGGCTGATAGGTAACCTTGAGGCTGTTGGACAGGAACAGAAGTTCGGTCCTGCGCCGGCTGGGCTTCATCCAGCGTTCGAGATGACGGATGACGTGGCCCGCGCCCAGCACCGATCCCAGAAGATCGAGCATTTTCGACTCGGTCGGCGAGCGAAAGCCGAAATCCGCGCTCATCGCCGCGACGAGGTCATCCTGATAGCGGCAGATCTGTCGTTTCAGAGCGATCAGCCCGGCACGGCGCTCCTTGGCGCTTGGCAGGGGGCGGGCGATATAGGCCGCTCGTTGGGCCGCGATCAATCGGTTGAGACGCGCGACCGGATCGAGGTGCAATCGGTGCCCCGAGTCCGGCTTACTCATTCACATACATGCTCAAGAACCTATCCCCCCGGAATTCTTCTCTGCGGAAAAATGACCAGAAAGACAGTGTCACGGCTGCGGTGAATTGCGTCCAATGCAATGAAACTACAATATCAATGCATAACATGCATTGATTTTCTATTCGAAGACGACCCGTTCCTCGCCCGTCCGGTTCGCCACCTGCTCCCGATACCGCGCTTCCACCGCTTTGCGGCGAATCTTCAGGGTCGGCGTCAAAAGGCCATTCCCCGCGGTCCAATCTTCCGCGGCCACCAGGATCAATTTGATCACGCAATGAGGCGACAGGTCCTCATTGAGGGCGGCGAGGCTCTCGTTCAGCCACCGCGCCAGCTCGGTGCGCGCCTGCGTTCGCCCCAGCTCGGACAGGGTGGCGACCAGGACCGGCTGCTCCAGCCCCTGTCCGAAGACGCAGAATTGAGCGAAGGCGGGGTGCCCGGACCATAAACTCTCCAGGGTGTTGGGATCGACGAACTTACCCTTGGTCGTCTTGAACACGTCGCCGATCCGTCCGCCGAGCCAGAGATTGCCGTCAGCGTCGAGGCGGCCGCTATCGCCAGTGCGATACCAGCCATCCCCCATGACTTCGGCGGTTTTCTCGGGGTCGCGATAATAGCCTGTCATCAACCCATCGCAGCGCAGCAGGACTTCGCCATCGTCGGAAATCCTGACGGCGGTATCCCCCATCGGCGTTCCGACGCAGCCCGGCACCGGCTGGCCGTCGCGGTTCCAGACGGTGGCGTCGATGAAATTCTCGGTCGCGCCATAGCCGTCGCGTAGCGCGACGCCGAGATCGAGAAACCATTGATGGACGTCCTTGGGGCAAGGGGCCGAGCCGGTGGCGATAAAGGTCGCCGCTGCCAGGCCCAATCGATGGCGCATCGCCATCTTCTGCGCATCGTTCAAGTGCGCCGGCGTGGCCGGGGCGATTTTCGCCTGGACAGCCTCCTTGAATTTGCCCCACAGGCGCGGCACTGAAAAAAACATGGTCGGCTGTACCGAGCGCAACTCGTCGCCGAAGCTGGCCAACCCCTCGGAGAAGGACACCGTGCCGTTGACATAAAGACTGGTCAGTTCGATCAGCACCCGCTCGACGATATGGGCGAGCGGCAGATAGGACATGAACCGCGCGGCGCCCTCGATCTGCCCCATATAGGCGATCATCTTCGGCACCACCCGCCCGGCGGTTCCGAAGCTATGCATCACACCCTTGGGAAGGCCGGTGCTTCCCGAGGTATAGATGATCGTGAATACATCCTCGGAGTCGGGCAAGGGAGAGGCGGCGACCGGTTCGGAAAGCTCGATCGCGGTCGATAGGGTAATCTGGCAGTTCACCGTGCAGCCGCTCATCGCCACCCGCGTGATGCCCTCCGGGATGGCGGCATCCGCCTGATCGGCCCGGTCGAACCCGCCGAGAAATATCAGCCGGCACCCGGTGTGTTCGAGGATGTAGCGCGCCGATTTGGCCTCTTGGCCGCCAAAGAGAGGAACGCTGATATGGCCGCTCAGCATGATCGCGAGATCGACGATGAACCAGTCGTCGCTATTGCCGGACCAGATGGCGATCCGGCTGCGCGGAGGCAGCTCGAGGCCGGCGATGAAGCCCGCCAAGCGGCGCATCTTTTGTCCGACCTCGAACCAGCTCTGTTCGGTCCAGACGCCCTTGCTGGGCTGGCGCAGGAAGACCTTGTCCGGCGTCGTCCGCTCCCAATGATAGAACATCTCGAGCGGCGTTTTGACGGCATTGGTCATCGTGCGGGGGAAGCCTCAAAAAAATCGCCGCTCCTCCGGCTGGGGTCCGATCAGCCGAAAGAGCGGCAAGCATTAGGGTCGTTAACGAGGGTGATTGTCGGGACAGACCATTCTTGATGTCCAATGCAATGAATATTATATTTCAATGCATAAATTGCATTGGATGGTTTATGGACATCAAGCACCTCACCCATATCGTGGCCTTGGCCGACAAGCGCAATTTCGCCCGGGCGGCCGAGCAGATCAATCTCAGCCAACCCGCGCTGACCCGCAGCATTCAGGCGGTGGAAGCGGAACTGGGTATGCAGTTGTTCGACCGCGGCACAACCGAGGTCACGCCGACAGCCGCGGGTGACTTTCTGCTGGAACGCGCTCGGCGGCTGGTGTTCGACAGCCGCTGCCTGAAGCGCGACATGGATCTTTATCGTGACGCCAAGATCGGCGACACCGCGTTTGGCGTCGGTCCTTTTCCGACTGCCACCTTCCTCGCCCCGCTTCTGGTCGAAATCCGCAAGGACTTCCCGGAGATCAATCTTCGGGTTGTCGTCGGCAATTGGGAAATGCAGGCGGCCTTCCTGCGCGAGGAGAGCATCGAGTTCTTCATCGCCCATGCCCGTGAACTGCCCCGCGAGGCGGACCTGTCCATTCGCCCGTTGCACCGCGAGCTCGGCGGGCTTTTCGTCCGGGACGGTCATCCGCTGATCGGACGGAGCCCTCTGTCCTTGAAGGAAGTCTGGACATATGGCGTGGCGTCGGTTCGCCTGCCGATGGAAGTACGATCAGCCTTCGTCAAAATAATGGGGCTTCCACCAGAATCGTCATTGCCGATCTCATTGGAATGCGACGACATCGAGACGCTGAAGAGAGTCGCGTTGACGACGGACACCGTGTTGGCATCGACCTTGTGGGCGGTCTCGAGCGATGTCTCCCGAGGCGCCCTCGTTCCCCTTTCCGTCGATGATCTGCCGGCTGTCGGCACGGAAATGGGGATCGTCACGCTCAGAGGCCGGACTTCGTCGCCCATGGCGGGCGTAATCCAGCAGCGCCTGAAAAAGCTGGTTGCCCGGGCTTAAACTGATCGGCGGTCCCGCAGCAGGATAAGTGAAAGCACAAGGACGCTAAATCCGTCGATCAAGGCGGCGGGGCGCAGTCCCTGGAAGTCCGGATTCGACCAGTTCACCGCCAGCATCAGCACAAGTGTCAGCTTTTCGGCGGTAACGACGAATATGACTGGAGCGCGATGGTCCCTATGCTTTGCGCTATAATATAGAAGGTAGCCGAGGGCGCACACGACCAATCCCCAATGGCGCACGAAGAATAATCCCGTGTCGTCAGCGACTCCGACCCCAAGGGTCCGCAGGGTAAGAGAGGGTATTAAAAAAAAGAGGCCGGCGCCCATGGTTACAATGGCAATCAGCCGCAATAAAGTTACCCTGCGACGCTCGAAAATATCCATGATCATTCTGCTTTCTTTATAAATTGTACAAAATGCGAGGCCCGGGAAACTCGGATCCATCGTCGGCGCCGACCTCAATATCGACCAGATCATTGGTTTTTGCTGCCAGAGCCATCAGCAGATCTTTGTATTGTTCTGGTTCGGCCGCGAGATTGTGCAATTCATCCGGATCGGCCTCCATGTCATACAATTCCAATTCATTGTGCCTGCGCAGGGTGTCCCAATCGCGGGGCTTGTGATGTTCCGCCGGCTTGAAATAGCGGGCGAACTTATAGCGGCCGTCATGGACGCCTCTGAACAGGGCGTTATTTCGCAAGGACGGCAGAAATTTTCCCTCTTCGAACCCCACCCGCAACGGTGTCAGGGGGTCGACCAAGTGATGGAGCCGTGCCGATTTTTCCGTGAAGTCGGGGTCGATATAAAGGGATACCCCGTAATTGAACAGGATGCCCCGGCGGTCCCGCTCTCCCCGGGCCCGCGGTGCCGCGACGGCGGGCGAGACGTCCACGCCCTTGAGATAGGGATAGAGATCGTTCGCCGTTCGCGTTTCAACCCCGGCAAAACCTAGAATGGTCGGTGTCAGGTCGATGTAGGACGCCAGCGCCTGCGTCGATGTGCCCCCGGAACAGTCGGGGTGCCGCACGATGAAAGGCAGTCGGACATTTTCCTGGTAGATAAACGGCCCTTTCTGGCGAAGCTGGTGCGCGCCCGCCATCTCCCCATGATCCGCGGTATAAATGACGATCGTGTCATCGCTCAGGCCAAGCTGATCGAGCCCCTTCAGCACCGTCAGGGCGTGCCTGTCCGCATCTCTGATGCAGTTGAAGTAGTAGCTTTGATAGGCCTGCCAGGCCGATTGATCACTGGGATCGATATGGCCATAAATCTCATTGCATAGCTCCGCGTAGGAGCGGTGCGCCCAAGGCTTGGCGGCAAGATCTTCCTGGTGGAAATTGCGCGGTAGACCGACATCCCAAAAATCATCATAGGGGGCGCCGCGCGGCGCCATCGCCAAGGGCGACAGAAGGTTACGCTGGATGCGTGACTTTTCCTGTTCGGGGCCCGTCGAAAAATACATGACGTCGTGCGGATTGACGAAATTCACCGCCAGAAACCAAGGATGCTGGCCGCGCATGGCCTTACCCTTCGTCGACAGCCAGCGCACGGCGTTACTCGCGGTCTCCCCATCGACCTTATATCCGGTCCAGGTCGATCCGTGCGGGTCTCCATCGTCGTTGAAATCGGAGAATCCAAAGGGTTCGAGCTTGTTTTCAGTGCTCGGATAAGGACCATAGACCAGCCCGGAATCATGCGGCATCTCGCTAAGATGCCATTTCCCCTTATATGCCGTGTAATAGCCCTGCGCCCTCAGGAGATGTCCCAGGCTGGGAAGTCCGTCGGCGAGCACGGGAAAGGTCAGCGGCGCGCCGATATTGGCCGTTATGCGCGTATGCTGAGTGTGCTGCCCGAAATACATGTTGGACCGCGAGGGCGAGCATGGGGTCGTATTGGCATGGTATTGGTCGAAACCCGTGCCTTTCTCCCGCATCCAGTC
>Ga0302314_10015071_pt1 | contig 13164 bp, 12 predicted proteins | sample III_Palsa_N2_3_FD_200533 | JGI IMG/M metagenome (GOLD analysis project Ga0302314, IMG submission 200533) | Peat permafrost microbial communities from Stordalen Mire near Abisko, Sweden - III_Palsa_N2_3 | ecosystem: Environmental > Terrestrial > Soil > Palsa > Peat permafrost | place: Sweden...
CAGCATCTCGTCCTTGGCTCGGGAGTAGTCCTCCCAACGGGTGATCGACTCCAGGTCCATCGGCGACAGCTTCCAGCGGCGCATCGGGTCGTCCCGGCGGGCCGTCTCGCCGGACGAGGCCGCGATGTGCTCGCGCACCAGAGCGAACGTCGTCGCGGCGGCTTCCCGCTCCCACTCCGGCGTGTCTTCCCGCGGCGCGACATACCCCGCCTTCGGCTCACCGGGAAAGTGCTTGCGTACGCCCGCGATCCACGCCTCCCGGAACCTGCGCCCATCCTGCTCAGCCATGCCGACCCCTCTCGTCAGACGCTCGGTGTCATGGGTCCCCACTCTTGGGTGCGGTTCAACGAAGGTAGGTACGCTGCCATTCAGCGATCGTCATCCCCTCGGCTGCCTCGGCGAGCGCGAGCGCGGAAGGGGTCTTGAGCTTGGCCTTGGTGGAGTCCACCCACTCGCGGGCGTTGGAGAAGCCCTGCTGTAGGTATTCGAGGCCCTGCAATGTGCAGTCGAGCTTGTCGGCGTCGTGCGCTACGAGGACTTCAAGGCTGTCGCCGCTCTCGTACTCGTGGATCAGGGCCTTGATGCCCTCGGCCACGCGTGGATGGGCATCGGCTACCTGATCGGCGGTCACATCCTCGTTCGATGCGGCGGTCAGGTAGCGACGGCCGATCCATGGGATGTCACCGATCCGTGTTTCCTGGGTGTCATGGAACGTAGCCAGCAGTGCGACCTTGGCCGGATCGGCACCCTCCATCATGGCCAGTACGGCACCGATGACGGCTGTGCGCCACGAGTGCTCGGCAATGGTCTCGGGATCTTTGACCCCCGCGATCCACCAGCCGCTGCGCTTCGCCCGCTTGAGCATGCCCATTTCCAGCAGGAAGCCTGCGGTTCCGGCGTCCTCGGAGTGGTGCTGGTCGGTCATGCCGTTTCCCTTCCAGGAGATCACATGCGGTACAGCCGCAAAGCTCACCCGAGGAGGGTACGGCCGTCGTGGTTGCGGATGCTCGGGACAGTGCCAGAGCCGACCAAGGCGTCCAGGACGCGGACCGCGTAGACCTCGCTCATCCGCTCGGCGATCTGCTCGCGGGACAGCCACCGGACCGCCGTGGCCTCCGCCGAGGGCTGCGCCTCGCCCTCCTCCGGGCGGCAGCGGAAGACGAGGGCGACGATGCCACGAGTCATGTTCTTGTAGACCCCGGTGAGCCGTTCCACGGAGACCTTGACGCCGGTCTCCTCGTACACCTCGCGACGGACCCCGTCCTCCAGGGTCTCCGAGAGTTCGAGCACTCCGCCCGGCGGCTCCCAAGTCCCGTTGTCGGCCCGCCTGATCGCCAGCACGCGCCCGTCGTCACGGACGACGACCCCTGCGACGGACACCGAGTGCTGCGGCATAGTACTCATGTACATGAGAGTAGAGGACAGGTGAGGACCTTGAGGAACGCCGACATCCCATCTTCGGCAGCAGCACCGAAGTATCTGCAGATCGCCACTGATGTGGCAGCGCGAATCTGGTCGGGCGAGCTGAGTCCCGGGGATGCCGTTCCCAGCGAGGCGGAGCTGATGAGCCGCTACGGCGCAGCGTCGGGCACCGTCCGTAAGGCCATCGCCGAACTACGAGTCCTCCAACTGGTTGAAACTCACCACGGCAAGGGTTCCTACGTCCGAAGCCGCCCACCGGTGCAGCGCAAATCCTCGGACCGCTTCCGCCGGGCGCACCGCCTGGCGGGCAAGGCCGCATACCTGGCCGAGGCCGAACAGTCGGGCGGCGAGCCCTCGGTAACAGTGCTGCACATCGGCGCCGTGCCAGCTGCGACTGAGATCGCAGAGCTGCTTGGCGTACCCGCAGGTACCAAGGTCCTGGCCAGGCGTCGCCGTTACTTTCTCGACGGTTCGGCAACCGAGGAGGCGACCTCCTACCTCCCTTGGGATGTGGCCAAGGACATTCCGGAGCTGTTTGAGGAGAACCCCGGTGGCGGTGGCATCTATGCGCGCCTGGAGGAAAACGGTCACCTCTTGGCAGAGTTCACCGAGACCGTGCAGGCACGGCTGGCAACGAAGGGAGAGTCAACCGCCCTCGCCTTGAGCCCTGGTGCCGCAGTGATCCACCTGATTCGAACCGCCCGTTCGGCCACCGGGCGCGCCGTCGAGGTCTGCGACACCCTCATGGCCGCTGACCAGTTCATCCTTGACTACCGTTTCCCGGCCGGGGACTGACGCCTCGCCAGTCGAGCACTCCTGCAACGTACCGGCTCGCCGCAATCGGTTTACTTATATACAGAAGTGGGGCACTCTTGCAGAGACAACTCATGTACATAAGTGAATGAGTTGACGCAATCGGAAGGGATGACGACCACGTGAGCGACAACCGACTCAACTGCCAGCCGGGAGATGAAGCACCGCCGTTGGCCAGGCCGACGGTGGTGCCGCATATCGCGTCCTGGGAGGCGGAGAGGGTCAGTGCGGAGTTGATCCTGAAGCCGTTCGGCCGGGGCATCGGCTACGCCGACGAGAGGGCCGGGGACCGCGATCGGCACGGGGTGCTGTGGCGGCGGACGCCGAGTCGGGTGGGGCGGGGCAGGCCGGAGTACCGGCGGGTGCACGCGCGGCGTCAGCGGGAGGTGATGACGGACCTGCGGTGCCAGGTCTGCGCGGGGCCCGCCTCGCGGACGGACGCCGGGTGGCTGTGGCTGCTGCACGACGACCGGGCGGTCGAACCGCCCGAGTGGCCGGAACTGGTCGCCACCACTCACCCGCCGCTGTGCGTCCCCTGCGCCCACACCAGCACGCGGATGTGCCCGCACCTGCACGGGGCAGTCCTGGCCGTCCGCGTCGCCGACCCGCGGCCGTGGGGCGTCATGGGGAGCATCCACGCCCCCTCACTCCTCGACCGCCGCCGGCCCCACCCGGTTCACTCCGCGATGGTCCCTTACGGCAGCCCGCTGACTCGGTGGGTGCTGGCCGCTCAGATGGTCCGGATGCTGCACGGCTGCACCGTCGTCGACCTGTACGCGGAGTCCGCCTGAGCGGGGGGCGATCGGCAGTCACTCCAGGGTGGCGGCGTGGTCGGGAACGTAGTGCTGTTCGTCGCGGGGCGGGCGCTGGTAGCCGCGGGACGGAGGGCGGTGGGGGAAGGTCAGCGGCTTGGTGGGGATCTCGGTGTAGGGGACGGCCGAGAGCAGGTGGGCGATCATGTTGATCCGGGCGCGGCGCTTGTCCTCGCTCTCCACCACGCGCCAGCGGGCCTCGGGGATGTCGGTGTGCACCAGCATCTCGTCCTTGGCTCGGGAGTAGTCCTCCCAACGGGTGATCGACTCCAGGTCCATCGGCGACAGCTTCCAGCGGCGCATCGGGTCGTCCCGGCGGGCCAGGAAGCGCCGCTCCTGTTCGACGTCGCTGACCGAGAACCAGTACTTCAACAGGAACACGCCGTCCTCGACCAGCATCCGCTCGAAGATCGGGCACTGGTGCAGGAACCGGTGGTACTCGTCCTGGGTGCAGAAGCCCATCACCCGCTCCACCCCGGCGCGGTTGTACCAGCTGCGGTCGAACAGCGCGATCTCCCCGGCCGCCGGGAGGTGCTCGATGTACCGCTGGAAGTACCACTGGCCGCGCTGCCGCTCGGTGGGCGCGGGCAGGGCGGCGATCCGGGCGACCCGGGGGCTGAGGTGCTCGGTGACCCGCTTGATCGCGCCGCCCTTCCCGGCGGCGTCGCGGCCCTCGAAGACCACCACCACCCGGGCGCCGGTGCTGCGGACCCACTCCTGCATGGTGACCAGCTCGGCCTGGAGCCGGAACAGCTCCTTCGCGTAGGGCTTGCGACGGAGCCTGGGCGGAGCCGCGTCCTTCGCCTGCTTCTTCTTGGCCACCGCCGGGCTCCGTTCCTCGACCGACCACCTCCGGGGAACCAACGCTAGGCCCGGCGGGCGCGTCGCGCCTGCCGGGCCCAGCCAGGCCGGTGGTTACCGGACGTCGCCGCGGTAGCAGACCCGCAGCTGGTCCAGGGCCGCCTGGGGCGCGCCCAGGTGGTCCAGGCCGAGCAGCGCCGCACCCGCCACCGGGGGGATGTCGGTGTAGCAGGGCAGGGCCTCCGGGGCGTACTCCTTGAGCCTGGTCTCCACGCCCGCGGTGAGCAGCGGGTGCCGGGTGGCCAGGATTCCACCGCCGAGGACGACCTCCACGTCCGTCCCGGCGAGGTCCAGCCGCTCCAGTACCGAGCGGGCCATCAGGAACACCTCTTCGGCCTGCCGTTCCACCAGCGCCACGGCGACCGCGTCGCCCGAGTCGGCCGCCTCCAGCAGCACCCGGGTGAGCTGGACCAGGTCCTCCGGGCTGACCGAGCCGACGTGCACGGCGACCGCCACGTCGTGGACGGTGGGCTTGCCGAAGTACTCGGCGACCCGTTGCCGCAGCTGGGTCTGCGGGCCGCGGCCGTCCTCGGCGCGCATGGCGGAGTACATGATCTCGTTGCCGAGCCAGTGCCCGCCGCCCCAGTCGCCGGTGTGGTGGCCCAGCGCCAGGAACCGGGCGATGCGGCCGTCCGGGCCGACTCCGGCGCAGTTGACGCCCGCTCCGCAGACCACCGCCACGCCCCAGGGGCGGTGGGTGCCCGAGCGCAGCAGCGCGAAGGTGTCGTTGAGCACCTGCGAGGTGTGCGACCAGCCGCGCTGGGCGAGCTCGGCGCTCAGCCGTTCCTCCTCCTCGGGCAGGTCGACGTTGGCCAGGCAGGCGGTGATGTGCCGGGCGACGGGAGCGCTCCCGTCCGGACCGGCCCGCAGGCCGGCCCGGCGGGCGACCTCCTCGACCATCGGCGCGAGCGTCGAGGCGTTGGGCGCGCCGGAACCGGGGCCGCGGACGGTGGCGACCACGCTGCCGTCGGCGGCTATCAGCGCGATGTCGGTCTTGCTGTTCCCTCCGTCAATGGCCAGTACTGCGGGCATCTCCTCGGGAGATGGGGGCCCCGGGGGCACAGCCCCCGGGGTTTCGTCCTTCAGGTCCACGCCAGGAAGTCCTTGTTCTCGCTGAGCAGCAGGTCGGTGAGGTGCTCCGCCTGGTCGTACTGGCCGATGAGCGGGTGGGCGAGCATGGCGTCGAAGACCCGGTCCCGGCCGCCGTGCACGGCCGCCTCCAGGGCCAGGTCCTCGTAGGCGGTGACGTGGGCGATCAGCCCGGCGTGCAGCGCGGGCACCGGGGCGAGCGGCAGCGGACGCGCACCGTCCGCGCCGATGACGGCGGGAACCTCGATCACCGCGTCGTCGGCCAGGAAAGGCAGCGTGCCGTTGTTGCGGACGTTGGCGACCTGGACGTCGCCGGTCCCGGCGACCAGCGAGGCCAGCAGGTTGACCGCGGCCTCGGAGTAGAACGCGCCGCCGCGCTTGGCCAGCAGCTCGGGCTTGTGGTCGAGCGCCGGGTCGGCGTACATCTCCAGCAGCTGCCGCTCCATCCCGGCCACGGCCGAGGCCCTGGTCCCGGTGTGCCGCAGCTCCTCCACCACCTCGTCGTGCGCGTAGTAGTAGCGCAGGTAGTAGGACGGGATCATGCCCAGCCGGCGGATCAGCGAGGCCGGCAGCTCGATGTCCTCGGCCAGCTGCTCGGCGCGCTCCTCCAGGATCTGCGGCAGCACGTCGGTGCCGTCGACCCGGACGCCGCGGATCCAGGTGAGGTGGTTCAGCCCGAAGTGGTCCAGCTCCACGCTCGAAGGGGCGACCTCGAAGGCGGTGGCGAAGCGGCGCTGGAAGCCGATGGCGACGTTGCACAGCCCGACCGCGCGGTGCCCGGCCTGGAGCAGGGCGCGGGTGACGATGCCGACCGGGTTGGTGAAGTCGACGATCCAGGCGTCGGGCGCGGCCAGCCGGCGGACCCGCTCGGCGATGTCCAGCACCACCGGGACCGTGCGCAGTGCCTTGGCCAGGCCGCCGGCGCCGGTGGTCTCCTGGCCGACGCAGCCGCACTCCAGCGGCCAGGTCTCGTCGCGGTTGCGGGCGGCCTGGCCGCCGACGCGCAGTTGCAGCAGCACCGCGCCCGCGCCGCTGACGCCCTCGTCCAGGTCGGTGGTCCAGCGGACCTTGGCCGGGTGGCCGTAGCGGGCCATGATCCGCTGCGAGACGCCGCCGACCAGCGGCAGCCGTCCGGCGTCCGGGTCGACCAGGACGAGCTCGGAGACGGGCAGCCGGTCCCGCAGCCGAGCGATGCCGTCCACGAGTTCCGGGGTGTAGGTCGAGCCTCCGCCGACCACGGTGAGTTTCATGCCGACTCCTTGCCTGCGTGGTCGGTGGCCGCGCGGTCGGTGGCCGCGCGGTCGGTGGCCGCGCGGTCGGTCCAGGTGGTGGCGGTGACGGTCTCCGCGCGGTGGCAGGCGACCTGGTGGCCCTCGGTCAGTACCCGCAGCGGCGGGGTGACCGTGCCGCACTGGTCGACCGCGATCGGGCAGCGGGCCCGGAACCGGCAGCCGGGCTGCGGGTCCACCACGCGCGGCGGCTCGCCGCGGTCGGCCCCGGCCAGTTCGGACAGCGGCGCCCGCGGGTCCGGGACGGTGGCCAGCAGCAGCTGGGTGTAGGGGTGCTTGGGCTCGGCCAGGATCTCCTCGATCGGACCCTGCTCGACGATGTGCCCGGCGTACATGACGACCAGCCGGTCGGCCGCGTAGCGGGCACTGGCCAGGTCGTGGGTGATGTAGAGGAACGAGACGTTGGACTTGTCCCGCAGTTCGGCCATCAGGTTGAGCAGGCCGATCCGGATCGAGGCGTCCAGCATGGAGACCGGCTCGTCGGCGATGATCAGCTTCGGGTTGGACGCCAGCGCCTGGGCGAAGCCGACGCGCTGCCGCTGCCCGCCGCTCATCTCGTACGGGTACTTGTGCATGAAGGTCGCGGCCGGGGTGAGCCCGACGACCGAGAGCAGCCGCTCGGCCTCGGCGTTGCGGGCGTCCTTGTCCAGCTCGGGCCGGTGCAGCTTGAGGCTGCGCAGCAGACCGTGGGAGACCCGGTAGACCGGGTTGATCGAGCTGAAGGGGTCCTGGAAGACCATCGGGGCCTGGCTGCGGTACGCCAACTGGTCCTTGCGGGAGCGCAGGTGGGACAGCGGCTTGCCCTCGAAGGTGATCTCGCCGGCGGTGGGCTTGTAGACCATGGCCAGCAGCCGGGCGACGGTGGACTTGCCGCTGCCGCTCTCGCCGGCCAGGGCGACGATCTCGTTGCGGCCGATGGTGAGTTCGGCCTCGTCGACGGCGTGCAGGGTGCGCCGGGAGAAGGCGCCGCCGAGCTGGAAGTGCCGGGTCAGGCCGGTGGCGCGGAGCAGGACGTCGCCCTGGGAGGCCTGCGGGGTGTCGGTGGTGCTCATGCGGGGACGTCCTCCTTGCTGGTGCTGGTGCGCCCGGGCTCGTGCAGCAGGCAGCGCACCAGGACCGAGTCCACGTCGTACAGGTCCGGCCCGTCCTCGGTGCAGGACGGCATGGCGACCGGGCAGCGCGGGGCGAAACGGCAGCCGGGCGGCGGGGTGGCCAGGTCCGGCGGGGTGCCGGGGATGCCGAGCAGCGGGACCTTGGGGCCGCGGATCGACGGGAAAGCCTCCAGCAGGCCCTTGCTGTAGGGGTGCAGCGGGGTGTCGAAGACGGTCCGGGTCTCGCCCACCTCGGCGATCTGGCCGCCGTACATCACGATCAGCCGGTCGGAGAAGTGGCTGACCAGGGACATGTCGTGGGTGACGAAGATGATCGCGAAGCCCAGCTCCTTCTGGAGTTCCTTGATCTGCACCATCAGTGAGCGCTGGGCGACCACGTCCAGGGCCGAGGTGGGCTCGTCCATCACGATCAGGTCGGGGGTGAGCAGCAGCGCCATGGCGATCATGGCGCGCTGGCGCATGCCGCCGGACAGCTGGTGCGGGTAGCTGCTCAGGTGCACCGGGTCGACGCCGACCAGCTCCAGTACCTCGCGGGAGCGGGCCGGGATGTCCAGGTCGAAGCTGTGGGCGCGGAGCACGTCGCGGTACTGCGCGCCGATGGTCTTGACCGGGTTGAGCGCGTTCATCGCGCTCTGCATGACCACCGAGATCCCGGCCCAGCGGATCGGGCGGATCTCCTTCTCCTTCATCGGTACCAGGTCGGTTCCCTGGAACAGGACTTGACCACCCGTCACCCCGGCCGGGGCGGAGAGGAGTTGGGCGATGCCGAAGAGCAGGGTGGACTTGCCGCAGCCGGACTCGCCGACGATGCCGAGGAACTCGCCACGCTCCAGGGTGAAGCTGACCCCGTCGACCGCCTTGACCGAGCCCTTCTCGGTGGCGTACTCGACCACCAGGTCGCGCACGTCCAGCAGCGGGCCGTCAACACGGGTCTCGGGCAGGGACTTGGACGGGGACTTGGGCTCACGAAGTGGCGACACGGAGCCTCCTCACGGGGCGCAGGGCGGGGTTGCTGATCTCGTCGAAGGCGTTGTTGAGCAACGCGAAGCCGGCGGCGAGCAGGGCGATGCACAGGCCGGGGGCGGCTGCCCAGACGTAGGCGCCGGTCTGCAGGGCGGAGTTGTTCTCAGCCCAGTACAGCATCGTGCCCCAGTCGTAGGAACTGGTGTCACCCAAGCCGATGAACTCCAGGGTGGAGGCGGTCAGCAGCGAGTACAGCGCCGCGCCGAGGAAGTTGGCGACGATCAGCGAGGTCATGTTGGGCAGCAGCTCGAAGATGATGATGTAGGAGCTGCGCTCGCCGCGCACCCGGGCCGCCTCCAGGAAGTCGCGGTTACGCAACGACAGTGCCTGGGAACGGAGTTGGCGTGCGCCGTAGGACCATCCGGTGACCACCAGAACCACGATCATCACGCTGATGCTGTGCTGGCTGAAGTACCCGGCGATGACGATGACCAGCGGCAGTGTCGGCAGCACCAGCACCACGTCGGTGAACAGGTTCAGCGCGTCGTCCCAGACGCCGCCGAGGTAGGCCGCGCCGACCCCGATCAGCACCGACAGGACGGTGGCCAGCAGGCCGGAGATGATCGCGATCAGCAGGGCCGGCCGGGCGCCGTGGACCACCTGGAGCCAGATGTCCTGGCCGAAGGCGGTGGTGCCGAGCCAGTGCTTGGACGACATGCCCAGCGACACCGCCTTGGTGTCGGTGGCGGGGTTCCCGGAGACGATGAGGTTGGGCACCAGGGCCATCACCAGGAACACGAGCATGATCACCAGACCGGCGACGGCCTTGCCGTTGTGGCGGATCGATTTGAGGAGATTCGTCATGGGAGTCGTTACCTCGCGGACCGGGTACGGGGGTCGAGAATGGCCGTCGCGATGTCGGATATCAGCACCGAGACCAGCACCGCCACCGTGATCACCAGGAAGAGGCACTGCATGACCGGGAAGTCCTCGTTGTCGACGGCCTGGACCATCTGGTAGCCGACACCCGGGTAGGAGAAGACGTACTCGACCGCGACCGCGCCACTGACCACGAAGCCCATCGACATCGCGAAGCCGGTCACGTTCGGCAGGATCGAGTTGCGCGCGGCGTAGTCGAGCATGATCCGCCACGAGGGCAGGCCCTTGGCCCGGGCCATCCGGATGTAGTCCTCGGCCAGGGTGGTCACCATGGTGTTGCGCATGGTCAGCACCCAGCCGCCGATGGAGGTGATCAGCAGCGAGGCGGCCGGCAGGATCGCGTGCAGCAGCACCGACTGGATGAACGCGCCGTTCCAGCCCTGGACCACGTCGCTGTCGCTGCCGAAGGCCGATGGCAACCAGGGGTTGATGTCGGCGAAGAACATGATCAGCATGATGCCGATCCAGAAGTACGGCAGTCCGGTGCCGATCACGAACAGCGGCGGCAGGATGCTGTCGAGCTTGCCGCCGCGCTTCCAGGCGGCGACCGCGCCCAGGGCGGTGCCGAGCAGGAACGCCAGCACCGTGGTCACTCCGACCAGGGCCAGGGTCCACGGGATCGCCGCGCCGACGATGCTGTCCACCGACGCCGGGAACTGCGAGGAGGAGACGCCGAAGTGCAGCGTCGCGCAGTTCTTCAGGTAGAGCCCGTACTGGTCGAGCATGCTCTGGTGGTTGTTGAAGCCGAGTTCGGCCTCCATGGCCTGGAGCGGGGCCCCGGTCAGCCTGCCGTGGAACTTGGCTATCAACGCGTCAACGGGGCTACCGGGCAACATTCGCGGGATGGCGAAGTTGATGGTGAGTGCGGCCCACAGGGTGAGCACGAAGAAACCCAGACGGCGGAGCAGGAATCTCACCCTGCGGACCTCTCTTCTTCTCTCGAACAACGTGCGACGTGCGGGATGCCGGGCCGCCGGGCCCCTGGGTCAGGGGCCCGGCCGCACAACGGCTGCTTCGGCTGGTCCGACTACTTCGGCGACAGGTGCATCAGCACCTGGCCCCAGTCGGGGAGCTGCCAGACCGAGGGAACGGCGTAGTCGTTCTGCTGGGTCACCCAGCCGGTGAAGTCCTTGGTGTCGTACTGGTACCAGGCGGCGGCCTCGGTCACCGGGATGATCGGGACCTGGTTGAGCATGACCTGCTCCAGCTGCCCGACGATCGCCTTCTGCGTCGTCTGGTCGGAGGTGGCCGCGTACTGGTTGAACAGCGCGTCGACGGAGGGGTCGTCGAAGCGCTCGTAGTTGGTCGCCGCGGGCTGGCCGATCGGGGCGCTGTTGGTGGAGTACAGCCACTGGCGCAGCTCGTAGTAGGGCGCCGGGCCGCCGGTCTCGGCGTAGTAGGCGAGCTGGAACTGGCCGTTGAGCAGCTTGGTGTTGTAGTCGTTGGCCGAGAGGTTGTCGACGTTCAGCTGGATGCCGGCCGCCTTCATGCCCTGCGCCACCGTCTGCAGCGCCGCCACCCAGTCGCTGTAGCCACCGTTGTTGATGATGGTGAAGCTGAGCGGCTTGCCGTTCAGCGAGTAGATGCCGTTCGAGCCCTTGACCGCGCCGATGCTCTGCAGCAGCTGGTCGGCCTTCTGCGGGTTGTAGGTGTAGTCGTTGGCCGCCTGGGCCTTCGGGTCGACCCAGTCCGGGTAGGTCTGGGTGACGATGCCGAGCTGGCTGCCGGGGGGCTCCTGCCCACCCTCACCGATCGAGGAGGCCGACGCCCGGTCCGTCGCGTACGCCAGGGCCTTGCGGACGGTGACGTTGCTGAGCAGCGGGTCCTTCTCGTTGGGGAACATCGCGACCTGGGTGATCGGCGGCTCCCAGGAGTTGAAGTCCTTGCTCTTGTCGAGGTAGTACTTCTGGATGTTCGGGATGAACTGCGCGCCCCACTGGGCCTGGCCGGTGGCCAGGTAGTTGTTGGCGGCGTCGTTCGAGGTGAAGGCCGGGTAGTCCACGGTCTTGACCTTCGGCAGGCCGGGCTGCCAGTAGTACGTGTTGGGCTTGAGGGTGATGTTCTGCGGGGTGCAGGGCTTCACCACGTACAGGCCGGTGCCGACCGGGTTGGCGTCGGTGTAGCTGACCGGGTCCTTGATCGAGGACCAGATGTGCTGCGGGATGATCGGGATCTGGTCGGCTATGTAGTAGAAGTACGGCGTCGCGGCGGTCTTGAAGTTGAAGACGATCTTGTCGCTGCCGGACTGCGTCACCGAGGAGAGCACGGACCAGACCGAGTTCAGGTCGAGCGCCGGGAACTTCTTCAGCTCGTTGAAGGTGAACAGCACGTCCGCGGCGGTCATCGCGGTGCCGTCGCTCCACTTCACCCCGTCGCGGATGGTGAAGGTCAACTGCTTGTTGTCGTTGCCCCAGGTGTAGGCGGTGGCCAACCACGGGGTGGTCTTGTCGTTCTGGAGCGAGTCCACGAACATCAGCGGCTCGTAGATGTCGCCCATCGACAGGAAGCTCACGCCGCTGTTGAAGGGGTTGAAACTACAGGTCCACAGGCCGCCGCTCTCGTTGTCGACGGTCAGGACGGCGTTCGGGTTGCCGGCACCGCCAGCCTTGCTGCTGGACCCGCTGGAGCCGCCACAGGCGCTGACCAGCGCCATCGAGGCCGCGACGGCGGTGATGCCGAGAACCCGGCCAGTTCTCTTGAAGAAGCCTTGCTGCATGACGGTCTTACCTCTCCCTGGAGTGCACGTGCCTATAGATAGTTAAGTTTCCTAACGATTGGTGAGGCATAGACTCACCTGAAATCCTCAGCCAGTCAAGGGCTCAGGCGGGGAGATTCTGCTTCTGTATCGGAACGTAACCGAGCCGACGTTTGCGGCCCCGGGGTGCCCTTCCGGCCGCCCCGGAGGGTTGCGACGATGCGGGTAACCGCCCGACCACGGTCGGCTAACGGGAGGGAACCCCAGGGCACCGGACGAGCACCGGTCGCCCGGGGGTTCACCGGCGCCGGCGAGCGGCTGGCAGCCGTGGTGACGGCGCGGAGCGCGGTACTCGACGGCCTTGGATCCTTCTGGGGCACCACCGCGCACGGCCCGGACTTCGGCGACAGGTACCAGCCCCTGGTGGCCAAGGTGCCGGCGCCGGCCAGGATGAGCGGTACAGCCGTCGAGGAGGGGGTCGGCGACGGGCTCGAACGGATGGAGCGGGAGTGCGGCGTCACCGAGGCCCAGATCACCGAGGCATTGAAGAGCCTGCGGTGAGCACCGCGTCGATCCTGGGCGAACTGCTCAACGCCGGGATCGAGGGCGCGGCCGAACTCAGGCGGGGGCGAGGAATGAGACCAGCGGTGAACCGCTATGGTGGCCAGCGGTGAACCGCTATGGTGGCTCCCCGGCCCTCGGCCGATCGGCTGCGATCCCGCATTCCGACGCTTCGGGCCTCCCGCGACGGCGCTCGCCCAGGGCAAGGTGCCAATTCGAGACGCGAGGCGCACATCCAGTTCACCACCGTCGACGGCGAACGGACGAGGTACGTCCAGGTACTGGAGCCGGGCGTCGAGTGCCACACCGGCAAGGCGGTGAACGCGCACTACCGTCCTCGTGTACGGCGTGCCGCTGATCCTCGGCGTGGTCGGCGATTCCGGCACCGGCGCAGGCGTCCACTCGGGCTGAGCCCAGCGGAGCTGGAGTGCGGTGGATGCCAGGACCGGCGAGGACCGGCCGGGCGAGGTGTCGACGACGGAGTGAGCGCGGCCCGGCCGCCCGCTGGGGAGAGTGGGCGGCCGGGCTTCAATCGGGGCGGGGTGGGGCTCAGTGGCAAGACGGCCGCGCCGCTCCCTGCGGAACCCTCGATCCGAGGGAGCGGCGCA
>Ga0302314_10015072_pt1 | contig 13163 bp, 11 predicted proteins | sample III_Palsa_N2_3_FD_200533 | JGI IMG/M metagenome (GOLD analysis project Ga0302314, IMG submission 200533) | Peat permafrost microbial communities from Stordalen Mire near Abisko, Sweden - III_Palsa_N2_3 | ecosystem: Environmental > Terrestrial > Soil > Palsa > Peat permafrost | place: Sweden...
GCGGGCCCGTCAGAACGGCCCAAGTGTCAGCCGCAAATATTCGGTGCATTCCCGGTTAGGACAGACCGTCTTGTAAGCGGACGGTCAGCGGTTCGAATCCACTCACCGGCTCCACTTCCACTTGGGGCGCGGCTATCAGCCACGGGCTGCGAGTTGGCTCAGGGCCAGTTCCAGGACGTCGGTGCGACTGTGACTGCCGTGATCGGCGGTGATGTAGTGGTTGCCGACCAGGAGCGAGAAGGTGAGCAGGCAGCGGGCCTCGACCTCCGCGGGGTCGGCGGACAAGCCGGCGAACAGTGCCCGCAGGTGATCCATATTGGCATGAGGAAAGGGACGCGATGAGCGCTGGTTTCGCATCAGTCAAGAACGCGAAGACGATTCTCCTGACTACCTACAAGCGTGATGGGGCGGCGGTCAGCACGCCGGTGAGCATCGCCTTCGATGGCGATCGAGCGTTTTTCCGCTCATACGACAAGGCATGGAAGACCAGGCGTCTGCATAACAACTCTCGTGTGCGGATCGCGCCCTCGACCTTCCGCGGCAAGCTCACCGGGCCGGACGTCCAGGCTCGCGCAACGCTGCTTGAGGGAGAGCAGGCAGAGATCGCCGCACGGGCCCTGGCGCGACGGCACCGCGTGCTGCAAGCGATCATCGTCCCCGCGGCTCACCGCCTCATGCGCTACCGCACCATGCACTACGAGCTCCGGCCCGATTCCTGGTGAGGGTCTCAGCTGACCTGACAGCTCACGCACCCGGCGATCCCGTTTGACGGGGTCCCCGCGGCACGGCGGTCACGATACGGTTTACCCCGATGAGCGAGCAGCCAACGGCGGCGCGGCGCGGCAAGAAGTCTCAGCGCGCGACCGACGACAGCACGAACAGACCCGTGGTGGCGGTGGCCAACCGGCTGCCTGTTCAGCATGGTGACGACGGCTGGGAGCTGTCCCCCGGCGGTCTTGTGACGGCGCTGCGTCCGGTGATGTCGACGCACCGCGGCGCGTGGGTCGGCTGGGACGGCGGTACCCGGGGCATACCGGAGGCGCTGCCGGACTCCAGCGTCCAGCTGGTACCGATCGGGTTGTCCGCGGCGCAGATCCGCAACTACTATCACGGCTTCGCCAACGCGACGCTGTGGCCGCTGCTGCACAACTCGATAGAGAAGCCCCGGCTCGAGCGGGGCTGGTGGTTCAGCTACCGGGACGTCAACGCGATCTTCGCGGACCGGGCGCTGAAGGCCATTGACGCGCATCCGGACGCGATCGCCTGGGTGCATGACTACCATCTGATGCTCGTACCGCAGCTCATCCGCGGCCGCCGACCCGATCAGCCGGTCGGGTTCTTCCTGCACGTGCCGTGGCCGTCGCCGGACATCTTTGCCCGGTTGCCCTGGCGCGAGCACATACTGACCGGCCTGCTCGGCGCGGACGTGGTCTCCTTCCACACCGACGAGTACCGAGCAAACTTCCTTCGCGCGTGTGCCAGGCTGCTTGGCGACGCTGGCATCGAGGTGCGCGGCTCGTCGGTGGTGCTGCCCGATGGCCGGGCGGTAATCACCACCACCGCGCCCATCTCCATCGACGCCGCGGAGTTCTCTAGGCACGCCACGGATCCGGACACGGATAAGGAGATCCAGGCGCTTATGGAGCAGTTCAGCGGGCGTACCGTGCTGCTCGGCGTCGACCGTCTTGACTACACCAAGGGCATCATCGAGCGGCTGCTCGCGCTCGAGCAGCTGCTCGAGCGTAACCCCGACCTGCGGACCGGCCTCATGTTCATGCAGATCGCCGTGCCAAGCAGGGACAACGTGCGGGAGTACCGCCAGCTGCGCACCACCGTGGAGCAGCTCATCGGCCGGATCAACGGCAAGTTCACCGAGCCGGGCAACGACGTGCCGGTGCACTACCTCTACCGCGGCGTGTCACAGCAGCACCTCACCGCCTACTACGCGCTCGCGGACGTGCTCCTTGTCACGCCGCTTATCGACGGCATGAACCTGGTCTGCAAGGAGTACGTCACCGTGCAGCAGGCCCGCGGCGGCAGCGGTGCCCTCGTTCTTTCCGAGTTCACCGGCGCCGCGGTCGAGCTGTCCCAGGCCATCTCGTGCAACCCGTTCGACGTGGAGGGGCTGTCGTACCGGATCGAGCAGGCGCTCCGGATGCCGGACGGCGAGCGCCGCTCGGCCCTGGCCTCGATGGCCGAGCGCGTCCGCACCTATGACGTGCACCGCTGGGTATCCGATCAGCTCACGGAGATCGCCGCGCGCGGCGCGGCTCCGGCCGGCGGCTGATTTCTTTTCGATTACTCAAAGTTTTCATCAGTCACTCAGTGTTATGTTACGCGGGTATCTGCAGGTAGGCGGACCTGGGTAGGTGAGTGCCGACGTGACGGAGACGGAATCGCCGGGCCGACGGGTGAAGCGTGGGCGGCATACCTGGCCCTATGTCGAGGCGGCCTGCGACGCGATCTTCTGGGTGGCCGGGCTGTCCGTGGCGGCCTGGGTCAGCGGCGACCTGGCGGGCGGCGGATTTCACGCGCTTCGGCTTACCGCCACGGCGCTGGCGGTCTGTGCCATGTCGGTGGTGTCCGGTCTGCTTGGCGGGGTTTACAGTCGCCGCTACCGGCGGGGTGTGCTGGACGAGGTCACGAGCGTGTGCATCGCGGGCGGCCTGATGCTGATGGTGCTCGCGCCGGCGGGTGGCGCGCTGATCGGCGCTCAGCGGACGCCGATCCAGACCGTGGCCGCCGGCGCGCTCCTCGCGATGTCGGCGATGGTCACGGCGCGCGCCGCGCGCCGTGCGTTGCTGATCGTCAGGTAGCCGCAGACGCGTGTATCGGCCATTTCCGCTCCTAAGGGGTCCGCGGCGCACTCGTTGACCGCCTATTCGGCTACTTATGGTTTACAAGTAGTTACGCAGTGTAATATCACGCGCCGTACGCACCGTCCACGTCGCGGTCATCTGGAGTCACGCAGCGCCGCGGCGTCGTCGAACAGGGGGATGGGTGAACACGGAGGCGGCGGATACCAATTCGTCAGGTTCTGTTCCGGGTTACGGGTCAACCGGGCAGTGGCTCGTTGCCTGCGCCCGGCGGCTCGCCCGGGCGGGTACCGAGGCCGGGTACGACGCGATCGTGTGGGTGTCTGGGCTGTTCTACGCCGCTTGGATCACCGCGGACATACCGGGAAACGAGGTCAGGGCGCTGCCGCTCGTCTGCTCGGTGCTGGTGATCGGCCTGCTCTCCGTAGTGTCCGGCCTGCTTGCCGGGCTCTACCGCGGCCGTCATCAGCGGGGCAGCCTCGACGAGGTGATCAGCGTGTCCATCGCGGGCGGGCTGATGCTCGTCCCGCTCGTGCTGCTGAGCGGCGAGCTTGTCGGCGGTCAGCGAGACCCGGTGCAGACCGTCGCGGGAGGGACGCTCATCGCGCTGCCGACGATCGCCGCCGCGCGGTACCTGCTGTTCACCGCGCGGCAGCGGCACCGCAAGCGGACCACGGCTGGTGTCACGGTCATCGTGTTCGGCGCGGGTGACGCCGGCACCGCGCTGATCACCCAGCTGCTCACGGACCCGGACGCGGCGTACCGGCCGGTCGCGATCCTCGACGACGATCCGGACAAGCGGCGACTGCGAATTCGCGGGATTCCGGTGCTCGGCGACAGGTCACGGATGGCGGAGGTCGCCGCCGGTACCGGGGCCACGGTGCTGGTGATCGCCATCGCCAAGGCAAGCGGTAGCGTGATCCGCGACCTGACGGCGCGGGCGGAACAGTGCGGGCTCGCCCCGAAGGTGGTGCCGACCACTACCGAACTGATCAGCGGCGGCGCCAGGATCGAGGGCGTCCGTGATCCGCGGATCAGCGACCTGCTCGGCCGTCGCCCGGTCCACACCGACGTGGCGGCGATCGCGGGGCACTTCGCCGGCAAGCGCATCCTCGTCACCGGGGCCGGCGGCTCCATCGGCTCCGAGCTCTGCCGCCAGCTCCATAAGTTCGCCCCAAGCGAGCTGATCATGCTGGACCGCGACGAGTCGGCCCTGCACGAGGTGCAGCTCACGCTGTATGGGCGCGCCCTGCTTGACTCCGACGAGACCGTGCTCGCCGACATTCGGGATCCGCGCCGCATCCGCGAGGTGTTCGAGCGGTTCCGCCCGCAGATCGTCTTCCACGCCGCGGCGCTCAAGCACCTGCCGCTGCTTGAGCGCTACCCCGCCGAGGCGGTGCAGAGCAACATCCTCGGCACCCAGACGGTGCTCGCGGCGGCCGCCGCCTGCGGCGCCGAGTCGTTCGTGAACATCTCCACCGACAAGGCGGCGGATCCGGTGAGCGTGCTCGGGTACTCCAAGAAGATCGCGGAACGGCTCACCGCGCAGATGGCAGGCCAGGCCGACGGCACGTACCTGAGCGTGCGGTTCGGCAACGTCCTTGGCAGTCGCGGCTCGGTGCTTGGCGCGCTGACCGCCCAGGTGCGGGCGGGCGGCCCGCTCACGGTGACGCATCCGGAGGTGACCCGCTACTTCATGACGGTGGACGAGGCGGTACAGCTCGTCCTCCAGGCGGCCGCCATCGGCGGCAGCGGTGAGGTGCTCATTCTCGACATGGGCGAGCCGGTGCGGATCGCGGACATCGCCCGCCGGCTGTCCGCGCAGTCCGCCCACCCCGTCGACATCGTCTACACCGGGCTGCGGCCCGGCGAGAAGCTGGCTGAGGACCTGCTCGGCGTCGGCGAGGCGGACTACAGGCCGCATCATCCGCTGGTCAGACATGCCCAGGTTAAGCCGCTTGACCCCGCCGAGCTCTCCAGCCTGGTCCTTCACGGCGATGAGGGAGGACTGCGCCGGCGGCTCGCCGAATGCGCCATGGGAGAGGCACAGCCACCCGTGCCAGAGTCTTCTGTGCCCCGGCAACGACACCCCGCGGCCTGAGCCGACCGGGACAGGCGGCGCGTGGCGGTGGATAGTGAAACCGCGGTCCGTTCAGGGGAAGGGATTGGCCATATTCCTTCAACTTCCGCCGCCTATGATTGCACTCTTGGTTATGTGAGTGTTACTCTGCGTGATAGGTATGCAATATCGTGGCTGGCGGGACCGTTCGGTAGGCGCTTTACGGCATCAGGTGCACCTAGGCGGTTTTAGCCCACCTGCTACGACGAGACGGGGGGCTCATGCCATCGAAATGGACGCGCCATGCCTTCGTGAGACTACTCAGGGTAGTTTTCTTGAAACTATCCGTAATGGCAATGATTGGCGCGGCGGTCGCCTTGGGGACGGGCGGTGAAGCCTTCGCGGCCACGGCATCGCCTGGTGCGTACGGACCGCCGGCTCTGCCGGTCACCGTGCCGCCAGGCGGCTTTACCACCGTGGTCACCAGCGTGACCATCGGCCCGGCCGGCGGGACCATCAGTCCGGTGCTTGTCGGTGGCGTCCACCTCACCATGGCCATTCCCGCGGGTGCCTTCCCCGCGGCTGCGCAGCTCACGGTTACCGCGCCTGACCTTGCCAGGATCGCACCGCTGCGGGGTTTCAAGGACGTGACCGGCGCGGGGATCCTGATCACGCTCAACGGTGCTCCATATCCGGGCACGTTCCTCAAGCCGGTCACCGCCAGCTTCGCCTCGCCAGGGATCACGGCGGCAAGCGCCGTGCTGGTGTGGAACGGGACGACCTTCGTCATCGACCCGGACTCCACATCCGCGGCGGGCCACGAGTCGGTCAGCTTCGACACCGACCCCGACTTCGCCGTCGAGTCGCCGGTCACCTCGACGGTGACGAAGGTCCCTGCCGCCACCACCCCGGTGACAGGCAAGCCCCTGCTCGGTGAGGGCATACTCGCCGGCGTCCTCATCCTGGTGGGAGCGGGCGGGGTGGTCCTGAGCCGCCGCCGGGTGCGGGCCTTACCGGCAGAGCAGGCGACCCGGGGCACTGATGCACAGCCACACAACAACAGCCATACAACAAGGGTCACAACAAGCCAGGAGGAGAAGCGATGTACGGGTCGAGAACGCGGTCTGGCGTGCTGGGAATCGTCATCTGGACGCTTACGGCAGCCACGCTTACCGCCTGCTCGGCGGGCGGGACCGGGCAGCAGGCGGGGCAGCGGACGCAGCCTGCCGCGAGCAAGCCACAGCAGATCTTCGCCACGCCGAAGAACCTGCTCGCCGCGGGCCAGCCGCAGCCAAACGGGACGCTATGGGCGCTGGCCGGCGACGCGCGGAGCAAGGGACTGTTCGACATCAACCTCGCCAACGGGAGCGGGGTCGGCAGCGTCCCCGTCAACAACGCCGCGCAGTCAGTGACGGAGTCGCTGGCCGGCGTCGTCGGCCTGGCGCTGGGGACGGGGAAGACGGGAGCGCTTGAACTGCTCAACGGCAGCACGGGCCGGGTCACCCGGGTCATCCCGCTTGGCGCTCCGGCTCGCGATGTCGTCGTCGGCAGCGACGGCACCACGTTCTATGTGCTGAACGGCACGTCGCGGTCCGCGAGCGTGACCGTCGTGAACTCGCGGAACGGCGTCGTGCAGGGCACGATCGGTGTTCCGCTTGCCACCGTGTCCGTCGCACCCGACGCTCAGGGCAGCAGCCTGTACGCCCTGCAGCCCAACGGCCTGATCAGCCAGATCGCCATTGCAGGGGGGAGGATCATGTCGAGCTTCCCCGTCGGCTCCGCGGCACGCTCGCTCGCCCTCAGCCCCGACGGCGGCACCCTCTACGTGCTCAAGGACGCGGGGGCGGGCACCAACGTGGCCGAGGTGGATGTCGCCACCGAGAGCGTGGCACAGGTGCTCCCGGCACCAGCCAACTGCCTGCAGGTACTGGTCTCCGCGGACGGAAGCGAGCTCTACCAACTGGTGGGCACGGCGACGTACGGCAACATCCAGGTCTTCCCGAGCTGACGCGCGCGGTCAATGGGCAGCTTCATAGACGGCGCAAGCGCGCTGCTTGCCGATGACGCGGATGCCGCTGACGGCGAGCGACCCCAGGCCGGCCATGGCGGCGGGACGCCAGCAGCGACCCGCGCCCTGCGGTCCCTGGCCGGCCTGTTCCTTCTCACCTGGGCATTCCGCATCTCCGGATACGTCACGTTCGCCTCCTGGGCCGCGATGCCGATCGTCGCCCTCGGCCTGGCCGGCCTGCTCGTCATCACGGCCGCGTGGCTGCCAGAATCCGTGCTCAGCGACCGCCGCCAGCACCAGATCGGCTGGGTCGCGCTCGCCGCGGTGATCGTCGCGCTGGCGGTCTGGAGCTATTTCCAGGTCTTCACCGCGCCGGACTACGGCACGGACGAGATCGCGTTCGACCAGTACGCGGCGCAGCTCGCGCTGCACGGCATCAACCCCTACCTGCACTCGATGGCGCCCGCGTTCCCGCTGTTCCATGTCTCACCGAACGGCTACACGTTCCAGCTGAACGGGCAGCCGGTGACGGCCCTGTCGTATCCCGCGCTGGCCTTCGAGGCCTACCTGCCGCTGCTCGCCGCCGGGGTGACGACGCAGGCTGCGGTGTGGGTCGAGGTCTTCTCGTGGGCGCTCGGTGCGGTGATCCTGTACGCCGTGCTGCCGCGGAGCGTGGCCCCGCTAGCGGCCGTGGTGGCGAGCGTCGACATCTACATCGGCTACGCGGTGGGCGGGGTGACCGACTCGCTCTTCGTGCCGCTGCTGATCGGCGCCGCGGCGGGCTGGGACCGGTTCACGTCGACGCGCGGGCCCAGGGCCTGGCGAGGCCCTGTCTGCATGGGCCTGGCCATGGCGGTGAAGCAGACTCCGTGGCTGGTGCTCCCGTTCGTGGTCGCCGGGATCGTGGTCGAGTCCCGGCGGCAGAACGGGACGCGGCGGGCGCTGCGGGACGGGCTGCGCTACGCGGGAATCGCGCTTGCGGCGTTCGCCGTCCCGAACCTGCCCTACGCGGCCGACGCCCCCGGCGCCTGGCTGCGGGGGGTGGTAACGCCGATCGCCGCGCACACGGTCCCCGCAGGCCAGGGACTGATCAGCATCAGCCTCTCGCTGATGGCGGGCGGCGGTTCCCTGCTCGCCTATAACGTTGCGGCCGTCGTTCTTTTCGCCGCCATGCTCGCCTGCTTCGTGACGACATACCCCGCGTTGAAGCCTGCGGCCTTCCTGCTCCCGTCGGTCGCGCTGTTCTTCGCGGACCGTTCGTTCGGCAGCTACCTCGTGATGCTGGTCCCCGCGGCCCTGGCCGCAGCGGCCACCACGTCCCGTCCCCTCGGGATGCGGGCCGCACGGCGCTGGCACCTAGTGGCGGCCGGCGGCGCGTGCGCCACCATCGCGGCGGTCGCCGTGGCCCTCACCGCGCCAAGCCCGCTGTCCATGTCGGTCGAGTCGGTGCACACGACGGGCCAGCTCGCCACCGTCGGGCAGGTGACCCTGTCCGTCAGGAACAACACGGGCGGCAGCGTGCGGCCGGCCTTCACCGTGGAGAACGGCACGACCATGACGGCCTTCTGGCAGCGCGAGTCGGGACCGGCCGTTCTCGGCCCGCACCAGCAGGCCAGCTACACGATCGTCGCGCCCAGTTACTTCGCCATGCCGTCCATCCAGAACGGCTTCCAGGTTCTCGCGTTCGCGAGCGATCCGGCGTCGGTCAGCCGGACGACCACTTACCTGGTCAGCACCTGGCGGGTGATCCTGCAGCCAGACTCGATCAGCCAGACGGTGCCCATCGGCCAGCAGATCACCGTCAGGGCAGAGATCGTCAACCGGCTCGACCAGCCAGTCCAGGCCGCCGACGTTCCCGTCTACCTCGGCCAGGTGATCTACGCGCAGCAGGGACTGCAGTACAGCCAGGCCTTCATCAACGACGGACTAGAGGGCCAGACGCCGGTGGAGGCGCTGACCAACAAGGCGGGCGCGGCGACCTTCAGGATCCAGTCACCAGTGGGCGGCACCGACCCCGTCTACTTCGAGGCCAACCTGGTCAACCCGATCTTTTACTATCCCTACGGCTACTCCCCGATCCTAACGGTGAGGTTTGGCTCATGAGCGAGGCAAGTGCAGCAGGTGCAGCACCGGTGGTTGGTGCCCAGGCCAGGGTGCGGTCGGCGGTTACCCCCATGCACCGGGTGCGCCAGATCGGGTACTCGCTGCTAGGGCTCCAGCTCATCGGCTTCCTTGCCTGGTCCGCTATTCTCCACCAGCGCTTCGCGCTGACCTGGGACTTCTCGGTCTACCACCAGGCGTGGTATCTCATCGCCCACGGAGATCTCAACCCGTACGACTCCGCGCAGCACTTTTACTTCTGGCAGAACCACAGCGAGCTCATCATGTGGCCGCTCGCGCTGCTTTACTGGGTCTGGCCCCATGACGTGATGCTCCAGTGGGCGCAGGACTTGGCTCTGGTAGGCGCCGAGCTCGTCACGTTCACCTGGATATGCGAGATCGCGGCCAGGCGAGGCCGCGGCAACACCGCGGCGTGGTTCGCGGCTGTCGGCCTGGCGCTGCTTGTCGCTGACCCGTGGACGTGGGAAGCGGTTTCCTGGGACTACCACTCCGAGCCGCTGATGGTCCTCTTTCTCGCGCTGCTCGTCCGGGATATCGCGAATGGCCGGCGCCGGGCGTGGGCCTGGGTAGTCCCCCTGCTCGCTTGCGGTGACGTAGCGGGAACGTATCTCGTCGGTGTGGGCATCGGCATGGCATTGACGAAACGCTCAGTGTGGTGGCGCGGCCTTGCCATGGCGGGCCTCGGCCTTGCTGTCACGCTTCTCATCACGGTCGTGCACGGCAACCTGGGTTCCGGACACGGCTTCCACTACTATGCCTACCTGGCTGGATCCACCAGCTTGCCGTTGGGGCTTGGTGCCCTGATCAAGGGCATCCTGACGCATCCGATGCTGTCCGTGCGGACGATCCTCGCCAAGCGAATCGATATCTGGGCGAACCTGGGACCAGTAGGGTTCCTGGGGGCAGGCTCCGCGCTGCTGCTTCCCGTGACCGTCGTGACACTGCTCGCGAACAATCTTTTCCCCGGCCTGCTGTTCTCCGCGCCGGGATTCCAGAGCCTGGCGCTCTACGTTCTGCTGCCCGCGGGGACGATCTCGGTACTCACCTGGCTGCACCGGCGACACCGGAAGGTGGCGGTTACCCTCAGCGTCGTACTCCTTGCTCAAGCGCTTGCCTGGGCCGTGGTATGGCTGCCGCGCATCCCAGGAGACTGGCTGCGGATCCCGGAGAGCGCCGCCGCCACGCTGACGGCCACCGCGGCTCGCATCCCGAGCGATGCCGAGGTTGTCGCATCTCAGGGCGTGGCCGGCGGGTTCTCCGGCCGCAAGGTCATCGAGCCGCTCATGTCCCCCGGTCAGGTGCCCGTTCACGGGGAGACCTGGTTCGTCATCGTGCCGACGGCAGGCATCGAAACACTCAGCACGGCAAGCTCGATGGCGTTCATCAGCGAGCTGGCCGGCCCGCTCGGCGCTACCCTCGTCACGAACGCCAACGGAGTATGGGTGTTCCGCTGGAATCCACCCACAGGAACGAGCAGCGTAACGGTACCCACTGGCTTGCTGCCGATCGAGGCCTGGACCTCCGCGGGCGCTGCTGGACGTGCGGATGTCGGAGGACCCGTCGCTGACTGGCACGTTACGGACACCGGCGGTGCCGGCTATGTAAGCGACGGCATGGCGTGGCAGGTGCCGGCGGCCAATTACCAGGCAGAGGTCACGCTCTCTACCAGCGGGCCGGTCAACGTCGAAGTCTGGGACGACACAAGCAACACGCTGCTGGCACGCAGGGTCGTGCCGAACACCGGCGGAGTTCAGCAGATCACGATGCCTGTGCTCGCGCCGGACACCGCTGGTGCTGCCGCCTACTCCGGGTGGGGGCCGTTCCGTACTGAGCCGATCGAGCCGCCGCCCGCGCAGCGCCTTGAGGTCAGGGTCTGGTCTCCCGGCGGCGAGGTGGTGAACGTGTACAGCGCCGACCTGACCGCCGTCTCCGGTTCCGGCCTGGCTGCCAAGCCCTGAGCTCCCGTTGTGCCTAGGGAGTGTCGGTAAGTAAGTAGGCTTTCCCGGTCGAGCGTGCTGGGGCTGTGATATGGGGGTCCCGGGTCTGTGGTTGGGGCACATAGCCCCAGATAGATTGGGGTTATGTGCCCCAGCCCCGGTCCGGTCCGGCAGCCGGGCCAGTGCCTGTGCCGGCTGGATTACCCGGCCGGCGCCAGCCGCACCTGGGTGACCAGGAGGCTGCCGTGATGGACCGTCTCGATGACCGCCAGGTCGTAGCTGCCGGCTCCGTCAGGCCCGGTGACGGTCACGGTGGCGGCCAGCGTGGCGGCAGCCGGCCTGGCGCCGACGGCGCGTAGCGTGATCTGCAACCGCGAGCCGTAGGCCGAGATCTGGCCGCCCCACAGCGCGCCGGCCTCTGGCACGGAGACCGAGGGGGCCAGGTCCGCCCACCAGGCATGCTCCCCCTGGGCCGCGCTTCGGGCAATCCCGAAGTACTCGGCAAGCGCCGCGGCTTCGAAGCGGAACGGCGCGCTGCTCTGGATCCATGTGCGCGACGGAGACCCGGTGAGGTGGAGGGTGCCCAGGGGGGTGGGGTTCTGGTCCAGGCCAAGCCCCTGCGTGGCAAGCCGGGCAGGGGCGGGGACGGCTGGTACCGGCCAGCTTCCTGGTACGGCGGCTGTGGCATGCGTGGGCGACGAGCCGACCAGACTGGCGTAAACCAGGTACCTGTTGGGGGTGACGTACAGGGCGTCGAGCGGATAGCACGTGTCGAGGACCAGGCGCGCGGCACCGGTGTTGTAGACAGGGGAGCCCGCGGCGACGATGATATGCGAGGTCACCTTGTAGGTATAGGTCCGGCAGGGCGTGACATAGCGGACCTCGTTACCGGACCGCAGCTGCGCGATGCGGGAGAACCAGGTCACGTCGTGCGCGGAGAGCACGCTCGTGCCCAGTTGTCCCGGCCAGACGCTCGCCGGGTCGTGGCCGACCGCGTCGCTCAGCACCGAGTCACTGGTGCCCTGCAGGACGGGAGCGACCAGACCCAGGGTCGGCGCCTCGATCAGCCCGTTGGGACCCTTGCCGCCGGCGTCAGACGTGTCCCCCGGCGGCAGCTGGCAGGCGGCGGTTCGTGACGTCGCGGCGATCGACTCGCGCTCCTGGCCCACCAGGGCACGGCCCGCCGCAGACGAGTGTATGAGAAAGGCACCGATCTGCCCGGCGATGGCGATCCCGGCACAGATCGCCAGGATGCTCAACCCGGCGAGCACAACGCGAGCGTTCGGCCGGTACCGACGGTTACGCGGGCCCGCATGGCGCCTCCATGTCATATCTCACCTCTTGTACATGAGAAACTACCCTTAGTAGTCAATTGTGCACTGGATTCCACTGCGATGCGCCGCACTCGCCGGCGCTGGCCACCGGATTCTTGCGCAGCGAGGCGAGGCGCGGTCGCTGCCTCGGTCGATGGCACTGGCTCGCGGTATTTCGCCACCCGCGATCCAGAACCCGCTCCGCGCCGTCACGGTCCATGGTGCGTGGAGGTGACGCGAGGGATAGGCCTCCCGCAGCGACCCGCTAGCTCAGCCGGCATAGCTCCACGAGGTCGCGGGTAAGCCGATCGAGCAGTTCCGCGGTGGCCTGGTACCCGCGAAGCGGGCCGCCGGCGGGATCGGCGACGTCATCGGCCGGGCTGCTGCCAAGCAGGTCGCGGCGGTCGCGGTGGGGCGCGGCCCGCGCCAGCCAGTCGCCGAATGGCTCGCAAGGGGAACGGGCGCCCGCCTGGTGACCGTGGCGGAGAAGCTCGCGGAGCGTGAAGGCACGCGGCCAGGCCGTGGGCAGCAGCACGGCGGCGTGCCTGACATGCTCCCTGGCCAGCCCGAGGATGAGGTCCGCACCCATGAGGTCATCGGCGGTGACGAGCCGGCTGCGGTGGCCGCTGACGTCGATGCCCCTGACGGCCATGACCGAGATCACCTCGGGCGGCGGCCGCCGGCCGCTGCCGAGCATTCCTGCCGAGGCCACCAGAACCGTGGCGCCACTGGTGGCCAGCCGTGCCGACAGCATGGCCTGTGCCATGACCGATCGGCAGACGTTGGCCGTGCAGAGCAAAAGGACTTCGGTCACCGCAAGCATTTAATCACTCATAGTGATTATCCGTGTACTCTTAGCTCGCAATCGAGGGAACCCGGGGGACTGAAGATGGCTGAGCCTGGCGCGGA
>Ga0302314_10015073_pt1 | contig 13163 bp, 11 predicted proteins | sample III_Palsa_N2_3_FD_200533 | JGI IMG/M metagenome (GOLD analysis project Ga0302314, IMG submission 200533) | Peat permafrost microbial communities from Stordalen Mire near Abisko, Sweden - III_Palsa_N2_3 | ecosystem: Environmental > Terrestrial > Soil > Palsa > Peat permafrost | place: Sweden...
GCCTAAGTGCGCCTCCATGCGTCCCGGCAGCCTTCCGCCGCGGGCTAGGCGCCGTATCTGGGCCTTCACCGACAACGACATCGGGGTTACCGTGCGCCTCCAGTATCTGCAGACCAGCAACGGTGATCACATAGCACATGGGTATACCTCCGCCATCGCGACGATGAAACTGGAAGCGCTCCACAAAGCCAGCGTCCGACAGGCGCTTGAGTCGCCGCTGTGTGGTTGTCGCTGAACGGCCGGCGTTGAAGCGCCTATGCATCTGGCTGGTGAGTACGTGACGCATCGCAGCGATCAGCGCCAGCATGTCCAGGTCCAGCCGGTCGATCTCAAGCGCGCGAGGGACCTCGACTGGCTTGGCCCAGCGAACACTGTGAGCGCCATCCAGCTCCACCAGCTCACGGAAGCTCTCGGCGGGCGTCTGTGCGATACCCGAGCCAGTGAACTCCGTCTTGGTCTCGCTGGTTGACGGCGAGCCAGAAGCCCGGACATCGCTTGTTACCGGCTCGTTGAGCTTCTGGTCGTGAGCGGTGCGCTGAGCGCGATCCCAGTGTGGCTGGCGCAGATCCGCGCGATGCCGCCCGCCACGCGCACGCTGGTGCTCAGCATGCAGGGCGAGCCGCTGCCGATCGACTCTCAGCGGGATCGTCTCGGCGACAAACGGAGACTGGCGCCCCTCAGGAGTGGACCAGCTGGCAATCGCGTGGTGCTTTGGGAGGTGCAGCCGCACGTCGGGATGACCGAGGCTCGACAGCCGCTCAATGCCTGGGCGCACGGTATCCGAGAACTCAGCCATCGTGAGCTCCACCGCAGCGCGCGCATCACGCGCGGAGGCGGTCGCGAAGTACACGCGATGGGCGAACAGCGCATCCAACTGCTCGCGGACCTCCCGCTCGGTCCACTGAGCATCGGCCTGCCAGCAAGCTACGGTCTCCAGGCCCGCCGAGCGCTTCAGCGCCATCGTTTCGGCAAACCCACGGTTGATCACGAGAGGCGCCTCGTCGACCTTGAGGGCGACCGCTACCCTCCGCTCGGCGGGGACTAGGTCCTGTTGGCGCGCCAGCGCGGCGTCAAGCATCCCAACGAGCAGCTGCATCAACACCGAGGTATTTCCCGCCCCCATGGCTCCGAGCGCACCCTTGACGACCAGTACCTCCGCCTCGGCAATCACACGGTCGAAATCAAGCCTCAGCGAGTTGTTCAACAGCACGCGCTTGATCGACGGGGAGTTGAGCAGCCGCGCGAGCTTGTTGACGGGCGCGTCGAGCTTGGCTGTAGTCGTGCTGCGAGCGTCCGCCAGCTGCGCGGTTAGCTCGGCCGTGAAGAACTCAGAGATCTCCTTGAACTCGGGTAGCTTCCGCACGCGCGAGCCGACGCTGCTGCGATAGGCATAGCCCTCCTCTCCCACCGACAGCAGGCGAGCGGCATCCCACAGCGTGGACTCACGGTCGTAAGCGAGCACCGCGATGATCGCGTTGCGCAGATAGCGGTCTGAGGAGGCGCGAATGTCGGCATCGGTGAACAAGTTCTTCAACGCCGCCACCACGTAGTCGGCGATCACGTCAGCGGGAGCGTCGACAGCCAGCGGGTTGAAGCCGCACATGGGGTGCGCCAAGTCCAGCAGCGTGCACGTACGCTCGGGCGCCACCAGGCTGACGGCCGCCTCTGCGGCGTCGCCCTTTGGGTCGAGCACAATCACTGCGCAACGATCGCGGCGGAGGTCCTCCGCGACTGTGGCCACCAGGTAGCTGGACTTGCCCTGCTCGACTGTCCCTGGCACTGCTGTGTTCTGCTTGCGCAGCTCCACGTCGATTGAGACCGCTCCCAGGGCATCCCGCAGCGTGCCCTGGCCGTCTCCTGGCCGGAAGATGCCGGGTGGCGCTGGGGCCAGCGGTAGACCGCTGCGGGCGAACGGCACCGTGAGATAGTCGACCGACGGCAGTTGCCAGATGGTGGCCAACTCGGCTGAGGCGAACACGCCCTTGTGAAATGAGGGCAGCGGGTTGCCCTCTCCCCGTCCGACGCGACGGGCATAAAGCCCAAGCACGCCGTGGCGGATAGTTGTCCCGCGCTCGACGAGGCGGTTCTCGCCGCCGTCGACGCGAAGCTCGGATGCGATCCGCTCGCAGGCTGCACGCTTCGGGGCAATCACGCGCAGATCGACAAAGAACAACGGTTTGTGCTGCACCTCCAGGCCGCCACGGAGCTCCGCGTCCTCGACCATCGAGCGGTCGCGCACCAGCAGGTGCTCTCGGCGCTCCCGTGACAGACGCGCCTCGTGGCGCTTGTACAGGTGCTTGGCGAACGCCTCGAAGAATCCGGGCGTTGGCGTCAACGCGACTTGCACAAACGCCGGTTCGCCGCATGCGCCCATGACCGTCAACAGCCGATTCACCGCCGGTTCGCGATCTCTCTCAAAGCGCTCCGGCGTCCTGACCCGCTTGATGAACTCGGCGTGCTTCTTCAGACGCAATACCGCCGGTGGCACACCCACGGGCCGCGCTGGTTCGCGCAGTCTGCAGTTCGGATAGGCCGCCTGCAGGGCAGCCTCGACCATCAGCGTTTGCTCCTGCGGACAGCAGACCGCGAGCCAAGCTGAATGTGTCATGCCGCCCTCGTGATGTACCTCCAGCGCCAACGAAGGCTGGCCCCACAGCAGCCTCCGCCACCAGCGCCGCAGCAGGCGCTTGTGTAGCGCCCCGAACATCGCAACGAGGTCCTCTGCACTGGCGTAATCGGCTCGGTAGGCCTCGACGTGCAGTCGCACATAGCGACGCCTGCGCCGATCGCGCCCGCGTAGAACGATGATCGCGGCGAGAAACACTGAGGCGAGCATCAAGAAAAGCTTGACCAGCGCAACGCCAGGCGTTGGTGTCCAGGCCCAGATTCCCCTGACCCAGCGATCAAGCGTGCCCGCGAGCGCGCTCACGCTGATATGCGAAACCTCCGTGTTGGCTTCGCCGCGCAGCGCCTTCCCTGGTCCACCAGCACTGAACCACGCGATCAGCACAAGGCCCGCGAGGATCGCGAGTAGGCCCAGCAGCCGCCACAGCAAGAAGCGAAGCACCTAGCCCCTCCTCCGACGCGCTCAAGGAGACGGGACAGCGCTCTCGACACGCCTCGTGCGGCAAGCTTTGGCTATGCGTTCAGCGCGGGCGTGTCGCTCGCTCCACCTGCGCGCCACGCGCCGTCAGGTGCCACGCGTTCGCGGCACCCTTCTCCTGCCCCTCGCCTTGGTTCTCAACCAGCTTTAGGCGTGCGAGACGGTTAAGCAGCTTGGAGATCTGACCCTGATCGACGATGCCCGATCCTTCGGCGATCTCGCGATTGCTCGCGCCTGGATGCTCGGCGATTACCATCAGGACCCGCACGGTCCGATAGGTCAGCCGCATATTCAGGCCTTCCAGCGGATCTTTGTGCCGAGCCAACGCGCGCGAGCGTCCACCGCTTGGAATCTCGAGCGGCGGCTTGCTCAGTTCTTTGCCGGCGGCTCTCGCGCCTAGATAGGGAAGCACGATCATGCTCATAAGAGCGCCAAGGAGGTCGGTCAGACGCTCTTGGTCATGCTCGAGCACACGGGTGTGGAGCACTGCGAAGATCGCGCCCACCACTCCTTCGGCTGTGACCTCGGGCGGTTCGCGAATGGCATTTGTGACTCCTCGGCCACGGTCGATGACCTCGGCCAGCTCATCCAGCACCTTCGCGCGCCTGTCAAGAACTCGCTCACCGGCGCCGAGCGCCTCAACGATGCAAAGCTTCGCAAGCCCCGGCTCTTCATCCATGAACAGCAGCAGCCTCGCCAGAGCCGCGCGCACACCATCGCGCCAGCTCGACTCGCGCTCGTAGGCCTCTTGGGCGATCAGCCTCGCCTGGCTGAGCGCCTGCTCAAATGCGGCCAGAAAGCAATCCTCGCGATCCGCGAACACGTCGTAGAACGTCTTGCGCGAAACCCGAGCCCGACTGATCACCTGCGCAACGGTCATCCTTGCGTAGCCCACATCCTCGACCGCCTCGACCGCTGCCGCAAGCATCCGGCTGCGTTGAATCTGCGTCACCTGTCCGCGCGGCAGGCCCCCCGGCCCTGGGCGCAACCGCGGTGTCGCGGTACGTGTCTTGTACATAAGAGTCATGTCTTTCCCGCCTAGTCGTCCGTTTCGCCAGAGATAGTGAACGCTCGAGTCCGTTCGAGCCATAGTGCCCGGCGGGACCCCGCATACAAGCAGGCACAAGCCCACGTATGCGTATACAGGAGATTCACGGGTCTAGACGCTTAAGTCGAGACGCGTCTCTGACTTTTTTCCCGCTAGTTCGAATCATCTTCCGGAAGTTCACCGGGGGTTGACCCCGGCGGCTCAACTTTAGCTCTGCTCCAAATGGCGCAGCAGAGTCCACTATCCAGAAATGCTCCAATGTAAGGCCCATACTACTCCGGTCCCAGGACGTGATGCATCGGAGCAGCCACCGCCGGTGCGCGCCACGCCGCTGAGCGCCTACCGCCGCCTACGGGCGCAAAAAGGGCCCGGCAGACGGGGCCTGAGCAGTACCGCTACCGGGATTCGAACCCGGGTTTCCGCCATGAGAGGGCGGCGTCCTAGTCCCCTGGACGATAGCGGCGCGAAATCGACTGCCCCGAGGCTACCAAAGCGCCCGCGATCGATCGTCGCACGCACGCCCGCCCGGGGCCGTGGGCCCGAACATCCAGCTCGCGCAGGTAGTGTGCGATATCTTCGCTCCCCACGCGGATGTGGCGGAATTGGTAGACGCGCACGGTTCAGGTCCGTGTCGGGGCAACCCGGTGGAGGTTCGAGTCCTCTCATCCGCACTAGGCTCAAGGTCGGATGGTCGCGGTGAGGTTGTCTAACAACACGGGGAGCGACCGTAAACAGCCAAACGGCCGCCAGCCCTTGTGGCGCCGGCGGCCGTTTTAGAGGCCACTATCCAAATGTACGTAACGGCTCAGCGCATGCTGCCCCGACGCTGACGACGCTGCATCGCCAGAATCGAGAAGCCTGCGCCCAGCAGGACTACGCCGAAGCCGATGTCCCACCGCAGATCAAAGCCCGTAAACGGCAACGTGGTCGCTTTCGGGCTGGCCGTGGGAGTGGTGCTCGTTTTCGCCGGTTCAGCTTCGCTGGTCGGCGTTGGCTTTGCTGCTTCTTTCGATGGCAACGTGCCCGTTTTGGGCGTGGTCGTGGCCGGCTTGTTGGTTTCCTGCGCATAGCCAGCCGTGCCTGGTTGTGCGGCAACCGCAGTGCTCGGCAGCAACACTGTCAGCGCCAACAGCAGCGCGACAGGCAGGGCACATAGTCGCCGTGAGATACGCGACGATCCCCCCCTCGACGTAGCTGCACTTGCATTCCGTGGCCTGCTCGAGGCCATGACATCGGTCCGAGTCATGCCAACCTCCCATTGGTGGTGTGTTGAACGCTGCAGCCCTGCGTGAGGGCCTCTTTCCGTGCTTGTTCGATCCGTTCTCTGTCGCAAGTCATCGTCTCTGGTTCGCCGTTTGTGGGCAGTCGCCTGCCTCCCATTGATCAAGGTGTATCAGCTAACGCGGCGGCCGCATACCCTCGCATACGCTTTTTCCGCCCTTCGAGACGCCCAAATCGCCCTCACTGAAGCAGCACACGACCCTCGAGCGTGCCCTCTGTGAGCCTCCCTCGGAGCACCTTCTTGTCGAACTTGCCCACACTCGTCTTGGGGATCTCCTCGACGAACGCGAACTCGTCCGGGAGCCACCACTTCGCGACCTTGCCGCTCAGGTGCTCGACTAGCTCCTGCGCGCTGGCGGCGTCGGGCTCGCGCAGCACCACGCAGCACAGCGGGCGCTCGGCCCAGCGCTCGTCAGGCTTGGCTATGACGGCAGCCTCGATGACGTCGGGATGGGACATCAGCTCGTTCTCCAGCTCAACTGAGGAGATCCACTCCCCACCTGACTTGATCACGTCCTTAGCGCGGTCAGTGATCTGCACGAAGGCCTTCTCGTCCACCGCCGCGATGTCGCCAGTGCGCAGCCAGCCCGCATCGAACTTCTCATCGCCGGAGTCATCGCGATAGTAGCCCGCAGCGATCCAGGGGCCGCGCACCTCGATCTCTCCAGTGGACTCCCCATCCCAGGGGACTTCGTCACCGTCGTCGTCCACCAGGCGCAACTCGACCCATGGCAGGGGCCTCCCCTGCCTCGCGCGATCGTCCCAGTAGGCATCGTCGTGCGCTCCCTCCTGCGGACGGGCATAGCCCAAGCTTGGAAGATGCGCACCCCGTGACGTTCTTCAAAGTCCTTCATCAGCGCCCGTGGCACAGCTGAGCCCCCACAGGCCGCGTTGGTGAGCGATGACAGGTCCACCTCGGGATGCTCATCCGCATAGCGGAGCATGTCGGCGAAGATCGTCGGCACACAGCCCATCTGGGTAGGGCGCTCCGCTGCGATCAGCTTCGTCAGATGCTCAGCACCGAGGAAGCGGTCGGGCAGGATCAGGTCTGCTCCGGCAAGTGCCGCACCGTAGGGCAGACCCCACGCGTTGGCGTGGAACATCGGTACCACCGCCAGCACCCGGTCGGCACGCGCGAGGCCATTCGCATCGGTCATCAGGGTTGCTGAGGAGTGCAGGCTGATCGAGCGGTGCGAGTACAACACGCCCTTGGGGTTGCCGGTTGTGCCGCTCGTGTAGCACAGCGCGGCCGCCTGGCGCTCGTCCACCTCGGGATAGTCAAACGGGTGCGCGGGATCGGAGTCTGCCTGCTCGAGCAGCTCCTCGTAGCGCAAGGCATTCGGCAACTGCTCTAGGTGTGACTGCTCCAGCTCACCGTCACCCATGACCACATAGTGGGCGACACCGGCAAACGTGGGCACGAGTTTCGCCAGCGCCGGCACGAGTGAGCGGTCAACGAAGATGACCTTATCCTCGGCGTGATTGACGATGTAGGTCAGTTGCTCCTCGAACAGCCGGATATTGAGGGTGTGCAGTACCGCGCCCATGCACGGCACGGCGAAATAGAGCTCGAAGTGGCGTTGGTTGTTCCAGGCGAACGTGGCAACGCGATCACCTGGCTGCACGCCGAGCCCGACGAGCGCCTGCGCCAAGCGATCGATTCGCTTGGATACCTCCGCGTGCCTGGCGCGCTGGACGGTTCCGTCGTCCTGCAGCGTGATCACCTCTGCGCCCTCGTTACACGAGCTCAACCTGCGACGTATGTGGTTAAGCGTCAGCGGGAAGTCGTCCTGCATCAAGCTCTGCAGCATCTGGCTCATCCTCTCCTGATCTCTTCGTGCGGCGAAGCTCTACGAGCTCATCGTAAATGCCGCGCGTGCGCTGGGCGATGTCATCCCAGTCGAAGCGCAGCACGTGCTCGGAGGCCTGGGTCACGAGGCGATCGCGCAACGCGTCATCGACGAGCAGGCGTTCGATCATCACGCCAAGATGCTTCGCGTCGCCGCCGTTGAACCGCAGCCCAACGCGCTCGCCCACAGGCACAACCTCGCGCAGACCGCCCGTGTCAGCCACGATGCACGGGCAGCCGGAGGCCATCGCCTCCAGTGCCACCAGCCCGAACGGCTCATAGATCGACGGCACTACGCACAAATCGGCGATCCGGTAGAGCGAGTGCAACACGTCATCGCCGATCCAGCCGAGGAACGTTCCGTGCCCTGACAGGCCTAACTGCTCGGCCTGCGCCTTCAGCTCAGCCTCGTAGGTGCCGCTGCCAGCGACCAGGAAGCGAACGTCGCCGACCCGCTCGATCACGTCTGGCAGCGCGTCGAGCGCGAGCTGAAAGCCCTTCTCATAGACCAGCCGCCCAACCAGCAGCACCAGCCGCTCGTGCGGCGCAGCGAACTCAGCGCGCAGCGTACGCAGATCGCCGGTTGGCCGCAATTCGCTCGGATCTACGCCATTGGGGATGACAGCCACGCGCCGCTCATCGATGTCGAAGATGTCGGCCACATGCCCGCGCATGTAGTAGGAGCAGACGATTACGGCGTCTGCGCGATGAGCCATCCAGCGCTCCACCGAGTGGATATGTGACTGCGGCTGGTTGGCCACCCAGCCCTGGTGGCGACCGTGCTCGGTGGCGTGGACGGTTGTGACGTAGGGCACGCCGAGCCGATCCGCGAGCGCCGCCGACGCGCGCCCAACGAGCCAGTCGTGGCCGTGTACCAGGTCGTAGGAATGCTCCCTCGCCAGCGCTGCGCCGGCATGGAGCATGTCGTCGTTCATCTGCTCTACCCACGCCACGAAACGATCTAGGTCTCTGGGCCAACCCGGCTCGCGCACACGATGGATGGTGAGGCCGCCCTCGTGCACGCACGAGCGCTCGGTATCTGCTTCGGAGCCAACGCCACGGGTGAGCACATCCACACATACGCCCTGACGGACCAGCGCCTCTGCGAGCTTGCGCACGTGACGAGCCAGGCCACCCTCGACCACCGGCGGGTACTCCCAAGAGAGGATGAGCACGCGGTTGCTCATTGCACAGACCCTATATACCCGCGCCGGTACAGCCCGTCTCAATAATGTCATTCCCCCACCGCCAAAAGCGGTTGGCACTGGCGACGCGGACGCCAGTTCTCATCAGATTCCGATCAAACCAAGCTCGTCCATGCGCTGTGCGGCTGCAGAAGCCCACACTTCTGCGCCCTCAATACACACCAGGCCGGCTTCGACGAGCCCGGCGAGCGCTGTGTCGAATGCGTGAGCCTCGGCAGCGAACGCGGCCGCCAGCTGCGCGCTCGCGCGGCGTTGATCCTCCTCGCCGGCGAGCAGCTGCAGGATGATCGCCCGTTCGAGCTTCCTATTCGCTGGGGCTGGCGATCGATCGGTCATGACAGCATTGTGTCTGGTCTGACGCCTTTCGGGTGCGAGAGTGCCTGCTAACCGTCCACGGAGCCACGCTACCCGAATAGGGTAATGCCCGTGACAAGTGTCATCAACAGCATCGGGTAAGACTACGGCCTGTCGAGGTGGGCTGCAGCATCCTCGAGACGGTCATCCCCCCAAAAGGGCTCTGCATCGATCGCGATCGTCGGCACGCCGAAGACACCCAGCTCGTGGGCCATGCCGGTGGCCGTCCGGAGCGCCTGCTTGATCTGAGGATCTCGCGTCGCTGCCTCGACCTCGCCACGGTCTAGCCCCGCACTCTCAGCCGCATCGAGCACGTTGGCGGGAACGCTCAGGTCACGTCCCAGCTGGAAAGCATCGCGGAATGCCCTGAGCGTGAACTCACGGCCGCGCTGCACGGCGAAGGCGAATGTGGCGACACGCATCGCCATCAGGTAGTTCGTCGGCCAGGGGTCCGGCCAATGGATCGCAGGCAGCCCGTAGCCGCGCGCACGGCGCTCGACCTCAGCCATGCCAGCCTGGCGGCGATTGTGGTCGGCGAGCGCCCACGAGCTCCGCCCGGTCAGCTTGAACAGGGCGCCCAGCGAAACAGGCTGCCAGGCAACAGGCTCATCGAACAGGAGCGCCAAGCGCTCGGCGGCGAGATACGCGTAGGGCGATCCGAGGTCGAAGTAGAACGTCACCTGTGGCATCCAGCCCTCCCTGATTGTTCGCTAAACTGAACGATACGTTCTTTATGATAGATGATGAAAAAAGGAGCGACATCCGGCGCGTGCTCGGAGCCAACCTGCGGCGAGTTCGCATCGCGCGTCACCTATCGCTGTCAGAGCTCGCGCGTACGACAGGCATGAGCAAGGCCACCCTCTCTGGCATCGAGAATGCCCACGCCAACCCAACGGTCGAAACCGTTGCGGGACTTGTGGATGCGCTGCGGATCTCATTCGCCGATCTGCTCGAACAGCCGCCGCTCGGCGAGATCCGCGTGGTGCGCTCCACGCACGTGCAGGCATCCGCTGAGAGCAAGCCGCAACGACTGCTGGAGAAGGTCTCCTCAAACGCAAGCGTCGAGGTCGCCGAGCTGGCGCTCACCGCGCACCAGACCCATGAGGCCGAGGCGAAGCCCGCCGGCGCGCGCACCCACGTGTACGTCCTGGCCGGCACGTTGATCGCAGGTCCAGCCGAGCGTTACACCGAGCTAGCAAGCGGCGACTACGCATCGTTCCCCGCTGACGTACCGCAGCTATATGAGACAGCTCGCCACGCTGCTCGAGCGCTGCTGCTCACACAAGTCCCGGACAGCTGAGCAGCGAGGCGACTGAAGGCGAGATCGGCAGGAAGTCTCAATCGGCAAGCGGCTGCTCGCCTGAGAGGTCGATCTCCAGCTGGCGCGGGGAAGGGCGCAGCGGCTCGCTCGTCTGGCGCGGCCTTCCGCGCTTGGCCCAGTGCCCAATCACCTCGCGACTGCGACACGTGTAGTGGTTGACGCGCCGATCCGTCGGCTGGATCGCGAGCCCGCCCGACGCTGTGCCGGTAACGATGGCGTGAAAGCGCCGACCTTTGTGGTCGACCTCGACGATGTCTCCCATCTGGATCCCCTCGAGCCGCATTGGACCTGCAACTGTAGGCTGCGCTCGGTGCGCTGGCTCGTGGACGGGATGAACGTGATCGGCACGCGACCAGACGCGTGGTGGAAGGACCGGCATCGCGCGATGGTCAACCTCGTCGACATGCTCGAGCGCTGGGCTGCCAGTAGTGGCGCCGATATCACGGTCGTCTTCGAGCAGCCGCCCTCGCCTCCGATCCGCTCGACGGTCATCTCCGTGGCGCATGCGCCACGCCCACGGCGCGACTCGGCCGACGATGAGATCGTTCGCCTGCTGCTTGCCGACGGCGAGCCGGGCGCGATCCGGGTGGTCACCTCCGATTTATGGCTAAGCGACCGCGTGCACGCTGCTGGCGCCACAGTCGAGCCGGCGGCAGCATTCCGCGCAATGATCGAAGACACATGATGGTGCCCACCACCCGCTACGCGCGTAGTGACGACGCGAGCATCGCCTACCAGGTTGCTGGCGAAGGACCGCTTGACCTGCTGTTCCTGACGGGCTGGCTGACTCAGCTCGAGCAGCTGTGGGAGGCCCCAGCCAATCGTCGCTTCCTCGAACGGCTCGCCAGGTTCGGCCGGCTGATCCTCTTCGACAGTCGGGGTACTGGGCTCTCCGAGCGCTTGCTCGAGACCTACACGATCGAGCAGGAGACGCGCGACGCGCTAGCTGTGCTCGACGCCGCTGGCAGCGAACGCGCGGCGCTGTTCACCTACGCCCAGGGAGGCCTCGTCGGAGCAGCGCTCGCGGCCGAGCACCCCGAGCGAGTCGGCGCGCTGGTCATGTACGCATCGGTCGCCCGCACCTCGTGGGCACCCGACTACGACTGGGCGATGACGAGCGAGGAACGCGAGACGCTGAGCGAGCATACGATCGCCACATGGGGTGAAGCCGACAGCCACGCGATGTCGGCTTGGGCGCCTTCGATGGCGGACGATCCTGCGCTTGTGATGTGGTTCGCACGCATGCAGCGTCTGGCTGCAAGCCCTGGCGAGGCACGGGTCATCACCAGGGCAATGGTGGACATCGACGTGCGTCACGTGCTGGCGCACGTGCATGTGCCGACCTTGGTCATGCACCGGCCCAACGAGCAGGTGTGGGATGTGCGCCACTCGCGCTACTTGGCCGAGCACATCCCCGGCGCCCGCTACGTCGAGCTCGAGGGGATCGACTCGTTCCCTTTCCTCGGCGACAGCGATGCGATCGTCGAGGAGATCGAGGAGTTCCTCACTGGCGTGCGCACCGGCGGGGAGCATGCGCGCGCACTGCTCACGGTGATGTTCACCGACATCGTCGACGCTACCGGGCACGCAGCGAGGCTGGGCGATGGGCGCTGGCGCGATCTCCTCGCCCAGCACGACAGGGACGTACGGGCGGAGCTCATCCGCTTTGGCGGCCGTGAGGTCAAGACAGTGGGCGATGGCTTCCTTGCGACCTTCGACGGGCCGCCGTCGCGTGCCCTGCGCGGCGCGTTGGCAATCACCGCGGCGGCACACCGACTGGGGGTTGATGTACGCATCGGTATGCACACCGGCGAGTGCGAGCTGATTGGCGAGGATGTGGGGGGCATGGCCGTGCACATCGCCTCGCGCGTAAGCGGGCTTGCCGCTCCCGGCGAGGTGCTCGTCTCCGGCACGGTGTTCGGAACCGTCGTGGGCGGTCCGTTCGCGTTTGAGGACCGGGGCTTTCACGAGCTCAAGGGCGTACCCGGGCGCTGGCCGCTGTTCGCGCTCGGTGGTTTCTAGTCTGCCCGTGTGAGCACTGAGCCCGCCGGCCCTTCACAGCGCCCCCTCAGACGCGGGCTCGTGCTGCTGATGGCGTTCGCTTGCGGCGCGGCCGTCGGATGATGCATATGTGCCGTATCGGGGCGGCGGGATTTGAACCCACGACCCCCTGCTCCCAAAGCAGGTGCGCTACCAAGCTGCGCCACGCCCCGTGCAAACAGAGTAGAGCCCTCGGCGGCACTCGTCGTCCTGCCTGCCGCTGCGCTAGCCTCGCCACCGCGATGGCAGACGTTCAACCGCTGCGCGCTCTGCACTACGACCCTGCGGTCGTGGGACCGCTCGCGGGTGTGGTGGCTCCCCCGTATGACGTGATCGATGCGGATCAGCGTACGGAGCTGATCGCGCGCTCCCGATACAACGTCGTGGCGGTGGATCTGCCACAAGGCGAGCCTGATCGATACACGGCGGCGGGCGAGCTGTTCGAGCGCTGGCAACGCGACGGCGCGCTCGTCCGCGACGCGGAACCCGCACTGTGGGCGCACACGCAGGACTACACAGGCCCGGACGGGCACGAGCGTACGCGTCGCGGGTTCTTCTGCCGTGTGCGCATCGAGGACTACGGCGCCGGGCGCGTGCGCCCGCACGAGCGCACCCACCCCGGGCCGAAGGAGGATCGGCTGCGTCTCACGAGAGCGACGCGCGCAAACGTCTCCCCCATCTTCTCGCTCTACTCAGACCCCTCGCACGCTGCCTGGAAGGCGCTGTCGCCGGCGACGCAGCGGCCGCCGTGGGCTGACATCACGGACGCGGATGGCACGGTGCACCGCCTGTGGCGGGTGCTCGACGCGAGCGCGATCGCCGCCGTACAGGCAGCGACACGTGACGCAGAGCTACTGATCGCGGACGGACACCACCGCTACGAGACGATGCAGGCCTACGCCCAGGAGCAGCGGGGGCGGGGCGAGGCCCGCTACATCCTCATGTGCCTGGTCGCCCTGGAG
>Ga0302314_10015074_pt1 | contig 13162 bp, 17 predicted proteins | sample III_Palsa_N2_3_FD_200533 | JGI IMG/M metagenome (GOLD analysis project Ga0302314, IMG submission 200533) | Peat permafrost microbial communities from Stordalen Mire near Abisko, Sweden - III_Palsa_N2_3 | ecosystem: Environmental > Terrestrial > Soil > Palsa > Peat permafrost | place: Sweden...
GGATCAGGTCGCCGACCCCGGCCACGAAGCGTTCCGTGCCGGTCACGGCCGAGATCCTGCCCTTGGTCGGCAGCAGCAGGTGATGGCCGGGATTCGCATAGCGGTACCACTGCTCCTGGTCGAATTCCCAGTAGCTCGCGATCTCGACCTGCGGATTGATCTCGTCGATGCCCAGATGTCCCGGGGCGCTCACGCAGGTTTCGGCCGGTCACAGATCGGGAATGGCCCGCTGATCCGCGTTGAGCCGGCCGAGCGGATGCGACCATGATGCGCAAGGACGACCACCATGAGCGCATCCACCCTGGCCTTCGCCGAGCGACGTGAACCGAGCACCATCAGCACCGCCTGCACACCGCTGCATCATGACGAGATCGTGCGCTTTTGCGAGGTCTTCCATCGCGAGGGCTTCGTGCGCATCCCCGGCATCATCAGCGGCCGCGCCGCGGCGCTGCGCGAGAAGATCGACCGCTTCTTCGCCGACGAGCGCCTGGTCGCGAGCCACCACCGCAATGACGACATCGTGATGGTGCGGATGTTCGAGCTCGACGAGGAGTTCCTCGACCTGCTCACCGCCGAGCCGTTCATCGCCATCGCCGAGCATCTGCTCGGCGAGCAGTGCCACCTCATCGCCCAGAACGTGGTGCGCAACCCGCCGGGCCGCGCCATCGAGCAGTTCCATGTCGATGACGAGCTGCAGATCCCGCTACCCGAGGGCGTGGCGGGCCACGACCGGCGCATGCAGATGCCGGTGTTCGTCTTCACCATCCAGATCCTGCTCAGCGACGTCCCGGACGTGGCCCATGGCCCCACCCAGTTCGTGCCTGGCAGCCACTACTCGGGCCGCATCCCCAACGACCTCGGCGCCCCCTCCTGGGGCGGGGCCGGGGTGCAGTCGATCCTCGGCAAGGCCGGCGACATCTATCTGCACAATGGGCAGTGCTGGCATCGCGGCGCGCCCAACGCCTCCGACCGCACCCGCTACCTGCTTCAGCACGCCTACGGCAGGCGCTGGGTGGCGCAGCGCTTCTATCCCTTCACCGGCTACACCCTGCCGGCGCATGTCAGCGAGCGCATCAGCCAGGATCCGCGCGCACGGCGCATCCTCGGCCACCACCCCAAGGGCGCCTACGGCTGAGACGACGCCGCGGCGCGGCCCCGCCAGGTGCCGAGCAGTCCGAGCAAAACCACCTGCAGCGCGGGCGCGACCGCGGCCAGCCACAGGTAGGGTGCGACCCCGCCCCAGGCGGCATGCGGAGCACAGCTCAACAGCGGCGCGAACGGCTGCAGCCAGGCCTGGGTGATGAAGACGACGATCGAGGGGCCGGCCCACCAGCGCGCCAGCAGCGCCAGCGTGGCGACGCCCGCAGCCAGCCCCGGCAGCTGCCAGATGATCAGGCACAGCCAGCGCCGCCACCAGCCGGGCAGCCCGCCCAGCCACTGGCGGTTGTAGGTGACCAGCACCAGCACGCCGCACCAAGCCGCGCAGCACAGCCATGCCAGGACCGCCGACGGCGAGACCAGCCAGCTGAGCGCGATCATGGCCAGCTGCAGGCCGCCGAGCGCGAAGCCGATGCGGATCATCGCGGCGCCAGGCTGCCGAGGGTATGCGCGACCACCGTCCCGGAGCAGGACACCAGGCTGTCCGGAGTCATCCAGAAGCGTCCGTCCGCGACCTCGACGCCCTGCTCATGGTAGGCAGCCCAGACGCTCTTGGCGCAGGTCCACTGGGTGAGGTCGCGCGGATGGGCCGAGAGGTTGAAGACGCCGCCGGCCAGCTGCCGCGCCCACTGCGCCGCCCCTGCGCGCAGCGCCGCCGGCACGGCCGGCCGCATGATCAGGATCTCATCATAATACGACAGGCTGCCGAGGTCCGCCGCGCTGATGCCGAGGGTGATGTCCTGCATCAGCACCTGGCCCTGCCCGAGATAGAGCGTGGCATGCGACCAGTGGCCGTACAGGCCATGCGGATTGTGGCCGATGATGATGTCGCCAGGCTCGAGCCGGCCGGCATCGATGGCGGCCGGCCGGGCGCAGGCCGGCCGGCCGGCCTCATAGCCGTGGAACAGTCCGTAGGCGATGAAATGGCGGGCGAAGCCCAGCGCCGCCCGCGGCGCGGGATCCTCGGCCCCATGGTAGCCGGCCGCCCACAGCACGACCGCCACCAGGGTCACGGGATAGAGGATGGCCATGCCACGTTGCACCGCGAGCATGCGCATCGCGCCAGTCTCGCATAATCACCGGCGGTGCAATCGCGCGCAGCCGGACGCTGCCGGGCGGCGCGTGCACGACGCACCTCCGCCGCCCTGCAACCCCCCGCCTAGCACCAGCGCCGCGGCGGCGGACAGCGCGGCGGGGACCGCGCCATTGCGGCGAAGAGTCGAGAAAATGCGTTGGCCATTCCCAACGCCTGCGCAGGATCACCGGGATAAGATCGGGACCTGCCATGACCAACAGCGAATCGGTGAAATTTGCCGCCGCCATCGAACTGGCGGACGCCGTCCTCGCCGAATTCAACGATCCCTCGAGCAAGCTCAAGGGCTTCGGGACCGTGTCGATGGATAAGCTCCTGGCCTATCGCAAGATCGCCGAGCGCGCCCCGCGCGGCAAGAACAAGAAATCCGCGACCCCCGACGCCGCGCCGTGACCCGGGCTCGTCCTAACGCCCGATGATCATGAGATGGTCGGGCTCGCGATGCACCTGCAGCACCAGGTCGCGGCTGAGGTAGCCGAAGCTCCAAAGCGCGGCGCAGCCGCCGAGCACCACCGTCGCGGACAGTCCCACCCGCTCATGCATGCCGAGCGCCGCGAGCACGATGCAGATCACGATCAGCGCGCTGCCGACGGTGGATTCGACGCACAGGCAGAGCATGCGCCGTGGGCCGGCGTGCGCGCTCCGCCGTCGGCCCATCGCCTGGATCGCCAGGATCACCAGGTCGCGCGCCAGGCCTTGCGCCAGGAGCAGGACGCCCGCACCACGGAACAGGTCGCTGATCGACAGCATCCAGACCGGTCCATGGGTCACGGCGCACCACCCGGCCGACAGCCACCAGGCGATGCCTGCCGCCACTTCGCCGATCCGTAACCAGGTCATGGCCACCCCCACCTCCAAGCCTTACGTCGGACCGGCCGTGCTGGTTGTCCCGAACCGGGCGCAGGCGGGTCCTGCACCATCTGGCGCATCAACAGTAGGCGAACTATCTCCCTAAGTATCAGTGTGGGAACTTCCCCCAGCAAACGCAAGCTTCCTGATCTACAATTACTCTCAGCACGTGGAGGTGCCATGACACGATTCCTTCCCTTGGTCTGCGCACTCGCGCTGGGACTGCCGATCCTCAATGCCGAAGTGACCGTGGTGGTCGCACCGGGCGATGCCTCGGTCCGGCTTGGCTGGTACGACACGCATCCCGTCGAGCGCGAGCAGGTCTTCGTCACGCATCCGGAATACCGTGAGGAGTACTACCACGCCCACCCGGAGGAGCGCTGGCGCTATTTCGGGGATCATCCCGATGCGCGTGAGCAGTATTTCCGCGATCATCCCGGCCAACGCGATGCCTACGTCGACTGGAATCATCACCATCCGCATGAGGACGGCCCGTCCGGCGACTACCATGAGCGCATGGCGTGGTATGAGAACCACCCGGACCAGCGCGACCGCTGGTTCGAGACCCATCCCGATGCGCGCGAGGAATGGTGGGGCGAGCACCACGAGGGTCGCTGGCAGTGGTTCGAGAACCATCCGGACGATCGCGATGCCTACTTCCGCGATCATCCCGATCAGCGCGACGAATATCACCACTGGCGCGATCACCACTGATCCGGACGGCGTCGCGCCCGCAGGCTTCGCATCTGGCGCTGCGCGGCGCCGGCATGACGATGCCGGCAAAGGCGCCTCATGTCCGCATCACTGCTCGCCCTGGGCGAGGACCGCAACCGCTGGCTGATCAGTGAGCTGCGCAGCGTCAACAGCCGCCTCTCGCAGTCCGACCGTGAGGACAAGTTCTCGGTCATGTCCAAGTCGGTTACCGCCTTCTTCCGCGGTTCGGCCCAGCTCTACTGGCACGACTTCGCGCGCAGCCCGCTGCTGCAGGCCTTCGGCGCGCAGGACACCTGCGCGTGGCTGTGCGGCGACCTCCATCTCGGCAATCTCGGCACGTTCCATGACGCCGACGACCAGGTCATCTTCGACATCAACGATTTCGACGAGTCGGTCATCGCCGACTACCAGCTCGACCTGTGGCGGCTGTGCGTCAGCATCATCCTGACCGTCGATGCGCAGAGCAAGCCGGCCAATTCGCCGCAGCAGATGGTGGCGGCGTGCCTGCGCGGCTACCTCGACACGATGAAGGCCTGCCGCAAGCATGCCCGCGAGAGCCGGATGCCGCTCACCCAGGAGCACGCCTCGGGGTCGCTGCGCCGCCTCCTGCTCGCCATCGAGGCCGACCAGTCGCGGATGCGGATGCTCGACGACTGGACCATCGGCGGCCCGCACGGCACCGTGCTGGCGGTGCATGAGAACCGCAACCTGGCGCTGCCGACCCATGTCCTGCTCGAGGAGATCGCTTCCGCCATCCGCGACTATGCCAAGCGCCAGGCGACGCTGCTGCGCCGCCGCGATGGGCCGCACCTCGTCTCCATCGCCACGCGCCTGCACGCGGGCCTGGGCGCGTACGGGCTGAGCCGCTATTATGCGCTGCTCGAGCGGCCGCAGCGCGACGGCCTGATGATCCTCGACCTCAAGAACCAGCCGAGTCCAAGCCCGTGGCCATACCTGCCCAAGGCCCAGCGCCGCCAGACCGACAAGACCTGCGACGGCGATTCCGCGACGCGCACCGTCATCGCGCAACGCCACCTCAGCGTCCGCTGCGACCCCTTCCTGGGCGCCATCCATCTCGGTCGCGACGGCTACAGCGTGCGCGAACGCTCGCCCTGGAAGGCGGCGTTGCCCGACGAGGACCTCGACTGCGAATGCCTCGAGCAGATCGGCGGCCTGGTGGCGCGCGCCCATGCCCGTGCCAACGAGGACCTGCCCGCTGCCCTGCAGAGCCGCGTCCACAGCGAGAAGGAGCGCTTCCTGGAGTACACCTGGGAGATCGCAAGCGCCTACGCGGCGCAGGTCATCAAAGACTGGGACCTGTTCCGCTCGCGGCTGCGCCACCGTTCGCTGTAGCGCGCTCAGGAGCGCTGCAGCTCCTCGAGGCGCTTGAGCGCCTGGGCGCGCAGCTCGGTCACGACGTTGGGCCAGCGGCTGTAGAAGGGGTCCTTGGCCGCTACCTCGGAGGCGTGCGCCAGGGTCGTGTCGAGCTCGAGGATGCGGGCCTGCAGGCAGCGGATCAGGCCGTCCCGGGCCTGCGGATCGAGGGGCACCTGCTTGGCCGGTACGACCAGCTTCGGCTTGGCTTCGCGCAACGCGTCGGCGGGATGGACGGCCTGCTCCGCAGGGTCCTCGTCGTCACCGTCCGCCGTCTCCGCGTCGCCGGCGGCATCGTCTGACTCATCCGGCGCGCTCGCCGTCGTCTCGAGGTCCTCCAGTTCATCCTCGTCGCTGCCACCGAGCTTCTCATCTTCCACCGATTTCGACATGGGACCCTTTCGGTCTCAGAGAGGTGCCGGCGGCCGTGACGGCGTCTGCACGGCCCAACCCGCCACGGGCGTTGCTGCCTCAAGGGATGTACCGCAGAATCGAGAGCTTGGCAAGGATGGTCAGGTTGCAGACGCACATCGCTGGCCACCGGTACGGAGCCTGAGCCGCGCGCGGGCGTGCGTCCGGTCGGCGCTCCCAGGCAGCGTCAATCGGGCCCTCCCGCATTATATAATACCGGGGCGTTCCCGCGCGGCACGGATGAGCCCACACATGCCTGCCCGGCGCACGGCGTCTGCCGCGGACGCCTCCGGCCTGGTGCCGTGGCCCGTGCCTGGACCATGCGTCCATGCCACGGGCTGTGCATCCGCGGTGCTGGGCTGGCGCGGTCCTGGGCATCAGCCTTCTGGTCACCGCGTGCGCCCAGGCGCAGCCGCCAGCCGCCAGGCCGCAGGTCCGCAGCAGCTGACCGTCGCCGAGGTCGAGCGCTGGCGCGAGGCCGGCCGCTGGCGCTCGCAGGAGGAGTTCCTGCAGTTCTTTGCCGACCAGGACCCGGCCTTCCGGCGCAGGGCCCGCGTCGATGTCGACGGCGTGACCCTCCGGCGCCTCGGCCGGGAGCTCACCACCCTCTTTCCGCTCGCCGCCTGCACCGCCATCAGCTATCGCCAGGGCACGCTGACCATCTCCTTCACCACACCCCTGCGCGTGCCGGTGCCAGGCGCATTCCGCCAGGCCTTCCTCGCCATCCCCACGACCATGACCCTGCAGGTCCAGCCGCCGTCGCACCACGACGGGCGGTGGCAGTTTGTGGTGCGCGAAGCGCCGGTTGTGCTCGCCTTCTCGTGGCTGGCCGAGCTGAGGGTCCTAACTACGTGCGCGACTTCGCCATCGACGCCCTGCACTACCGGCTCGATGAGACAGCGCACGCCTCCTCGCTGCTGGTCGAGAACGTCTACAGCTGCGAACGCGGCGGGGCCGTGCGCCTCAACGGCCGTCTTCCCGCCGATCCGGACGCGGCCCGGCACTACCTGCAGCGCCGCCTGACCGACCTCCATGATCCCGATCCCGGCCTGGGCAGCCACGACTGGGTCTCGTACCATGAGTCGTTCGCCTTCAATCTCGAGACCCGGCGCCTGATCCGCACCCATCAGACCTATAGTCATGTCCGTCCCGCGGCCACGCCGTGACGACGCGGCCTGCAGCAATCGCTTGCACGGCTGATTTTAGCGGAACCCTGCCGCCATGACCGTTCCGACCCGCCGTGGCGTACCGTCCGTGTTGCTGCTGCTCGGGCTGAGCGTGTGGCTGCTCGGTCCCGTGCTTGCCGGATGCCTGCGCAAGCCCCCCGCGACGCCCGAGGAGCTGAACCTGGGCATGTACCGCTATGCCGTGTCGGTCTTCAACAACCATGGCGGCTACAACGACCGCGCCGAGGCGGATCTGGCGCTGCAGGGCCTGACCATCCTCGAGTCGGATGATCCCCGGCTGGCCCGACCCGAGGTCGCCAAGCTGACCCTGTACTGCACCTTCGACATGGTGGCCGACGGCATGGCCCTGGCCGCGCGCATGACGATCCGCGATGGCCAGGGCAACGAGCTGCTCGAGGCCCAGGCCCGGCGCATCGTCGACCTGGTCTCGATCGACGCCGTGATCTCCTCTCTGGGCCCGTACCGCGCGGTCGGCGCGCCGCCGCCGCCCAAGCCCGGCACCATCATCGAGATGTGATGAGCCGGCGCGGCGCTCAGCGTGCCGAACGCGTGGCATCGCTGCCGTCCGCTGCGCCGACGCCCTGGTAGATGTGGAAGCGCAGCGGGTACTGGCCGCGTTGCGCGCGCTCGCGCCAGCCCGGGATGCCTGCGGCCCAGCCGCGGATGATGTCCGCCTCGGCGGCGCAGAGCGCGGCGCTGTCGCCATGCCGCCCGGCCAGGAGAAAGCGCAGCAGCAGGCTCCACGACGCCGGCGCCTCGCGTCCGTCCAGGCCCCGCACCGCATGCCGCCACCAGGAGCTGGTGCGCGACCAGCTCGCCAGCGAGACGATGATGATGTCACGATTCTGAGACGGGCTGGATGCGGACTGGGTCATGGCAGGCGGGAGCTGGTGGGGGTCGTGGCCGGTGACGTCGCCGGCTGCGCGCCGGGCGCCGGCCCGGCTAGGTCAGCACGCGCTGCGCGCCGCTGGCATCCTCGGCCATGACTTCCGAGCTGACCGTGACGCCATGCCAGACCACGCCATTGCCGTCGGAGAGGTCCGGGGCGGCGGCGATCGCGGCGCTGACGTAGGCCTTGGCGTTGAGCGTCGACTCGCGCAGGCTCTCGCCCTTGGCCAGGCAGGCGGTGATGGCCGCGGAATGGGCGCAGCCGGTGCCGTGGACCTTGGTGCGCACCACGGTTTCGGCATCGAAATGGCGCAGACCGTCGAGCGCCGCAAGGACGTCGAGCGAGCGCTTGCCCATGCCGCCGCCGGTGACCAGCACCGAGCAGCCGTGCTTGTGCATGATGTTCTTGGCCGCCGCCTCCATGTCCTCGACCGACAGGCATTCATCCATGCCGGTCAGGATCGCTGCCTCGAAGCGGTTCGGGGTGGCGATGGTCGCGCGTGCCAGCAGCTCGCTGCGCATCGCCTCGACCATGTCCGGCTGCAGCAGCTGCATGCCGCCCGGGTCGAGCGACACCGGGTCGACCACGACGCGCAGCTTGGGGCGCGCCTTCAGCCAGGCGCCGACGATGCGGATGGCGCTGACGCTGGCGCACAGTCCGACCTTGACCGCCTGGATGGGCAGGTCGGCGCCGACGGCGTCGAGCTGGCTCCTGATCATGTCGTCGGGGACCGCATGCATCTTCGAGACGCGGGTGAAGTTCTGGGCCAGCACGGCGGTCAGGATCGAGGCCCCGAAGCAGTTGAGGGCGGTGAAGGTCTTGATATCGCCCTGGATGCCAGAGCCCCCTGAACTGTCAGAGGCGCCTATGGTCAGGCACACGGGTGGGAACTTCATGGCCATACGCTCTCCGCGTGCCGGCGAGGATATGCCATGGTGGACGCGAAGGCACGGCTCGTCGTGCAGCAGCCGCTCGGCCCGTGCGACACGCATCCCCCGCGTCAGCGCTGCGGCGCCTGCCCAGATGATGCGAGCGCGCCCATCGTCGCTACCGCCGGCCGGGAAGCTGGGCATCCTGCGGCCATGACGACGCCGCCCGCACTGCCGGTTCCCTTGGCCATGGTGGTCTGCGACGCGGTCTGGCGCGATCCGGCCACCGGCAAGCATTTCATCCTCGGCTGCTTCTCGGCGATCGGTGCGCACAGCTTCCCGACCGTCCATCCCAGCCTCTCGTCGTACATCGCCCTGACCGATGGCTACGGCAAGATGGGTCTGGTCCTGCGCCTGGTCGACACGCATTCGCACGTCGTGCACGAGAGCAGGGTCGACGTCGAGTTCGCCGACCCCCGCACCATCCTGGAGATCGCCCTGCAGTTCCAGAACCTGTCCTTCACCCATCCGGGCGAGTTCCGCCTGCAGCTCTTCGCCGGTGATTCGTTCATCATGGAACGGCGCGTCATGGTCCACGACCTGCGCCCCCGCCCGGCGTGAGCGCGCCTCCGGCGGGCGCGCCGCAGGCGCCGCCGCGGTCAGAGGCCCTTGCGGTCGAAGGCGCGCGCGATCACGCCATCGAGATGGTCGCGGGCATTGCGCAGATCGCTGGGCTCGCCGCCTATGGCGGTGAAGAAGTCCGCGCCGGAGCCGGTCGACTTGATGCCGATCAGCACGAAGGGCATGCCGCTGGCGATGATGCCGATGGCCTTCTGCTGATCCGCGCTGAGCGTCGTCGCCTCGATCGCGCGATCCGGCTTGCCGGAGCCGGCCGCGGGCCCGGAGCCGGCGGCATCGGCGCTCTTCGGAGACTTCTTGGCGCCCGCACCGCCTCCGGGAAACTGGATGATCTTCTCGTCGCTCATGACCGGCATGTTCGTGCCGGCCTGTGCGCGCACAAGCAGGGCTGCCGCTTCTTCGGCCGGCACGCGCCGCTACGGTCCGCGGCCCATGCCTGATGCGCTGCTCTCCTCCGCCTGCGTCATCCTGGTCCGGACCCAGGGTCCGATCAACCTCGGCATGGTCGCGCGGCTGTGCGGCAACCTCGGCGTCACCGACCTGCGCCTGGTGGCGCCGCTGTGCGAGGTCAACTGCCCCGAGAGTCGCAAGTTCTCGACGCACAGCCGCGAACTGCTCCTGCATGCGCCGATCTTCCCGACCCTGGCCGAGGCGGTGGCCGATTGCGCTCTGGTGATCGGCTCAAGCGCGCGGCTGCGCGACGGCGAGCTCGGACCGGGGCTGGTGCCGGCGCAGGTCCCGCGCCTGCTCGAGCAGCGCCCGGCGGCGCGCTTCGCCCTGGTCTTCGGCAACGAGGCGGACGGCCTGAATGACAGCGAGCTGCGGCTCTGCCAGGCCTGGGTCCATCTCGAGACCTTCGGCGAGAACGCCAGCTACAACCTCGCCAACGCCTGCGCCATCACCCTCTACGGGGTCGCGACCGCGGTCCCGCCTGCGCCCAGCGTGCTGCCGCCGGGCGCCACCCGCGAGCACGTCGAGGACCTCTTCGAGAACTGGCAGGCGACTTTGGCGCGCTTCCAGTATTTCCGCCGCACCAATCCGGAACGCTTCTCGCCCCTGCTGCGCAAGTTCATCTCGCGCCTGCACCTGAGCCAGCACGACGTGCAGGTGCTGCGTGGCATGCTCGCCCAGTTCAACTACTTCACCTTCGGCGACCACGGTCCGCAGCGCCTCGGCGAGCCTGCGGCGCCGGCCGCCTCGCTCGATGATCCCGCCGCTGCGGCTAAGGACGCGCTCCCGAACCCCTCCGTGGCCCCGCAGCCGGGTCCGGGCTAGGCGAGCAGGCCCTTGGTGCTCGGCAGGTCGGTGCCGGTGACCCGGATCGCCTGGCGCAGGGCGCGGGCGAAGGCCTTGAAGGCGGCCTCGATGATGTGATGGCTGTTGCGCCCGGCGCGCTGGTGCAGGTGCACGCAGATGCGCGCATTGTCGGTCAGGCCGCCGAAGAACTCGGTGACCAGCTCCAGGTCCCAGGCGCCGATCATGGCACCGGGTGGCTGCAGGTCATAGACCAGGTAGGGACGGCCAGAGATGTCGACCGTGGCCTCGACCAGGGCCTCGTCGAGCGGGCAGGCGATATGTCCGAAGCGCTCGATGCCGAGCCGCTCGCCGAGCGCGCTGCGCAGGCATTGCCCGAGCGCGATGCCGACATCCTCGCTGGTGTGGTGGCCGTCGACATGCAGGTCGCCCTTGGCCTGGACCTTCAGGGTGGTGCCGCTGTGCTTGCCCAGGGCCTCGAGCATATGGTCGAAGAAGCCGATGCCGGTCGAGACCTCGGCCGTGGCGGCGCTGTCCAGATTCCAGCTGGCGGTGATCGCGGTCTCCTTGGTGATGCGCTCGACCGACGCGGCGCGCCCCGGGCCGCAGCGCACGGCGCCTGCGACCGGCAAGGGAGGTACGGACTGCGGGGCATCGACCATGGCGAACACCCTAGTCGGAATCCGCCTCCATGCCATCGGCGAGCTGCGGCGAGGGCCGTCTTGCCCTTGCCCTTGCCGAATGTCTCCCAGTGGGGCACATTGACTATCGACCCCATGCAGCTGCCGGCGACCACCGTTCCCTTGGCCTTGTTCTGCGGTGCCGGCGCCCTGGCCGCGGCAGTCGGCATCGCCGCACCGCCGCTCACGCTCCCGGCCGCGATCGTCACCGTCGCGCTGGGCGTGGCCGGGATCTCGGTGGCCGGGCTGCCCTCGCTGTCGGCCTGCCTGCCGGCCCTCGCCCTGCTGCCGGGCGGCGGGTTGGTGGCGCTGTGCGGCTGGTCGGCGGCCGCAGCCACGGCCGCGGTCTCGAGCGCCGCGCTGGGCGAGCTCGAACGCTCGGTGCGCCTGCGCACCTTGCACAACGAATTGCGCGATGCCGAGCACGACCACTCGCTGCTTAGCGGCACCATCGAGCGCTACCCGATCCTGCTCGAGGCCTGCAAGGAGCTGGCCAGCGCCCGCGACCTCGACTCGCTGGCCACGCTGCTGTGCTCTTATGCCACCTGGCTGGTGCCCGAGGCGCGCGCGGTCCTGGTGTTCATGGGCTCGCCGACCCGGCAGGAGTGCCAGGCCTCGCAGGACATCCACGGCAAGCCCTGCCCGCGCCAGGCCGGCGCCGAGGAGCTGTTCGTGGCCTCCGAGGCGCGCTCGCTGACCTACCGCCAGGATGCGCTGCTGCGCGTCTTCATCCCGCTGCGCGCCGACCGCCGGCAGAACGACGGTGCCGAGGCCTCGCGCGGCGTGCTGGCCGTGGACATGGCCTTCGACGAGACCGGACGCGGCGTCAGCCTCGACCTCATCCAGGCGCTCGGCCGGCTCGGCGGCATGGGCCTGGCCACCGTCGACCTGGTCAACCAGGCGCGCTCGCTGGCCCTGCACGACGACCTCACCGGCCTCTATGGCCAGCACGAGTTCCTGCGCCGCCTCGAGGAGCAGGTCGCGCATGCCCGCCGCCACCGCCATCCGCTCGGCGTGATGATGTGCGACATGGACCACCTCAAGCGCTACAATGACCGGTACGGGCATCTCGCCGGCGACGCGGCGCTGAAGGCCATCGCCAAGGTCATCCATGACTGCCTGCCGAGCGGCGCGATCGCCTGCCGCTATGGCGGCGAGGAGTTCGCGATCCTCGCCTCGGTCCCCGATCCGGCGCAGATGATCACGCTGGCCGAGACGCTGCGCCGCTCCATCGCCAAGGCCCAGCCCGATCCCGCGCATCCGGACCGCACCCTGACCGCGGCGATCGGCTATGCGCTGCTGCGCAGCAATGAGGACGGGCGGGCGGCGCTCTCCCGCGCCGACAACGCCTGCTACCGCGCCAAGGCGGCAGGGCGCAACCGCGTCGAGTTCGACGCATGATCGCGCTCTCGCATCCGATCGTGCCGCCGATCGTGGTCATGATCCTGGCCGGCGCCGCCGCCGAGGTCGCGGTCGGCCTGACCCATGCCGGGGTCACGGCGCAGATCCTCGCCGCCTTCGCCGCCGGCATCGGCGGCGGAACCCTGGCCTACCGGCCGGGCAAGTCCGACCACACCCGCACCGCGCGCCTGGCGCAGTCGCCGCTCCTGCTCGAACGGCGGCGCCGCGAGCTCAAGGAGGACCTCGTGCACCTGGCCGAGCGCCAGGAGCTGCAGCGCGGCGTGTTCGAGGTCAGTGCCGAGCTGGTCGGCTGCGTCGACGAGATCGATGCCCGGGCGCGCTTCAGCGCGGCGCTGCGCCGCTACTGGTCCTGCACCTCGGTCGACCTGCTGCTGTGGGAGAAGGGCGCCTGCCGCAGCCTCGGCGGGGACGCAACCGGCGAGCCTCCGGAGGTCACCAAGCTGGTGGTCCTGCCGGAGGAGAACCGCGGCGACCTGGTGCTCGACCTCTCGCCCGAGGTCGACAAGAAGACGGTCCTGGTGATGCGCTCGGCGCGCGAGCAGCCGAGCCTGCGCACCTCGCTCAACGAGCAGCAGCGCTACGTCGCGGACGTGCTGCGCAGCCAGCTCGCGCTGAGCCTGCGC
>Ga0302314_10015075_pt1 | contig 13162 bp, 12 predicted proteins | sample III_Palsa_N2_3_FD_200533 | JGI IMG/M metagenome (GOLD analysis project Ga0302314, IMG submission 200533) | Peat permafrost microbial communities from Stordalen Mire near Abisko, Sweden - III_Palsa_N2_3 | ecosystem: Environmental > Terrestrial > Soil > Palsa > Peat permafrost | place: Sweden...
CCCCGGGCGCGGCCCAAAATGCACCCTCCTTTCACTTCGCGGCATCTGAATTGGCGGTACACTAGTCTCGTATGCGCTCAAGCCCGGCGACGGGATTGGGCCGGGCTTTCCCGCACGACGCCCGCAGGACCAAGGCCCACACGCGACATGGCCCGAACGACTTATCGGCCGAACCAATTCGGCCCTGGAGGAATCATGGCTAATCTGCTTGAGCAATTGCGCAAATATACGGTGGTGGTCGCCGATACCGGCGACATCGATTCGATCGAAAAGTTTCACCCGCAGGATGCGACGACCAACCCCTCGCTGATTGCGGCGGCGGCGCAGATGCCGGCTTACCAGCCCATCGTGGACGGCGTGCTGCAGGAGGCCAAGAAAGAGCTGGGCGATAGCGCCTCCGACAAAGACGTAGCGAACCTGGCTTTCAAGCGCCTGGCCGTTGCTTTCGGCAAGAAGATTCTGGCCATTGTGCCGGGCCGCGTCTCCACCGAGGTGGACGCACGCCTGTCGTTCGATACCGAAGCCACCATCAAAGTGGCGCACGAGATCATCGCCGAGTACGACAAGGCGGGCATCGGCCGCGAGCGCATCCTCATCAAGATTGCGTCGACGTGGGAAGGCTTTCGCGCGGCCGAGGTGCTGGAGAAGGAAGGCATTCACTGCAACCTGACGCTGCTGTTTGGGCTGCACCAGGCCATTGCGGCGGCGGATGCGGGCGTCACGCTGGTTTCTCCGTTCGTGGGCCGCATTCTGGACTGGTACAAGAAGGACACGGGCAAGGACTACCAGGGCGCGGACGACCCGGGTGTGCAGTCGGTGACCAAGGTCTTCAACTACTACAAGAAGTTTGGCTACAAGACGCTGGTGATGGGCGCAAGCTTCCGCAATATCGGCGAGATCAAGGAACTGGCCGGGAGCGATCTGTTGACCATCTCGCCGCAGCTGCTGGCGGAGCTTGAGAAGACCGAAGGCGAGTTGCCGCGCAAGCTGGACGCCGAAGCGGCGAAGAAGCTGGACATCGAGAAGATCGTCGTGGACAAGAAGAAGTTCGACGAGATGCACGCCGCCGACCGCATGGCGACGGACAAGCTGAAGGAAGGCATTGAAGGCTTCTCCGCGGCGCTGGTGAAGCTGGAAGAGCTGCTGGCCAAGCGGCTGGCGGAGTTGGAGTCGCGCACGCCGGCAACGGTCTGATCGAGTTTTTCGATGAATACTCAACTAGGGGAGGCTTTTGATGCCTCCCCTACTCATTTGAAATTCTTTCCCCAGGGTTTCCAAGTACAATTCGGGAGACGCCCAACTGCGTATCTCTCAAGGGTCCAATGATGCCGAATTTTTCCAGGTCTTACGAGGTCCCGAATTACAGCTCGGTGGAGGCTGCGCTCTACCTGCGTCTCAAACCTCAGGACGTTCGGCGGTGGGTGAACGAAGAGGTTGTCAGGAGTCCAAGCGGGGGGATATCTTTCCTTAACCTTCTTGAGCTGCACATTCTAAAAGGACTACGTAAAGAATTTGGCCTTCCCCTTCAGCGTATTCGCGTTGCGTTGGAGGAATACAGCCAGACCGAGTACTCTGACCATCCATTCCTGGACCCAAGGTTAGAAACCGATGGGATTCACCTTTTTCTCCATAATGGAGATGAATACCTGAACCTCAACCGGCCTCGCCAGCGCGGTCTTCCGCAGATTCTTTCCACGTACCTGCAGCGGATTGATCGCCCAAGCAACGGGAAGCTTAGGTTCTTTCCTTTCATCGTTAATGAAGATGCCGCCGAGCCCCGTTCGATACAAATGTCCCCCGAAGTCGCGTTCGGTCGCCCAGTGCTGGCAAAGACTGGGATCGCCACAGATGTGATTGCGGGCCGGTTTCGCGCCCGCGATTCGATCGCTGACCTTGCGGAAGAATATGGTGTTCCTGTATCGATGATCGAGGATGCGGTTCGTTGGGAATTACCGCACTTGAATGCTGCCTGACAGCTTTGTAATCTACCTCGACGAGAACCACTGCAATAATAAGAAGATTCTTGCTGTGCTCGCGGATGCCGGAGTTATTGTGGAGCGGCATCTGGACCACTTCGAGCGTGGGACGCCCGACACTTCTTGGCTCCCGACAATAGGCGCCAAGGGTTGGATTTTGCTTACGGCCGACAAACGGATTCGCTATAGATCCAATGAAAAGCAAGCCGTCATCGATCACAATGTACGGCTTTTCTACTTTTCAAATAATGAAATGAGCGGGGAACAAATGGCATCGGCATTGCGCAATGCGCTGCCTGCGATAAAACGGCTATGCGAAAGACAGCCCGCACCCTTCTTCGCCGCGATTACAAAAGGAGGCGAAGTAAATCTGAGAGAGAAATTTACGGCAATCTGAGTTCGGGGAAATAATCAGCTCTATCCCGTTTCCGACTCCATTCGCAATCCACTGGTTCATCTGCTAACAATCTTGGTCCGCCCCTCTTGCGATTCACAACTTTTCCGATAAGCTCAGTGTCAAAGCTACACAATTGGCACTGGCTGGCTCTCCGGCTTTCAAGCTCGTCCATGCAACCGGCCACTGCCCCAACAGGCAATCCGGCTGCCCGCGCGCAGCCACGGGAGGCGTGTATGCAGGGTCCGAACTCTTCGCCGCAGGCTCATCCGCTCGAACCATTCTTTCAGCAGGCTGTCCGCAACAGTTATGAAGGCAAGCTGGGCCTCAACGATCCCGATGTGACCGCTTACGTGGCGCGGCTGCTGTGCGAGTTCTCCGAGTCTGACAAGCTTTACCAGGTGCGCGACGAAGTGGGCCGGCCCATCGAAGAGCTGCGCGAAATGATGCTGGCCGCCGACCCCGTGCACGGCAGCGCGCCGTCGTTCGATGCCGAGCGCGCGCTGCGCAAGCACATCGGCGACTACGCCTTGTTTGTGGCCGGCATGTATCCGGAGGCGATGGCTTCCGATCGCCGCATGCGCCGCCATCATCCCAGCCTGGGTGAGCTGATCCTGGCCGGCAAGGAGAGCTACTTCATCGTCAGCCAGTTCAACCTGTTTGAGTACGAGCAGGAAGCGCCTCTGTTTGCGCGGCTGTCCGATCGATTCGAGCGCTGCATTCTGGGGTTGACGCTGGTGCGCGAAGAGCTGGGACCGCGCAAGCCGCTCATGCTTCCGCCTACTGTGAATTAGACGGTGATCAAAGGGAGGGCTCGGGCTTCGGTCGAAGCTCGAGCCATTTCATTTTTTGCGAGTCTTCTAATCCTTGAACGTGCGCAAGGGAAATAAGAGCGCGAAGACCGTTCCGTGGCGACGCGGGATGGTGGTGCTGCGCATGGCGATGCGGCCTTTGTGCTTGCCGACGATCTCTTCGCTCACCCACAGGCCGAGGCCCATTCCGGTGGTCTCCTTGGTGGAAACAAACGGCTCGAAGATGCGTTTCTCAAGATGGGGCGGGATCCCATGGCCGTTGTCTGCAATGGTGACGCGAATGCCGGCATCCTCGCTGGTTCCACCCACGGCGCGGATGCGAATGCGCAGGCGCCCGCCGCTCACCAGAGCATCCAGCGCGTTGCCGATAACATTGGCGAAGACCTGCCGCAGCTCGCTGCTGTAGCAGAGCAGTTTGATGGTGGTGCGGTACTCGCGCCGCACCTCAATTGCAGAGGTTCGCACGCGCGGCGCGTACATGGAGAGCACAGAGTCCATGATCTCGCCGAGTTCGGTGTGCGTGGGCGCGTGCGATTGCTTGTGGAAGCGCAGCGTCTGCGTGGCGAACTGCGAGACGCGGATCAGCTCATGATCCGCGGCCTCAAGCAGGGCGCGGGTTTCCGCGCTCAGCGTGGGGTCTTTGAGAGCGAGATAGACGGTGTTGACGACCGAGCTGAGCGGGTTGTTGATCTCGTGCGCCATGCTGGCGGCCAGGCGGCCTGCCGTGGCCAGCTTTTCGGAACGGCGCAGGGCTTCCTCGGCAAGCTTCTGGTCGTGAATGTCAGTGGAACTGCCCAGCCACCGCTCCACCTGACCGGATTCATTGCGGATGGGAACGGCGCGCGCCAGGAAGCAGCGATAGACGCCATCGTGACGGAGCAGGCGGTACTCGTTCTCATAGGGCTCGCCGGTGGCGAAGCTCTGCTGCCATTTCTCCAGCGTGAGGGCGCGGTCATCGGGATGAACGGCGTCAAACGCCTGCGTGCTGAGCCATTCGCCCGGCTTGCCCACATAATCGAGCAGCCGCCGATTGCAGTAGATGTAGTTGCCCTCTGCGTCGCGAATCCACACAAATTGCGGCAGGCTTTCGGCCAGCACGCGGAAGCGCGCTTCACGTTCGCGCAGGCCGGCCTCGGCCTCTTTCTGCGGCGTCAGGTCCTGGATGAATCCGACGTACTGATCCTGCGAGCCCTCCAGCAGCGCATAGCCGACGAGCACAGGCACGCGCGTGCCGTCCTTGCGAATGTATTCCTTCTCATACGGGGTGCAGCTGCCGCGCACTGCGGCCTCGGCGATGTGCTCACTGTCGAGCGCGCCATACTCCGGCGGCGTCATCACATCCCAGCGCACCAAGGCGGCTTCCAGATCCTGGCGGCTGTAGCCGACGATGCGCAGAAACTCGTCATTGCCTTCATGAAAGCCGCCGAAGCGGTCAGGGATGGCAATGCCAAGCATGCCCGATTCAGACAGCTTGCGAAAGCGCGACTCGCTGGCAAAGAGCGCATCCTCACTGCGCGTGAGCAGGATGGCTGCCGCCGCCTGCTCTTCGTGCCTGCCGTCGCTCGATGCTCCGGGTCCGCCATGCGCCGCACCATCGGCACGCGCCAATGCATTGCCCGGTTCTGAGACGGACATGCGCGTCTCGTCCGGACGCTCCTGATTTGGATTGAATGGGTCTTGCATATGGCTTGCGGTCCGAATTTGGGAGCGGCGCAGTTGAACTCCTTCGCATTGATTTTGGGAGGCTTTTCTCGTCCTTTTTGGGATGGCAGGTGTGCGGAATTCTAGGTCATTCAAGCATACAGGTCAAGCAAATCGACGACGCTAAAGTCGCCTGCTGAACATAAGAAGAATTCGTTTCCGGTTTGCAGGAACAGCCCCGCGATCACCGCGCTGCGGGCGTTATCCGCCATGCGTGGTGGGCGGGGCTGCGGAGCTTTGCTTCTCCGCCATGGCCTCGGCCTGCACCAGCGTGGTGGAGTCGGGGATGCGTTGGAAGTGGCTGTGCAGCTCATCCTGCTGCACGGCGATGGACTTGAAGAAGAGAATCTTTCCGTTCATGTTGACCTTGAGCTTGGCGATTGCCCAGTAGCCAGGCGCAATCTCCTCGCGACGCACGTCGAATGTGCCTCCGCGGTCAAGATGGCCCAGAAGCCCGCCGAGAAATTCGACGCCGTTGGTGAGATGGCCGGAGATTTCTACCAGGCGGTTTTCTTTGGTGTTGACGAGGATAAAGCCGTCCATCTTGTGGAAGACATAAGCCTCGCTGGAGTGCGAGGTGAAATCCGGATTGGGCTTGAAGGTCAGCTTCTGGTTGTCGCCATCCATGCCCGCGTAGGTGAAGATGAACGCGTCGGGGAGCATGGCAAACATCTCCGCGCTTTGCTTGTCGTCAGCGGAGCTGGCCTTGCGCGCCTTGCGCTGCTCATCCGGGTCGTTGACGAACTGCTGAATGCGCCGTTCTTCGGCGCTACGCTGCTCAGGGGAGAGCGGGTGGCCGTCGATGGCGTCGAGATAGTTGATGTCGCCGCTGCGCGTTTCAACTACGATCTTGGTTTTGCTGGGCGCGGGGATCCTGGTGACCACCTGGTACATCCAGTGCGTGTGGTCCTGATTGTCCGCCTGCAACTCATTGGCGATTACCTTGCGCACCAGGTCATCGGCCGGCATGTTCGGCGGGGCCTGCGCCAGCGCGGCCGTCATCGCAGCCGGGAAAAGCAACGGAATGAGGAGGGCAGCGCGCATGGCAAACACCTGATAGTTTGAATGCTGCACAGGTGCATTGGTTGTATTTGGGACTGGCCAGCCAGGGTGCGGGCGGCCTCCTGACAACAGCTGCGCTCAGCGCTTCAGCAGGTCTATAGGTTGCGTGAAGTCGGTGATGCGGATGTGTTTAGCCAGCGTGTGGTGCTGGCGCTCGATGGCCTTGTACATCTCCCATGCCACGCGGCGGTAGCTGAAGTGGCCGGCTGGGCCGGAGCGTAGCTCGGAGATGTACTGCGCCTCCGCGAAGTCCATCTTGAAGAGGCTGCGGATGCGTGTGGCCAGCGGCAGCAGGTAAAGCGCGGACTGCGCAGCCTCCGGCGCGTTGCTTGCGGCGATCTGCGCGCTGGCTGCGTGGGCTGCGGCGAGAGCGGACTCAAACTCGGGCAGGACGCCGGCGTCGGCGAGCAGGTTTACGTCTGCGGGCAGGTCGGCGGAGTCGGGAATCTCGCAGCCGTGCAGCGCCGTGAAGCCCTGGATGATCTGCACGCAGCGGCGATGGCGATGCATGTCGCGGAAGCCGCCGAGGTCCATCAGGATATCGAAGCGCAGCGCGGCGCCGGCGTGGAAAGCACGCAGCGCCTCGTCGTGGCGGCCGCGATGGCGCAGGCCAAGCTCGACGATCTCGTTGACGCGTGCTTCCGGCAGCGTGGCGACCAGGTCGCGGATCTGGCGGTAAGGATGATGGCTCGCGGAGTACAGCAGCGTGGCAGCCAGCTCGACTTCCAATGTCTCAGTGCGCTCGACAAGATCGACAACCGGCGCCGGCGCGATGGGATGCGAGGCAAGCAGATCTGCCGCAGCCTGCGTCAGCTCGGCCTGCGTGTCGATCGCGTATTGATTGGGCTCGGCGTACTTCACCAGCGTGGGCGCGGTGCGCACTTCGCGCGTGAACAGGGCGGCGGCCTCTTCGCCGAGCGCGCCATCCAGCTTGCCCACAAACGCCGCGGCAGACTGCGCATTCACGTTCCAGGCGGGGCCGGTTGCGGCTTCGCGCAGCTTTACGCCCAGGTCACGCACTTCGGCGATCGGACTGGAGAGCAGCCGCGAGACCTGCGTCTCGAGAGTGCGCGCGTTCACGATCTGGCCGAGCGAGGTGTTGGTGGCCAGCGGCAGCAGGTAGCGGGCCACGTCAAAGGCGCGCGCTTTGAGGGTGCGCTCGTAGGCGTCGGGCTTGAGCGAGTCAGGGCAGGCGATGCGGCTGCGCAGCGCTTCATGGACGGCGGCGGTGGTGCGCTGGTATGTGGCGAATAGATTGCCGATGGTTTCTGCGTAGAGCTTGCCGGCGGCTGCGTCGCCGCCGAAGCCGGGAAAATACCAGCCCGACTTCATGAAGTTCTGGTAGCGCGTGGAGCGTTCCTGGCCGTCCCAGCGCTGCTCGTCGACGAGGACGATGGCGGCCAGCAGGCTCAGCCGCTCGACGGCGAAGGCGATGTGGGCCAGGTCGGCGATGGAACGATGCCCATATTGAAAATAAAACGTGTTGAGGAACTGCTCGGCGCGCTGGGCGCTGATCTCGGTGAGCGACTCGCGCATGCTCAGGGAGCTGCGCGAGTACTTGGCCATGGCGTAGGCCAGCACCTCGGGGTCGGCGCCGTGGACGGCGAATACGTCGGTCCGGTTATGGGCGCCGGGTGGGAGACTGGATTCGTTGGGCAAAGTTTCACTGGACATGGATGAGGGCTCGGGACCAGAATACGGCATCGGGGTCAGGGTCGGGGGACTGGGCTCCGGGTTCCAGAGTTTACCTTTGAACGCTGACAGGAGCGGTACCTGCGAGCGGTTCCGGCGTCCAATTCCAGAGTTGGCTTGCGCGCAGGCGCCTCGGTGCGCCAGACCAAAGTGCTGGGCTGCGCCCGGAGCCAGGGCGCGAGGCGTGTGCGCGGAGCCGGGTTGAGGAGTAGGATTTTGCTGAGGGAAAGGGCCATGAGGGAGTATCTCGTACGAACATCGCACAGTCCACGGCCGCTTCCCTCTGGCCGCTGGCAGTTGACCCAGCGCTGGAACGACCTGCTGTTCGTCCATTGGCCGGTGGCCGCATCGGAGATAGCGTCTCTGCTGCCCGAAGGCCTGGAGCCGGACCTGTTCCAGGGCTCGGCGTGGCTCGGCGTCGTCCCCTTCTGGCTGGACCGGATCAAGGTGCGCGGCCTGCCCGCGGTGCCGGGCATGCGCAGCTTCCCTGACCTGAACGTCCGCACCTATGTACGCGATGAAAACACTGGCACGCCGGGAATGTACTTTTTCTCATTGGACGCCACCAATCTGCTGGCCGTAGCCCTTGCGCATACCTTCTTCCACCTGCCGTACCATTGGGCGGAGATGAGCCTCGATCAGCGCTCCGAGCGCGAGTTTGCGTTCTACAGCCGCCGGCGCTTTGTTTCCGAGCCGGTGATCTTCAAGGCGCGCTACCGAGGCCTGGGGCCGACCAGCAAGCTGGCCGACGCGAGGCCTGGGTCGCTGGAGTATTTCCTCATGGAGCGCTCCAGCCTGTTTACGCGCAATCGCACCGGCCAGGCGATCCGCGCCAACCTGCATCACGTGCCGTGGCCGCTTGAGGAAGCCGAAGCCGAGATCGAGCGCAACGACCTGGCGCACTCCATCGGCATTCAGCTGCCGGAGATTGAGCCGGTGCTGCATTACTCCCGGCGTCTGGCCGTATACGTGTGGCCCACGGAGCTGGTGCGGCCTGCGATGGCGGGGCGGCCGGTGACGGTGGCAGCCACGCCGTTGGGGTGAAAGAGGCAGGGGTCGGGAATCAGGGGTCAGGGATCAGGGATCGGCGGGCAGGGATCAGGGGCGATGGACCACTTTACGAGCTTGGCCCATCGCTGGATTCGCCGCAATGTGGGGCGTCTTGAGGCCGTGTTACTTCACGGTAAGCACCTTCACTCCTTCATGCGGGCTGGCCTTGCCGATATAGCCGATAGCGCCGGAGTTATGCGCGACAAAATCCACCACCGCGGCATCACCGTCCAGGCTCTTGGGCATGGTCGCCTGGCCGGAAAAGACCAGGCTGCGCCAGCCGGCGCGGTAGGCGGTATCGTTCTTGCCGATGTACACCTGCAGGAACTCCTCGTTGGCGGTTCCGGATTTGAGCAGCACCGGCACGACGTTGCTGCCGCCAAGGGATGTCGATGCGCCGGTGAACACGTCTTTCAGATCGTTCTTTGACACTTCGGTAGCCTTGACGCTGGGGTTGGCGATCACGATCACCTGGGCCTGCGCCCGGGCGGCGAACAGCGACGCGGATGTTACGAGCAGAAATGCATAGAGTAGCTTTTTCATTGCGATGTTCTCCTTTCGTCCGGGTTAGAAACTCATGCCCATTTTCAAAATTGTCAGCTTGGTGTTGGGTTGCAGGCCGCCGGGGTTGAGGTCGGCGTCGTAGCCGACCGAGGTGCCGTCGATGAAGTGCTGCTCGGCCTTGGCGTAGAGGTACTGATTGAAATCGTAGCGTCCGGAAATAACCCAGTCCTTGAAATAGCGCGAGGGTCCGAGCGGCGTCGCGTGATCGAAATCCTCCGCGTGGTAAACGCCCGCCGTCAGCTTATCCGTCAGCTTGTAGCTGGCCATTCCGTACCAGGGCCGGATGTCGTAGTAGTCCGGGATCGGAGACAGTCCGCTCAGAAGCAGGTTCCCTGCCGAACGCTCGTACTCGCCGGCGACCATGAAGCGGTTTTTCTCATAGCGGCCGAAGAAGTCCGGAGTGTCAGAGGGATTCAGGGTCAGCGTGCCGGTGGTGGTAATCGTCACGCCCTGGGATGGTCCCGCTGGAACGACGTAGGTGTCGACGAGCGCCCCGCCCGATCGATTATCCCTGTTGAGGGACGCGCCGAGCATCAGGCCGGGCAGTGGGGTTTTCCAGTGGAGAGCGCCCCCGGCAGTGGTTCCCGAGTCGCCATTGGGGAAGGAGATGCCCTCTTCCCGGAAGCTGACCCAATACCCGTCGTTCGAGGGAATAGCAAACTCGCCGCCCCACGCCCTGTACTCGAGCTTGCCCAGCTTCGGGCCCAGGGCGAGAGTGCCGTATACAACGCCTCCGTAGTCGGCCAGAGCCGAGTTGCGGCTGGAGATCGGATAATTGCCCTGAGGCAGCAGCGACCACATGTACGACGGATCGATGTCCTGGGTCTCGTTCAACAGGCCGGAAGGGACTTTTACCTTGCCGAAGCGCACGCCGAACTTGTCGTTGGCTTTGTAGTCGGCCGCTGCCCAGTCAAGCGTGATGGCGTTCCCGAAGTTGCCCAGCAGAAAATAGCGCGCCTGTACGCCGATGCGCAGCTTGGGAAGGGGTTGGGCGCCGACATTGAGAACAGCCTCGGTCCATTCCGGACTGCCGTTGCTGGAACTCGTGGTGAGAATGTTGTTGTTGGTGGTATAGAGAAATCCTTGCGTGGCGTAGCCATGGATCTGGATATTCAGATCTTCAAGACTCTGCGCCGATGCAGGAATGGCTCCAAGTGCGAGCGCAATGGGTGCAAGCGCGATTGCGCCGGCCAAAAGTCGTTTCATCGTTCTTCTCCTTCACTCAAGTGCCGGCAAGGAGCCGGTTGGCGCATGGACAAGGCACCGGTTGTTGGCCGCGCTAAGCCGCATCGCCCCGCTTGTATATGGGACAACCCGTTTCCCTGGACCCTTTTTCTGCGAATGCTGGATTGAGGCTAGCTGCGTTTTGGGTCTTACAGGTGGCTTGAGAGCAGAACCATCGGGGCGCGATTCCCGCAATGGACGAGTGTTCGCGAATGGGACACCTGGGAAGCAGTCCGTTGGGCCGAGGAACCTGCCAGATTCCGGCCCCTATAATGGGGGACGGATGGGCGGCTTTGAGCCGCCTGGAAAGAGAGAGATCGATGGCGGAATTGCAGGGGCGGATTGCGCTGGTGACCGGCGCATCGCAGGGCATCGGCCGTGCCGTGGCGCTGGAGCTGGCGCGGCGTGGCGCCGTAGTGGCCGTGGCGGCGCGCAATGAGGCGAAGCTGGCCGAGGTGGCGGCTGAGATTGAGGCGGCCGGCGGCCAGGCAGCGGCGTTTGCGCTGGATGTGGCCAGCGAGGAGTCGATCAAGGCTGGCGCCAAGGCGGTGCTGGAGCGTTTCGGGAAGGTGGAGATCCTGGTCAACAACGCCGGCATTACCCGCGACGGGCTGGCCATGGCCATGAAGCGCGCCGACTGGGACGATGTGCTGGGCACGAATCTGACCGGCGCGTTTCTGCTGACGCAGGCGGTGCTGCGGCCCATGCTGAAGAATCGCTGGGGGCGCATCATCAATGTTTCCAGCGTGGTGGGACGGACCGGGCAGGGCGGACAGGTGAATTATGCAGCCTCGAAGGCCGGGATGATCGGGCTGACGCGCTCGCTGGCGCGCGAGGTGGCTTCGCGCGGCATCACGGTGAACGCCGTGGCGCCGGGGTATATTGAGACAGCGATGACAGCAGTGCTCGATGAAAAGCAGCGCAGCGCCATGCTGGCGACCATTCCACTGGGCCGGGCTGGGACCGACCTGGAGATTGCGCAATCCATTGCGTTTCTGGCGTCAGAGGGCGCGGGCTACATTACCGGCCATGTGCTCGACGTAAACGGCGGCATGTTCATGGGCTAGGGCCTGTTAACACTAGTTCTCTGACCGCGTGATTTCGTGCTTTCCCACCCATGAAGCGATAAGACTGCTTCATGGATGGGGCACCCACGAGTGGCACAAGAACATGCGGTCACGGCCCTAGTTTTAATCTGAATGAAATAAATCGTGTAGTTAATGAGTACATCCTCTAAACAAATACGCGCCTTGTCCCGATAGGGTCTGTGGACAGGTGCGTTATGGCGACGAGGGTATTTCCGGAAAAACTTGCGGACGAGGCAATGGCGGAGGTCAACGCCGGACTGCGTTATGTGGCGCGGCAGCCGATCATGGACCGGCGCGCGCGCGTTCATGCATACGAGCTGCTCTTCCGCGCCGGCCCGGACGCAGCCTTCCGCGGCGATGGCGACATGGCCACCCGCACCATGCTCGACAACACGGTGATGTTCGGGCTGGAAAAGCTCACCGGCGGCCTGCCGGCGTTTGTGAATTGCACGTGTGAGTCGCTGACCGACGACCTGGTGCAGGTGCTGCCGCCCGGCATGACGGTGCTGGAGATCCTGGAGACCATTGAACCCACAGCGGAGATCGTAGCTGCCTGCCGCAAGATGAAACGCAGCGGCTTTCGGCTGGCGCTGGACGATTTTGTGTGGAGTCCCAAATTTCAACCCCTGGTGGAACTGGCGGATTACATCAAGGTGGACTTTGCGCAATCCGGCGCAGCCGAGCGCAAGGCCTTGCTGCACCAGTTGCGGGGCGGGCGCGTGGCCCTGCTGGCCGAGAAGGTGGAAACGCAGGAGGAGTACAAGCAGGCCTGCGATGAGGGGTTCACGCTCTTCCAGGGCTATTATTTCTGCCGGCCGGTCTTGATGGAAAATCGCAAGGTCCCGGCCAACAGGTTTACGCAGCTTGAGATTCTGCAGTTGATGCGCAGTGAGACGCTGGATCTGCGCAAGGTGACCGACCTTGTGAAGCAGGATGCATCGCTGACATACCGGCTGCTGCGGCTGGTCAACTCACCGCTTTGTTCCATCCGGCAAGAGGTCAACTCGATTCACTCCGCGCTGATGGCGGTGGGCGAGGATACCTTCCGGCGCATCGCCACTTTGGCCATCACCAGCGAACTGAACGGCAACCAGCCGCTGGAACTGCTGCGCATGGCGTTTGTGCGCGGACGTTTCAGCGAAGAAGCCGCGGCGCAATTCAACCTGGACGCGACCGAACAGTACCTGATGGGACTGGTAAGCCTGCTGCCGGCCATGCTGCGCATGCCGATGGAAGAGCTGACGCCGGCAATGCCGCTGCGGAATGAGATTCGGCAGGCCCTGGAAGGCACGGACAACCCGGAGCGAGCTCTTCTGACGTGGGTCGAGCGCCAGGAGCGCGCGGATTGGGACGGCTGCGACCAGGTTGCAGAGGCGCACGGCTTCAACCAGGATGCGCTGATGAAATGCTACGCGGATGCGCTGGTGTGGTCGGAACAGGCGCTGCGATTTGCCTCCTGAGGCGGTGGCAACCGTTGCCGGCTACGGCCGCGACAGGCTCTCCTCCGGCAGCAGTTCGTAACTGACGAAGGCCAGCTTCGCGCCGTCCGGCGACCACGACGGCACGTTGATGGTTCCCTGCCCTCCGAAGAGTTTGGTC
>Ga0302314_10015076_pt1 | contig 13161 bp, 6 predicted proteins | sample III_Palsa_N2_3_FD_200533 | JGI IMG/M metagenome (GOLD analysis project Ga0302314, IMG submission 200533) | Peat permafrost microbial communities from Stordalen Mire near Abisko, Sweden - III_Palsa_N2_3 | ecosystem: Environmental > Terrestrial > Soil > Palsa > Peat permafrost | place: Sweden...
CGGATTTTGATGAATTGCGCATCGAAACCGCGGACTATAAACTGCATCTGCGGAGGTCGTCGGCGAGCCCGCTGCCGGATACTCCGCCGGCTCTCATCGCCGGCAGCCCAGCGCCGCCCGATTCGGCTCCGGCTCCGGCCCAGACGGTCGACGATCGCGAGCTGTTCGACATCAAGGCCCCGATGCTTGGAACGTTCTATGCGTCCCCGCAGCCCGGAGCGCCGCCCTTCGTGAACGTCGGCGCAGTCGTCGACGAAGACACGGTGGTCGGCATCATCGAAGTCATGAAATTGATGAACGCCGTGTGCGCTGGAACCGGCGGTGTGGTTGTGGAAGTCGTCGCCCAAGATGGCCAACTCGTCGAGTATGGCCAGGTACTCGTGCGCCTGGGGCGTTCGACCTCGTGAAGATCCGCCGAATGCTCGTTGCGAACCGCGGCGAGATTGCGATGCGCGTGATCCGGGCCGCGCGGGAACTCGGCATCCAAACGGTGCTCGCAGCTTCCGAGGCCGACCTCGATACGCTTCCGGCACGGTATGCCGATCGTACCGTGTGCATCGGGCCCGCGCCGGCGGGCGATAGTTACCTCCGCGTGCAGACGATCATCGCCGCCGCTGTGGGCTCCGGCGCCGACGCGATCCATCCCGGCTATGGATTTCTTTCCGAGAGCGCCCTGCTCGCCGCGGCCTGTGAGGCAGCCTCGATTGCCTTCATCGGGCCGACGGCCGAACAGGTCCGCGTGGTAGGCGATAAGCTTCGTGCGCGCGCAATCGCCGAAGCAGCGGGCGTGCCGACGACTCCCGGTGGTGCGGTCGAATCGCTCGAACAGGCGCGGCGGCTTGCGGCCGAAGTCGGCTATCCCGTGTTGCTCAAAGCGGTCGGCGGCGGCGGCGGACGCGGCATGAAGCGCGTCGGCCAGCCGGCGGAACTGGCCGAAATGCTGACCCTCGCCGCTTCCGAAGCTCGAGCGGCATTCTCCGATCCGCGCGTCTATCTAGAACGCTTCGTCGCTTGCGGGCGTCACATCGAGGTGCAGGTTCTCGGCGACGGCGAATCCGTCGTTCATCTGGGCGAGCGCGACTGTTCGATTCAGCGCCGCTATCAAAAAGTCGTGGAAGAAGCGTGCGCGGTCGCTTTACCGTTCGCCGCCCGGAAGGCTCTGCGAGCCGCAGCCGTGCGCTTCGCGGAGTCGTTGCGTTACCGCGGCGCGGGAACCGTGGAGTTCCTATACGACGCCGCGCGCGGCGATTTTTCTTTTCTGGAAATGAACGCGCGCATCCAAGTCGAGCATCCGGTGACCGAAGCGGTCACCGGCGTCGACCTCGTCAGGGCGCAAATCGCCGTGGCCGAGGGTTTGCCGCTAGGCTTCGATCAGGCGTCCGTATCGTTCGACGGGCACGCGATCGAATGCCGCATCAACGCTGAGGATCCCGCCCGCGATTTCTTGCCGAATACGGGCACCATCGCGACGGCCGTCTTTCCGTCCGGCCCGGGTATTCGGGTCGACACGTACGTAGAGAGCGGTACGCGCATCTCGCCGTTCTATGACTCGCTCGTTGCGAAGATCATTGCGCACGCACCGACCCGGCAGCAGTGTCTGGTACGCATGCGGCACGCGCTCAAGGGGTGCTTCATCGACGGCGTCGTGACGAACCTCGCACTGCATGCCGCCATCTTCGAGGATCCCGAGTTCGAAGCCGGTGCGGTGACGACCGGCTATTTGCAGCGATTCGTCAGTGCTCGCCACGGCCTTGTGCCGCGGGAGGACGTTCCATCGCTACGATAGGGCTCGTCGACACGACGGTTCGCGACGGCAACCAAAGCCTCTGGGGAGCTACCGGCCTCACCACCGGCATGATGCTTGGGATCGCTCCGGTGATGGACCGGGTCGGGTTTCTCGCCGTGGACTTCACGACGAGCACCCACATGGCCGTGGCGGTCCGCTTCCACAAAGAGAATCCCTGGGAGCGCATCCGCCTGATGGCGGAAGCGATGCCGCGAACGCCGCTGTCGTTCTTGACGACCGGAATGCGATTCATCTCGTGGGAGCGCGCGAGCGACGAGTTCATGCGATTGACCTTCCGGCTCCTGATACGCAACGGAATTCGTCGCTTTCAAGCGATGGACCCGATGAACGATGCCTCTGCCGTATTGAACGTGGCGCGGACGATCGCCGAGGAAGGGGGCGGCTCGGTCGTCGCGGCGCTCGTGTACACGATCAGTCCGCTCAACGACGATGCTTATTATGCGGAGCGGGCGGCGCTCTTCGCCGCCTCGCCGTTGATCGATCGCGTTTACATCAAAGATCCCGGCGGTCTCCTGACCGTCGATCGCGCGCGGACGCTGGTTCCGGCATTGGTCGCACGCCTTGGCGGAAAGGCCCTCGAACTCCATTCGCACTGTACGATCGGTCTGGCACCATTTTCGTACGTCGCGACCGCCGGTCTCGGGATCGCCGCCGTCCATACTGCCGCCGGGCCGCTCGGAGGGGGATCCTCGCAACCGGTTGCCGAGCATACGGCGGCCAACCTGCGCTCGCTCGGGCACACGATCGATATCGACGATGCGTCGCTCGCGGAAATGAGCGCGTATTTCGAAGCCCTCGCGAGCGCCGAGGGCCTGCCGCGCGGCGCGCCGTCGGAGTACGACGAGTCGTATTTTATGCACCAGATTCCAGGCGGCATGTTGACGACGATGAAACGGCAACTCGCCGAGATCCGCCAACTCGACAAACTCCCGGCCGTCTTCGAGGAAGCGGCACGCGTTCGCGCGGAACTCGGCTTTCCCATCATGGTGACCCCGTTTTCGCAGATCGTCGGTACGCAAGCCGTCATGAACGTGCTTTCCGATGAACGTTACGCCAACGTGCCGGACGAAGTAATGCGCTACCTGCTCGGCCGTTTTGGTTCGCCGCCGGGCATCGTGGACGAGACGATTCGCGACCGCGTCCTCTCGCGCCCACGCGCGAAGGAACTGTCCGAAGAGCCGTCCATGCTCGATATCGGGGAACTGCGCCGTCGCGCTCCGGAGAACATCGGTGACGAAGAGTTCGTATTGCGCGCCGTCATGCCGGCGGGGCAGGTCGACGCGATGCTTGCGGCGCCTCCCGTGCGGCGCAGCTACGAGCCCGCCGCGCGCCCGGTCATGGCGCTGCTGCGCGAACTGACCCTGCGGCCCAACGTCGGCTACGTGCGGTTCGAGAAGCCCGATTTCGTGCTCGAATTGAAACGGTTTCGGTGAGCGATTCCGACATTGTGAAGCGGATTGCCGATTCGGGCGGGGTACTGTTCGATCTCGACGGGACCCTCGCGCTCGGCGACCAGGACAGTCGGAGCTATCGGGCCCTCCCGGGCGCCGTGGAACTCCTTAGCAAACTCCGGCGCGAAGGGCGGCCGTTCGCGATTTTCACCAACGGCACGCATCACACGCCGCTCGCCTACGTTCAGATGCTGCGCCGCGCGGGTTTCGCGATCGAGGAATCCTCGCTGCTTACTCCGTCCGTGGTTGCGGCGGAGCTCTTCCGACGCAAAGGCTACCGGCGGGTGCTCGTGCTGGGCGTGCAAGGCGTGTCGCAGCCGCTGGTCGATGCCGGCCTTGCCGTCGTGCGGCCAGGGGACGGCGAAACGGGTGTTGAGGCGACGTTCGTTGGCTGGCACCCGGACTTCGGCCTACGCGACATCGAAGCGGCCTGCCGCGCCGGGTGGGCCGGTGCGCCGCTCTACACCGCATCGGCTGCACCGTTCTTTGCCACGCGCGCAGGAAAGACGGTTGGTATATCCGGTGCGATTTGCGCGGCTATCCGGAGCGTGACGGGGGCCAGAGTGACCGTGCTCGGCAAGCCGTCGCTGCTGGCGCTTCGCGCGGCATCGCGGCGGCTCGGCGTCGTGCCGGCGCGGATGGTCGTGGTAGGCGACGACCCGACGCTCGAGGTTGCGATGGCGCGCGCCGGCGGAGCGTGTGCCGTCGGCGTTAAGACGGGCCTCGGGGCCGAAAACGCGTTCGCCGCCTTGGCAAGCCATCGCAGTGCGCACCTCGTCGTTGACGGCGTCGGCGACCTGTCCGCGTACTTTCCGAACCTTACCGGCGGTCGCCGGGGAACCGGCAAGGCCGCAAGCCCCCCCTGACGTGGCGCGCGCCGATGAGCCGGCACAGAGGGCTACGCAGAGCGCTGCCGGCTACTCGCATCTTCTCGGCTAAGGAACGGTAAAGTCTGGCCCGCGGGTGGCGAGCGCGGGCGAACGGTGCCGGCCCGGATCGTAAAAGATCAGCACGTAGCGGCCGCGGACTGCCGCAAGGCGGCACGACAGCGGGTAGTCGTACGAGCCCGAAACCGTCTGCATGACGTTGACCAAGCCGCGCCGCACGACGCTCGTCACGGCCTCGACGAGAGCCGGCTTCGTCGCGCGGCCGTGCTGCGGGCAGCCGACGCTCCAGACCGGAAGCTTGTATATTTCGGTACCGTGATGCGCCGGCAGCCGCGATCGAACTCCGAACGACGGCGGCAGCTTGACCAGCACGCTACCCGCGCCGCCCGGCGGAACCGGCACGACGAGCGAGTTTGACGGCAACGGCGAACCGCCCATCGGGCTCAGTTGAGCGACGAGGGCACAGCCGAGCAAAGCCGCCATCACGGCTCGGTCACGACCAGTTGCGACGACGCCGTGCGGCCGAATTCTTCCGGCGCGAATTGCAACTCCGCGCTCGCTCCGGGCCAGGCATACGTTCCCGGTGTTACCGAACGCACGAGGAAGTGAATCGCGTACGAACCCGCCTCGAGGTGGGAAGTGAACGAAACGACGCGGTTCTTGTAGATCGATTGGTAGTCGACGTTCCAGCTATCGGCGCCCTCGAGATCCGCCGGCGACGCCGTCCGGAAGCTTTGATCGACGGCCTCGAAGCCGGCCGGCAGCGGATCGATGACCAGCACGCTGTCGACCGGATGATCGGTCACGACCCGATCCTCGACGTCGAAGACTTTGCCGGCCTCGACGCTGGGCGGCGTGCCGGGCAGCGCGAGCCCGAACGAAGCGAGCGCGTCCTTCGAGCCGGCCGGCCGTACGATGCGGTCGATGCGCAGACCCTGATAGACGCCGGGCGTCGCATCGGGCACGCGGTAGCGCAATGCGACCGCGTAGTGTAACGTACCCGAACCCGCCATCGCGAGCTTGACGGTGCTGGGTCCGCGCAGGACCTCGTCGATCGGCAGCGACGTCGTGGCGATCGTGGTCGCGTAGCCGCGAAACACCGTCTGCGCGACCTTGGGCGGAGATGCGGGCAGGGTGACCGTGGCCGTGAAGTTCGGCGGGGTCGCGTTTTGCGCCGCGTACAGCGTCAGCGCATTCATCGCCTCGGCGTCGTCGCAATCGCAGCCCCAGCGGCCGTTGTGGCGCTGGTCGAGCAACGTTTGCAACAGGCGGTCGACGTCTTCTTGCGGCGTGCCGCTCGCGATCGCGAGCCCCAGCATCTGAGATTGTCCGGCGACGTCGTCTTCGCCGAAGGCGCCGCGCACGTCGACGGTCGCGTGCCGAGCGGACAGGTTCACCTGCTCGAAGAGCTGGTCGCGCAGCTGCAGAGCGCGAGCGTGCCAAGCGTCCGAGCGCAGCAAGAAGCGCGCCAGTTCAACCCGCTCGTAGTACGAGAACGAACTCTGCCGGGCCACGATGTCGGCCAGAAAATCCGTCCGCACGTCGCCGAGCGTGCCGAGCGTCTCGAGCGCTTCCAGGCGCGCTTCGGCCGCACAGTCCGCATTGTCGTCGCAGCCCGCTAGATCGTTCGGGTTCGCGAGCACTTTGCCGAGGTAGCGGCTCGCGTGCGCGAGATCCGCGGCCACGTCGAATCCGGCCGCCTTGGCTTGCCAAAGTTGGGTCGCGTCGAACGCGGTCGTGTAGACGTCGCTCGTCTTCGCTCCGGGCCAATCCGCGAAGCCGCCGTCGGAAAGAGCCAGCGTTCGCAGGGTCGCCAGATCCGCCGCAGCACTCGCGCGCAGGACCGGAATCTGCGCGCTGCGCCCGTAGGTGCGGTCGAGCACGATCGCATCGGAAGCCACCGCAATCCGGCTCGCGAGCACGGTGCCGAACGGAACGTAGGGCAGCGCCAGAGCCTCCTGCGGTTCGGTCACGTCGCCGAGCAGCGTGCTCGCGGAGGTGACCTCGAGGCCACCGAGCGTTCCCTGCAACGAGGGCGCGACGTCGAGCGGAACCGTCGCCGAACTCTTGGTGGTGCCGGTCGTCACGACACTCTCCAGTACGTCGTCGATCAGCACCGGCACGGGGAACGAGAACGCGTCGCTGTGCTCGCCAAGCTTGGACGTGAACGTGAACGTCGCATCGCCGGGGCCGGAGACGCTCGTCGGGAAGCGATACGCCTGCGTCGTCGACTGGGCCGGGGCGCTGGTTTGCACGGCGTGCGGATCGCCGCTGCCGAACGACGCGCCGCCGCTGACGGCGCCGGCGACCGACACGGTGCCCGCCCCGTGGGCTACGTTGGTGACCGAAACGCCGGCCGCGAACGTGTCGCCGGGCCGCGCGAACTGCGGCAGCAGCGGGTTCGTGACCAAGGGCTTGGTCGTGACGAACGTGTTCTCGCCATTGCCGAAGCGCGCGTCGCGGCTGAGCGCAAGCGCCAGCACGCGCCAGGTCGTCAGATCGTCGGGCAACGTGAAGCTCACCGTTGCATCGCCCGCCGCGTCCGTCTGGATTGCGGCGTTCCAATATGCCAGCGGCACGAACTTCGTGCGCAGCCGGGTTTCGGCCGGGCCGGCCATCGCGCCGCCACCGAACCCGAAACCCTTTTCGAGGCTGCGGCGCTCGGGTTCGAGCTTGACGTCCTCACGGTTGTCGCCGAAGCGCGTCGAGATCGGCTGATCGGCATAGACCATCTTCACCAGATCCGGGAAGCGGTAGCCGCTCAGTTGCAGGATCGCATCGTTGACGACGGCGAGCGCGATCTCGCCTCGAACCGGCTTTCCATCGCGGCCGCGCAGATGCAAGGCCACGTGCTGGAGGCCGGCCGGCTCGAGCGCCGCTGCGGCCGGTTTCACGTCCAGCCGCAAATACTTCGAAGCGAGCGCGACCTCGAACGGCGCGAAGCCGATTCGCGAGAGCGCTTTGAGGTTTGCCGGGACGCCGCTTGCGAGCGGCGCGCCGCGCCGTACGAGCAACGCCTCGGCGGCTGCGTTGGGCAGCATCTCGGGAGTAACGGTGAACCGCACTTGCGGCGCCGAACCGTGCACGCGTTGATGCGATGCGTAGAGCACGCCGTGCCGGACGACCGAAAAATAGAGGTCGGCGTCGGCATACGGCGATTCGACCAGTGCCGTCGCCGTGTCGCCCGGCCGATACGACGCCTTGTCGAGCTTCAGCGTCAAGCCCCGGTCGAGCGAGGAGAACCAGGCCGCTTCGCCCGCCCCGGCCACCCAAATTTCGGTGTCGCTGGCGGTAGCATCGCTCGGTGCGCCGTCGAAGTTCGCGCGCAGGCGGTATTCGCCGGGCTTGGGCGCGGTGAAGGTGACCGGCTGTGCCGTTGGTTTCGAATCGAGTTCGGCCGAAGCGACGTCGACGTAGTGGACGCTCTCGACCGGCGTCTCGCTGCCTTCTTCGATCTGCGTGGCGCTCGCGTAAACGCGCTGCTGGAGCACGAGCTTCAGGCTGCGGCCGGCGAGCGGTCTGCCCTGCGGGTCGGTCACGATGGCATCGACCCCAAACGGCGTTCCGGCGCTGGCCAAGAAGTTCGATCGCAGACCGATCAGGGCGTCGCCCGGCACGGCCGTGAAGGTCTTCGTATCGGCGACGGCCAGGTGCGAAACGTCGGTCGTCTGGGCGCTGACCGTGTACTCCATCGCGTACGGCAGGTCGGCACTGACCGGTACGTCCAGTGACCCCAGGCCCCTCGCATCGATCGGCAGATCCTTCTGCACGACGTCGCTCGTGACCGAGGGCGCTTCTTCGGGATAGAACCACTGGCGCCCGAAATTGAACGTATCCCAGCCGTGCGGCGTGAAAGACGTTTGCGCGCGCGTCACGACCACGTGTGAGGTGCCCCCTTCGACCGGCGCGCCGAACAGGTATTGGCTGTTCGAGCGGCTCGAGACGGTCGCGCCCGCGGCCACCACGTCGGCATCGAGCGTGAGTTCGACTTTGAAGTTGGGCGGCTTGAATTCGGCAACTCGATAATCGCCCTGGAGCGCCTCGCCGCCCGTTCCGTTCGCCTGGATCGTCCAATAGCCGATCTCGGCGGACTTGGCGATCTGCAGCGGCACCGTGAACGCCCCAAACGCGTCGGGCGTGAAGCTGCCGAGTTTCGTGACGGCGCCGCTCGGAGAGGTAATCTGCAAGTCGAACGAAGCCGAGCTGCCGCGGCCGATGGTGCCGTCTTTCTCGAAGTACGAGACGCCGAGAAACTTGGCGGATTCGCCGGGCTGGTAGAGCGTGCGGTCCGAGACGAGCGTGCCGAGCGCAACCGGCGTCCCGGCCGACCAGCCCTCACCGTAGAGCCCGTACGCGTAGCCGTTGCCATACTTCGCGGTGCGGGCATACGACCAGTCGTTGCCGTCGTGCGCGATCACCAGCAACGGCGGGGCCTGCGTCGCGTCGGTCGCCGTCGTCGCACAGCCGATGAAGGCCGCGCCGTCGAGCGCCCAAGCGCCGTCGGCTCCGGTCGTGCCGTGCGCGCACGGGGTCAGATTCGGCGCGGGCTTGGTCGTACCGTAACTCTCCGTATCGGACTCGTAGACGTCGACTTGCGCGCCCACAATCGGGGAGCCGTCGCCCAGGTGCTGCACGCGCACGATCCCACCGCCGGGAAACCACTGCGCGAAGATTCCGACGTCGGTCAGCGCGACGGCGCCGAGGTAGACCGGTTCGATCCAACCTTTCGTTCCGCTGCCGTCCGTGCTGCGCACCGTGCGAGCGTCGACGCCGTACACGAACATCCCGGTCGGCGCGCCGAGGTGCGCGGCGACCGGCAGATGCGCGGTCAGCTCTTGGTTCGGCGGTTGATCGATGGCGGCCGCCGGCCACGCCGATTCTGCCGGCAAGAGGGCGCGGACGCTCGTATCGTCGCTAAGATCCTTGTCGATCAAATCCGTCGGCCGCACGTTCGCGAAGGCCGCGCGATAGACGCGTTGCGGCAGGTTCGTCGCGGAGACGTCGAGCGCGAGACCGCGCAGCGGCGGAAAGATGCTCAAGCCCGAGGGCGCCCAAATGTCCGGCGACAAGTTGCCGGTAGCGAACGTTGCCGTGACGTCCTTGCCGAGCTGCTGGCCGAAGACGTCGGTCAGCGATGCCGCGATCTTCAACGTGTAGGTCGTGGCGGGCGCGAGAGCGTCCGAATCGAGCGCGACGCTGCCGCCCGAGTCGACCCGAAGCAACGGCAGCGACCGGTTCGGGGCCGGAGAAAGCGAGATCGCCTTCTTGGCGCTGTCGGGGTCGAGGTCGTTCGAGAACGAAATCGAAGGCTGACCGGCCGCAAAACGATCCCCGGACTGGTGGTCGAAGCCGACGCCTTCGAACGTGAGCGCGCCGTAGGTCTGGATCGCGCCGCGATAGGTCTTGGTGGTCGGCAGGTTGCCGTCGCGCGGCGCGACGCCGGGATCGATCACGATCGCGTAGGTGGTAGCCGTGAGCAGCCGAGCTTGCGGGACGAGTGTGTAACTGGCGCTGGTGTCGCTGGAAGCGGGACCGCTCGCGTCGGAGGGTTCGCCCGGCTGCGCCGAGGGGTCGGGCGTCGGTGAAGGCGCAAGTTCGAGCGCCACGACCTTCGAAGGGTCCTTCGGATCCACCAGGTGCGCGTGGGCCACGAGCGAGTCCGGGTCGACCGCGTCGCTCGTGCCGATCGAGATCGTCGGAATCAGATTCTGCGGCTGGAACTTGCCGTTGTCGCCGTTGGGAATGCTAGCGATTTCGAGCGGTTCGGTCGTGAAGCTCCAGGCATAGTCCCCCGTAAGGGAGTGGCCGGCGCGGTCGGCCAGGCCCGCGGTCAGCGTGACCTTGATGCGTGACGCGTGCGGGATCGGTACGTCGGCCTGAAAACCGACCATTTTCGGTGTTAGGATGACGAAGCGACCCGGTAGCGCGGGCTCGAGCACGAAGTGCGACAGCACCAGCGGCCGGTCCGGCGACTCGAGCGCTTCGATCGGCACCAAGTCGTTCTTGAAGCGCACGCGAACCTGCGCCCCGTCGGCCGCTTGGCCCGTCGGCGAAATCGAGTCGATCCAGTCCGGCTTCGCAACCTTAGGCGGCGCCGATACCGGCGGCAGCGGCGTCGCCGCGGGGCTGGCTTCCGCGCTGGGCGGCGTCCGGGACGTGCAAGCCGTTGCGGCGAAGCCCGCGACGAGCGCGAATATGAGCGTTGCAGTACGGCGCACGTCGATCGTCACGGTTCACCCTTCGAGCGCGGGACGGCGATTCTTTGTGACGGTGACGCTTGCACTCGCGAGCGCTGCGCTTGGTTTCGCCTTTCGCCCGATCGGCGTTGCGGATTTGCCGCAAGACGCGCGCGCGCTCACCTTCGTCGACCGTAACGGTGCGCCGCTCGGGACGGTGCTCGGGCGCGACGGACGGCACACGATCGCCGTGCCCCTCGCACGCATCGCCGTGCCGTTTCTCGACGCCTTGCGGGCAACCGAAGACCGGCGCTTCACCGCTCACGGCGCACTCGATCCCGCCGCAACCCTGCGCGCGCTCGCGTCGGCCGCGATCGCACGGCGGCTGCCCGGCGGCGCTTCGACAATCAGCATGCAGCTCGCGCGCCAGCTCGTTGCGGTCGACGGCGGCCCATGGGGCAAAATCGTTGAGTTCGTCATCGCGCAACGGCTGGAAAACGGCCTCTCGAAAGCGCAGATACTCGAGGCCTACGCCAACCGGGCGCCGATGGGATCGAACCTTTACGGCGTTGAGGCGGCCGCGCGCACGTACTTCGGCCTCGCCGCGGCCCACCTCGATCTGGCGCAGGCCGCGCTGTTGGCGGGCCTGCCGAACGACCCGGTGCGCCTCGATCCGTACCTGCACCCGGCCGCCGCGCGAGCGCGCCAGCGATTCGTCCTCGCGCGCATGCGCGCCGCGGGCCTGATCGACGCCGAAACCGAGCGCCGCGCGGCGGCCGAGCAGCTCAGGCTGCAGCCGCGCGCCGCCGGGATCCTGGCGGCCGCACACTTCCTATTTTTTCTCGCTCCACAGGTTGCACCGGGACGCGCGCGCGTGCGAACGACCCTCGATCGCGGTCTGCAACGCTTCGTCGAACGCCAGCTCGACGACGTCGTAACGCGGCTGGCCGGCAGCGACGTCAGCGATGCGGCAGCGATCGTGATCGACAACCAGAGCGGCCAGGTACTGGCCTACGCGGGTTCGCCGGACTATTTCGACGACCGCCGTTTGGGTCGCAACGACGGCGTGCAGGCGTTGCGACAGCCCGGCTCGACCCTCAAGCCGTTTCTCTACGAACTCGCGCTGGAACGGCGCGCCATACGGCCGGCGACGATTCTCGCCGACGTGCCCGTCGCCTATGCGTTGCCGCAAGCGCGCATCTACGAACCGACCGATTATTCGCAACGCTTTGCGGGACCGGTCCGCGTTCGGCTGGCCCTGGCAGACTCGCTCAACGTGCCCGCGGTGCGCGTCCTGTCGCGCGTCGGCGTAGCGGCGTTTCTCGACCGGCTGCACGCGCTCGGCTTCACTCACCTGACTCGGAGCGCCGACTACTACGGCCTCGGTTTGACGCTGGGCGGCGGCGAAGTGTCGCTCTACGAGCTGGCCCGAGCGTATGCGACGTTGGCGCGAGGCGGGACTGCGACGGCGCTCCGCACGACGCTCGACGACGCGGCAGCCGGCCCGAGCCCGGCAGCCGTTTCGGCGGGCGATCCCGCTTGGGCGTTCGTGACCGACGTTTTGGCCGATCCCTATGCGCGCGCGGCCGCGTTCGGCACCAACTCGATCCTCTCGTTGCCGTTTCCGGCGGCGGTGAAGACCGGAACGTCGTCGGACTTTCGCGACACCTGGACGGCCGGCTTCACGCGCGATTACACGGTCGCGGTCTGGGCCGGCAACTTCGACGGCCGCCCGATGCGCGGCATCTCCGGCGTGACCGGGGCCGCACCGCTGTGGAACCGGATCATGCTGCACCTCTATCAGAACCGCGATGCCGCACCGTTCGCGCCGCCGGCCGGTTACGAGCGCGAGCGCATGTGCGCCACGACCGGCACCCGGCCTGACCGGCGCTGCGGCGCGATCGTCACCGAATGGCTCGATGCCGTCGACCGAACTCTGCTCGCGCGCACGCCGCCGGCGCGCGTTCCCGATCGCACGTACGACGCGTGGCTCGTTTCGCAGCCCGAACGCACGCGCTTGCCGACCCGCATCCTGTTTCCCGCGGACGGCGACCGTTTCGTAGCGGACGCGGCGGCGTCGCTGCAGGTCGAGATCGCTGGCAACGAGCCGGCGCTGGTTACGCTGGACGGCCGGCCGCTGCGGGGAAGGTCCGGAAGCGCGCTCGTGCCGCTGCGCGCCGGAGCGCACCTGCTGGAAGCCAGTTCGCCTTCGGGTACCTCGAGCGTGCATTTCAGTGCCGGCCCGCCGCTCGCGCGCGGGCGGGTGGGGTTTACGATTTTGCCGGCGCGGCCGCGTGGAGGCGAGCCAAAAAATCCGTGACGGCTTGCCAGTTTTCGGCCGCACCGCCGGGATCACGATCGTCGCGCAGTGTCGACGAACCGTGGACGCCGGCCTTCGGAACGTAGTCGACTTTTAGGCGCGAGCGCACGGCAAGAAAGATTGCGCGCGCCGCGCTCTCTTCGTTTGGGACGCTGGCCGAATCGATGAAAACCGGGACCCGGACGTGCCGGGCCGCGTGGTTCACGAAGCCCTTGTCGGGCAGATACTCTCCGGGGGAGAACGCGAGCACCGCGGCGAGATCGCGCGGGTGACTGGCCGCGAACGCAAAGACCAAGGCGGCCGAATAGCTGCTGCCCCAAGCGATGACCGGCGCGCCCGGATACGTTCGCTGCGCCCAGGCAAGCGCGCCGTTCATATCCGGCAGTACGTCGATGTAGTCGGCGCTGCGGCCCAAGTGCTGGACCGTTTCGTTCGCGGGCGGATAGAGATCGCCGCCCGAGCGCTGGTCGACTGCAAGCACGTTGTAGCCCAACTCGACCAGGCGCGGCGCGATCGGAGC
>Ga0302314_10015077_pt1 | contig 13160 bp, 10 predicted proteins | sample III_Palsa_N2_3_FD_200533 | JGI IMG/M metagenome (GOLD analysis project Ga0302314, IMG submission 200533) | Peat permafrost microbial communities from Stordalen Mire near Abisko, Sweden - III_Palsa_N2_3 | ecosystem: Environmental > Terrestrial > Soil > Palsa > Peat permafrost | place: Sweden...
GCTTCCTGGAAAGCCACGGCGTCGCCTACAATCGTTGCGGCAAGCTTGTGGTGGCGACCCAGACCGACGAGATCGAGCGGCTGGAGGCCATCGAGGTTCAGGCCCAGACCAATGACGTCGAGGGCATCGCCCCCCTCAGCCAGGCCCAGGCCAAGGTGCTGGAGCCGGAGCTGAACGCGGTGATGGCGCTGATCTCGCCGGAAAGCGGAATCTTCGACAGCCATGGCTATATGCTGGCCCTGCAGGGAGAGATCGAGGATCGCGGCGGGGCGGTGGTCTGCGGAGCGCCCTTCGAGGGCGCCGAGCCGCTACCCGGCGGCGGCTTCAAGGTCCGCACCGGCGGCGACGATCCCGCAGAACTCACCTGCCGTCTGTTGGTCACCGCGCCGGGCCTGGGCGCGCAAGGCGTGGCGGCCAAGATCGACGGCTTTCCGCCCACCGACATTCCCAAGGGCTATTTCGGCAAGGGGGTCTATTTCGCCCTGAACGGCAAGGCGCCGTTCCAGCGGCTGATCTATCCGCCGCCGATCAAGGGCGCCCTGGGCACCCACTATCGCCGCGACCTCGGCGGCCAGGCCCGGTTCGGCCCGGACCTGCAGTTCGTCGATCACGAGGACTATACCGTCGATCCCGCCAAGGCGGCCGAGTTCACCGCCTATATCCGCAAGTTCTGGCCCGGCCTGCCCGACGGCGCCCTGACACCCGACTACGCCGGCATCCGCCCCAAAATCCACGGCCCCCACGAGGCCCAGCCGGACTTCCGCCTGGATGGCGCGGACGCCCACGGGATCGAAGGCCTGGTCGCCCTGTTCGGCATCGAAAGCCCCGGCCTGACCAGTTCGCTGGCCATCAGCGAAGCCGTCGCCGATCTGTTGGGCGCCTGAGGTGATCGCGGGAATCCGCATCCTCAACATCATGCTGGGCAAGGGCGCCGGCGGCCTGGAAGCCATGGCCCTGCATGCCCACAAGGCGCTGGAGTCCGAGGGCGCGGTGGTGATGTCCATCGGCGCCCCGAAAAGCTGGTTCGGCGGCGCGTTCGACGGCGATACGGGCGCTTACAAATCCTTCTCCACCTGGGCGGCGTTCGACCCCGGCGCCCCGGCGCGGATGCGCAAACAGACCGCGGATTTCACGCCCCAGCTGGTCATGGCCCACGGCTCCCGCGCCACCACCCTGGCGGTGAAGGCCTTCGCCGGCCGCATCCCCGTGGTGGCCGTGGTGCACAACTTCCGCGCCCGCAAGGACCTGGCGAAGACCGACCTGGCCCTTTGTGTCAGCCAGGCGGTGATGAACGACGTCTTCATCCACTTCCCGCACTTGCGCGTCATGACGGTGGAGAACTTCGCCCCCCTGCAGACCGGCCCTGGCCCCACCCCGCATGACGGGCCGCCGCGCCTCGGCTCCATCGGCCGCATGCATCGCAACAAGGGCTATGACGTGCTGCTTGAGGCCGCCGCCCAGTTGAAAGCGAAGGGGTTGGATTTTCGCCTGACCCTGGCCGGCGATGGCCCGGAACTGGGGGCGCTGAAAGCCCAGGCGGCCAAGCTCGGTCTTGGCGACATCGTCGACTTCCCCGGCTGGATGGCCTCGCCGGTGGACGTGCTGAAAACCCTCGACCTCTTCGTCCTGTCCTCCCGGGTCGAGCCCTTCGGCCTGGTGGTGATCGAGGCCATGGCCTTCGGCACGCCGGTGGTCGCTACCAACATCGACGGGCCGGCTGATATCCTGGATGGGGGCCAGCTGGGCCACCTGGCCCCCAAGAACGACCCTGCCGCCCTCGCCGACGCCATCGCCGCCACCCTGGCCGACCCCGCCATGGCCCGCATCGTCGCCAAGACCGCCCAAGAAAGCGCCCTGGTCCGCTATTCGTTGAAGGCCGGCGGCGCGAGGCTGGCCGCGGCGTTGGGGCCGGTGTTGAGGGGGCGGTAGGCCAGAGCAGGCGGCGCCAACCCTCTACCTCATCCTGACAGGTTGTGACCCTTTGCATCCACACCTCTCCGAAGGGAGAGGGAGGGGCCCGCCGCGCAGCGGTGGGAGGGTGAGGGGTTAGGGACGGTGCAGGATAAGGCTGAGGGGACGGCGCTCTATTCTGAGCCCGCGTAATCCCTCACCCTCCCAGCTTCGCTGGGGATGGTTCCCTCTCGCTTCGGGAGAGGTGTTCCAAGATTAGGTCATAGCCTTTCAGGGTGACCTAGAGAGGTGACGCGCCCCTCACGCCTGAACAGGAACCTGCGTCCCTGACGCCACGTCAGACTGTTTTGCCCCCGGCCGCTGGACTAGACTGGCGTCTAACAAGCGTTTTCCAGTGAGGAAACAAGATGGCTGACGGCGCCGGCGACACGAATCTGGAAGCCTTTCGCGCCGACGCGCGCGCTTGGCTTGAGGCCAACTTCCCCGCCTCGCTCAAGGGCAAGGCCGGCGCGGCCATGTCCGAGTTGGATGGCGGGCGGCCCAAGGGCGACTCCGCGGCCTGGCTGAAGGCGGTCGGCGAAAAGGGCTGGACCACCCCTACCTGGCCGGCCGAATACGGCGGCGGCGGCCTCACCGGCAAAGAGGCCCGGGTGCTGCAGGAAGAGATGGACCGCGCCGGCGCCTTCAACCCCCTGCTGGGTTTCGGCATGGGCGTGACCATGATCGGCCCGACCATCCTCGACTACGGCACGCCTGAGCAGAAGAAGCAGCACATCCCGCCCATCGTGCGCGGGGACCTGCGCTGGTGCGTCGGCTATTCCGAGCCCGGCGCCGGCTCCGACCTGGCCAGCTTGCAAACCAAATGCGTCGACGCCGGCGATCACTGGCTGATCAACGGGCAAAAGATCTGGACCAGCGGCGCCCAATGGTCCGACTGGTGCGGCATGCTGGTCCGCACCGACTTTGACGCCAAGAAGCACGACGGTATCAGCTTCATGCTGGTGGACATGCACCAGCCGGCGATCGAAACCCGGCTGATCAAGCTGATCAGCGGCGACAGCCCCTTCTGCGAGACCTTCATCACCGACGCGGTGGCCAGCAAGGACGCCCTGCTGGGGGAGCTCAACCACGGCTGGACGGTGGGCAAGCGGCTGCTGCAGCACGAACGCGCCAGCCAGACCGGCGCCCGACCCAGCGGCGGGCGGGCTACGCCGCTGAACGAGGTGGCCAAGAAGTATGTCGAGGTGGACGAGCAGGGCCGCATCGCTGACGCCGACCTGCGCACCCGCCTGGCCGACCACCTCATGCATGTGCGGGCCCACGGCCTGACCATCGCCCGCGCCATGGCCGAGGCCAGGGGCAACAACACCCCCAGCAACGCCCCCTCGGTGTTGAAGAACTCCGCCTCCATCATCGGCCAGACCCAGGCCGAACTGACCCTGGAGATCATGGGCCACCAGGGCCTTGGCTGGGAAGGCGACGACTTCGCCCCCGCCGAGATCATGGCGGTCCGCGCCTGGCTGGGCGGCAAGGCCATGTCGATCTACGGCGGCTCGTACGAGATCCAGAACAACATCATTTCCAAGCGGATCCTGGGCCTGCCGGAGACGACGCAGTCGAGCTAGGCCGCGTCGGCGCGCTCATCGTCCAGCTTCCCAACGCCGTCCTGGTCGTCGCCGGACAACCCCGCCAGGGTCTCGAAAAGCGCCCTGACTTCAATGGGCTTGGCCAGGTGGCCATCCATGCCGGCTTCGGCATAGCCGGACACCTGGTGAGCCATGGCGTTGGCGGTCAGGGCGATGATGGGGGTGCGAGACCGGCCGGCCAGGGCTTCACGAGCGCGGATGGCGCGGGTGGCTTCCATGCCGTCCATGACCGGCATCTGGATGTCCATCAGCACGATGTCCCAGTCGCCGGTCTCCCACGCTTCGACCGCCTGAGCGCCGTTGGCCACCACCACGGGATCGATGCCGACCTGATGCAGCAGGGTTTTGATCACCAGCTGATTCACCGGATTGTCCTCGGCGACCAGCACCTTCAGCGCATCGACGTTCTGCGCCAGGTCGGCTTCCCGGTCGGACGGCAAGGCATTGGCCGCGGTCGGCTTGCCCACCTTGGTGATCTGGATCGTGACATAGAAGGTCGCCCCTTCGCCGAGGGCGCTCTGAGCCTCAATGCCGCCCCCCATCAGTTCGGCGAGTTCGCGGCTGATCGACAGCCCCAAACCCGTGCCGCCGAACCGGCGGGTGGTGGAGGCGTCGGCCTGGGTGAATTTGGTGAACAGCGAGGCGAGCTTGTCAGGCTCGATACCGACGCCCGTATCGGACACCGCGATCTTCAAACCCTGGTCGACCGATTCGGCCCAGACCTTGATCTCGCCGGTCTCGGTGAATTTGATCGCGTTGGAAATCAGGTTGTAGAGGATCTGCCGCACCCGCGTCGGGTCGCCGCGATAGACCCCTTCGGCGCCGGATATATCCAGGCTGAACGACAGCCCCTTTTTGTTGGCCAGGGCGGTGAAGGTGGAATGGGCGCCGCGCATGATCTCGCCCAGGTCGAAGTCGATCGATTCCAGGGTGAACTTGCCGGCCTCGATCTTCGACAGATCAAGGATGTCGTTGAGGATGGCCAGCAGCGCCTCGCCAGACTGGCGCACCACGTCCAGGCGAACCCGCTGCTGCCGGCTCAGCGGGTCCATCGCCATGGCCTGGGTCATCCCCAGCACGCCGTTGAGGGGTGTTCGGATCTCGTGGCTCATCATCGCCAGGAAGGAAGATTTGGCCCGGGTCGCCGCCTGCGCCGCCTCGACGGAGTCCCGCAACAGGGTCGCCTGCAGCAGGCTCTCGGCGTGGGCGGCCTGGAGCAGGGACAGCACGCTGCCGACTCCCAGATAGAGGCCGTCGGCCACCACGATGAAGCCCTTCAGCAGGTCCGCCGGACTCTGGGAAAGCGCGCCGTCGGTGAAGGCGCTGATCGGCGTCAGATGATCGACCCGCAGCGGGTTTGGATCCATCAGCAGGGTCACAGAGCGGCCGGCGAACAGGTTTCGCCCGTGCATCGATCCGAACTTCAGCATGAACTGGGAGCGTTCGATCAGGCCGATCGGCGCGCCGGCGTCGTCCACCACGGCGATGGCCATGACGTTGGGATCGGCCTCAAATGTTTCGTAGAGCACGGCGCCGGTGGTTGCGGCGTCGACCGGAGCGATCGGTGAAGCAACGTTCGCAATAATTCTCATGATGCGTTATACTGTAAACCAACAACACCGAGGGGTGGTTGGTTTCTAAGGTTTCGACGTAAACAACTCGATAATTTTGTATTCGAGCATTTATGTCAGTATAAAGACATATTTTCTACAGTTATAAAACAGAGTTGCGGCGGGCGGACCTTCAGCGTTCGACGTCGCCGTCCAGCGCCGCCAGCACCGCCTCTGGCGTCAGCGCGTTCAGGTCCTCGACCTGCAACACCCGCATCGCCCGCCTGGGGGCATAGTGGCGCGGGCTGGACGCGGCGCTCATCAGCATCAGGCCTGGCGCGCCGGCGTAGGCGGCCATGTGGCCGGGGCCGGTGTCGTTGGTGACGCAAAGCGCCGCCTCCGCGCCCAGGCCGGCCAGGTCGACCATCCGCGTCTTGCCGGTTAGATCCACGGCGTCCGGAACCGCGTTCAAGATCACCTGGGCCAGGGGCGTCTCGCCCGGCCCGCCGGCCACCACCACGGCCAAGCCCCGCGCCGCCAACCCCCGCGCCAATTCAGCGAAGGACGCCGTCGGCCACAGCTTCTCGGTCCGGCCCGGCGACACGCCCGGGATCAACAAGGCGTAGGGCGCGGTTATCCCAAACCGCTCGGCGGTCGAGGCGTGGTCGCCCCGCGCGGCCCGCACCGCCCACCCCAGGTCGGGCGCTGGCGCCTGTCCTTCCGGATAGGCCGGTCCGATGCCGGCGATATGCAACTGGTCGGCCAACCGGTCCAGGTTGTGCATCATCTCCCGCTCGGGGCCGACCTGGCGGTGGGAGGCGCCTGGCGAGATACCGGACCACTCCGGAAAGCGCGGGAAGAAGCCGGCGCGATACCCCTTCGAGCGGCTGGAGGTCTGGATGTCATAGACGCGGGCGTAGCGCGCCCGGCGCAGGCGGCGGAACAGGCGGACGGTGGCCGCCAGCCCCTTGGGCCGCCCGTCGGCCTCGACCCGGTCGAACAGACCGCTGTCCCGCCCCAGTTCGGCATAGGCCGGGGTGGTCAGCAGGGTGATCTCGGCGTCCGGATGGGCCTTGCGAATGGTCTCAAACGCGCCAAACGCCTGGACGAAATCGCCCAGGGCGCTGAACTTGATCACCAGGATGCGCAGCGGCCCGCTCATCAGGCTCGTTTAGACGCCCGGGCCTGCCGGCGAAAGGGCGCTGAAATCCCGCGCCTCGCCGCGCTTGATGAGCCGGCGCCTTGTCCCTATAACCCCACGCTCGCGCGAAAGCGTCGCACATTGGGGCTGGGTAGCTCAGATGGTTAGAGCGGTGGATTCATAACCCACAGGTCGGCGGTTCGATCCCGCCTCCAGCTACCAACGTGCTCGACGCAGCAGAAGCTTGGACCCCCGACGTACAGACTCGGGCGCCGGCCCCGTTCGCCAAATGCCCCGCGACTCTCGGAGGGCGCTGAGGCTAAAGTCGATCAGCGGTTTGAACGCGGGCGCCGACGCCTGCGGCGAAAGCCACCATCGATACTCAAGCGAAAAGGAACAGCGCGGACATGCTCACGGTTCATCACCTGCAGGTCTCCCAGTCGGAACGCATTGTCTGGTTGTGCGAAGAACTGGGTCTCGACTACGCGCTGAAACTGTATCAGCGGCGGGCGGACAACCGTCTGGCGCCGGACGACTACAAGGCGCTCCACCCGATGGGGATCGCGCCGGTCATCACGGACGGCGACATCGTCCTCGGTGAGAGTGGCGCCATCTGCGACTACATCTGCGCGCGCTATGGCGAAGGCCGCCTCGTGCCCGGCCAGGACGATCCCGACTTCGCTGATCACCTGTTCTGGTTCCACTGGTCCAACGGCACCTTCATGGCCACGCTGATGATGCAGTTGGTGCTGTCAGGCGGCGGGGAAGGCAATCCGGCCGCGGCTTTCGTCGGCGATCGCAGCCGGCGCGGCTGGGCGATGATCGAGGCGAGGCTCGGCGAGACGCCGTTTATCGGCGGCGCGAACCTCACGACCGCGGACATCATGATGGTCTACTGCCTGACCACCAGCCGGGCGTTTCGCGGCGCCTCGATCGAGGGGTTCCCCAACATCAAGGCCTACCTCAAGCGGATCGGCCAGCGCCCCGCCTACCAACGGGCCATGGCCAAGGCAGAGCCCGGCGTCACGCCGATGCTGGACTGATCACGGCTGGCGACCTCCAACGCGGCAGCCGCGCTGGAGGTCGGCCGGGCGTCGTCAGGCCGCCTTCGCCGCCTCGTCCTTCAGGGACTGCATGTCGATGACGAAGCGGTATTTCACGTCGCTCTTCAGCATGCGGGCGTAGGCGTCTTCGATGGACTGGATCGGGATGATCTCGATGTCCGAGGCGACGCCGTGCTCGGCGCAGAAATCCAGCATCTCCTGGGTTTCGGCAATGCCGCCGATGCCGGAGCCGGCCACCGAGCGGCGGGCCATCAGCAGCGGGAAGACCGACGGGCTCTTGTGCGCCGACGGCGGGGCGCCGACCAGCACCATGGTTCCGTCCAGATCCAGGGCGTTGATGTAGGGATCCAGGTCCATCGGCACCGCCACGGTGTTGATGATCAGGTCGAACTTGCGGCCCTGACCCTTCATCGCCTTAGGGTCGGTGGAGATCACCACATGGTCGGCGCCAAGGCGGCGGGCGTCGGCTTCCTTGCCGGGCGAGGTGGTGAACAGGGTGACTTCCGCGCCCATGGCGTGGGCCAGCTTCACCGCCATATGGCCCAGGCCGCCAAGCCCCACCACGCCGACCGTCTTGCCGGGGCCGGCGTTCCAATGGCGCAGGGGCGAATAGGTGGTGATGCCGGCGCAGAGCAGGGGCGCGGCGGCGGCCGGATCGAGGCCCTCGGGCAGACGCAGGACGAACTCCTGGCGCACCGTGATCATGTCGGAATAGCCGCCATAGGTGTTGGCCCCGGTGCCCTGTTCGGGGCCGCCATAGGTGCCGGTCATGCCGACCTCGCAATACTGCTCCAGCCCGCGCTTGCAGGGGTCGCAATGCTGGCAGCTGTCGACCATACAGCCCACGCCCACCAGGTCGCCCTGCTTGAACTTGGAGACCTGAGCGCCGACGGCGCTCACCCGGCCGATGATCTCGTGGCCCGGCACGGCGGGAAAGGTGACGCCCTCCCACTCGCCCCGGGCGGTATGCAGGTCGGAGTGGCAGACGCCGCAGAACAGGATGTCGATGGCGACATCATTGGCGCCAGGCGCGCGGCGTTCAAAGCTGAAGGGTGCGAGCGGCGCGGTGGCGCTTTGCGCGGCATAGGCGTGAGCATGCATCAGAGACATCCGGGGCAAGGTTGGCGGGCAGAGTTTGGGGAGCGTTCGCCGTGCGGCGGACAGCGCTAAAATAGGGGCGTCGCGGCGAAAGGTCAGGGCTTGACAGCTTTACGGCGCCACGTCCGACGCCGGCTGTTGCCTCGGCCCCGAAGCCGGTCTACCGCCTCTACCAGATCAACCGCGGCGGCATCGTCTGTCTTAATGGCGTCGCGGGCGTGTGCTCCATTTTGACGTCCCCAAGCCATTGCCGCAGGAAACCAGACCATGAGCGAGATCACCACCCAGGACGGGACCAGGATCTTCTACAAGGATTGGGGAACCGGCCAGCCCATCGTCTTCCACCACGGCTGGCCGCTCTGCTCGGACGACTGGGACGCGCAGATGCTGTTCTTTCAGCACAAGGGCTTCCGCGTCATCGCCCACGACCGGCGCGGCCACGGGCGATCGACCCAGGTGGGAACCGGCCACGACATGGCGACCTATGCCGCCGATGTTGCAGAGCTCACCACCGCCCTCGACCTGCGCGACGCCGTCCACATCGGCCATTCCACCGGCGGCGGCGAGGTGGCCAGCTATGTGGCCCGCCACGGCAAGGGGCGGGTAGCCAAGGCGGTGCTGATTTCCGCGGTGCCGCCGATCATGATCAAGACCGAGAAGAATCCGGGCGGCCTGCCGATGGAGGTGTTCGACGGTATGCGCGCGGGCCTGGCGGCCAACCGGGCGCAGTTCTATCGCGAGGTCCCGATCCCCTTCTATGGCTTCAACCGGCCCGGGGTGGCGACCCTGGACGGGGTCGTCGACAACTGGTGGCGTCAGGGCATGATGGGCGGCGCCAACGCCCACTACGAAGGGATCAAGGCGTTCTCGGAAACGGACTTCAACGCCGACCTTGAGGCCATCGATGTCCCGACCCTGGTGCTGCACGGCGACGACGACCAGATCGTGCCCATCGCCGACGCCGGCATGCTTTCGGCCAAGATCATCAAGGGCGCGACCCTGAAGGTCTACCCCGGCTATCCGCACGGCATGTGCACCCTGCACGCCGACGAGATCAACGCGGACCTGTTGGCCTTCATCCAGGCCTGACGGCCAGGTTCACGCCACCCGTTCGATTGCCCGTTCCAGGTCCTGCGCCTGGAACGGCTTGCGCACGACCAGGTGCTGTTTGTAGGCCGGGTCGAGGCCGGTTGAGCCATAGCCGGACGCGAACGCGAACGGCACCCCGCGCCGGGTCAGGATGTCGGCCACCGGAAAGGACAGGCTGCCGTCCAGATTGATGTCCAGGATGGCGAAGTCGATGTCGGCGGTTTCGGCCTCCTGCAGGGCCGGCTGCAGGCGCATGGCCATCGCCACCACCTGGTGGCCCAGGTCGGTCAGCATGTCCTCGATCAGCAGGGCGATGGTCATCTCGTCCTCGACCACCAGAATACGCAACGGCTTGGTCATGGCCTACTCACTCTCCGGCGCGCGCAAAGGCGCCTCGACGCGGCAGGTCAGGCCCTCGGGTTCGAAGGTCATCTTCACCTCGCCTTCCAGTTCCGCCGCCAGGCCGCGCTCGATCAGGCGCGAGCCAAAGCCGCGGCGGTCGGGCGCGGTGACGGGCGGTCCGCCGCTCTCGCGCCATTCCAGTCGCAGCCGCCGCACATCGTCCACCGCCTCGACCTGCCAGGTTACGGACACCTTGCCGGCGTCGTTCGACCAGGCGCCATATTTCACCGCATTGGTCGCCAGTTCGTGGAAGGCCATCGACAGGGAAATGGCGGTCTTGGCCGACAGCCGCACGGACGGTCCCGCGATGATGCAGCGGGTCCGGTCGTCCGGGCGATGCGGGCTGAGGGCGCTCTGAATCGCCTCCTGCATGGAGGCGTCGACCCAGTGTTCGTTGGTCAACAGGTCGTTGGCCTTGGCCAGGGCCTGGAGGCGGGCGGTGAAGCTGGCCTGGGCCTTGGGCAGGTCGACGGCGTTGCGAAAGGTCTGGGCGCCGATGGCCTGGATCATGGCCAGGTTGTTCTTCACCCGGTGATTCAGCTCGTTGATCACCAGCCGCAAATGATCCTCGGCCTCCCGCCGGGCGGTCACGTCGCTGGCGGCGCCGAACCATTCAACGACGTCGCCGGCCTCGTTCAACAATGGGATCGCCCGTGACAGGGTCCAGCCTACCGAGCCGTCCACCTGGCGCAGCCGGTGTTCCAGCTGGAAGACCTCCCGCTTGTCGATGGCCTCGCCAATCGCCCCCAGGATGGCGGCCTGGTCTTCGGCGAACAGATATTCGTCAAGCCAGGCGACGCTGGGACTTTCCGTGTCGGCCAGGAAGCCGCGGCCATCCAGGGCGCGCATCTCGGTCCAGTCCGGGCTCATCCGGTAGACGACGTCGGAGGTGGCGTTGACCAGGGCGCGGAACCGCTCCTCGCTGTGGCTCACCCGCGCTTCGGCGGCGGCCCTGCGCCGCTCGGCGACGATGACGCCGGTGGTTTCCACCACGATCGCCAGCACCCCGGCCGGCTTGCCGCTCTCGTCCATCACCGGGCCGTAGTTCAGGTCCATCCAGACCTGTTCCGGACGGTTGTTGCGGTGGAGAGTCAGCTCCTGGTCCTTGAACGACAGGGTGCCGCCGGCCAGGCCCACGCGCATCACTTCGGCGTTGAACTCCGCCACCTCGGCCCAGCCGTCCAGAACCCTGGACCCGAGCAGCCTCGGATGCCGCTGGCCGGCGAAGACGGAATAGGGATCGTTGTAGATCATGATCCCGTCGGGCCCCCACAGCATGACCAGGGGCAGGGGCGATTGCAGCACGATGTCGGTGGCGGTCTTCAGGCTCTGGGGCCAGGTCGCGATAGGCCCGAGACTGGTCTTGGACCAGTCGAAGTTGCGGATCAGTTCGCCGAGTTCGCCGCCGCCGCCAGGAAAGACCGGCGCCCGCGCCGCGGTTTCGCTCAAGCTGTCTTCACCGTCCACTCGGTGCTCCCAGGCGTCTGGCGCCGGGTCTTAAGGCCGGCGAGTTCAAACTCCCGCGCCGCCACGGAGGTTGCGCGGCGGTCTTTCGACGCCCCTGAATTTCGATACGGCCAAGGCCACGCGGATGCAAGATGGGGAAGCTAAGGCCGTACCTCAGGCCTTGTGCCTGGGGCCCATTGAACGCGACGGCTTTGAGGTTCGCGCAAATGGAAGGGTTCGCGCGCTTCGACGATATGCCGAGTCCAATGGATCCCAGGCACAAGGCCTGGGAAACCGTGGAAAGGTCAGTCCCCGACGGCGTGTCCCACGGCCGCCGCCACATCGCGGCTCGCAACGATCGTGGGGGCGCTGGCGGGGCGGGCGTTGGGCGCCGGGACGGAGGCGCCGGCGGGCTGGTCCAGTTCGGCGATGGTCTCGCGGATGAATTCGGCGTCGGTGACGATGCCCAGCTCCAGCCGCACGTCGTTGAGCTCCACCTGCTGGGTCAGCATGCCGGCAATGAACTGCACCGGCTGGGCCGAGTCGGCGCCCGGGGCGCGATGGTCGGTCTGGGAGATGAACACCGGCCCGCCCGAATTGCCGGGAAAGACCCGGAAGTCGAGCAGGAAGGTCGGCGAGATCTTGTCCGGCTCGATCGGCGAGGCCACCCGGCCCGACCGCAGGATCGGAAAGCCCGCCGTATTGGCCGACAGCCCTTGCGGATAGCCCAGCACCATCATCTCGTCGCCCGGACCCACGCCATATTTGGTGAAGGTGTCGGAGGCGGCCAGCCAGGCTAGCGGAATGGCCGCCTTGGCGAACTCCGGCGGCGCCTTGACCGCGATGGCCACCACGTCCCGGCTGGGGTGGTGGACGAAAAATTCGTGGTCCGTGGAACGAATTCGCACCGCCTCGGGTTTAAAGGTCCAGCCCCCGTCCTTCTCCTGGACGCGGTAGCCGATATTGGCTGTCGTTCCGGGCATGCGGTCGAACACGTGCCGCGCCGTGACCAGCACGGTGCGCGGCTTGCCGTCCGGCGTGGGGTCGCTGATGAGGAAACCGGTGCCGATCGTGTGCCGGCCATCGGGTAGCTGCTGCTCCACCTGGACGGTGGCCTGCATCAGCTGGGTCGATAGATCCAAAGCCATACTTACCAACTAGCCCCTCGACTCGCCTAAACAGTCTTTGACGCGGGGTCCGGCTCTGCACAAGCTGAGCTGGAAGCTATGCGTGATCACGGGTGAGTGTGGTTTATGAACGGGCAGCCGTCGACTGGGACCAAGGGACGCAGCGGCGCCCGACCACTCGCCCTGGTGACGGGGGCGTCCGCCGGGATCGGCGAGGCCTTCGCCAGGGCCTATGCGGCGCGAAGCTATGACCTGGCCCTGGTGGCGCGCCGGGCCGACCGGCTGGAGGCGCTGGCGAGCGAACTGGCCGCCGCCCACGGGATTGAAGCCTTCGCCATCCCCGCGGACCTTTCCCTGTTCGAGGCGCACACGCCGGTGCTGGCGGCCATCGCCGCCCGGGGCCGGCACGTGGACGTGCTGGTCAACAACGCCGGCTTCGGCATCCCGCAGAGCTTCCTGGGCGTGCCCTGGGAGAAGCAACGGGACTTCCTGATGACCCTGATCGTGACCGGCTGCGGCCTGGCCTACGACGTTCTGCCGGGGATGATCGAGCGGCGCGGCGGCGCCATCATCAATGTCGCCTCCCTGGCCGCCTTCTCGCCGGGGGTGAAGGGCAACACCCTCTATCCCGGCGCCAAGAGCCTGGCGATCAAGTTCAGCCAGGCCCTGGCGGCCGAATACGGCGA
>Ga0302314_10015078_pt1 | contig 13160 bp, 10 predicted proteins | sample III_Palsa_N2_3_FD_200533 | JGI IMG/M metagenome (GOLD analysis project Ga0302314, IMG submission 200533) | Peat permafrost microbial communities from Stordalen Mire near Abisko, Sweden - III_Palsa_N2_3 | ecosystem: Environmental > Terrestrial > Soil > Palsa > Peat permafrost | place: Sweden...
GCTCTCCTCGCAGACGTTCAGGACGACCTCACAGCTTCGGTGCCTACTCCCATGCTGCCGCTCACCACGACCACATCGACTTCCACTCAACTCACCACCACACAAAGGAACTCACAATGACCGCTCGCCTCCTCCTTGCAGCCTCTCTCCTTCTCGCCACACCTCTGGCCTTCGCCCAGGGCGGCCCTGGCCCTCAAGGCAACGACGGCCCCCCGCCTATGCACAAGCCATTCATGGATCACGACCGCGGCCCAGGCTTTGGACGCGGCGATGACAACCGCGGCATGTGGTGGAAGAGCCCCGAAGTCGCAACCCGCATCGGCCTCACCCCCGACCAGCAGAAGAAGATCGACGACCTCTTCCTGCAAAGCCGCGTGCAGCTCATCCACATGCACGCCTCGCTTGAAGAAGAGCAACTTCTCCTCGAACCCATCCTCAACGCCAACCCTGTTGACGAGGCCAAGGCCGTAGCGCAGATCGACAAGATCGCCGACACCCGCGCTTCGCTCGAAAAGGAAAACGCCAAGATGCTCCTCCACATCCGCGGCGTCCTCACTCCCGACCAGTGGACCAAGCTGCAAGCCTCGCGCGACGCTATGCACCACCACGATCACGGCCCCAAGGACGGCTCCAAAGACGGCTCCAAAGACGGCCCCGGCGGCGATCGCCGCTTCAACCGCGGCCCTCGCCCCACCGGCCCTCAGCCTGCCACCGCTCTCCCCACTCCCCCCTCCGAATAACCTATAAACCACATCAACCAAACATCAACGCCCCGCAATCCAGCGGGGCGTTGATGTTTCCTTCGAACCAGCAATCCTCCGAGTGCCCCATCCTCGACCGACAGTTTCATCGTCGGGCAGGGTGGGGTATCGCGCCTAAGCGCGACCGCTCTCCTCAACCAGCCACAGAATTCACCCCAACCCCATCACAAACCCCGCCACCACCCCCGCCGTAAACTCCGGCTCCCGCTGCAACAGCAAATGCGGCCCATCGATCGTCGCTACCACCATCTCCGGTTGAAACACCAGCATCTCTTCCAGGCAATCCAGCGACACCAGCTTGTCCTCCGCCGCCCGCAGATACTGAATCGGCACCCTCACCTCCGCAAACTCCACGCGCACATCGCACGACAACACCGCACGCACCCTCGCCGCCAGCACCTCCGGCTCCACCCACGAAATCTCAGCGCCCACCCTCGTCACCAGCGGCGCAGGCGCATCGCTACCCACCAGAAACGTCCGCGCCACAAACTCCGGAAACCGCATATGCAACCTACGCAGCGGCAACACAGAAGTTAGGTCATACAGCCACCCCTTCACCGGCGAAGTAGCAAACCCCGCGCACAACACCAATGCCTTCAAGTTCGAAGCATTCTTCGCCGCGATCGCAATCGCCAGTGGCGTAGAAAAACTCTCCGCCAGCAACACGTATGGCTCCTCCGCAGGCAGATGCGCTAACACCAGCGGCATCAACTCCGCATACGAGGTCCCAGCATCCGTCGGATACCGCACCACCTCCGTCTCAAACCCCTCCGGTAACGCCGCCACAAAGTCCCGAAACAGCTCTCCCGTCCCATCCATCCCCGGCAAAAGCACAAGCCTCATCCTTGATATCCCCCACCTGAAGATTCCCCAGCTCAAACTCCGTTAGCCCATGAGACGCCAAAACCAACCTCCGCGAACTTTGTAAAAATTCGACCGTCCCCAAAAACAGTGATTGCACACACACAAGCTTTCCTATATCCCTTGTCTGTGGCTCCCCATCGAGTACTTTCTGTCGCCGCTCTCCTCGTCCTTCTCGGCTCCCTCACCAGGGCTTCTGCGCAAAGCTGCACGGGCCTTTGCCTGCAACAGGTCACATGCCCCGCAGGCGGCACAACTTCTATCAGTGGAACCGTTTACGCCCCCAACGGCACTGACCCGTTACCCAACGTCACCGTCTACATCCCCAACGCCACGGTCGATCCCCTTCCCGCCGGCGTCTCCTGCACCCCCGGCGGCCAGACCTTCTCCGGCTCCCCGCTCGTCGGCACCACCACCGCGGTCAATGGCACCTTCACCATCACCAACGTCCCCTTCGGCACAAATATCCCACTCGTCATCCAGACCGGCAAGTGGCGTCGCCAGGTCGTCGTCCCCAACACTATCGCTTGCGGGAACACCACCTTCTCCACGCGCATGCCCAAAAACCAAACCGAAGGCGACATCCCCAAAATCGCCATCTCCACCGGTGCAGCCGACGCCGTAGAGTGCGTCCTCCTCAAGGTCGGCATCGATCAATCCGAGTTCACCAATCCCGACGGCAACGGCCGCATCAACTTCTACCAGGCCGACGGAGCCCCCGGCGCGCAGTACACCACCTCCACCTCAACCACCCCAGCCGCCGACGCTCTTTTGAACACCACTGCCGCACTCGCCAACTACGACGTCGTCATGCTCCCCTGCGAAGGCACAGCCAACTACTACGAGCCCAAAGCACAACTCAGCAACCTCATCTCCTATGCCAACTCCGGCGGCCGCATCTACACCAGCCACTGGAGTCTGGAGTGGCTCTACAACAACGCCGCCTTCAACACAGTCGTCAACTGGTCCCCCGGCCAATCCGATCCCAGCCCCGATCCCGGCATCGCCACCATCAACACCAGCTTCGCCGGCGGCCAAACCCTCGCGCAGTGGCTCCCCTTCGTCAACGGACTAGCCGGTCCCGACGAAGTCTCCATCGCCAATCTCCGTAAGGACTTCAACGGAGTCGTCGCTCCCACCAGGTCATGGCTCGCCCTCAACGACATTACCGCCGGAAACCCCGTCATGCAGTTCACCTTCGACACACCCGTCGGCCTCACCACCGGTCAATGCGGTCGCGTGCTCTTCAACGAGTACCACGTTGAAGATGAAGCCGGCGACGTAAGCAGTATGCCATTCCCCACCGAGTGCTCCACCACCGACACCACCACCGCCCAGGAAAAGCTGCTCGAGTACAGCCTCTTCGATCTCACCAGTACCGGCTCACCCGCCGTCATCGCGCCCAGCCCGGCTGACCTCGGCAGCCAGCCCGTCGGCTTCCCCACCGCTCCGCTCACCTTAACCTGGACCAACGAATCCGTCTTCAACGCTGCCGTCTCCACCGTCTCCGCCACCGGAGACTTCTCCGCCACGGCCAGCCCTGCGTGCTCCTCAGTAGCCTCTGGGGCCTCCTGCAACATCTCCGTAGTCTTCACCCCAACCGTCCTCGGCCCGCGCACCGGCATTCTCTCCGTCGGCTCCGCCGGACAAACCCTCACCTCTAACCTCACCGGCATCGGCACCGCCGATCTCTCCATCTCCTCCCCCACCCTCAACTTCGGCAACACCGACCTCAACTCCCCCTTCACGCAGTCCCTCGCTCTCACCAATCTTGCACCCGGCCCCATCCCTCTCGGCCCGCTCGTCACTACCGGAGACTTCTCCGCCGTCGCCGCCTGCGGCAACAGCATCGCTGCTCTCTCCACCTGCGCGCTCAACATCACCTTCACTCCCACCGCCACCGGCCCGCGCACCGGAACCCTCGCTGTCGTTCCCTCCATCGCACCCTTCACCGGAACCGGCGCAACCCTCAGTGGCAACGGCGTCGACTTCACGATCTCCGTCGCTCCCACCTCAGGCAGCATCATCGCAGGCGACTCACTCCACATCTCCGCAACCACCACCCCCATCGCCGGCTTCGCCAGCAACCTCACCCTTAGCTGCACCACCAACGCCGCCGGTTCGACCTGCACTCCCGTCACGCCCTTCTACAACGGCGCTGGAGTCACCACCACCAGCATCCTCATCACCACCACGTCGCAGTACACCGTCATCGGCTACACCAGCGGTACCAGCCGAGGCATCCTCGCTCTCCTCGCCCTCGGCAGCACACTCCTCCTCTTCCTCAAACGCCGCACCACCGCCCCACTCACGCGCTCAGGACTCATCCTCTTGATCCTCGCCACAGCCAGCCTCTCCACCACCGGCTGCTCCGGAAAACTCCCCGACCAGAACAACCCCTACACCGCCCCCGGCAGCTACACCTACACCGTCTCAGCCACCGACGGCATCCTCACCCACTCCGCCACTTACACCCTCAACGTCACAAAGAAGTAACTCCGCAATTTCCCTAAGCCTCTACCAACTCAGGAGTGGGTTAGTTTCCAAATCGCCGACAAACTAGGCGGTATCGACATAGAGACATAGAGAGTTTGCTGGGTAGCTTCTTTTAGAGTTGCTGGGTAGCTTCTTTCGCTTCTCGCTTCTTTAATGGAGCGATAGTTTTGTGTTCAGCGCCAACGGCGAGGCCATATCACAGCCCAGCCCGAAGGGCTGGGTATACGGCCACGCACCACATGAGGGCTGTAAGCCCGACACAAAATGCTGGAAACGCCCACCGCTGGCATTGGTTATATCTCGATACAACCTAACGATGACCGACGCGACAGCACTCTCGCCGCTTCGACCCAATGAACAATTTGTTTTGCTCTCGCAATCGAGAGATTTAAAGGTTCGACTCTTGCCGAGCGCCTAAGTGTCCGAAGATCGGCTCAAGTCCCTTTTTCAAGTCCTTTGTTGTTAGAGCTATAGCGTTAGACGAACCTCACGCGACCTCCTTTTCGGCGTTTTTGCATCAAAGTTTAGAACTTCTGCGCCAGCCCATGTCGGGTTGTGTGGCAGGGTGTAACGGTCGCGGTACAACAGAGTTCGAAGCTGGCGACCCGTTACTTAACAAAAGGAGTAATGCATGCATATTCAGCGTCGGTTCAGTACTACATGTGGCTTGGCAACATCCTTGGTGATGTTCACGTCACTCGGTCTAACAGCACATGCTCAGAACGCTACTGTCGAAGGCCTGGTCACCGGAAGAAGCGGCCCCTCGATGTCAGTGAAGACAGCAGACACCCCAAGGCTCACCGTGCTTCTATCCGACAGCACGAAGGCAACAGAAAAGGGAGGCTTCCTTGGTCTCAATAGAAAAGACCTCGGCATCACTGCTCTGGTTCCCGGCCTGTCTGTAAAGGTAGAAGGCACTTATAACTCCGATCACCAGTTGCAAGCAAAAAAGATCACATACTCGCGCAACTCTCTTACCGTCGCAAAGCAGATTGACGCGGGTCTGAATCCAGTCAACGAGCAAGTTGCACAAGCGCAGGATCAGCTCAAGAGCGATCGTAAGGACATCGACCAGAGCCAGCAGGACATTACGAAAACTTCGCAGGATCTCGACACCACCAAGCAAGGGCTAGCAGCAACCAACGAAGCCACAACCGGAAATACGCAGGCCATCGGCCATGCCAATCAGCGGCTCGGCACCTTGGACCAGTACGAAACCAAGGACAGCGTAACCGTCAACTTCGCCAATGGAAAAGCAACAGTCACCAAGAAGGATCAGGAGCAACTCACCGACTTCGTGAAGGCCGCTGCCGATACCCCGGGATACATGATCGAGGTACAGGGCTACGCTTCTACGTCCGGCCCGGCAGCGCTCAATCAGAGGCTGAGCAGCGAACGCGCTGACGCTGTGCTGGCCATCATTCAACAGACAGGCGTTGTCCCCATGACAAGAATCCTCGCGCCTGCCGCAATGGGAACCACCAACCAAATCGCAACCGAACACACCCGTAGCGCACAAGCCCAGAACCGGCGAGTAGTCGTAACCATCGTCGTCAACAAAGGAATCACCGGCTAAGAAAATCGCTGGCTAATAATTCGTTCCTAAAGGGCGATAGTGCGAGGACGCAATACTCTCGCACTATCGCCCAGCCTTTTTGGGATTCAACCTGTACCGAGACTTTGGTTTAATGTCAGTGATTCGTTTCTGACGATAAGCGCGTTTACAAGGACTTATAGCTGAACGCTCAGCCAACGCTGAGCTGCATGTTTCTTCCCTGTATCGCCTCTTCCGATCTGGGCAGAAACATTGCCAGCCCAAACTCAACTGCCTGTGCTTGAATCTGCTCTACGATGGGACGGAAACTTTCGTCGTACTCCTGAAACGCTGCCCTGAGATCATCAGGGTGTCTCTGAAGCGCGTCGGCCAAGGCTGCGGCTCCAAGAATCGCCATGGAACCACCCATCCCTGCCGCAGGTGAGGGGCAGTAACCAGCATCCCCTACCAAAGCCACTCGACCCTTGGTCCACGATTCCATTCGAGTTTGGCAAAGCTTATCGAAATAGAAATCGTCGCAGCGGCTCATCTCGTCGAGCAGTTCGCGTGTTCGCCAGTCTTCCCCTTCAAATTGCTCACGGATCATGCGCTTTTGCTCAGCCTGCTTACGACGGTCGTAGTCTATTTCTTTCTCAGAGAAGAAGCAGAACGCGATGTCCGTCTTGCCGTTGTAGGCGTTGAGCATCACTGTCTTGCCAGCAACGTTGAGCATCTGCGAGGTGTCTTCCTCGATCAGCAGCTTGTTGACGATCGTGAGAGAGAAGTAGCACTGGAGAAATACCAGGAACGAAGACTCTTCGCCGAAGCATATTCTCCTCACAGCCGAGTGGGTCCCGTCGCAACCAAGCACGAGAGAAAAGGAACGCTGTTTTCCACTCGCGAAGGTGACCGCGACCTCCTCTGCGGAATCCTCCAGACCCGAGATGCTGTCTGCGAAGAGAAACTCCACGTGCTCCTTCACTTCACCAAAAAGCATGTCGAGAAGAACATCCCTTTCGATTTCATACTCCTCCTCCTCTTCTTCTACCTGCGAAAGCGCAAGCGGCAATGGCGATCCATGGGCATCAAGAAACGTCATGGGCCTCGGTGGCAAGCTTGCAGCAATGATGCGTTCAAGCAGGTTCATACGCTTCACAACGTCAATGACGCCGTCTCGTATATTGACCGGGGTTCCACCCTTCCTCACCCCCTTTGCGATCTCGACGACTGTCACCGAGTAGCCAAGCTTGTTCATCCACCAAGCCGCAGCAAGCCCAGCAAAACTTGCTCCAGAAACAAGAACGCTTGAACTTCGCCCAACCGCTGCCGCGCCGTCGCCATTCTGCTGTGCTGATATACCCATCTGTAGCCTCCTTAAAATTATACTAAGTATAAATATAGACGATGTAAACTAGCGATAGGTGAGCAAGAGTGGATTCGACACATAACCGACAGACGCGGAAGCGTCTCGCCACACGTCAAAAAATCTCCGATGTTGCCACTCGCCTCTTCATCAACCGTGGGTTCGACAATGTGACAGTTGATGAGATTGCAGAGGCTGCCGATGTTTCGCGAATGACCGTCTTCAATCACTTCTCACGTAAGGAGGACATGTTTTTTGACCTTGACGACGAAGGTCGTGAAGACCTGATGTCTGCCTTACAGGAAAGAAAGAAGGGCACGTCCCCGATTGAAGCGGTACGGTTGTTCGCGCATTGGGCTGTCATAGAGAAGCGCCCTTATGTTCGCTTTTCTGAAGCAGGTAGTGAAAAGTTTCTGGAGGCGATCCAAGCTAGCGAAGCACTCAAGGCTCGAGCGAGGGCTATACGTGACGAGCTAACGGATGCGTTGATCAATGGCCTGGCTAAATCTGCGGGTCGCCGTCTACCCGATCCTGCCGCCGACCTCGCAGCTTCATTGCTCGTCGCAACCTGGGTTGTAGCCTCTCTCGAAGCACACCGGGTTTTTCTCGAGAGCCGTAACGTCGAGAAATCAAACATGACTTTTCTCGCGATGGTGGACCAGGGAGTCAAAGGTGTGAAGGTTGCCGCGAAAGGCACCCCGTATGCATGAAGAAGTAGATCCTCTCATTGCGAGGAAAATATCCAGACCGATGCACACGCACGGAGTTCGCTAAAGGCAGGTCACTCCTTATAAATCGGCTTGTCGGAAGTTACAGCCACTCCCACCAGACAAAACTCCCCGGAAACTCCCGCCCCCATTCCGGGGAGTAGCATCTTGACGCCCACAGCGTTACCCTAATACGAGGCCCATTTGCGGCGTCTTCCGCTCACCCAACTCCGGGGAGCCAGACAGCACCGCAAGCCTCGATGTAGGGAGAACAACATTGTTATCCATCGATGACGAGATCCAGTTGATTCGCTCCGGCGAACAGCCAGGAAGCACCACCACCCCCGCAAAAACGACCTGCTCACCAGCCCTCGCCGAAGCTCCTTGGGTCTTCGACATCGCGCCCGCATCCTACGGTCCCGGCGCATCGCAGCATGACAACATCCCCGCCGACTCGCCCCACCAGAGCTTCCTTCCCAAGGAGTATCGCGAAGCCTCCAAGGCCGAAATCGACCTCCGCATCCGCGCCGCCAAAGCCTCACTCGGCGACCGCCTCGTCATGCTCGGTCACTTCTATCAGCGCGATGAAGTCGTCCAGTACGCAGACTTCATCGGCGACTCCTTCCAGCTCGCCAATGCCGCCCGCACTCGTCCCAAAGCCGAAGCCATCGTCTTCTGCGGCGTCCACTTCATGGCGGAAACCGCCGACATGCTCTCTCGCCCTGACCAGGCCGTCATCCTCCCCAACCTAGCCGCAGGTTGTTCCATGGCCGACATGGCCGACCTCGACTCCGTCACCGACTGTTGGGAGCAGCTCACCGAAATCTTCGGCACCGAGCCCAACGCACAGGGCCTGCAACCCATCATCCCCGTCACCTACATGAACTCCTCCGCCGCGCTCAAAGGCTTCTGCGGCCAGCACGGCGGCATCGTCTGCACTTCGTCGAACGCCGCCGAAGTCCTCAAGTGGGCCTTCGAACGCGGCCAGCGCGCGCTCTTCTTCCCCGACCAGCATCTCGGCCGCAACACCGGCAAAGCCATGGGCATCCCGCTCGAGCAAATGCCTCTCTGGGACCCCAACAAACCCTTCGGCGGCAGCAACGAACAAACCCTCAACGACGCCAAGGTCATCCTCTGGCATGGCTTCTGTTCGGTCCACAAGCGCTTCTCCGTCGGCCAGATTCAAGCCGCCCGTCTTCGCTACCCCAACGTCCGCGTCATCGTGCACCCCGAGTGCCCCATGCCCGTCGTTGACGCAGCCGACGCCTCCGGTTCCACCGACTTCATCACCAAGGCCATCGCCGCCGCCGAGCCTGGCCAAACCTTCGCCATCGGCACCGAGATCAACCTCGTCAACCGCCTCGCCAACCAATATCCGCAACACAAAATCTTCTGCCTCGACTCCATCGTCTGCCCCTGCTCCACCATGTACCGCATCCACCCCAGCTACCTCGCTTGGGTGCTCGAAGCCTTCGAACGCGGCGAAGTCCTCAACCGCATCACCGTTCCTGAAGACGTCGCCATCCCCGCACGCATCGCCCTCGAACGCATGTTGAGCCTCAAGCCAACGGGTGCCTCCAATCAATCGAAACCTGAAGCAGGCAAACAAGCATGAAGCACCTCATCGTCGTAGGCTCCGGCATCGCCGGTCTCATCGCCGCGCTCGAGCTCAGCCGCCAACATCGCGTCACCCTCGTCACCAAGGCCAAGCTCGCCGATAGCAACACCCGCTGGGCCCAGGGCGGCATCGCCGCCGTCATGTTTCCAGACGACTCCGTAGCCGAACACATCGCCGATACCCTCCGCGCCGGCGCCGGTCTCTGCAACCCGGAAGCCGTAGAAGTCCTCTGCACCGAAGGCCCTGCCTGTATCCGCGAGCTCCTTCGCCTCGGCGTCGGCTTCGACATGAAAGAAGGCGAGTTCGCCCGCGGTCTCGAAGCCGCTCACAGCTATCCCCGCGTCCTCCACGCAGGCGGCGACGCCACCGGCCTCTCCATCGAAATGGCGCTCGTCCAGGCCGTCCGCGCGGCTAACATCACCATCCTCGAACACACCTTCGCCTGCGACCTCGTCAGCGAAAACGAAACCATCATCGGCCTAGAAATCCTACCCGCCAACGGCCCCCGCGAAACTCTATTCGCCGACGCCGTCATCCTCGCCTCCGGCGGCGCAGGCCAGCTCTTCCGCTACACCACCAACCCCGCCGTAGCCACCGGCGACGGCGTCGCCATGGCCCTCCGCGCCGGCGCACAACTCGCCGACCTCGAGTTCTACCAGTTCCACCCCACCGCGCTCGCAGCCACCACCCCCGGCGCAACACCCAGCTCCGGTACCTTCCTCATCTCAGAGGCCGTCCGCGGCGATGGAGCCACCCTCCTCGACGCCCAGGGCACCCGCTTCATGCAGGCCATCCACCCTTCCGCCGAGCTCGCCCCCCGCGACGTCGTCGCCCGCGGCATCGCCCGCCAGATGGCTGCACAAGACACCCAACCCGTCATGCTCGACGCCACCGACATGGGCGCAGCCTTCCTCAGCAAGCGCTTCCCCACCATCGACGCCGCCGTCCGCGCTCGCGGCCTCGACTGGTCCACCGACCCCATCCCCGTCACCCCCGCCGCACACTACTGGATGGGCGGCGTCCGCACCGACATCTGGGGACGCACCTCGCTCCACGGCCTCTACGCCGTCGGCGAAGTCGCCTGCACCGGCGTCCACGGAGCCAACCGCCTCGCCTCCAACTCACTCCTCGAGTCCCTCGTTTTCGCGCGCCGCTGCGCCCAGGCCCTCAACAACGAGCCCGCTCCCGCAACCCCCTGGCCCGACTTCGACACCGACGCCACCGTCACCGCCCTCGAATCCGACCCCCTCCGCAACACCACCCCCGTCGATCGCGAAACCCTCCGCGCTCTCATGTGGTCCGCCGCCGGCATCGAACGCAGCCGCGAAGGCCTCACCGCCGCGCTCACTCAACTCAACCGCTGGCACGCCGAAGACCCCACACCCGCGGGCCTCGAAACCGCCAACCTCCTCGACCTCGGCCGCGCTCTCATCACTGCCGCACTCGCCCGCCGAGAATCCCGCGGTGCCCATTTCCGCGAAGACTTTCCCGAAACCTCCGCTGCCCTCCAGCACTCGCTCCTCTTCGCCCGCAAGGTTCCCGTCACATGCCCCTAAGCCTCACCCCGCTCGCACCCGACGCCATCCACCGCCTCGTCCGCATGGCCCTCGACGAAGACGCTCCCTGGGGCGACCTCACCTCGCAGTCCCTCATCCCGTCTGACGTCCGCATCACCGCGCAGCTAGCCGCTCGCGAAGACGGCATCCTCTGCGGCGAAGACATCTTCACCGCCGCGATGTCTCTCACTAACCCGTCCATCACCACTAGCTTCACCGTTCACGACGGCGAAGCCTTCACCGCTGGCACCATCCTCGCCACCATCGAAGGCCCCGCCCAGGCCATCCTGCAAGCCGAGCGCGTAGCCCTCAACTTCACCCAACGCCTCTCCGGCATCGCCACCATCACCTCCCACTACGTAGCCGCAGCAGCCGCAGGCGCCAACACCCGCAACTCCGAATCTCCGAATCTCGAATCTCAAATCTCCGCACCTCGCATCGTAGACACCCGCAAGACCACCCCCGGTCTCCGCCTCATCGAGCGCTACGCCGTCCGCTGCGGCGGCGGCCACAACCACCGCTTCTCGCTCTCAGACGCTGTCATGGCAAAGGACAACCACCTCGCCATCGTCGCCTCCACCGGCACCAACCTCACCGACGCCCTGAAGTCCCTCCGCAACAAACTCCCCCACACTACCCACATCGAAGTAGAAGTCGACCGCCCCGACCAGATCGAAACCATCCTCGCCGCCGGCGCCGACACCATCCTCCTCGACAACTTCACCACCCCGCAGCTCACCGCCGCCGTAAAACAAATCGCCGGTCGCGCTCTCATCGAAGCCAGCGGCGGCATCACCCTCGCAAGCATTCCAGAGATCGCCACCACCGGTGTCGACATCATCTCCGTAGGCGCGCTCACCCACTCCGCACGCGCCCTAGACCTCGGCCTCGACATCAGCCCTAACTAGTGTCCCAAGTCTAAAGTTCGTAAAGAATTGTCATTCCGTAGCGAAGCGCAGGAATCTGCTTTTTGTCTGACTTGCCGCGAACGCTCACATGGGGAAATAGGGCTACGAACTCTAGACTCACCACACTACGCGGTATCGACATATAGAGCTTGAAGAGGATCGCTATTCCGCTTGTCATTGAGCAATAGTTTGCTGCGTCTAGCGATGGTTTTTGTTGAGCGCCAACGGCGTGGCCATATCCCACCCCAGCCCAACGGGCTGGGTATACGCCACCCACAACGTGAGGGCTGTAAGCCCAACCTAAAATGCTGGGAAAACACCCGCTCCCAGTGGCTTGCTGGATATCGATACAGCCTAAGTCAGCAACCTCACCGCCAACGCCACTAACTACGTCTAAAATCTCCATATCCATTCACTATGGAGAGAGGCCATCCATGAAGCCCGCCCGCAAGCTCTTACTTTCTCTCGGCTTCCTTCTTATCGCGGCCGCCATCGGCTTCTACCTCCGCCCCATCAGCTTCTACAACGGCTACGCTCACGCCCGCCTCCTCGTCGCAGGAGGCCGCAGCCGCTACGTCGTTCTCGCCGTGCCCACCCCCGGCGCACCTCAGCCCGTCCGCATCCACTACAACGTCATCGGCCCCGACCACGGCCAGCCCATCGTCCTCGTCCACGGCCTCGGAGGCCACGCCGAAGACTGGCAGGGCATCTATCCCTCCCTCACCCGCGCCGGCTACCGCGTCTACATGATCGACCTCGTCGGCTTCGGCCACAGCGACCACCCCATCGAGTTCTCCTACTCCCCCGCCGACCAGGCCACCATGCTCCTCAGCTTCTTCGACGCCCTCAACCTCCGCCAGCCCGATCTCGTCGGCTGGTCCATGGGCGGCTGGGTCGCTCAGCTCGTCGCCATCCAACATCCCGACCACATCAACAAGCTCATCCTCATCGACTCCGCCGGCCTCGGCATCGTCAACGGCGCACCCGCTCTCCCCACCTGGGACACCAACCTCTTCACCCCCACCGACATCCCCCAGTTCCACGCCCTCACGGCGCTCCTCACGCCGCACCCACCCAGCGTCCCTGCCTTCTTCGCGCGCGACTTCATCCGCACCACCCAGCAGAACTCCTGGGTCATCCACCGCGCCCTCGCCTCGATGCTCACCGGCCACGACACCACGGACTTCCACCTCGCCACCCTCCACATGCCCGTCCTGATCGTCTGGGGCACCGCCGACCAGATTTTCCCCATCAGCCACGCCGAAGAACTAAACCGCCTCATCCCTCAATCCCAGCTAGACCTCTTCAACGACTGCGGCCACCTGACCCCCATCAACTGCTCCACCAAAGTCGCCC
>Ga0302314_10015080_pt1 | contig 13160 bp, 7 predicted proteins | sample III_Palsa_N2_3_FD_200533 | JGI IMG/M metagenome (GOLD analysis project Ga0302314, IMG submission 200533) | Peat permafrost microbial communities from Stordalen Mire near Abisko, Sweden - III_Palsa_N2_3 | ecosystem: Environmental > Terrestrial > Soil > Palsa > Peat permafrost | place: Sweden...
CTCGTAGAGGTTGTAGTCGATGTTCGAGTGGTGGGTGCGCGCCGAGACCGTGAGGTGCTTGTCGGGGTCCCAGACGACCACATCGGCATCGGAGCCGACCGCGATCGTGCCCTTGCGGGGGAACAGGCCGAACAGGCGCGCCGGGTTGGTGGAGCACAGCTCGACGAGCTGATTCATGGTCAGGCGGCCCTCGCGCACGCCGAAGTGGTGGAGCATCTGCAGGCGGTTCTCGACCCCGGGACCGCCGTTGGGGATCTGGGAGAAGTCGTGGCGACCGAGCGTCTTCTGGGTCTGCCAATTGAAGGGGCAGTGGTCGCTGGAGACCGCGGAGAGCACGCCGCCGGCCAGCGCGCGCCACAGGTGGTCGTGGTTCTCGGGCGGGCGCGGCGGTGGCGTGAAGACGTACTTGGCGCCGCCGAAGTCGGGCTCCTCGAGGTGGTGCTCGTCGATGAACAGGTACTGGGTGCAGGTCTCACCCCAGATTTGCCAGCCGGCGGCGCGGGCCCTGGCCACCGGCTCGATCGCCTCCTTACAGGTGACGTGAACGACGTAGAGCGGGCAGCCGGCGAGATGGGCGAGCATGATCGCCCGGTTGGTGGCCTCCCCCTCGGTGATCGGCGGTCGCGTGACCGCGTGCCAGCGCGGTTCGGTCTTCCCTTCGGCCAGCGCCTGCTTGACCAGGACGTCGATGGCGTCGCCGTTCTCGGCGTGGACCATGACCAGCGCGCCCGAGTCGGCGGCCACCTGCATGGTGCGAAACAGGGTCTCGTCGTCGACCATGATCGCGCCCTTGTAGGCCATGAACAGCTTGTAGCTGGTCACTCCCTCCTCCTCGGGCAGGCGGGCGAGGTCCTCGGGTCGTCCCGCGTCGCGCAGGTCGGTGATCGCCATATGGAAGCCGACGTCGATCACCGGGGGGCAACGCTCGATCTTCTCGTGCCAGGTGGCGAGCGCGTCGCGGATCGACTGCCCCGGCTGCTGCATGCAGAAGTCGACGATCGCGGTCGTGCCGCCGAACGCGGCCGAGGTCGTACCGGAGGTGAAGTCATCGCAGCTCAGGGTGCCGCCGAACGGCATCTCCATGTGGGTGTGCGGGTCGATCGCCCCGGGCAGGACGTACTTTCCGCTCGCGTCGATCACGTGGTCGGCATCGACGCCCAGCGAGCGACCGATCATCGACACTGTCTCGTCCTCGATGAACACGTCTGCCATGTAGTCATCGGCGGCGGTGATGATCCGCCCATCGCGGATGAGCACACTCATGGCCAGGCTCCCTTCGGTGGTGTGGTCGCGGAGCGCGGCCGGACGGTCACGGCAGGCGCACTCCGGTGGCGGCGAGCCGGTCGAGCTCGGTGTCCTGCTCCATGCAGTGCATGTACAGCGCCTTCATGTACGGCTCGTACTCGCGGGCGACCGCCTCCCAGCGGTCTCGGGCAGCGAGGTAATCAGGCGCCCGCAGGGCGATCTCGGCCATCACCTGCGCCTCGTCGATCCGGGTCAGCGCGCGGTCGCGCAGCACGACCTCGCCGTCGACGAGCACGTCGGTGACCGACGACCCGTTCTCGGAGTAGACGAGGTGGACGCACGGATCGTTGAGCGGAGTGAAGGGCCAGGCGTCGAGATCGAGGAGGACGATGTCGGCCTTCTTGCCGGGGGTCAGCGAGCCGATTTCGTGCTCGAGGCAGACGCTGCGGGCGCCGCCCATGGTGGCCGCACGGAGAATCTCCGCGGCGGTGGGCCAGAGTTCATAGTCATAGTCGCTGATGTTGTGCACGAGACCGGCGGCCTTGATCACGTCGAACAGCCGCCCGGAGTCGTTGCAGTCGATCTCGTCGGTACCGAGGGCGACGTTGACACCGGCGGTGAGGAGATCGCGCAGCGGGGCGATCCCGGATCCGATACGCAGGTTGCACACGGGGTTGTGGGCGACCGAGCAGCCCGAGGCGACCATCAGCTCGATGTCCTCCTCGGTGATCCAGATCGCGTGGGCCATCGTGAGCCGGTCGCTGAGCGCACCCGTATCGTGCAGCAGACGCACCAGACTCTTACCGTAGAGCTCGCGACCGGTGATGAGCTGGACCTTGGTCTCGAGCACGTGCGTGTGGTAGGCGGTGTCGTGGCGCTCGGCGAACTCGGCGGCGGCGCCGAGAAGATCCTCGGTGCAGCGCTGGGGGCCGGAGGGGGCGACCACGAAGCGCTGGCGCGGGCGGCCGTGGAAGCGCGAGACCGCCTCGGCCGCGAACTCGAGGTAGGCCTCGGTGGTGGGCGGCGGCGCCGCGTGGAACAGCGCCGCGAGCTCGTCGGGGAGGAAGCGCTCGGCGTATGGCAGGGTGTCCATGAACGGCCGGTTCATCACGTGTCCCGAGCAGTTGGCGCGGATGCCCGACTCCTCGTAGGCTCCGAACATCGCGCTCAGCTGACCGAGGTCCTGTCCGGGCAGCTCGGCGCAGTCGTCGAGCAGGCAGGTGACGCCGCTCTTGAGCGACTCGATGGCCACGGCCAGGGTGCGCAGGTGGACGAGCTCGGGCGAGACCGCGAGCGTCGGGTCGAAGGGATAGGCGTAGAGCATCATCAGCTCGAGCGGTCGGCTCGGGTAGCGGCCGCGCAGGAAGTTCTGGTTGGAGTGAAAGTGGGAGTTGATCAGGCCCGGGATGGCCAGCCGGCGGTGAGCGTCGATCACCTCGGCGTCGCCGACCGGCAGGTCGGGGCCGATCGCCTCGATGCGGTCGCCCTCGACCCGGATGTCGGCCGCGAACGGCGCTGTACCGTGCTCGTCGTCGATCGCGATGACGGTGGCGTTCTGGATCAGGATCGGCATCGGCTGGACCCTTCGCTCGACGTTGGGGGACGGACGGACGGGCGCGCTGGCGTGCTCGCGGGCGTTCGGCGCGCGGGGGAAAATACCAGCGGGCGTTGGCGGTGGTCCGACCGCGATCGGGGGGCCGGTCGCCAAGGTCCGACCAGTGTTCGGCAGGCCGGCCGGCGCTCATCGGAACGCTGGCGCCCATCGGAACGCCAGCGCTCATCGGAACACCGGCTGGGCGAAGTCGACCCGCCCCTCGAGCCCCGGGGCGAGGACCGTCCGCTCTGGCGCCGCGGCGCGGGCCACGACCTCGCCCCGGCGCACCACGGCGAGCCGGGCCGGGTGCGTGCGCAGCGCGTCGGTGACGCTGAACGCGTCGAGGACGACGAGGTCGCCCGCGCAGCCGACCTCGAGCCCGTAGCCCTCGAGACCGAGCGTGCGCGCGCCGCGGGTGGTCACGGCCTCGAACATCTCCCCCAGCTCGTGCTCGCCGGACATCTGACACGCGTGCACCGCCATGGAGGCGACCTCGAGCATGTCGGCCGCGCCCAGCGGGTACCACGGGTCGAGGGTGCAGTCGTGCCCGAAGCTGACGTTGATCCCCGCCGCCAGCAGCTCGCGGACGCGGGTCAATCCCCGTCGCTTGGGATAGGTGTCGGCCCGCGCCTGGGTGATCATGTTGAGCAGCGGGTTGGACACCACCATCAGGTTGGCGTCGGTGAGGAGACCGAGGAGCTTGGGGAAATAGGCATTGTCGACGGAGTGCAGCGAGGTCAGGTGGCTGCCGGTAACCCGGCCCTGCATGTCGCGGGCGACCGTCTCCTCGGCCAGCACCTCGACGAAGCGCGAGAGGGGATCGTCGGTCTCGTCGCAGTGCATGTCGACTGCGAGGCCCCGGCGCTGCGCGCGGTCCATGAGCATCCGGATGCTCTCCACCCCGGCCTCGCGGCTGCGCTCGTAGTGAGGGATCCCACCGACGGCGTCGAGACCGAGATCGAGTGCTTCGTCGAGCAGCCGGGGCCCGTCGGGAAAGCGCAGGAAGCCGTGCTGGGGAAAGGCCACGAGCTGGACGTCGATGACCCCGCGCAGCTCGTCGCGCAGCTCGACCAGCGCGCGCGCCCCGACCAGCGAGGGCTGGCAGGTGTCGACGTGGCTGCGCAGGAACAGGATGCCCTGGGAGACGCACCAGCGCAGGTACTCGCGGGCCCGCTCCTTGACCGCCTCGTGGTGGAGCAGCGGCTGGAGCTCACCCCACAGGGCGATCCCCTCGAGCAGCGTGCCCGAGGCGTTGCGCCGCGGCGTGCCGGCCGTAAGCACGGCGTCGAGGTGAAAGTGACTGTCGACGAACGGGGGCGTGACCAAGCGGCCCTGGGCGTCGATTGTTTCGTCCGCGCTCTGCTCGAGGCGCGGGGCCACCGCGGTGATGGCACCGTCGCTGATCGCGATGTCGACGAGCTCGGCACCGGCGCCGGCCCGCTGCGCGTGGCGGACGATCAGGCCCATCGGGGGTCGATCATAGATGCCCGAACCGAAGCTCAAGGCGCGCCGCGCGCCCGCCGGCGCGGCACCACGTGGCTGCGATAGAGCTCCTCGCAGGACTCTCCGCAGAAGCGCTGGTCCTGCCCGTCGACCTCGACCACCCATAGGCGCGTCGCCACGACCTGCCCGCAGCAGTCGCATGGGGTGATGATGGTGTCCCACACCTGCTTCTCGATCGGTTGCCAGCGTCCAGGGCTCGTCACGGCGGTCACTTCGGCTCCCAGCCGTAGTCGCGGCGCGCGGCCTCGTCGCTGACGAAGCCCTCGCCCACGTCGTGGGCCACCGCCGCCGGGTCGCGCCCGCGCGGGTCGCCGAAGCCGCCGCCGCCAGGGGAGTCGAGGAGAACCTCGTCGCCCTCCCTGAGCACGACGTTGGTGAACTTGGAGGCCGACACCGTCCCGAAGACCTCGGGGAAGGTGCGGAACCCGCTCTCGCCGCGGCGCTTGACGAGAATCGCGCCGTAGCCGCCGGGCAGGCCCCCCTCGAGGCCCCAGGCCCGGAACGGCCCCTTGGTGCGATCGAAGAGCGCGCTCACGGTCACCTCGGCGCCGGCGCCGACGCGCATGATCCGCCGCGTTCCCAGGCCGCCGCGGTGGCGCCCGGCGCCGCCGGAGTCGCCGATCAGCGAGTACTCGATCGTCTCCAGCGGATAACGGGTCTCGAAGATCTCGACCGGCGTGTTGCGACAGTTGCCGTTGGCGAGGATCTGCGCGCTGTTGCCGTCCCCATAGTCCTTGGCCCCCCAGCCGCAGCCCTCGAGGTGATAGTTGGCGTAGAACTCACCGGTGGCCGGGTGCACGCCGCCGAACAGGAAGTTGCAGCAGCTCGCGCCCTCGGCGGCCGCCACCCGCTCGCGCAACACGGGCGCCAGGGCGCCGGTGACCATGTCCACGAGCTTGGGGTGAGTCTCGGTGTTACCGCCCACGGATGGACCGGGATAGACGACATTCACCACCGTTCCCGGCGGGGCGATGATGTGAATCGGGCGATAGGCGCCGCTGTTCTTGGGGATGTTCGAGTCGGTGAGGTGAAACACGGCGTTGTAGACCGAGCCCGCGGTGACGCCGAAGGTCGCGTTGATCGGCCCGCGCACCTGCGGGGCGCTGCCCGTCCAGTCGACGATCATCCGCTCGCCGTCGATGGTCACGCAGACGTGGAACTCGACGGGCGCGTCGATCACGCCGTCATCCTCCATGTAGTCGGTGAACTCGTAGCTCCCGTCGGGGATCGCGGCGATCTCGGCGCGCATCCACCGCTCCGAGTAGTCCATCAGCTCGCCGGCGGCGCGAGTGACCAGCTCCGCGCCCCGGCGGTCGAGGAGCTCGATCACCCGGCGCTCGGCGACGCGCAGGGATCCGATCTGGGCGTTCAGGTCACCCCAGGTGTTCCGGGGGGTGCGGTGGTTGGCCATGATCAGCCGCCACAGGTCGAGGTTGTGGCGGTCGCCGCTGACGATCTTGACCGGGGGGATCCGCAGCCCTTCCTGGAACACCTCGGTGGCATCCGCGGCGAAGCCCCCGACCGCCTTGCCGCCGATCTCCGCCAGGTGACCGACGTTGGCCACGAAGCCCCACAGCTCGCCGTCGTAGAACACCGGGCGGATCACCGAATGTTCGGGGATGTGCGCGCCGCCGCGGTAGGGATCGTTATGGAGGACGACGTCGCCGGGTTCGAAGGAGTCGACCCCCAGCTCTTCCACCGTCCAGCGCACGATGAACAGGCTCGCGGCCAGCTGCGAGGGACAGAACTCGGCCTGGCCGATCATGTTCGTGTCGCGGTCGAAGAGCACGCACGAGAAATCGAGCCCTTCGTTGAAGATCGGCGAGAAGGCGGTGCGCTGCATGGTGATGCCCATCTCGCGGCAGATGTTCACGAAGCTGTTGTTGATGATGGTGAGCAGGACGGGATCGATCTCGCCGACGGCGGCCCGGGCGTGATCGGAGATCTCGCTCATGGCGCTCACTCCCCCTCGGGCGCCGCCGCCACGACCAGCTCGCCGGCGGGCTCGCCGGCGCCGGCGCCGACCCGTCGCAGCTCGAGGATCCCCACCTCGTCTCCGCGCACGCACCACCCCGGCGGCACGACCACCGTCGTGTCGATCGCCTCGACGAGGATCGGGCCGGCCTGCTCGCCGGCGCCCACGAGCTCGCCCCGCGAGAGCACGGTCGTGGCGCAGAACCCGTCGGCGCAGAAATGGACCTCCGCGATGCGCCCGCTCTGCCGGTCGCCGGGCGCAAACGAGCCGCGCACCTCGAGACTCACCTCGGGCAGCGGCTGCGCCGCACCGGCGGTCGCGGTCACCGTGAGGCGCACGAACTCGACGGTGAGCTCGCGCAGGGTGTAGCCATAGAACAGCTCGTACTGCTCGTGGTAGCGCTCGAGCACCGCAGCCAGCTCGGGCTCGCCGATGGCACCGCCGGACACGGGCATCTCCTGCTCGTAGTTCTGGCCCTCGTAGCGCATCGCGATCAAGCGCGAGACGGTGGGCGGCGGCCCGCCACCGCCCTGAGCCGCGAACTTCTCGAGCGCGGTCGCCTCGAGCTGCTCGAAGTGCGCCTGCAGGGTCCCGGCTGCAATCTTGCTGTTCATCCTCACGCTCTGCACCTCGTCGACCCGGGTGGGAGCGGCGAGTGCGCCCAGCGCCGAGGTGAGGCCGGGGTGCAGGGGCACGATCACGCGGTCGATGCCGATCGCCTCGGCGATCTCCGCAGCGTGCGTTGGGCCGGCCCCGCCCATGGCGATCAGCGCGTAGTCGCGCGGATCCACGCCCTGCTCGACGGTGACGATCCGGACCGCGCCCGCCATGTTCTCGTTGGCGATCCGGATCATCGCCTGGGCCACCTCGACGGCGTCGTCGCCGAGCCGCTCGAGCGAGCGACGGCTGAGCTCTGGATCGAGGGTGAGCGAGCCTCCGAGGAAGTACTCGGGATCGAGACGGCCGAGAACCAGGTTGGCGTCGGTCAGCGTGGGCTCCTGTCCGCCACGGCCGTAGCACGCCGGTCCCGGGTCGGCGCCCGCGCTGCTCGGCCCCACCTGCAGCAGGCCGCCGGGATCGACCCAGCCGATCGAGCCGCCACCGGCCCCGATGGTCTTCGCGCTCACCGTCGGCACGGCGAGCGGAAGCCCGAACTCGATCTCGAACTCCGAGGAGTAGAGCGGGCTGCCGTCGATCACCAGGCAGACGTCACAGCTTGTCCCGCCCATGTCGAGCACGATCGCGCGCGGAGCGCTGCGGGCCGCCGCGATGTAGGCGCCGCCGATCGCGCCGCCCGCGATCCCCGAGAGGAGCACGTGGCTGGGACGCGCGCCGGCCTCGGCGGACAGCACGTGCCCGCCGTTGGACTTCAGCAGCGACCAGGGCGAGCGCACGCCGCGGCGGCGGAAGGCCTGGGTCACGCCGGCGATGTAGCGCTCGAGCGCGGGCTTCAGATAGGCGTCGAGGATGGCGGCCGTCCCGCGCTCGTACTCGCGCCAGATCGGCGCGACGTCGTGCGACAGGGACACCGGCAGCTCGGGGTCGAGCGCGGCGATCGCCTCGCGCGCGATGCGCTCGGAGGCGGGGTTCAGGTACGAGAAGAGGAAGCACACCGCGACCGCGACATCACCGCCGTCGTGATCCGCCAGCACCGCCCGGACCTGGTCGGGATCGAGCGCGCGGACCACGCGCCCCTCGGCGTCGACGCGCTCGTCGACGCCGATGCAGTCGCGCCTGCGTACGAGCGCTTCGGGCTTGCGCCAGCTGAAGTCGTAGTGATGCTTGCGGTTGATCCGCTGGATGTGCGGAACGTCCTCGAAGCCGCGCGTCGTCAGATAGATGACGCGAGCCCCCGTGCGGGTGAGCACCGCGTTGATGCCGATCGTCGTCCCGATGACGATGTGCGAGACCTCGGCGCCGTCGAGGCCGGCCTCCTCGAACGCGGCGGCCAGAGCCTCGACGGGATCGTCGGGGGTCGAGGGCACCTTGGACAGGTACCAGGCGCCGGTCCGCTCGTCCACCGCGACCAGATCGGTGAACGTTCCGCCGGTGTCGATCCCTACGCGGATACCCACGAGGCGATCCGAGGTAGCGCGCGCGCCGCGGGGTTCCCGCCGCGGCGCGGCGCTGTCCCCGGACCGCTCGTGAGCGTCATCTCGGCCAACTTATCCGAGCGGGCGCGATCGCTGACCAGACCGTCTGTCCCGACCGGGGCGCCCGGATGAGGACTAGAGGTCCAACCAGCGCCGTCGCGGCGGCCTCGGGCCCGTCCGCCGCTCCATTGGGCCAGCCCCACCCGCCGCGATTTGGACGGGCGTCCCAGGCCGCGTGGCTCCGGGGTCGCGATCATGCCCCGCGTGTCCCGGCCCGCTTCCGCGCGCGACTGTTTGCGATGAGAACGCTGCTGCGCGACATCACGGTGATCGCGATGGACGACGAGCATGGCAGCGAGCCGTTCACGGCCGACGTGCTCATCGACGGGGACCGCATCGCGGAGCTCGCGGCGCCTGGGACGGTCGCGCGGTTGCCCGGAGACACGGTGATTGCCGGCCGGGACCGGCTGGTCACCCCGGGCCTGATCAACGCTCACCTGCACTCCTGGGAGGCGTTGTTCCGCGGGCGCTACGACAACCTCCCGCTCGAGCTGTGGATGCTGCTCTCCTATCCCATCCTCGGGCTCAATCCGCTGCCCGAGCGGCTGATCCACCTGCGGACGCTGATGGTGGCGATCGAATCGCTGAAGAACGGCGTCACCTGCGTCCTCGACGACGTGATCGAGAGCCCTGGCCAGAGCCTCGAGGCGCTGGGGACGGTGTTCGACGCCTACGAGCAGGCCGGGATTCGCGCGAACTGCTCGGGCAACATCGTCAATCGCGACTTCACCGACACGATTCCCTTCGCCAACGAGCTGCTCCCGCCCGAGCTCGTGGCCCGGGTCCGCGCCGACCCGCCGCCGAGCACCGAGGAGTACCTGGAGTTCTCGCGCGAGGCGCTCCGGCGCTTTGACCACCGGGCCGGTCGCCTGCGCTACGTGATCGCCCCCTCGGGCCCGCAACGGTGCACCGAGGATCTGCTGGTGGCCGCCAACGAGCTCTCGCTCGAGCACGACACCACGTACCACATCCACGTGCTCGAGACCAAGGTCCAGGCGGTGACCGGGCAGGAGTTCTACGGCGACACGCTGGTGGGATACCTCGACGGCCTCGGCGTCCTCAGCGAGCGCTCGACCCTGGCCCATGGGATCTGGCTGACCGACAGCGACATCGAGGCGCTCGCTCGCGCCGGCGCCTCGATCGCCCACAACCCGATCTCCAACCAGAAGCTCGGCGCCGGCATCGCCCCGCTGCGCAAGCTGCTCGATGCCGGGGTCAACGTCGCCCTCGGCAGCGACGGAGGCTCGAGCAGCGACAGCGCGCGGATGTTCGACGTGATCAAGGCCGCGGCCCTGCTGCACAAGATCACCACGCCCGACTACGAGCAGTGGCCGAGCGCCACGGAGGTGCTGTGGGCGGCGACCCGGGGCGGTGCCCGGAGCATGCGCCTGGCCGGCGAGACCGGAGCCCTGGCACCGGGGCTGAAGGCCGACCTCGTGATCTTCGACCTGCGGACGATCAACTTCACTCCCCGCAACGATCTGCGCAACCACCTGGTCTACAGCGAGAACGGCAGCTCGATCGAGCAGGTGATGGTCGACGGGCGGGTGGTCGTGCGCGACGGTGTGTGCACGCTGGTCACCGAGGCCGCGGTGCTCGCGGAGCTGCGAGAGCTGGCGCCCGAGTTCCTGTCCCGCCACGGCCGGGCCGAGGAGATCAACCGCGTGTTCGCGCCGTACTTCGCCGAGATCCACCGGCGCTGCTGCGCCGTGGCGCTGCCGATCAACCTGTCCGGCGGCGCCGAGGCCGCGTGGCTGGCCGATGAGCGGCTGCGCGCGTGAGCCCTCAGCCCGCCTCACCGGTTGGACCATTGGGACCTCAGCGGTTGGACCTTTGGGACCGTGAGTCCATAGACCCGCGTGTGTTCCGCCACTAGGTTGCCTGGCCAGCGGGGCCGTAACTTGAATCCTGCCAATCGATACAGGACGGCGTGATGGCACAGACGACACAGGAGCATCACCACCACCCCGAAGACCTCGCCGCAGACGTGGTGGAGGATCTCGAGCTCGAGCGCGCCTCGCTGCACGACTCGATCGCGCACGACTTCTCGACCAGTGAAACCGGGATCGTCCCGCTCGATCACCGCAGGCCGCTGTGGCACTTCATCGGCATCTGGACGACCTTCGCCGCCGGATTCTCCTACCTGTTCATCGGGACTCAGATCCACGATGCAGGCTTCTCGCTCCTGGGCTGCGTCGGGGTGACGCTGCTCGGGGCCGCGATCTACTTCGTCTATGCGATCTTCGCCGCCTACCTCGGCTCGCGCACCGGCCAGACGCACGCGCTGCTCACCAGATCGGTGTTCGGAGTCAGCGGTTCGCAGCTCGTCTCGGTGTTCCTGATCTTCGGGGCCCTGGGCTGGACCGGATTCCAGGCGGGGCTGATGGTTCAGATCTGGAACGGGCTGTACGGCTGGAGCGGGGTCGAGGCGCTGACCATCGTGTTCGCCGCGGTGATGGTCTTCAACAACCTGTTCGGGTTCACCGGCATCAGCGTGTTCGCGCGCTACGTGGTGACCCCGCTGGTCATCCTGTGGGTCGCCTACATGGTGATCAAGGGCCTCTCCAGCGGCTCGCATCTCGGGGCCCATCCCAAGAACGTCCTGGCGCTGAACTTCTGGCAGATCACCGGCGTCATCGTCGGCTCGGCGATGTGGGGCAACGAGCCCGACATCTGGCGCTACGGCAAGCCCAAGTTCTGGTGGCCGGCCCCGGCTTACGCCTTCGCGCTGTGCGGCAGCATGCTCCTGTTCGCCGTCGGCGGCTGGATGATGGCCGAGTTCGCCGGTTCCTCGAGCTTCGGAACCGTGGTCAAGTACACCACGCACTACTCGCTGTTCGGGCTGCTGCCGCTCGCCTTCATCCTCGCCACCATCAGCCAGTTCGCGATCAACGACGGCAACTACTACGAGGCGATCAACGCCGTCCAGAACATGTTCGGCGGCTGGCGCCGGTGGAAGCGCTTGTACTCGTGCCTGATCTGCGCCGGGATCTCTGCCCTCGCCGGTTACCTCGTCAACTACGCGGTGACCGACGGCTTCGAGAAGGTCGCCGCCTTCCTGGCCATCAGCGTGCCGTGCGCCACCGTGATCATGTGCGTCGATCACTTCGTCTTCCCGCGCTTGTACGGGATCTCGCGCTCGCTGGACAAGGTGCCGAGCTGGGGCCAGACGGCATTCGCCAACTGGCCCGCGATCGTCGCCCTGGCCATAACCGTCGCCTTCGGCGCCTACGCGACCGGGATCATGCCCGGGGAGAACGCCAACCGCTACTGGGGCCCGGCGACGCTGATCGCCTGGACGATGGCGGGGTTGCTGTACGTCGCCTTCGTGGGCCTCACGCGCGCCGCGGTCCCGAGGGTGCAGGCACTCAAGCACGCGCTCGGGTTCTCGAAGCTGGTGATCGACGCGCCCTACCCGAGCGCGGCGGTGATCGACATGGCGACGCTGTCCGAGTCGCGGGCGGGGGCGGCGACCGGCGGGACCGCGCCCGCGCTGGCCGGGAGCTTTGTCGACGCGTCCTAGCGCCCCGAGCTTTCGCATCGCGGTCGACACCGGTGGGACGTTCAGCGACGTGGTCGTGGCCGACGACGCCGGCGGCGAGCTGTGGGTGGGCAAGGCGCCGACCACGCGCGGGCGGGTGTTCGGGGGGATCGCCGAGGCGCTCGAGCTCGGCGCGAGGTCCCGTGAGCTGACCCTGGAGTCGCTGCTCGCCGACACCTCGGTGTTCATCTACGGGACGACCCACGCCACCAACGCGATCATCACCGGCGCGACCGCGCGGACCGCGTTCCTGACCACCGAGGGACACCCCGACACGCTCGTGCTGCGCGAGGGGGGCAAGCTCAACCCGTTCGACTTCCGTCACCCCTATCCCGCGCCGTACATCCCGAAGCGGCTGACCTTCGAGGTCCGCGAGCGGATCGATTCCGAGGGCGAGGTGGTCACCCCGCTGGACGAGGATCACCTGCTGGAGCTGCTCGCGCGGGTGGGTGAGCACGAGGTCGAGGCCGTCGCGGTGTGCCTGCTGTGGTCGATCGTCAACCCGGCGCACGAGGAGCGGGTGGGCGAGCTGGTGGCACAGGAGCTACCCGGCATCCCGTGCACGCTCTCGCATCGCCTCAACCCGATCATCCGCGAGTACCGCCGCGCCTCCTCGGCGGCGATCGACGCCTCGCTGAAGCCCCTGATGCAGGGTCACCTGGATGAGATGGCGCTCGACCTGCGCCGGGCCGGGTTCACGGGAGAGCTGCTGGTCGGGACGTCGTTCGGGGGCTCGCTCGGGATCGAGGACGTCGCCTCGCGACCGATCTACTCGGTCAACTCCGCCCCCGCGATGGCGCCGGTGGCGGGCAAGGTCTACGCCCCGAACGAGCGCAGCGTGATCGTCTGCGACATGGGCGGCACGAGCTTCGACGTCAGCCTGGTGCGAGACGGCTACCTGAAGTTCACCCGCGAGACCTGGCTCGGCGGCACCTACACCGGCCACATGACCGGCCTGTCGGCCGTCGACATCAAGAACATCGGCGCCGGCGGGGGGAGCATCGCCTGGATCGACAGCGGCGGCCTGCTGCGAGTCGGGCCCGAGAGCGCCGGTGCCGCTCCCGGACCGGCGTGCTACGGCACCGGTGGAACCCGGGCGACGGTGACCGACGCCGCCGTCGTCCTCGGCTACATCGACCCCGACTACTT
>Ga0302314_10015081_pt1 | contig 13160 bp, 12 predicted proteins | sample III_Palsa_N2_3_FD_200533 | JGI IMG/M metagenome (GOLD analysis project Ga0302314, IMG submission 200533) | Peat permafrost microbial communities from Stordalen Mire near Abisko, Sweden - III_Palsa_N2_3 | ecosystem: Environmental > Terrestrial > Soil > Palsa > Peat permafrost | place: Sweden...
CTCCAATCCACCTATTCCAAGAAAATAAAAACTTGCCCAATTGAATGAACGTGTAGTCAGCAGGTCGCCAGTTCAAGTCTTACCGTCGGCTCCACGCTTCCGCCGCATGCCCATCAACAAAACCAGCGAAAGATCCCCAGCCTTAAGCGGCCGGCTCGAATTCCGCTTCTGCGCGCTTGCCGCAGGACGCAGCGGATCACTCGCTCGGCCGTCGCTGAGTCTTTTTCCGCCGCCACGGGTCTAAAATTACAGAAGAGACGCGCATTGCGCGACACGAGTCGGGGTTCAGTCGACGACCGCGCGCATCCCCCAACCGCGTCCAGGAGAGAAACACCATGGCATTAATGAAGACTTCCAACCCAGCCTTGGGCGAAAACGCCTTCCGGGGAATGTCCGGCGGCGGATACGGCAGCCTGGTTGACGCTGCCAACCGCATGACGCTGAACGGGACGGTGAACAAAACCGGGCTGCTGCTGATCTGCGCGCTGGCCACGGCAAGCTGGACATGGAGCCTGTTCTTCAAGACGCGCGATATGAGCTCGGTGGCGCCGCTGATGATGGTGGGCTTGTTCGGCGGCTTGATTTTTGCCCTCGTAACCAGCTTCAAAAAGGAGTGGGCGCCGGTTACAGCGCCCATCTATGCGCTGCTGGAAGGCCTGATGCTGGGCGGCCTGTCGGCATTTCTTGACCTGCGCTATCCCGGCATCGGGATTGAGGCGGTCAGCCTGACCTTCGGCACGCTCTTTGTGCTTCTGGTGGCGTATCGCTCCGGCCTGATCAAGGTCACGCAGAAGTTTCGCCTGGGCGTGATCGCGGCCACTGGCGGCATCTTCTTCTTCTATCTGGCGCAGATGCTGCTGGGATTCCTCGGCATCCGGTTCGCCGCCATCAATGGGTCCGGCTTCATCGGCATCGGATTCAGCCTGATTGTGGTGGCTGTCGCGGCACTCAACCTGGTGCTGGATTTTGACATGATCGAGCAAGGCGTGCAGATGGGCGCACCCAAGTACATGGAGTGGTACGGCGCCTTCGGCATCATGGTGACGCTGGTGTGGCTGTACATCGAGATCCTGCGGCTGCTGACCAAACTGCAGCGGCGGAACTAGGGACGGCGCAAATCGGGGCTAGAAATCCCGGGCTGGAATTCGAGTAGCTGGTTTTGAATGGCAGCGAGCGTTTTGGAGATAAATTCAGCAAGTCAGCTCCCGCTGCGCGGGAATAGCGCGTGAGCGAGTCAGCGGAGCCTTTTGGCTGGCCTGGCCGGAATGATCGCGATCAGCGTCGAGTGAACCAAGTGTGACACCCGTTATCCACGTGTTTTTTTGCTGCAACGGTAGTTCCTGCCGCATTATCCACGCATACTCTTGGCATAATCCAAGCAAGAGCGGTTCCTCGGTAACTGTTCCAGGCCAGGCCGTATCCCAAGCCAGGCGCATCAGGGTGGGAGCACTCAAGAGTGACCAGCTATAGCCGTCAGGACGTGTTGCGCATCTTGCAGATCAGTTGCCGCCAGTTGCATGGGTGGGAGCGAGCCGGCCTGATTCCTCAGCAGCAGATCTACAGCTTCCAGGATCTTGGCCAGTTGCGGACGCTGCGCACGCTGCGCGAAGACTCTGTGCCCGCCGCTTCCATACGCCACTCCATTGTGGCCATGAAGGCCGTATCCGGGATGGCGAATCCTCTACTGGAGGCTTGCCTGGTCCGCACCGGCACACGACTCGCCTTCCGCCATTGCGGCACTGTTGTCGATCCCATTCGCCGCCAGTTTCTTTTCGACTTCGAGCGCCTTAACCGGATGGACCGCACGGACCGGACCGGGCGCCAAGGCGGCCCATCGGCCCTGTCTGAGCCATCGCCCATGCGCCGCCCCGGCGCCGCAAACCCGCGCGGCGTCCAGGACCGGTTTCTGGCCGCGGTGCAGGCCGAGGAAGCCGGCGAAAAGCACCGCGCCATTGCCCTCTACGAAGAGATTCTGAAGATCGATCCGTTGTATGCCGCGGCCTACATCAACCTGGGAACCATCAACTTCCACCTGCGCCAGTATGGCCGCGCCGAGGAGCTCTACCGCCGCGCCACCGAGGTCGATCCCGCCTACGTGCTTGCCTTTTTCGATCTCGGAAACGTGCTCGACGAGCTGCAGCGCCCGGATGAGTCCATTGCCGCTTATCGGCAGGCCGTTGCGCTCTCTCCTCGCTATGCCGATGCCCACTACAACCTGGCGCTGGCCTACGAGCGCAAAGGCGAGCGCAGGCAGGCGTTGCGCCATTGGCAAGCCTATATCAAGCTGGACAACTGCGGACCGTGGGCGGAGCATGCCCGCAGCCAGATTCGCAGGCTTCTCAGCCACGAGAATCTCTCCATCGCCGGCCGCGCAACAGGGTACATTCTGCCTTCAAGGGGAACAGCGGCGCTCGAACTGATCGGGCGCCACATCGCAGAATAGCGCCAAGATCGGTATCGGGGGCTGCCGGCGTCGAAGCCCATTTCTCGCGAAAAGGTCCACCCGACAGACAACTCCCCGGACCCTTGGCGGTTCTAAACGAATCAAGGAGAAATTATGTCCCACGGTAAAGTCCTTGCATTCTCAGTTCTCACCCTTGCGCTTCTCTGTTGTGCAACCCTGGGGCCGGCGCAGGTTGCCATCGGCATTGGAGTGGCGCCAGCGTGCCCCTACGGCTACTTCGACTACGTACCCTATGACTGCGCGCCCTACGGCTACTATGGGCCCGATTGGTTTGCCGGCGGGTTGTTCATCGGAGCTGGTCCCTGGTTCCACGGACGTGCCGGCTTTTACGGCCACGTCGACAACCGCTTTGACCCGCGGAACGGCTACCATGGCCCGCTGCCGGAACGCGGCGCGGTGCGGTTCAACCACTTCCAGGGCAACGAGGCGCGCGACGGTCACGGCAACGTTGGCCACGCTGACCACGATGCCGGTGGCGAGCGCGCCCTGCCCGGATACCGTGGCGGCGGTGGGGGGCGCAGGCGTTAAAACATCCAAAACAACTTAAACGAGAAAAGGCGCCCATGGGCGCCTTTTTTCGTTTGAGCCGTTCTCTCGGCGCGCCCGGAGCCTCGTTTGATACACTCCGATGCCGGAGGCTTTTCCCGCTTGGCCCACCCCAACCACCCGCCCCTCACGCAGCTCTCTGAAGAGGAGGACCTTTTCTTCGCCACCGTGCGCAAGTTCGCCGAGGAGACCATCGCTCCCAAGGTTCAATCGATGGACAGCGAGCAGCAGTTCGCCACCGGCCTGGTGAAGCAGTTGTTCGATCTGGGGCTGATGGGCATTGAGATTCCCGAGGCGCTGGGCGGAGCGGGAGGCACTTTTTTCGATGCAGTGCTGGCCATTGAGGCCATCTCCACCGTGGACCCGGCCGTGGCCGTACTGGTTGACGTGCACAACACGCTGGTGGTGAACGCCCTGCGCCGCTGGGCAACTCCGGCGCAACAGCAGCAGTGGCTTCCGCGGCTCGCTTCCGACGCCGTTGGCGCCTATGCTCTCAGCGAGGCCGGCTCCGGGTCCGATGCCTTCGCACTGCAAACCCGCGCCGAACCAGTTGCCGCGGGATTCCGCCTCAATGGGCGCAAGCTGTGGATCTCAAATGCACGCGAGGCCGGCTTGTTTATTGTGTTCGCCACCGTCGACCCTGGCGCGGGTCATCGCGGCATCACGGCCTTCCTGGTGGGAAAGGGAACGCCCGGATTCACCGTCGGCCGCAAGGAAGACAAGCTGGGCATTCGCGCCAGCAGCACCTGCGAGTTGATCTTCGATGGATGCGAGGTGAGTGAGGCCAATCTGCTGGGTGAGCCGGGCAAGGGCTACAAGATCGCCATTGAAACACTCAACGAAGGCCGCATCGGCATTGGCGCGCAGATGCTGGGACTGGCCGAGGGCGCCTGGGGACACGCCGTCCGGTATGCCAAGGAGAGGCGGCAATTTGGAAAGCCCATCGCCGACTTCCAGGCGGTGCAGTTCACCCTGGCGGAGATGGCCACGGAGATCGAGGCAGCCAGGCTGATGGTCTACAACGCCGCCCGCCTGAAGGATGCCGGCCTACCCTACATGCGCGAAGCGGCCATGACCAAGCTGTTTGCGTCGCAGGTGGCCGAGCGCGTGGCCAGCCAGTGTGTTGAGGTCTTCGGCGGCAACGGCTTTGTCCGCGATTACCCCGCCGAAAAGTACTACCGCGACGCCAAGGTAGGCAAAATCTACGAGGGCACCTCGAACATGCAACTGGCGACGATTGCGAAGTCGGTATTGGGCGGCCGTTAGCAACGCGCAGGACGATCGGGAAACGCCCCGCCGAGGAACTCCGTGCCCTATCCTTGAGGCGATTTTGCGGCAAGGTTGGGAAGGCACTGGAGCAAGGGCTCGTATCTTCCCATCCTTGCGATCCGCCGCGGCAAGATCGCAAGGACGGGGCATGGACTGCAATCAGCCGGACGCCATCTTCCGCGGATGCTCTTCGTGCAATTCACGGTGCAGTTCATCCACCTTCTCGCTGGCCCGGGCAAGCGCCTTTTTTCCTTCGCCCGTGATCTTGTAAACCCGGCGCTTCCTGCCCTTGACCATCTTGATGGAAGACCTCAACAGCCCGCCCCGCTCCAGCCCATGCAGAAGCGGATACAGCGTACCCGGCCCGATCCGGTAGCCGTGGTGCGCCAGTTCTTCCATCATTGCCAATCCGAAGATCGGCTCGTGCGCGGCATGAACCAGAACGTGGATCCGAATCAGCCCGAAAAAGAGTTCCCGCTGCTGTTTCAACACAGCATGAATATACCGCGCCGGGCGCGATCCCGCATTGGCTGATATCGAATTTCGATATATATTGTTCGAATGAACGGTCGGCTCCATCCGGGCAACCATGACGGTCTCTGGCGGGCAGGGAATCTGATGAAGAAGGGCATCATTTTCTCAGGATTGGTCCTTGTGCTGATCTTCCATCTCACCGCCGCAAGGCTCGCCGCACAAGCTGGACCGCCTTTTCAAACCGACGACCCTACGCCCGTCGACCTGGGCCACTTCGAGTTCTATATCTTCAGCACCTTCGACGGTACTCCCGTGGAGTCCGACACCACCGGGCCGGCCTTCGAATTCAACTGGGGCGCAATCCCCAACATCCAGCTTCACGCCATCCTGCCCTTTGGCGCGGTTGTGCCGTCCAACGACCCCGTCTACGCTCCGGGCGGAACCGGCCCCAGCGCCTTCGGCCTCACCGATATGGAACTCGGCTTCAAGTACGGCTTCATCAAGCAGACCCCGCACCGCCCGCAGATCGGCAGTTTCACCATGTTCGAGATCCCAACTGGAAACTTCAACAAGGGCCTCGGCGTGGGCCGCGTCTGGTACAAGCTTCCTCTCTGGGCGGAAAAGGAGATCGGCTCCTGGAGCCTGGTCGGCGGCCTTGGATACGCGGTCGTACCGCAAACCGGCTACCGCGACTATCTCTATGGCGGATATCTGGTGAAAAAGGTGGTCAACGAGAGGCTTGAACTGTCCGCGGAAGTCTTCTCGCATGCCAAGGAAGGCATCGCCACGGCGCAAACGAAGGCTTCCACGCTTATCGACGCCGGCGGCTACTACCATTTCAAGTCGCCGGGCCTTCAGTTGCTCTTCGCCTACGGTCACTCCGTCGCAGGCCAGACAGAAAACTATGCCTATCTCGGCCTCTACAAGACCTGGAGCAAAGACAAAGACGCAGACAAGAAAACCGCGGCGGACGCAATGCTGTCGGCCCGATCTCCGCGAATCGGATCTCAATAGCAGACGGAGAGAACAGATTGCGGCAACCGAGCCCGCCGCAACGCGTGCAGCGAAGGAGAATCGAAATGGAAATCACCGCGCGCGCCCTTTGGACCATGATTCATGGCATGGGATTCGGCGCGCTCTATCTCCTTGCCTGCTCCGGCGGTCTTTTCGAGCTCTACCGCCTCACCGCGGCCTCTCCGTCCCCATCCACGCCCGGCCAGCATCGATTCCTGAAGATATACCTGGTCACCATGGCATTCCTCGCGTGGGCCACCGTACTCACCGGTGCGTATGTCATCTATCCGTGGTACCGCGCCACACCGCCGCCCGGAACGCTCGATCTTTCTCTGTTCCCGCAGCGCCTGCTCATGTCCAATCCCGCCACCATCGGCTGGCACTCGCTGGGCATGGAATGGAAAGAGCACGTTGCCTGGTTTGCCCCCATCTCCATCACCATGGTGGCCTTCATCTTCCTCCGCTACGGCCGCGATCTCAGCAACCACAAGCAGCTACGCTCCGCGGTTCTGGCCTTTGCGGCAGCATCGTTTCTTGCCGCGGCCATCGCCGGCTTCTTCGGCGCCATGCTCAACAAGGCCGCCCCGGTGCACGGCGGACCCGCGATCCAGGTCTCCAGCGGAGAATCGAAATGACCACGACCAGCAACAATCCGCCTGCCCTCACCAACGGTTCCGGCGCAGCCGCCATTCTCGCCGCCGGTATCGGCTCCTTCGCCCTCGCAGCCTTGGCCATCGCTGCCGACAAATCCGCCGCCATGAAGACCGCTCTGGCGTTTTACAAGCCCACCGGCCCACTCTCCGGAGTGACCACCGTCGCCATCCTCATCTGGGTCCTCACCTGGGCAATGCTTGGAGTAGGCTGGCAGCGGAAGACCGTCTCTTTGGGAATTGTGAACGCTGCCGCCTTCGCGCTCCTGATACTCAGCTTTCTGCTCACTTTTCCGCCCATCGCGGATCTCTTCTAAGCGCCTACCCGCAAATAGTAGCGCCGGTCTCCAGACCGGCTGTACTGGCGGCTTCCTAGCCGCCAGATGGAGCTTGTGCGGGTCTGGGAGACCCGCACGACAGCCGCTCTGGAGAGCGGCGCCACAGAATCGCTATTCGCGGATGAGTTCTAAGCCAGCGTCTTCCGGTAAAGCTCTTCCAGCGCATCGCAAGCCGCGGCAACGCCGTCCTCGTGCGTAAGCCGCTCCGCCACCCGCGCCGCCCGCGCGGCAAGCTTGGGCTCCGCGAGCATCGCCTTTAGCTTCCGCGCCACCCGCACCGGGGTATAGACCCCCCGCCGGATCACGCGCGCCACCTTCAGCCGCATCATGCGCCGCGCATTGTCCGGCTGGTCGTGCGAGTAGGGCATGATCAACATCGGCTTGCCCGCCCGCAGGCACTGCGCCGTCGTCCCCACCCCGCCCTGGTGCACCACCAGCGCCGCCCGCGGAAACAGCGCCGAGTACGGCGCATACTCCGCCACGCAGATCGTCTCCGGCAGCGCCTGCGGAGGCCGGTTGCGCTCGTCCCCCCCGATCAGCAACACCGCCCGCACCCCCAGCCGCATCGCCACCCTGGCTGAGAACTCGTAAAACCTTCCCGCCGCCAGCACCGCCGCCGAACCGAGCGTAAACACCACCGGCGCCGGCCCCGCGGCCAGAAAAGCCTCCAGGTGCGCGGGCAGCGCCGCATTGCCCGCGTCGGAATCGTAAAAGCAGAACCCGGTAATCTTCACATTCGCCGGCCAATCCTTCTGCTCGCGGCCCAGCACCCGCGAAAACAGCGCCAGCACCAGGTACGGTGAGTGCTTGGCGTCAAACAGCGGATTGGCGCCCCGCTTCAGGCCCAGCTCCGCGCGCAGATCGTAAATCGGCTTCGGCCATTTCCGGCTCACAAACCGCGCCAGCCGCCGGATCGCCCGCCCCAGCCCCGGAACCGTTTTATCCGCCCGCGCCAGCCGCGGATACATGGGCAGCACGGGCGGGTCAAACGCCGAGAAAAACGAAAGCGGCGCAAGCACATAACTCGCCCACTTGATCCCCGTCACCTCCGCCACCAGCGGCCCCGCATAGTTCAACTCGCCCAGCAGCAGCAGGTCCGCGCGCTCCGGCTTCGTCGCCGCGTCCAGCAGATCGTCGTACGTCTGCCGCAGGGCAGGGAAGAGGAACTCCCGCAGTCCCCGCTCCGTGCCCTTCTTCACGTCGTAGACCATCTCGATCATGATGGTGTTTTTGGGGTCGATATCCGGCCGCACCGCGTGAAACTCAAGTCCCAGCGGCCGAATCTTAGGCTCAAACACGGCCGGCACCGCCATCACCGGCACGTGTCCCCGCCGCTTCAGTTCCAGGGCAATGGCGATCAGCGGATTGATATCCCCAAACGTCCCGATATTCGAAAGAATCACGCGCAATGAACGTGTCCCTGCCACGGGTCGGGTGCCCCATCGTTGGCATCCGCCGCGGCGGATCTTTGTGCCAAGGGTGGGAGCCCACAGATGCCCCGTGCCCCATCCTTTCGCAGTTCTGTCGCGCGAGGGTGGGAAACCACAAATGCCAGACCAACTAAGAGGTTAAAGCACCGGGCCCGAATCCGTCGGATTCAACCCCGTTCACGGCGCGGCGTTGGCACGCGTCCCGGCCGAGCAAGCCGGCGGCTCGCCCTCCAGTGTCTTCTCCATATCCACCCAGTAGTGGCTGGTCCCCAACTGCGCGCAAAAATCGGAAACGAACTTCTCCTTCCCCGGCTTCTGCGCGGGCCAGGTTTCGTCTACCAGCTTCCATGCCAGCTTGGAATGGCCGGTGTAAATCAGGTTGACCATGTTGCTCGAGAGCTTCGAGCCGATGCCGTCTCCGAATCGACTGCCCCCGGCGAGCGCATCCGCCGCCTCCTCGACCGCCTTCGCCCACTGCTCCGGCGTTGGCTCAGGGGTGCGCATTTTGTCGATCGCAATGTGGAAGCGGCCGCCGTGTTCGTCGTCCGCAAAGCGCAGAATAATCGCCGGCGCAGGCGACTCCGCAAACGAGCCGTCCCAGTACGCGAACGTCCAATCGTAGCCTTCGTAGTAATAACGTCCGTCCCTATCCCGGTCTGTGAAGTGGGCCAGGTCGCCGTCTCCGTCGTCGATGCGCGCCACCAGCTTCAGCTCCGGCTTGAGCTCGAAGATCAAGTGAAAGAAACAGCAATGCGCCCCGCCCGACCAGGAGGTCACGATCATCTCCGGGCGTCCCCGTCCGAGCAGATCAGCGCCGTCTTCAATTTTCGGAATATTGGCCTCGGCGTTGGCCTTCTGGCCAAGCCGGTACTCGCCGAAACTCTGCGCCGTTTTGCGGTAGAGCACCTCTCCATCGCGCGAGCCGCGACGGATCTCCAGGCATGCTTTCCCGCTCCGGGCATCCTTGTATGTGTGGAAGTCGAACCCGGCCACGATAGCCGCTTCTTTCAAATTCAGCCAGTAACACACATCGCTGTACGAATCGATGGTTCCATTGGCAAGAGGATCGGCGGGTAATTGTGCGTGAAGCAGTACCGAAGCCGCGATCGCCATCACGCTCAGCATCGCTGTGCGAAAAGCCCGGCGGGTCCTCCGCAGACTGAGCCTTCCGATGCGCTTTTTCCCGTCCAAGTCTCCGAACATTCGGTGTCCAGAATTGCTTTGATGCGAAAATGACTTCGCTCATCGACGTCGGGCGTGTTCATCGCTTAATTGGTTTAAGATAGCATCCTTCTTCAAGATTGCCGCTGCTTCAGCCTCCCTTAATCTGAATTCAGCCATACTGATCAAGGAGATATCGGAGCACTCATGCGCGTCCTGCTCGTCGAAGATGAAGTCCGCCTGGCCGACAACCTGGCCACCGCCTTGCGCGACGGCCCCGGCTTCGCCGTCGACTGGGCGGAAGACGGCCTGGCCGGCGACGACTTCGCGCGCACTCCCTGCTACGACCTCATCGTCCTTGACCTGATGCTGCCCAAACTCGACGGCCTCAGCCTGCTCAAGCGCCTCCGCGACCGCCGTGACGCGACGCCGGTGCTCATCCTCACCGCCAAAGACGGCGCAGCCTCCATCATCGAGCTGCTCAACGCCGGCGCCGACGACTATCTGGCCAAGCCCTTCGACCTGGGCGAACTCCTCGCCCGCGCCAAGGCGCTCATCCGCCGCGGCAAGGGCGCAGCCCACCCCACCTTCACCGTCCTCGGCCTGACTGTGAATACCCTCGAACAATCGGTCCAGCGCAACGGCGTCTTCATCGATCTCTCCCCCACCGAGTACCGCATCCTCGAGTACCTCGTTCATCGCCCCCGCGTCATCGTCAGCAAGCGCGAGCTGCTCGAGCATCTCTACGACTACAACTGGGAGCACCACTCCAACGTCATCGAGGTACACGTTTCCAATTTACGTAAAAAACTCGACGCCACGCAGCCGGAAGCCGACCCCCTTATTGAAACCATGCGCGGCCGCGGCTACCGCCTCGCTCCTGTCCCTCCCCCCGAAGCCGAATCAAGTCAAACCCACAAATCGACCCCGGAGCCCGGACTGTGAAGCACAGCCTCCAGCCCCGCTCTATCGCCTTCCGCCTTATCGTCGCCGTTCTCGCCGTCGAGCTGCTCTCTGCCGTGTTGGTTGTTGCACTGTCGTTCGGCTTTGAGCGCCACATTCACTTCCGCGCCTTCGACGTGATGCTGCACGGCCGCGCCGACTCCATCCTGGGCGCTGTGCAGGACGCTGACGACCCCGGCGACAACGTCATGCTCGACCAGGCCGACCTGCACATCCCGCCCGAAGACATCTACGAAGTCTGGGACGCCGGCGGCCACCTGCTGGGACGATCTTCAAACCTGAAAGACGCGGCCAATTGGCAAGGCGCAGGCCCCGGCGCGCCAACACATCCCTTTGGAGACATCGCTAAACCAACCATCAACGGCCGCCACTACCGCGTCCTGCGCATCCAGGGCACGCGCACTGTGGATCCCGGCGAAAAGGGCGGCGGCAAGCCCCGCCAGGTCACTATCGTGTACGGCTCACCCACCTACCATGTGTGGCGCGCCATTCGCGGCGCTGTCGAGTTCTACGCCGCAGGCAGCATCGTGCTGCTCCTGGTCAGCGGCCCGCTCATTGCCTGGCTGCTTCATCGCGGCCTGCTCCCGCTGCGCCAGCTGGCCGCGCTGGCCGCGCAGGTATCCGTCGATTCCTGGCAGTTCTCGCCTCCCGCCAGTGCCCACACCACCCCTGAGCTTGCCCCGCTCACCCTCGCTCTTGAAAGCGTCCTGCAGCGCCTGGAGCGGTCCTTCCTGCAGCAGCGCGCATTTGTCAGCGACGCCGCCCACGAACTGAAAACCGCCGTCGCCGTCCTTAAGTCCTCGCTGCAACTGCTTTCCATGAAGCCGCGCTCCGCCAAGGAGTATCAAGCTGGCCTGGAACGTTGCCTGGCCGACTCCCAGCGCCTGGAGGCCCTGGTAGCCGACATGCTCGCCCTGGCCCGCGCGGAAAGCTCGACGTCTGCATCCGAACCTCCGCCTGCCGCTAACCTCGTCGAATGCATCCACCAGACCGTCACCAGGTTGGAGACCTTCGCCACGTTGCGCAACGTGCAAGTGATCGTCCCCCTTCCTGACTCTTCGCCGAAGGTCCTTTTTGAGCGGACCCTGGCAGATGCCTCGGCTTTGAAAGGGCATGGCTTTGGCCGTGCCGGAAACCACCCAGACGAGGACACGGCTCTAGCCGCCGAGGGAATGCAAGCCGGCGAAGATGCGCTACCGTCGGGGCTAAAGCCCAATGCGACTTCGAGCGCCTCTGGCGGCGGGGCTGAAGCCGTGCCCTTTCAAAACAGAGACTCGCTGCGGCTGGAGAACCTTCACATCCCACTCGTCCCTGAAGACTGCGCCTTGCTCCTTTCCAATCTGCTCCTCAACGCCTTGCAGCACAGTCCCCCCGCCTCGACCGTCGAAATCAATTTGAAAAAGGACTCGCAAGCCGCTGTCCTCGTAATCCGCGACCAAGGCGACGGCATCCCAGCCGAAGCTCTGCCCCACGTCTTCGACCGGTTTTATCGAGGCGACCCCTCGCGCACCCGCAACACGGGAGGCACCGGCCTGGGCCTGGCTATCGCCCAGGCGATCGCTCAAAAGGCCGGCGGCTCCATCTCCATTGACAGCCAACCCGACCCCGCGCTTCCCAACCAAGGCACCATCGTTACCGTCCGCCTGCCCATTGCTGAATAAAGGCCTCGGTCGCCGGCCATGACTCAATGAGTCGCCGCCTTCGCCTGCAGATCGAGCAGGAACTGGTGCGCCTCAACGTGCCCATGCTGGGCATACGGAGTGGTTCCATTCTGGGTAAGCTTGTCCGCCAGTTCCGCCTGAACCAGCGCTTCCTCATACCGATGCTCCCCAGCAAGCGCCTGCGCCCAAACCAGGTGCGTCACTCCGAACCGCCGGCTGGTCGGAGACAGTTTCCCCACCATGATCCCCATCAGTTCCTTCGTCGTCGCCTCCGCCTCCACATAGCGCCCCGTCTCCACGTATCCGCAGGCCAGATAGTACATGGGGTTGAACATGTCCGGGCTGGAGCCGGAGATTTTTCTCCACGCCGGCAATGAATCCTCCAGGATCGGCACCGCGGCCTTCGCCTGGCCCAGCCTGACCATGGCCCCGGCCATCAGCGCCTGCACCATCAGCGTGTTTTTCTTGTCCGGCCCCGAGCAGCCCTTCAACCCTTCGTACGCCTTTTGAAACAGTGGCAGGGCCTCGTCGATATGCATACGCGACTGGTCCAGGTACGCCAGGTCCTCGTACATCTGCGACTGGTCGCATACGGCGTATGGCTCGTTGTTGTATATATCGATATCTTGCTGAATCAACTGCGCCGCCTCGTCCAGCCGCCCCAGCACCTCGTAGTCCTCGGCAAGCTGATAGGTCGCATAGGCTGTCTCGCGCTCCGGCAGATTGTACTGGTGGCTTTCCTTCACCGCCTCTTGCAGCAGGCGCGTGTGGTCGGGGGTCCGGAAGCCGTTTTTCTCCAGGTTGGCCGCATAGTAGATATCGCTCCACACCCGCACCGTCGGCGAAATGCCCTTCCCGCGGCTCAGTTCAAAGGCATGGGCAGTAAGCGCTTTGCCCTCGTCCATCCTGCCCGTCTGGTAGGCGATATCCCCGTCGAACGCCTCGGCCTCCGCTTCCGCGCCCACGTCGCCCGCCGCCTTGGCGCTGGCAATGATCTCGTCAAACACCTTCCGCGCCCTGTCCATGTCGCCGTTCTCGTACATCGATTCCGCCAGGCTCATCTGCGCTTCCCTGAGGTCCGCCGGATTCCGGATGTAATCCGGCAACAGCTTCACTCCCAGCTCCAGAAACTCCGGCACGGTAAATTCCTGCTTGCCCGTGTAGCTGGAATTGGCCAGTTTGAACAGTCT
>Ga0302314_10015082_pt1 | contig 13159 bp, 7 predicted proteins | sample III_Palsa_N2_3_FD_200533 | JGI IMG/M metagenome (GOLD analysis project Ga0302314, IMG submission 200533) | Peat permafrost microbial communities from Stordalen Mire near Abisko, Sweden - III_Palsa_N2_3 | ecosystem: Environmental > Terrestrial > Soil > Palsa > Peat permafrost | place: Sweden...
CCCCGCCCTGATGTTGATCAAGCTCTAGACAAGCCAGATCATCGCAGGTCGGGGGCACCCGACATGTCGGCCTTACGCAGCGTCACCATCCTGGCGGGTCGCCGTGAAACGCTGAGGCCAGGGCGGCCATGGCGCGAGGAGCGTTGCTGGTGCGGACCTTGGAGGCATCCTCGGCGAAGGTCACGCCTCTCTCGTGGCACAGGGATTCCACGGGCCAGTGGCCCTGGACGAGTTCGGCCATGCAGGCGGGGCGGCCTGGCCGGGGGATTGGTGACGGCGCAGACCGTCTTCTCCTGGGCCTCGTCGGCCTTGGTGCTGGCGCGGCATCGCTTGATCTCGATGGCTTGGTTTGCACCTTCAGCCGTCAGGCCTCGCACGGTCCGTGTCCGTCGGTACAGGTGTCAGCGCGGCCTGAGCGCGGTCTGAACTGGGCCGCCCTGCGTCCCAGTGTCCGGGTCCACGGCCCAGGTCCGGCACAGCCACGGGACGCTCTCGTGAGACCCGTGGGTGACCTCGCCGAGCGGCGCTGAGCCCTGGTATTGGGCCGCGAGTGTCGGCAGGTCTGCCAGACGCATCAGTTGCCGACACGCCGGGCACCCCACGCCCTTCTGCACCCGGTCCTTGGGCCACGCGGGCGAGGCCGCGTGATCATCTGGGAACAGCGGACACCGCCACCGGTAGGGGCTCTGGGCGCCGCTCGTCTGGGTGGTCGCCGAGACTTCCCTGGGATGTGCCGGGTTGTCCGGGTGCCACTGCTGTGCGACTTCGGGGATGTCGGCGACTGTCGTCTTGCCGCGGCCCCCGGTGCGGTTGGCCCAGCGGTCCTTCACCGTGGCCTTGTGCGCGTCCCAGAACGCGTCGGCTTCGGCCTGCCGTGACTGGGCGGCCTCCATCTCCTTCCGCAGGAGGGCGCCGCGCTCACCGTTGGTGCGGTTCCAGTACTCCCGCATGACCTGGGACATCCGACGCCGGTCCCCACGGCCGCCATCCCCCACGGAGAGGGGTTCCGGTTTGGCCGGCCAAGCCAGCTGCTCCGGGGCGGAAAGAGGCAGTGTTGGTGTGAATGATCGCTATCGACACGCCGCGACCCTAGCGGATGGCACTGACGGAACCCGAGCAAATCAGACGAACCATCACGAACGTTCTGACGCAAGGCAAACCGCGGCGTGGCGTGTGTGCTCACCACCCTGTCCGGACATCAGTGTCCACTCGCCTGTGCCGTCGGCGGGGAACGGTGTCATGTGAGGTCTCGGGACTTTGTTGACAGCTTGGCCTCGGGACATGGTTGACGGTCTCAGGTGATGGGCGACAGTGCGTCAGAGCTTCGGTGAATGGATCTTGGCTCTGAAACGGGTGACGGGGTGCTGGTCCTTCCGGGGGTGGACTACAAGGTCGGCGCCGTTGAGGGTGACGCGGAAGTAGGTGTCCTCGACGTGGACGGTGACGATCTCGCCGGCGTAGGTGCGGCCGATGCGGAGCCGTTGGCGGGCGACCATGATGACGCCGTCCGCGGGGACCTTGCGCTCGACGTGGATCGCGCCGGCTGCGGGTGCGGGCAGCTCGCCGGAGGCGACCCGGGCCCCACGTAGTCTGGCGCGTTGTTCGGCGTCGATCGGGCAGGGCAGGGTCTTGGCCAGTACGCCGTCGTGGATCACGTGCATGAGCTGATCGTCGAGTCGGAGGGTGGTGCGGCGGTTAGCCAGCTCGTAGCCGATCTTCACGCGCGTGTTGCCGAGCAGGGCTATGCCGAACTGGTTGACGTTGCGGTCGACTTCGATGGCCGTTCCGGGGTCCGTCTCGCCGGGCCGGAGAGCGGCTGCTGCGGGTGGCGGTCCGGCTTTGACCGCGCCGCGCATCGCGAGCTCCCGCAGGTTTTCCGCGCTCAGGCACGACGCGGTGGTCTTGGCGAGCTTGCCGTCGAGGCTGATGTGGATGGTGATCTCGTCGACCCAGACGTGGACTCGGCGTCCGGCGTGGTCCTTGCCGAAGTGGACGCGTTGGACCCGGGGCAGGACGCCGACGTGGCCGCTGGGGGTGACGACGGTGTCGAATTCCAGGGCCGGTGCGGACGATGGCATCAGCAGTGCTGGCGGCCGCGGTTCGGCGACGAGTCCGGGCTCGGTGTCGGTTGTCCGCACGGGGACGACGGTCGTGGGCTCGGGCGGAGGGTTCGGCCGGAAGCGGCTGGCCGGGACGGCCATCTCCAGCGCCTGGTGCGGGCGGGCGGTGTTGTAGGTGTGGACCCAGGCGTCGACCGCGGCCTGGGCGGCGGGCAGGTCGGCGAACGGCCCGGCGACGTCCAGCAGCTCTCGCCGTAGGGTCTGGTGCCAGCGTTCGATCTTGCCGGTGGTCGTCGGTGAGTAGGGCTTGATCAGCCTGGCGGTGACGCCGTTCTCCCGGCAGACGCGCTCGAACAGGACCTCGGCCGGGCGAGGCTTGGTGAAGCGGCCGGTGAACTGCTTGCCGTTGTCCGTCAGCACCTCGGCCGGAACGCCGTGGACCCGCATCGCGCGGACGAACGCGTCCGCGACGGCCCGCCCCGACGGCACCGCGAGGACCGTGGAGACGACGACGAACCGGGAGTGGTCGTCGATCCCGGTGAGCATCTTGCACTCGCGGCCGTCGGCCAGGTAGATCCCGCCGACCAGGTCCATCTGCCACAGGTGCATCGGGGTCTCGCGCTGCCAGCGCCGGTACTTGCGCCGGTGCTGTTGATCCTGGTGCCGGATCAGGCCACTGCGGTCCAGCACCCGGTGGACGGTCGCCCGCGACGGCGCCGGGTCCGCACCGGTCCGCGCAACCTCGTAGGCGATCCGGCGGGCACCCCAGCGCGGGTTGGCCCGGCGCATCTCGCACACCAGCGCCTCGGTCGCGGCCGGGAGCCGATTCGGGCTGGTGCGAGGCCGCCGGGACTTCTCCTTCAGCCCGTCCAAGCCGTCGGCCTCGTGCTTGGCCTTCCAGGTGTAGACCGTCTGACGGGACACCCCGTAGCGCACGGCCACCTCGCTGACGGGTGAGCCGTCGAGCACCTCAAGAACCGCCCGGTACCGCTGCTCAACCAGCCACCCCGGACCCTGCCCAGCAGCGTCGTCCCCATCAGTCACAGCAGCCAATGATCAAGGGCCTATCCGGCAGCGTCAAGAATGTACCGAGACAACTGTCAATGAACTGCCGAGACTCTCGTGTCACTTATGTCTTGAGGCCACACACGACAAACGGCCGTGGTGGCCTCATGAAGGGGTGATGGGGCGGATCGTCCGCAGTGTCTGCCGTGTGCGGAGGATGGCGGCTGCGTACTGGTCGAAGGTGAGGTCTGTTGGCCAGGTGTGGTTCTGGGCGCGGAACTCCTCGGGTGTGGGCGGGCGGCCGATGAGTTCTTCGAGCTGGACGAAGCGGGGTGCGTGGCGGATGAGGCGGCCCAGCTGCCAGCTTTGCGCGTATGCCGGGTCGGATGAGGCGGCCGAGTCGGGGACGTAGTGGCCGCCGAGTGCGTCGAAGAGCCGTGTGCAGAAGTCGACCAGGTCGTAGGGCAGCAGGTGGACCCGTTCTTGTGTGGGCGGGGCCTTCTCTCCGAGAGCGACGTAGAGCGCGTTGAGGTCGCCGCCGAACCAGGTGTTCGCGGTGGGGGCGGCGACGCGCGCGAACTGCTTGACGGTGGGTGGTTTGCCGCGGCTGGCGATGGCGCGGTTGAGTTCCCGGGCCACCTCTCTGAGCCCGTCTTCCCAGGCGTGCCGAAGCGCGGTCTGCAGGTAGCGCTCAGCCCAGGCCCGGCGGTGGCGGGTGATGATGTCCCGCAGGATCTCGAATCCGTCGCGGCGCTCGCCCGAGGAGAAGGAGACGTCCAGGGTGATCCCGTTGGCCGCGGTGCTCTGCTGGTGACGAGTGACGATGGGCCGGGGTGGGCCCAGGCGGGACTTCGCTGCGCTCAGGTCGTCGAACAGCTGCGGGGTGATCGGGGTGCCCAGGCCGCTGAGCACACTGGTGCGGGGGGCGTAGTACGCCGCCATGCCGTCGAGGTCGGTGCGGGCGTAGGGGCCTTCACAGATGAACCAGGCGGTGAGAGCGACTTCGTGCCAGAACGTGAGCGCGGGCCCGAAGGCTTCTGCCATGCGGGCGTGGGGGAACAAAGTGGAGACGATCCGCTGCGGATAGCGTGCAGTGCACTCCCCGCGCCACAGGCTTTCGACCTCCACCAGCAGCGGGGCCGGCAGGAGGAGCTCGGCGGCGGGGCGCAGGAACGGCGTGTCGGAGCCGGAGGCCACCCAGGCGTCGCCGACGAGCCCGAGCAGGGAGGGCTGACCGGGGCGCTGGTCGGCATGGGCGGCGTCGAACACCGCCCAGTAGCGCCGCAGTACGTCGGTGCGCTGTTCGATCGGCGAGCGGATCTCATCGGTGCCGAGGTAGCTGGCGAGCATGCGGGCGACCTCGTCGACGGGCAGGTTCTTCTGCGCGGCGACCTGCTCGACCTTCGCGGACGCCTGGACGTACAGGCGCGGTTCAGGCAGGGCGGTGACGATCTGCTCGTCGCGGGCCGGCTGTTCGCCCAGGTAGTCGAGGAATACCAGCCAGTCGCCGCCGAAGAAGGCTGCAAGGGAAGGCTGCAGAGCCTTGGTGAGCACCGCTCTGGCGGCGGGCTGGTCCTTTTTGGCCTTCGTGTAGTAGCGATCGATCAGTGGTCGCAGCTGGGTGACACGCCATCGGGCGACGGTGGCGGCGTCCACGGCGCCGGCCAGTGCGTGGACGAGGGCCTGCTTAGCGGTGGCCTGCTGGTTGGACGTCAGCCGCGACCAGCCGTTTCCGGGCGTGAGGGTGGCCAGCGCCGCCCGGACGGGCCAGGTGAACAGACCCAGTTCGCTGAAGCGGGCGCGGGCGTCTGACCAGGCTGCATCGCGCGCCTGCGACTCAAGCACACCCGACAGGGGCCCGCGCAGGTTCAGCGGCGCGACAAGGCCTTCCGCGAAAGGGACCAGGAGGGCCCAGACACCGAGCACGTCGCGGTTGGCGGCCAGGCCGACGCGCGCGGTGTCCAGTGCCGCCGTGTTCGCAGCCCACCTCGGTTCGACGACAACATACGCGGGCAGGTTGACCGGCCCAGCCTTCACCAGGGCGGACTCCGGCAGCCACCAGGCACCGCGGGCCTGCTGGCCGGCAAGGTCGAGCAGTTCGCGCATGGTGGCGACGGCACTCGATGGAAGGTGCTGCAGGGCCAGGGTCTCGTTTGTGACCGCGACGGGCGGGCTGCCGGCGAAGCTCGCGGCCATCGCCGCCGCGGCGAGGTCCTCGACGCGCGCGAACTGCTCGGCGCGCCCCAGGCCGGCTTCGGCGGCGAGGAACTCGTCGATGCTGCCGGTGGCGGTAAGTGTTCGCCCGGGGCTGTCAGTCACGCATCGCTCGCAGGACCTCGGCGTACTGATCGAACGAGACGGGATGGCTTGTGGTGGCAGCGTAGTGGGCGTAGCGCTGCGCCAGGGCCTCTTGCTCGCGCTCGGCGCGGCGGGTCTCGACGCGTTCGGAGTCGTGGACCACCCGGCTGGTGATCTCCCCGCGTTCGAACAGCACGAACGCATCCATCCGGCCGGCTTCGTCGACACCGCGGGTGCCGGCGAGCGGATCCGTGCCGACGGGCTCGTCGGCGTCGTCGGCGACGGAACCGGTCACCGGATCCATGTCGTTCTCCGCGTAGAGCGTGTCGAGATGGTCGTCCAGGCCGAGCTCGGAGTGCAGGACGACGTCGAGGAACTGCTGCTCGGGGCCGACACGGCCCAGCAGAGCGGGATGGAGCAGCACCCGGATTCCACGGCCGATGAACTGGTAGAACTCGCTGAAGCTCCCGTAGGGCCGCATCGGCACCACGAGGCAGATCGGCGGGAAGTCGTATCCCTGGCCCAGCATCTTCAGCTGCACGATGCCGTCCAGGTCGCCGGCGTCCGACTCGAAGCGCTCGCGAACCTTGGCGATGGCGCTGTCGGTCATGGAGTGGTGCAGTACGTCGCAGGGGATCCCGTGCTCGTTCGCCACACGGGCGATCTGCTCGGCGTGCTGGCGTCCCATGGCCGCGAACAGCACCCTCGGCTTCACAGGGAACAGCAGGTCCCGCTGCTGGTCCAGCATGCGCTTCACGATGCGCATCACCTGGCGGATCGGCTCGGTCGACTTGGCGGTGATCCGCGACAGCTTGCGCTCGTCCCCCAAGACCTCCAGCAACTCCTCGCGACCGACGATCTCCTCGCGGCGCCCGTCCGGCCACACCAACTCGTACGTTGTAGCCGCCGCATCGGGGACGAACCGGTGGACCCGCAGGTTCTTGGCGTTGCCGTCGGCGATGGAGTCGATGAGCCTGTAGCGGTACACGACGTCCGCGTCGATGGGCTTCCCGTCCAGACGGCTGAAGCACGCGCTCATCAGCAGCGTGCGCGCCCCGGCGAAGTGGCGGAACAACTGCTGGTACGACTCGGCTGCCGCGATGTGGGCCTCGTCGACGACGATGAAGTCCACATCGCCCGGGCGAAGCTTCGCCAGGAGATCGTCCGTATTCTCACCGGTGCCCAGCGAATGGAAATTGGTGACGATCACGTCGGCGGCGAGCAAGGCATCGCGGCCGATGCCCCGCAGCCCACCCGCATCCCGGTCCACCGTCAGGACCCTGGGCGGCTGGCGGCCAGGGATGAGCGGACCACCGGGCAGGCCGTACAGCGCGTTGCCGACCGCACCGTGGTCAAAGGCCCGGTCGAACGTGCCACGGATGACGTTGCCGGGGGTGACGACCAGGGCACGCTGCCGGGTCAGGGCCAACACCGCGGCGACTCCCAGCACGGTCTTGCCCGCCCCCACACTCATGACACATGCTGCCTTCACGCCGCCTGACGCGTAGTAGTTCGCGAGGGCCGCGAAGGCCTGCTTCTGGCACTCCCTCAAGGTCCTCATGTCGACGGCGTCCCGGACCGATGCGAAGTAGGCGCGCTCCTCGGGCATCCCATGCGCTTGCGGTGATGGGCGCAGCGCGGCACCCGGGTCGGGATCCATGGCGGGGGCCTCCACATGAGGGTCGTCGACGATGAACGCGGCCAGTACCGGGTCCAGTGCCATCACGGACTGCAGTTGCGCGACGCAGCGGGCGGTGTCCGACCGGACGGCGTCGTAGGAGAACCGGACCACGGCCCGGCCAGTGGCGGTGATGTCGTTCTGGCGGAGCCGATCGTAGGTGAACGCGCCGCGGCTGCTGTGCACGGCGAACCCGTCAAGCTCGACCGCCACGACCAGGCGCTCTCCTACCAGCTCGTAGTCGAGCCGGTAGCTGTGACCGCTGGTGTGCAGCGGTGCCTGGGCCCGCACATGTTCCACGATGCTGGGGTGCGCGGCCGGGCTGAGGACCCACCGCAGGAAGGCGTACTCGAGGAACGACTCGCTGGGCAGAACGCTGGACAGCGGCGCGGGCCCAGTCACCGCGGGCCCTCCTCGGCCGCCACTGCGGCGGCCCGCTCCCGGGCCTGCTGGACCCGGGACTGGTCGCCAGCGTCGAACCGCGCCGCGATGTCGGCCACCCGTTCGGCTTCGGCAAGCAGTCCTTCCCGCAGGTACATGTCCAACAGCCGGTCGAACGCGGCAACCTGGTAGAAACGCTGCTCCCCGGCGTGCTCGTCGCTGACCGCACTCGGCACGGCCTGGATGAGCTGGAGGTCCAGCCAGTACAAGCGCTCCAAGGTTGCGAATGCCCCCGGGTCCTTCCGTCGCCGACTCCACACCGCCCCCGCGGCGCCCTGGACTGCGAAGTGGTAGTGAGAAGGCTCTCCCGGCAACTCCAGCACCTCGGCGAGGTTCGCCAGCACCGCACCAGCCGACTCCCCGGAAAGATCAGCGTATGCATGCTGCTGCGCAGGGGAAGCGCTGGTGTTCCCCCACCACAGCGAGGGCGGATACCCCGAGAGTCCCTGGTGCACCTCCGGACGCTGCGGATAGCGGCGGCAGACCCCCGCCGCATCGACGTCGGCAGGCGCCTCGTACCGGACACCAGGGACGGCGGCGAACCGCGGGAACCACAACGGCTCAACCAACGCTGGCCACCCCACGCACTCCCGTCACCGTCTGCTGCACCGACTCTACGGCGTACCGGACAAGCCGCGCGCCCTTTCACCTCCAACAAGGCTCATGGCCAGCACATGGTCGAAGCCCTCAGCTTCTCAGCCAGGGTAGGACCCTCAGCCAGCGACTGTGCGGGGTTCAGCCAGGTGGCCTTCCACGCGAAGGTGGCAGCGGTTGCAGCAGCATATGGCGTGCTGATCAACGAGCTGGTCGGACGCACCCACCTCACGTAAGTGTCGCGGCGGGATGACCCCTTACGCTCCCCGGATCAGTTGGGAGATGACGTGGTCGATGTCGTCGGGGCCCACGCTCGCGTTGTGTGCCGCAGCGACTGTGTTCACGAGTTCGGTGCGTGCGGCGGCAGCCCAGGGGTACGGGTCGAGCCCGCTGTCGCGGGTGGCTGCCGCGCTGGCGGCGAGGAGGGCCGTCAGCGCTCCCCTGGTGAATCCGGCACCGATGAGCCCAGAGGCCAGAATCTGCGCGAGTGTCCTGTATGCGGCAGGCCCGGTGGCGCTGGCGCCGAGGGATGCCAGGTGGACCCACAGTTCGAGCTTGGCGGGCTGGTGCATGGCCACAGCCTGCGCGATCGCGGACCACGTGGTGAGGGCATCGGGCCGGTACCAGGGGGTCGGGCGGCTCAGCGTGGCCGCTACGCTTCGCGGCAGCCATTCGTCGGCTTCACCCTGACGCATCGCCAGGTCAGGCTCCAGGGGGATGTCGACGACGAACTCGCCCAGGAGCCGCTCCCGGTCCTCGGCCAGGGTGTCGGGGAGCAAGCCTTGGGTGACCAGGACCTCGGTGAGGGCCATGGATCCGAAGGCGGCTGCGCCGGCTTCCCGGGCGATCTCTCGAAGCAGCACGTCGTCCGACCACAGCGGCAGACCCGTCGTCAGTGCCAGTTCGAGCGGAGCGGCCCATGGCCCTTCGACATTCAGCCGCAGTGTGGCGGAGGTGGCCGGGGAGGCGTCGGCGCCGTTGAAGGCGGCATCCGCGGCGGCGAGGTCGGTGACCGGGATCATGCTGGTGTGGGCGGCGGCATCGGAGACGGCTCGCATGCGCGTCGCGAGGTGCTGCTTCTGGGCCATGGTGAGCGTGCTGGTGTCGACGGACGACGCGCCGTCACCGAGGCTGGCGGTGAAGCTGGAGGCGACCAGTCGGCGCACGTTCTCCTCGCTGCGCAGGAGGTCATCCATACACACGTCGGGGAACTGCGCTGTCGCGAAGTGGGCGCGCAGCGCGTTCCAACGTTCCGGCAGGAGGGTGGTGAGGGCGAGGACGCTGGGGTCGAGCACGACAGTGCCGTCGAGCGCGTCTGCAGCGGCGAGGCGTTCGAGGGTGATGACGGCGGGATCGGTGCTGCAGGCGGGCAGGATCCCGGCGGCACGTTGGATCAGGGACTGCATGTAGAAGCCTTCGATGCTGCTGGCGGCAAGTCCAAGGACGGCGTCGCCGCAGCGGATGGCCTGGCAGACCTGCTGGAAGGAGTCCTTCTGGCCGGGCATGCCCGGGTACAGGCTCTTCAGTGTGCCTGCGTCGGGCTGGCCGGTTACCGTGACGAGGCTGCCGTGCGGGTGACGGGCCTGGTAGTCCTGCATGGCCTGTGCTGCCAGGGTGAGTAGCTCCGTGACGGTCTGGGACGGCAGGGCCTCCGTTCCCGGGGCACCCCACTGGGGGGCGTCCGGCTGGTCGGCGAGTGCCAGGGCGAGGTTGAGCGTGTCGAGGGCCGCAGCGCTGACCTGTTCGTCGTCGGCGAACCGGGCACGAAGGTCCAGGAGCGCGCGGAAGTGCTGCTCGGTCCACGGCTCGCGCCGCACGAGGTGAATCCAGATGAGCGCCTCCTTGGTGTCGTCAGCGATGGGCTGGTAGCGGTCCCAGGCAGTCCAGGCATCCGCCCACAGGCGCAGGTTGTAGAGAGCGCCGACCCGCCCCCACGCCAGATCCTGTGCAAGCGAGTCGTGACGGGCCAGAGGCGCGACGTCAGTGCCGCGGTGGTCGGCCTGGAGAATCTCATCAAGGCCCAGCGCTGCGTGCTCTGCCGCGGAAGCCCAGTCCTGCACGCGGAAAGCCTGCCGCACCAGGCTGTGGCGCAGCCTCAGCCTCAGCCCAGGGGAGAGGTCTTGGCGGGCCAGCAGGCGCAGTGCCTGCAGCTCGGCAGCATCGACTTCCCCGGATCGGCGCAGGACATCCAGCGCCATCAGGTGCAAGGTCACGTCGGCGAACCGGTTCGCAGCCGCCTGCAACACGGTAGCGGCCTCCTGCGCCTTCCCACTCTCTTCCAGGACCTCGGCGAGCGCGGTGACGGCGGACAGGTTGGAAATCAGGTGCGGTCGCAGCAGGCGCGCGGCAGCCACGGAGTCACCGCGCACGTGGCCGGCCTTCGCGGCCAGCACCGCGTAGATCCCCGGGGCGATGACGCCAGCCCTCCGCAGCTCCTCCAACTCGGGAATGGGCCACACACCCAACTGCGTGAGGTGCTGTACAGCGACGAAGCGCTGCTCCGGTGTGGTCGCTGCGGCCAGGGCGGCGGACCACAGCTGCTGCCGCTCAGCGACGGGGGCTTCCGTCGCGTCCGCACGGGCGGCTGCCAGTTCCGCCGTGTACGTCGGTGCGGCATCCGTCGAGGCGGCGGCGAGTTCGTCCGCGACTGAGAGCTGCCGGGACTGGTAGGCGACGCGGGCGCCGAGGGCGGTGAGGCGGGCCGCAGTGGCCTCCCGGGTGGTGGCTTCGCCGTGGGGGGCCGCCAGCGCCACCGACAGGGCGCCTTCGATGTCGGGCTTCAGGACCTGGGCCTGCAACAGGACCTCGGCGGCGACCTCACTGGGGCCCGCCCAGCGGCGCCGGTCCGCCCGGGCTGCTTCGGCCAGCCGTGCGACCCGCCGCAGATCATGGTCCCGGTTGGGGGAGTGGGGGGTGTTCAGGCGGGCAAGGAGGGTTCTGGCGACCAGCAGTTGAGCGGTCGAGCTGCCCGGCGACCGGGAGAGAGCAGTCTCGTAGTGGATCAGCGCCTGGTCGTGATCGCCTTGCGCAGCGCTCTGATCACCGAGGAACAGTCGTGCGGTGGGTGAGTCCCTCCACACGTCCTCGTTCAGCGGGTCAAGACTCGCCGGCAGTGGGATCGGGCCGGTCTTGCCGAGGTGAGCTAGGACCGCCAGGCCGATCTCGGCCAGGACGAGCCCGCCCTCCAGGTTCCGAGCGGCGGTCAAGGTCTGCTCGGCCTGGGGTTGGCCGGCGGACATCTCGAAGATTCCGGCGCTGGCCCGCCAGTACCCCTCGGGGACGGCTCCCGCTTCAGCAGCACGGCGGAAGGCATCCGCCGCCCGGGCCGGCAAGTCGTACTCGTTGGCGTATCCCCCGATCGCGCACCAGACTTCGCGTTCGTCCGGACCCCGCCACCGCGGATCCTTCTTCGTGCGGCCGCTCAACCACCGGGGAGCGGGCTCGAGCAGCAGCGCGCATGCGGCGTCCGGGGTGAAGCGCTGCTCTGCGAGCAGGGCCGCGAGCCGTTCGACGGGACGGCGTGCTTCGAAGTCATCCCGCGGGATCTGGGCGTGCAGCCGCGCCAGCGGGGCGACTGCTTCAGGGGGAAGGAGCTGAAGACTTTCATGGAACGCCGCAAGGGGGGCGTCGCCGCGCACACGCGGGGCTGCAGCGAGAGCGGTGAGCGAAGCAACCGACGTCCCGTCGAGGACCTGGGCGGCGGGAACCTCCAGCTTCCAGCCCTCGCCAGTGGATACGACCGTGTCGGTGGTAACAGCCTGCCAGTAGGCGATCTGGGTCCGGGTGTCGAAGAGGACCACGATGATCGGAAGGTCGTGATGGATCCAGTACTGAAAGTGATCATCGTCGAACGGGAACCACCAGCCCGCGTTAGCAGGCCTTGAGAACCAACTAGGTCCGCTCTTGGCCTGGACGCCTAGGTGGCGACCGGTCGCGTTGCCTCCCGCGACGACCTCGACGTAGAAATCCACTCCTTCGTCACTGATCAAGATCTCTCGCGGCAGCCAACCGAACTCGTTGAGGAACTGACTGCCAACCGCCTGAGCGCCCTGGCGCCCGGTGATCTCCGTACTCGCGACCTTCACGGCATCAGTCTTCCACCCCACCAGCATGATCCAGGCCAAGCCAACACGCCCCGGGACCTCTGACGTGGGAGGGCACAGGCGGGCCTGGGCCATCCCACCATGCTGCCTTTCCGCGGCGGCTCCGAGAGGGCTTAATCACCACGACGTCCGGGGGCAGCGTCACTACAGTCAAGCGCATGACGGAGTACCCCAAGAAGCACCACTTCGTTCCTCAGTTCCTCCTCCGCAGGTTCGCTGGCCCAGGGGAGAAGCTGATCGTGCATCGCATAGCTGACGAGCGAAGGTACACATCAACTGTCACCAATCTCGGGCACCGCAACTTCGGTCACTCCCTGTACCTTCCCGACCAGGATCCCGACCACGTCACCATGGAAGCTGCCATGGCGAACGTCGAGGGAGAAGCGGCCACAGCAGTCCAGCAACTGTCCGTGGGCCGGCAGCGCGCAGTACCCCTGGACGTGCGACACGCGATTGCTTGGTTTCTCGCTCTGCAGTGGCAGCGGAGCCGCTTCTTTCTGCACGTGGTCGCCAAGGAGCTCAGGGAACTTGAGGCAGAGGAAGGTGTCCGCAGCAGCGACGTAGAGATTCAAACGAGCGCCTTGCGGAATCTCGACATGCTCGTGATGAGGCCATGGCTGCTTCGAAATGAACCAACCATGCACCCCGAGGACAGGTGGAACTATGTCGTATCCGTCCTACTGTCCGACAACAGACACTGGTCGTGCTACCGCCCCCGTAATGGCGGCCTGCTCATCGGAGACAATATGTTCTGCTTCTCCGGCATCGGCGATTCGCCCGTACCCAACCTCCCGCCAGCCCTCTTTGATCACGGGGTAGGTGCCGGGCTACATCAGTTTCGCCGCTTCACTGTGCCCCTCGGCGACAAGCTGGCCCTCATCATCTCCCTCGACCCAAATGAGGCATCGCGACTCGCGGTCTCCGAGATCAACCGCTTCACCGTATTCAACAGCCGGGAGTTCGTCGCGCACGCCCCGTCG
>Ga0302314_10015084_pt1 | contig 13158 bp, 10 predicted proteins | sample III_Palsa_N2_3_FD_200533 | JGI IMG/M metagenome (GOLD analysis project Ga0302314, IMG submission 200533) | Peat permafrost microbial communities from Stordalen Mire near Abisko, Sweden - III_Palsa_N2_3 | ecosystem: Environmental > Terrestrial > Soil > Palsa > Peat permafrost | place: Sweden...
CCCGGGCCATTGCCCCCGGGCGTGGCCGTCGCGCTGGTGCACGCCGTCAATCCCTGGGGAATGGCGCACTGGCATCGGGGCACCGAGAACAACGTCGACCTCAATCGCAACTTCATCGGCTTCCCCGCCGTGCCGGCGCCCAATCGGGGCTACGCCGAATTGCATCCGCATCTGATGCTGGCGGACTGGAACGAGACCGAGATCGAACGCGCCTTCGCGGCGATGGACGAATTTCGCGCGCGCGCGGGCGAGAAGGCATTTTCGGACGCCTTCAACGGCGGACAGTACCTGCACGCGGACGGCCTGTTCTACGGCGGCGACCGGCCCGAGTGGGCCAACGTCGCGCTGCGCCAGCAACTGCGCAAGCATCTCGCAGACGCCAGGCGCTGCGTGCTCGTCGACCTGCACACGGGCATCGGGCCTTATGGCCAACCTTTCATGATCAATCTCGATGCGCCGGGCTCGTTCGGGCGCACGCGGGCCCTCGAGGTCTGGGGCGACGAGGCGCTCAGTGGAAAGGGCTCGACCCACGCGGCGCTGGCCAGCTTCCAGGGCCTGATGACCGAGGCTTTCGCCGCAGCGCTGCCCGGCTGCGAGGTCTGCGCCACCGCCGTCGAGTTCGGCACGCTGGAGCGGCAGCGCATGCAGCGCGCGCACCTGGCCAATGCGTGGATGCGCCGACAGACGCGCGACACCGATGCGCTGCACCGGGCGCGCGCCGAGTACCGCCAGGCGTTCATCCCGTCCGACCCCGACTGGCAAGCGGGCGTCGTGCAGGCCGGCGTCGCGCTGTGCCGACGCGGCTGCGAGGCGCTGGTGTCCGGGACGAGGGCGGACTGAGGGTGGCCGGCGATCTCCAGCGCAGCAGCGCATCGACGGGCCAGTCGCCGTCAGACGACCCGGGACTGTTTCCCGGCTTCGATCACCGGCGGGTCGAAGTCGAGCCGGGCGTGTGGATCGCCGCGCTGGTCGGCGGGGCCGGCCGTCCGCTGCTGCTGCTCCACGGCCATCCGCAGACGCGCGCGATCTGGCACAAGGTGGCCGCCGCGCTGGCGAATCGGCGCACCGTCGTGCTCGCCGACCTGCGTGGCTACGGCGACTCCTCGAAGCCGACGGGCCTGCCGGACCACTCGAACTATTCCCGGCGCACGATGGCGCGCGACCAGGTTCGCCTGATGCAGGCGCTCGGATTCGACGCCTTCGACGTGCTCGCGCACGATCGCGGCGCGCGCGTCGCCCACCGGCTCGCCGTCGACCATCCCGAACGCATCGGACGCATGGCGCTGCTGGACGTGGCGCCCACGCTCGCGATGTACGAGCAGACGACGCAGGCGTTCGCGACGGCGTACTGGCACTGGTTCATGCTGATCCAGCCGGCGCCGCTGCCCGAACGCCTGATCGAAGCGGATCCCGCGGCCTACGTGCGCGAGGTGATCGGCCGCCGCAGCGCCGGCCTGGCGCCGTTCACCGACCGCGCGCTGGCCGAATACGAGCGCTGCATGGCGCTCCCTGGCGCGGCGCACGCGGTCTGCGAGGACTACCGTGCAGCCGCCAGCATCGACCTGGTGCATGATCGCGCCGATCGCGCTGCCGGCCGGATGATGCACACGCCCCTGCTCGTGCTGTGGGGTGCACAGGGCGTCATCGAGACGTGTTTTCGTCCGCTGGACGAGTGGCGGCGTGTCGCGGCCGATGTGCGCGGGCAAGCGCTGCCCTGCGGCCACTACATCGCCGAGGAAGCGCCCGCGTTGCTGCTGTCTCGCGTCACGCCGTTCATTGGATGAAGGACTCCATGATGCAAACCGACTCGCGCCCGCGGACGCTCTATCGCAAGCTCGTCGACAGCCATGCCGTGGCCGTCCTGGACGAACAGAACGTGCTGCTGTTCTGCGACCTGCACCTGTTGAACGAATACACCAGCCCGCAGGCGTTCGCCGGCCTCGAAGAGCAGGGCCGGGGCGTACCGATGCCCGGCCAGAACGTCGCCGTGGTGAGCCACATCATCCCCACGCACCCGGTGCGCCTGCGCATCATTGCCGACGCGCCGTCGGCGCTGCAGGCCAGCAATCTCAAGCGCAATTGCGACCGCCATGGCATCGCGTTGTTCGACACCAACGACCCGTTGCAAGGCATCGAGCACGTCGTCGCACCGGAACACGGCATGATCCGGCCCGGCATGGTCGTCATCTGCGGCGACAGCCACACCACCACCTACGGGGCGCTGGGCGCACTCGGATTCGGCATCGGAACGTCCGAGGTGGAGCACGTGCTGGCCACGCAGACGCTGGTGTATCGCCTGGCGCGCGACATGCGCGTCCGCGTCGATGGCGTGCTGCCGGCGGGCACGACGGCCAAGGACCTGATCCTGATGATCATCGGCCGCATCGGCGCCCACGGCGCCCGCGGCTTCGTCGTCGAGTTCTGCGGCAGCGCCATCGATGCGCTCAGCGTCGAAGCCCGTTTCACGCTCTGCAACATGGCCGTCGAGGCGGGCGCCCGCGGCGCGCTCGTCGCGCCCGACGCGCGCGCGATCGACTACGTTCTTGCCCGTGCGCCCGACATGGCCGGGCCGATCCGCGATGCCGCTCTCGAACACTGGGCCACGCTGCGCAGTGACCGCGAGGCCAGCTTCGATGTCGAGCACGTCTTCGACGGCCGCGAGGTGGCGCCGCACGTCACCTGGGGCACGAGCCCGGACCAGGTGCTGCCGATCACCGGCTCCGTTCCGCATGCCGATCGCCAGCGCGACGATGCGGCGCGGCGCAGCGCCGCGCAGGCGCTGCACTACGCGCGGCTGATGCCGGGCGCGCCGATCGCAGGCACGCCGGTGCAGCACGTGTTCATCGGGTCGTGTACCAACGGCCGCATCGAGGATCTGCGTGCGGCAGCGGACGTCGTGCGGGGTCGCCACGTCGCCCCCGGCGTCCGCGCGATGGTGGTGCCGGGCTCGGGCGCCGTCAAGGCGCAGGCGGAGCGCGAAGGGCTCTCGCAATTGTTTCTCGATGCCGGTTTCGAGTGGCGCCAGCCGGGCTGCTCGATGTGCCTGGCGATGAACGACGACGTGCTGGCCGACGGCGTGCGTTGCGCGTCCACCACCAACCGCAACTTCGAAGGGCGCCAGGGCCGCGGCGCGATCACGCACCTGATGAGCCCGGCGATGGCGGCGGCCGCGGCCGTGACCGGCGTCATCACCGACGTGCGCGAACTGGAGACTAACCGTGGATGACACCCATCGCATCGAGGGCCGCGCGGCGGCGATCCGCATCGACAACCTCGACACCGACCAGATCATGCCCAAGCAGTTCCTGCGCGGCATCGACAAGATGGGCCTGGCCGCGGGGCTTCTGCATGACCTGCGTTTCGATGCGGCAGGTCGACCGCGCCCGGGCTTCGTGCTGAACCAGCCCGGCGGCGCGCCCGTGCGCATCCTGCTGGGCGGTGCCAACTTCGGCTGCGGCTCCAGCCGGGAGCATGCGGTATGGGGACTTCAGCAATACGGCATCGAGGCCGTCATCGCGCCCGGCTTCGGGGAGATCTTCTACTCGAACGCGATGAACAATCGCCTGTTGCTGGTGATGCTGCCGCAGGACGACATCGATCGGCTGATGGCCGACGCCGACGAGCCGGTCTCTGCCAACATCCGCATCGATGTCGACCGGATGACGGTGCGCAGCGCGAGCGTCGATGCGGCGTTCACCTTGACACCGCGCCACCGACGCATGCTCCTGGAGGGGATGGACGTCATCGGGCTGTCGCTGACCTACCAGGCGCAGATCGACGCGTTCGCCGCGGCGCACTGGGCGCGCCATCCCTGGCTCAAGGACGTGCCGGCCTTGACAAGACGCCGGCTCGACGACCCGAAGCGCCCGGTGTGACGTTGCAGGAGAGGCCAGCCCCGGCCCGCGGGTGGGCAGGGCTTGCCCGCGTCTCAGAGCGGCGAGAGGACGGGCTGCCGGTCGAAATGCAGCGCGGCGTTGGCCAGGAAGCGATCGACGGTCGCCTGCACGGCCTCCGGCGACGTGCCGGCCACGTGGGGGGTCAGCACGACGCCGTCGAAGGCTAGCAGTTCGACCGGTGGGAGCGGCTCGCTTTCGTAGACATCCAGCCCGGCGCCCCGAATGCGGCCATGGCGCAGCGCGTCGGCCAGCGCGGCCGTGTCGACGACGCTGCCGCGCGAGATGTTCACCAGGTAGCCCTGCGGCCCGAGCGCCGCGAGCACGCGCGCATCGACGAGGTGGCGCGTCGATGCGCCACCCGGCGTCGCGACGATGAGGAAATCGCACCAGGCGGCGAGCGCGGTGGCGCTGTCGAACCACCGATGGTCGGCATCGTCGCGCGCCGTGCGCGTGCAGTAGCCGATCTCCATGTCGAAGGCCGCCGCCCGGCGCGCGATCTTGCGGCCGATCGCGCCGAAGCCGAGCAGGCCGAGTCGCTTGCCCGAGACATTGGGCTGCGTCGGCAGCGCCGAGCGCCAGACGCCGGCGCGGCAGGCGCGGTCGAACTGCGGGATGGCGCGCACGGCGGCCAGCAGCAGCGCCATCGCGTGGTCGGCCACGCAGTCGTCGTTCGTGCCCGCGCCGTTGGCCACCACGATGCCGCGCGATCTGGCGTGGGCGACGGCGATGTTCTCGTAGCCCGCGCCGAGCGCACACACCAGCGAGAGCCGGGGCATGGCATCGATCTCGGCGGCAGTCAGGCCGATCGAGCCGATGGTGAGCACCGCTTCGATGCGCGCGCCGTCGCGGGCGACGGCCTCGGTTCGCTGCGTCGAGTCGGGCGCGTAGATCACGTCGTAGACGGCGGCGATGGCGTCGCGATGCGCGTCGGCCATCGGGTTCAGGATGAGCAGCACGGGTGCGGGGGACGTCATGGAATTCGTTCTTCGGTAGGGCAACAGACCATCATGGCCTGGCGCCCGGATCCTGTCCTCCGCCCGGGAATTGTCGGGCGGAACTTTGCCCGGCCTTCACATGGCGCGGCACACGCGTTGCCCTATGAGGGTTCTTACCAGCTTCGCTTGCGAAGCGCCCTCACACCCTACAGGAGTACACCATGCGCCACATCAACAAGAAGCTCGCCTTCACCGCCGCTGCCGCCGCCCTGACCGCTGTCATCGGCATCGCCTCTGCGCAGACCGAGGACCAGCAGGTCGACCCGATGGCCACGCCGCAGCAGGTCGACGTCAATGCAGCGCCGACCGGCGAGCACATCATGTTCTTCCGTAACCAGGGCAATTCGCCCGAGACCGATCCGTCGGCTCACCTGCTGCTGATCAAGAAGGACGAGATGCGTCCGATGCCGGTCGCCCAGTCGACCACGACGACGACAACCACCGTCGCGGAGGCGACGACGCCTGCCGAGCCGGCACCGGCCGTGGTCGATGACACCAGCGCCAACAACACGACTACCGACACGACGGCGATGCCGGCCGACACGGCGCCGGTCCTGGCGCCGAAGGCCGATCGCAACTGATCAATTCCTGATCCGTTTCAATGGCACGGCGGCCCGGCGCGCAAGCGCGGGCCGCCGTTTTCATGGCGCCGATGCCATTGATCCGGTAAGGCTTGCTGGCGTCGGCAACCGGCCGGCAGCCTCAGATCGGCTTCATCAGCGCAAGCCAGACGATCGCGGCGACGGCGACCAGCGCGAGCACGGGCGTCACGCGCCACGCGCGCGCGGGCACGTCGGGTGCGGGCGCGCTGGCGCGCCTCAGTGCGGCCGACAGCAGCCCGTGCAACGCACTCAACGCCAGCACGAGCACCAGCTTGACGTGCAGCCAGCCGCTGGCGAACCAGCCCGCCTGCAACGCGAGCCAGACGCCGCAGACCCAGGCCAGCACGAGCGCCGTCGAGGTGACGCTGCGATGCCAGCGTCGCACGCCCGCGATGAGTCGCTGTTCCTTCAGCAACTCGGGAGTGGACTGGAAGCTGAGCGCCGTCAACACCAGCGCGGCGACGAGCACGCCGGCCGCGAACACGATGTCCGCGCTGACGTGCGCCAGCGTCACCATGTCGTAGCGCATTGCCGGATCCATGGTCGGCTCAGCGCGTGTTCAGTGCGAGCGTCGCGCGCGGTGTCCACGCCGGGGCCTCCGCTTTCGCGGTGTGCAGATCGGGCGCCGCGAGGAACAGGCGGTCGCTGGTGATGCCCTTGGCGATCAACGCGTCGCGCACCGCGATCGCGCGCGCCAGCGCCTGTTGGCGCATCGCCTCGTCGCTGACGGCCACGTTCTTGCGCAGCAAGTCTTCCATGTCCGCGTCCGGGATGTCCTTGGCCATGCCCACCAGGTTGCGCGGCTTGTCGGGCAGGCGGGTCTGCTTGTAGAGCGTCTTGAGCAGCGCCGAGCGGGTGGCGGGTGCGAGGGCCACGGGTGCGGCCGTGGACAAGCTCGCGGCGGCGTTCGCGGGCGTGCCGGCGCGCAAGGCGTCGTCGCGCGCCATGGTCCGCAATTGCGCCTCGATGGTTTCGCGTTGCCAGTCGGCACGTTCGGCCTGCGGGTCGGCACTGCCGGTGATCGTCATCTGCAGCGCGGGGTGGTTCGTCAGCGCCTCGGCCACCTTGGCGAGCGCGGCGGCGCTCGCGTCGGTGACGACGGCGGTGCCGGGCCTGAATTCGATGGCGCTCATGTCGGCGCCATTGCCGGAGCCACCGCCGGTGAGCAGCGAGAACGGCGACGTGACGACCTTCACCAGCAGGTTGACGATCAGCTTGACGACGATGCCGCCGACGCTGAACTGCGGGTCGTTGACGCTGCCGCTGATCGGCAGGTTGATGTCGATGACGCCGTTGCGATCCTTCAGCAACGCCACGGCCAGGCGCACCGGCAGCTTGGTGGCCGTGGGTGACGCGATGGGGTCGCCGAACGTGAGCTGGTTCAGGATCACCTGGTTCTTCGCCTCGAGCTGCCCGTCCGCGGCGATCTTGTAGGCCACGTCCATGCTCAGCTTGCCGCGCTCGATCGCATACCCGGCGTACTTGCCGGCGTAAGGCGACAACGGCGCGAGTTCGAGGTCGGTGGCCTTGGCCTCGATGTCAAGCGCCAAAGGACGCGCCAGCGGGTTGACCTGGCCGCTGATGTCCAGGATCGCGGTGCCCGCGGCGCGGCCGTGCAGCTGCAGCGCCGCCATGTCGCGCGTGGCGGAACTGAATGCGCCGAGCGAGCCGTTGAGCTCCGTCAACGCGGCGCTGTAGTTGGGACGCACGAAGTGGTCGGTGTAGTCGACGCGGCCATTGACCAGGCGGATGCCGCCGACCGTGACGGCGATGGGCAGCGGTGCGGATGCCGCGGGCGGCGGTGCGGAAGCCGCGGCGACAGGGGCGGCGGCCGCGGCATCGCTTGCAGCGCCTTCGGCGCGGCCATCCGCGCCGCCGATGTCCTGCAGGTTCAGGCGACCTTGCTCGGTGATGACCAGGCGCGAGTACAGGTCATCGAGTTCCACCTGCGCGATGTCCAGCTTCGGCGTCGCGTTCGGCTTCAACGCGAACTTCACGCCCTTGAGCGACAGCGACTGCCAGCTGAGCAACTCGTCGGGTGGCGTGCCGGTGGCACTCGCCGCCGCGCTGGCCGGCACCGCCGCCGCGAGCGTCGTCAGGTGCACGTCGCCCAGCAAGGCGTCGCCCGCGGTGGTGAGGGCCAGGCCGGCCGGTGCGAGGTGCATCTCGACATGGCCCACGTAGCCGGCCTCGGCGCGCAGCAGGCTCACGGGCAGCTTGTCGGCCACCCAGGGCGTGACGAGGGCCACGGGGAAGCGAACGATGCGCAGGCTGCCGCTGGCCATCAACGGGTTCGCGCCCAGCCTGCCTTTCCAGCCCAGTTCGCCGCCGTGCGGGGACTTGCTGCGGGCGACCGCGGGGCGGCCGATGCGCGCGCTCAGCGTGACCTTGGCAGGTGGCGTGGGGTGGTCGCCGAACCACGTGAAGTCCTGCACGTCCAGCTGCACCTGGCGCAGTTCGGCGCGCAGCGGAGGCAGGTGCTGCTCCGGGTGCAGCGACGCGTCGGCGAACTGAAGCAGGCCGTCGTCCAGCGTCACGCCATGCACCTGGACGTGCCAGGGCGGGGTGGCGGCGACGGGTTGCGAACTTGCAGTCGCAGCGACCGGCGCGCTCGTGCGCAACCAACGCGCGACGTCCAGCTGGCCGGCGGCGTCGCGCGCGACCCGCACGTTCGGACGCAACAGCTTCACGCTGACGATGCTCACCGTGCGGGCGGGCACGTCCAGTTTCAGATCGGCCAGCGCGAGTTGATCCCATGCGGCGGCGGGCGCCGCGCCGGGAGGCTGCACGCGCAACGCATCCAGCGTGGCGTTCGCGATGGCCAGGCGCAGCGCGGGGGCATCCGGCCTGGCGGACCACGTCAGCGCGGCCTGCGCACCGAGGCGGCCGTCGATTCGCGGCACCAAGGTCTGCGCGAGGTAGGGTGCGAGCGTCCGCAGCGACAGGTCGGACAGCGTGATCGCCACCTGCGCCTCCTGCTGGCTGGCGCTGCCGTCGAACGCCAGGCGCGCGGGTGCGGAAGCGCCGGAGGCCACGGGATCCGCCGCCTGCGCGCCGACGTTGGCCGCCAGCGTGAATGCCATCGGCGTCGTCGATGGCCATTGCACCTTCTTCGCGTTCAGCGTGACGCCGTCGAAGCGGAGGGCGGCCGCGGGCTTCACCGACGCGTCGTTCCACAGGATCTGGCTGTCGGCGATCTCGATCGCGGCGATGCGCACGTCCCAGGGTGCGGCGGATGTGTCGGCGGGGGCACTGGCAGCGGACGCCGCGGTGCGGGCCGCACGGGAAGGTGCGGGCGGCGCACCGGCTCGCAACGGATCGATGGCGCCGGTCGCGTCGCGATCGAGGTGCCACTGGACGCCGTCCAGGCGCAGCGTGTCGAACGCCAGCTTGTGCGCCAGCGGCTGCACGTCGCTCAAGCCGACGCGCACCTGTTTCCACGCGAGCAGCGGCGTACCCGCGGCGTTGTTCAACGCAAGGTCGCGCGCCGACACCCAGCCCTTCAGCGCCACGCTGGGCGAGCCCTGCGCGGCCTGCGTGAAGGCCAGCGTCAGGTCGGCCGACAGCGCGCCACCGGCCAGGCGCACCGGCAGCGCGTCGGGCAGGTAACCCAGGTAGGGGCGCACATCGAGATCGGCCAGCGCGAGCTTGAGCGTCGCGTGATCGGTGGCGGCGAACGGCGTGGCCTGCGCGGCGCTGTCGAAGCGGGCGCCATTGAGGCGGAACGCCAGGTGCGGCTGCACGGTGACGTCCACCTGCGCCGGCAGGTTGGACAGGAAGGGCAGCGACAGGTTGAACGCGTCGAGCACGTGAACATGCCCGGCGGGCTTGTCGTCGAAGCGCAGCGCGAGGTCGCGCACCTGCAGGTTGTAGAGCGCGAAGAGCGCGGGCTCGGACGGCGCGGCGTCCGCCTTGGGCGTGAAGCGGCGGATCAGGTCGTCGATGTCGTAGTGGCCGGGCGCGGTGCGCGTGAGGGCGATGCGGGGCTGGTCGAGGTCGATCGCCTCGATCACCGGCGCGCGCCGGAAGATCGAGGACAGCGCCACGTTGGCGCGCACGCGCGTCACGCGCAGCAGCGGTGGGGCGCTGGCGCCCGCGGCCGGGCCGACGACCAGGTCATGCAGCACGATCTCCAGCGCCCAGGGGTGGAAGTCGACGGTACCGAGGGTGACGTCGCGGCCGAGCGCGGCCGACAGCCGGCCCGGCGCCTGCCACTTGACCAGTGGCGGCACCGCCAGCCAGGTGGCCAGCCACAGCGCCGCCAAGGCGACGACCGTCAACCGCAGGCGCCTGAACCACTTTCCCTGCATCATCTCGCGCGAACTCCTCGCGCCAATCGGGCCGGGCGCATACCGCCGAGTATCGTGGGATTTCGAAGACCGGGATGAGACCGGCCCAGTCGCATTTGTCCGAATTGATGCAAACCGGCCAAACGAGGGACACGTGGACGAGCTCTACTGCGGAGGTACCTTTTGATGGGGTATCGCCGGCAGCGCAAACTTCCTCTTTCCTCCCTGGCTGCCGGTTTTCACAGCCCGGCCTCACGTGCCGGGCTGTTTTCTTTCAGCGCTCGGGATACTGCGGCGGCAGGACGTCCGGTGGTTGATCGACCGGTTGATGTTCGCCGCCGGGCATGCCGACGCCGGCGCCGGCCGGGTAGCCATAGGCGCCGTCGCCGCGCTCGTTGGCCTTGTCCACCTTGGCGCTTCCGCTCTCCACGGCAGGCAGGCTGCCGCCCATGTAGCCGCCGCCCTGGCCCACGTAGGTGCCGTCGTCGGCGGTCGCGCTGGCGCTCTGCATCGGTGCGTCGCCTTCGGGGGCGAGTGCGCGTTCTGCGGGGCTGCTGGTCTCGCGCTGCACGCCGGCGGCGTGGTTGCGGCTCAGGGCGGGCTCGTGGGCGCTGGGGTTCTCGAGGTCGAGTGGCATGTCGTTTTCCTGTGAGGCGCCAAGAGTCGGCGCACTCGACAAGGGCAAACCGGGTGCCGCCTCGCCGTTCAGTTCGCCTTGGCCGCCTTGGTCGGAGCGGCGCCCGGTGGCGTCGTCTCCCAGCCGCCACCCAATGCCAGGAACAGGCTCACCTGGTCGTCGGCGAGTTCGGCGTCGGAGGCGGCCAGCGTGGCCTCGCTGGTGGCCAGGCCGCGTTCGGCGTCCAGCGCATCCAGGTAGCCGGTGCGCCCGGCCTGGTACAGGCGGCGCGCCTGGCTCGCCACGGTGGCGCTGTCGTCCCGCGCGGACTCCAGCGCGGCGTGGCGGTCGAGCTCGCGGGCGTAGACCTCGAGCGCCGTCTCCGTCTCGCGCAGCGCGGTCAGCACGGTGCCATCGAACTTCGCCAGCGCGCCGTCGGTGCCGGCTTGCGCCTGCGCGATGCGCGAGCGCACGACGCCGGTGTTGGGCACGGTCCAGGAGATCAGCGGGCCGAGGCTGTAGCCGATGCTGTCCTTGCCCAGGAAGTCGTTGCCCAGGCTGAACGTGTCCGCCGACAGTCCCAGCGAGATGCGCGGATAGAGCTCGGCGGTGGCGATCCCGATGGTGGCGGTGGAGGCGGCGAGCTGGCGCTCGGCCTGGCGGATGTCGGGCCGACGGCGCAGCAGCGCGGCGCCGTCGCCCACCGGGATCGTGCCGTTGACGTGCGGGGGAACCTTGCAGGTGGCGACGTCGCGCGGAAAGTCCTGCGGCAGGTCGCCGGTGAGCGTCGCGAGCCGGTACAGCGCGGACTGGCGCCGTGCCTGCAGCGGCGGGATTGCAGCTTTGAGGCCCTGCAACTGGCTGCGGGCGCGCGCGGCGTCGGTGATGCCGACGCGGCCGGCCTGCTGCAGGCGAACCGAGATGTCCAGCGCCTGTTGTTGCAGCTCGGTGGAGTGCTCGGCGCTCTCGATGCGCAGGCCCGACGAGCACACGTCCGCGTACGCGCGCGCCGTGCCCGCGGCCACGTTCACGCGCACGAGGTCCAGCGCGGCCTGGGCCGCCTCGGTGTTGTCGCGAGAGGCCTCGATGCCGCGCTTGATGCGGCCGAACAGGTCGAGCTCGTACGACAGCGACGCGCCGCCGCTCCATTCCCAGGTGCTGGGCGGCACGTAGTTTTCCTGGAGGTAGGTCAGGCCCGAGACGTGTCCGAACTCGGGCCCGCCTTCGACGCTGAGCTTGGGCTTGCCTTGTCCCGATGCTTCGCCTTCGGCCGCCTGGAACTTCTCCAGGTTGGCCAGCGCCATGCGCAGGTCGGTGTTGTGCGCCAGCGCCTTCTCTATCAGCGCATCCAGACGCGGATCCTCGTACAGGCGCCACCAGTAGGGCGGCAGCGGGGCGTCCGCGAACGGCGCGGCGGCGCCCGAGGCCGCCGCTGCCGGGGCCTGCGCGAACGCGGCGCCGGCACCGGGCTTGTTGACGATGGCCGTGGCCGGCACGGCGTAGTTCGGGCCGACCGGTGCCATGGCGCAGGCGGCGAGCGACGCTGCAAGCGCGAGGGCGCCGGTGCGTGTAGCGATGTTGAAGGCACGCATGACGTTCAAGCCTTGACCGGCGCGGCTGCGCTTGCCGGGCTGGCGGGAGGGCGCGGTGCGACCACGCCGGACAACGCGCCTGCCGACGGACCGTGCGAGGTATCGCCCACCACCTGCACCGTGACCGTCTCGCCGGCCACCAGCCGCGTGCCGGCGGCCAGCGCATCGAGTTTCACGCGCACCGGAATGCGTTGCGCGAGGCGCACCCAGTTGAAGGTCGGGTTCACGCTGGGCAGCAGGTTGAGGCCGGTCGTGCGATCGCGATCGGCGATGCCGGCTGCGATGCTTTCGACCGTGCCTTCGAGGCGCGTGCCGCCCATGGGCGTGACGCGCACGCGGTCGCCCACGTGGATGCGCGGCAGCTTGGTCTCCTCGAAATAGCCTTCGACGTAGAACGACTTGGCGTCCACCAGCGCCAGCACGGGGCGGCCTGCCATCGCGTAGCTGCCGGTGCGCATGTCGAGGTTGGTGACCAGGCCGTCGGTAGGCGCGCGCACCTGGGCGCGCTCGAGATTCAGGCGGGCGGCGTCGAGCGCCACGGCGGCCTGCGCCACGTTGGCCTGCGCGGCCTCCACGCGGGTCGCCGTCTGTTCGCGCAACTCCTGCGAGATCAGGTTGCCCAGGTCCGTGTTGCGGGCGTTCTCGCGCTGCGCCTGCAACAGCGCCACCTTGGTCGCGCCCAGCGCCGATTCGGCCTGGCGCAGCGCCAGTGTGAAGCGGGCGCGATCGACCTCGAACAGCAGCGTGCCGGCGGCCACGAGCTGGTTGTCCTGCACCGGCACGGCGGTGACCAGGCCGGACACGTCCGGCGCGATCTGCACGACGTTGGCGCGCACGCGGCCGTCGCGCGTCCAGGGCTCCAGCTCGTAGTGATCCCACAGGCGCAGGCCGGCCCAGACGGCGGCGGCCACGACCGCCAGCGTGACGACGACGCGCGCGGTGCGCAGGGGCCAGCGGCCGGGAGCGAGAAGATCGGAGGTCATGGGGGAGCTCAATGCGATTGCAGAAGGGAAGCGATGCGACTGACGGCGTACAGCAGCAGCACGAAGAGGGCGGTGTCGAACAGGGCCGGGTGCCAGACCCAGCGGTAGACGCCCAGCGCGCCGAGTGCGCGACGGGCGACCCATTGAACGCCGAGCGTGATGCCGCACAGCAGCATCAACCAGGG
>Ga0302314_10015085_pt1 | contig 13157 bp, 14 predicted proteins | sample III_Palsa_N2_3_FD_200533 | JGI IMG/M metagenome (GOLD analysis project Ga0302314, IMG submission 200533) | Peat permafrost microbial communities from Stordalen Mire near Abisko, Sweden - III_Palsa_N2_3 | ecosystem: Environmental > Terrestrial > Soil > Palsa > Peat permafrost | place: Sweden...
ATCGTCCAGGTAGGGCAGCGCCGCGGCGTCGCCGCGCTGGAAGATGACGTTACGCAGCCCCGCCCGATCGGCGGCGAGCTTGCCCGCGGCGAGCATCGCCGGCGTCGCGTCGAGCGCCACAACCACGCGCACGAATTGCGCCAGCTCGCGAGCGGCGTGGCCGGTGCCGGCCGCGACGTCGAGCGCGAGCTGCTCCGGGGCGAGGCTCAGCCGCTCGAAGAGCCACGCGACGTCGTCGGTGAAGACCTTGTTGAAGCGCCGATCCTCGAACGCCGAGACCTGCTGGGAGAACGCCTGCTCGACCGCTGCACTGTGCTGTTCGGACATATCTCTAGGCTACCGGCAGCCTGCAGGAGAATCTCACGCATATGCCCACGAGAGCTGTCCCAGACATACATAGACACGAGGTGTGGGCGATCTTCCTCGGGGGTGCCGCCGGCGGGCTGCTGCGGGTCTGGCTCAGCCGGTCTTTCGCAAGCGGCGCGACGGACTGGCCGTGGGCGATCTTCGCGATCAACGTCTCCGGCTCGTTCACGCTCGCCTGCATCGCGACCTGGTTCTCCGAGCGCCCGCCGGAATCGAGGTTCCATCACCCGCTGTGGACCGCCGGCTTCTGCGGCACCTACACCACGTTCTCGACGATGCAGCTGGAGATCTTCGTGCTGCTCCAGCACGACCGTTACGCGCTAGCGGCTGGGTATGCGCTCGCAAGCGTCCTCGCCGGCTACCTGGCGATCCGGCTCGGCACGCAGCTGGTGCGAAGCGAGCGAGGGGACGCCCTGTGAGCGTCTGGGTCTGGATTGGCGTGGCGCTGCTCAGCGGGATCGCCGCGATCGCGCGGTTCCTGATCGTCGCACTGCTCAGCGCGCGTGCCGCGGGCAGCTTCCCGCTCGGCACGTTCGTCGTCAACATCACCGGCGCGCTGCTGCTGGGCCTGGTCACGGGGCTTGCCGTCAAAGGGGACGCGCTGGTCCTGATCGGCACCGCGACGCTCGGCTCCTATACGACCTTCTCGACCTGGATGTTCGAGACGGAGCGTCTCAGCGAGGACGGGGCGATCGCCGTCGCGGCGTTCAATATTCTGCTCAGCCTCGCGGTCGGCGTTGGCGCCATCGCCCTTGGGCGCGTAATCGGAATGCACATATGAGAGACAACTCCAGGCAGGCAAGCGGCTGGCGTGTGATCGTCGCCTACAGCCTCGTGTGCGCGGCCACGCAGGTGCTGTGGCTCAGCTACGCGGCGATCACGACCGAAACCGCCAGGCGCTACGGGGTCTCCGTCGGCGCGGTGGGATGGCTCGCGGAGATCTTCCCGCTGCTGTATGTGGTGCTCGCGATCCCGGCGGGGATCCTGCTCGATCGCTGGTTTCGCCCGGCCCTGGCGAGCGGTGGCGCGCTGGTCGCGCTCGGCGGGTTGGTACGTCTCGGCGGTGAGACGTTTGTCTGGGCGATGGCCGGCCAGGTGATCGTCGCGGTCGCGCAGCCGGTTGTCCTCAGCGGCGTGAGCAAGCTCGCGGGTGAGTACCTGCCCGCAGAGCAGCGCGCGACGGGAATCGCGGTCGGCTCGGCGGGGAGCTTCGTCGGGATGCTGCTCGCGCTGCTGCTGGGCCCGACGGTCGGGGCGCACGGGCAGCTCGAGCGGCTGCTGGTGCTCGAGGCTGTGCTCGCCGTGATCCCCGCGATCGGCCTGGCGATCGTGCTGCGCGCTCCCGGGCAGGAGAGCGAGGAGCACGCGGCGATCGAGGGCAGCGCGGCACGCGCACTGTGGGCGCTCCCGACGATGCGCACGCTGTGTGGCCTGGTGTTCATCGGCTTTGGCATTTTCGTGGCGCTCGCCACCTGGTTGCAGACGCTGCTGGCGCCCGCCGGCGTCTCGGAAAAGACCGCCGGCGCGTTACTGGTCGGGATGGTGCTCGCCGGGACGGTGGCCTGCGCGGTGCTGCCGCCGCTCGTCGCGGGCCGGCATGCCGAGCGCGGCTTCATGCGCGGCGCCGTGCTGATCGGCTGCGGCGGCTGCGTCGTCCTGGGCGTTACGTCCTGGCTGGGTGTGCAGGCGCTCGCGATCGTTGCGATCGGGATTGTCCTGCTGCCGGCGCTGCCGATCATCCTCACGGCCGCCGAGCAGCTCGCCGGCGCCGCCGCGGGGACGGCTGGCGCGATCGTGTGGATGGCGGGCAACCTCGGCGGCCTGGTCGTCGCGCTGCTCGTGCAGATCCTCGTCCACCATCCGCTCGCCGCGTTCCTGGCGATGGGGGCGGTGGCGCTGCTCGGGCTGCCGCTCGCGGCGCGCCTGACGATGCCGGCGAGCGAGCCGCGCAGCAGCGCGGCGGCCTCCGCTGTGGCCGGTTGAACGCGCCTGCCTAGACCCGGCCGGTGTCGTATCGATAGGCGCGTGCGGCGAGCGCGCTCAGGACAACCGTCCAGGCGATCATCACGATCCAGCCCTTCGCGGGCCAGGCGTGTCCGCCGATGGCGACGTGGCTGGCTTGCACGAGCCAGTAGGAGGGGACCAGCTGGACGATGTCGTGTAGGAAGCCGTGGCCTGTGATCGGGAACCACGTGCCTCCGAGCAGCGCGAGCAGCGAGATACCGCCGCCCATCGCGGGGCCGATCGAGTCGGGCGTGAGCATGTGCCCGAGCAGAATCCCGAGCGCGGCGAAGGGGATCAGGCCAACGAGGATCAGCCCGGTCATCTCGAGCCATTCGCTCGCGCCGAGCCTGACGCCGAGCGAGGTGCCCGCGAGGTAGAGCGCTAGCAGGCTGATCAGCGCCATCATGTATCCGGTCACTACCTTCGCGCGGAAGTAGCTGCGAGTCGACAGTGGGCTGATCCGTAACTGTCGGTTCCAGCCGACCGCGCGCTCGGCGGCGATCCGTGCGCCGCTGGAGAGCATCGCGCTCATCGTTCCGAACGAGGCGAGCCCAACCATGTAGTACAGCGCAAAGGAGATGCCGCTCCCGTCGAAGTTATGCACGTGGCGATTGGGACTGACGATCATGAAGTACAGGATCAGCGGGAAGCCGAGTGAGAGCAGGAAGAAGCGCCGGTTGCGCAGTGTCCGCAGCAGCTCGTAGCGGGTGTAGACGAGCGAGCTCATAGATCCTCGGCAGCGTCGCCGGTCAGCTCGAGGAACGCCTCCTCCAGCCCCGCCGCGGTGATCTCGATGTCGCGTGCGTCCGGATAAGCGGAGAGCAGCGCGCGGATTGCCGCGTCGGAGTCGGTGCAGCTCAGCGTCGCCAGTTCGCCGCGGCGCTCGGCGCTGCTCACGCCCGGGAGCGTGGCGAGCGTGTCCGGTTGCACGTCCGGGAGGGTCGCGCGAATCGTGCGCGTGCCGACCATCGCCTTGATCTCGTTCGTCGGCCCGTCGGCGACGATCCGGCCGTGGGCCATCAGCACGGCTCGATCGGCGTAGGCGTCGGCCTCCTCGAGATAGTGGGTCGCGAACAGAACCGTCTTGCCGCGTGCGGCAAACGCGCGCATCGTCGCCCAGAAGGTATGTCGTCCCTCGACGTCCATCGCGGCCGTCGGCTCGTCGAGGACGAGCAGCTCGGGGTTGCTCACCAAGGCGACTGCGCAGCGCGCACGCTGTGTCTGTCCGCCGGACAGCTTGTTCGTCCGCTGATCCGCGAACTCGCCCGTGCCGGTGAGCTCCAGCACCTCTTGCACGTCGAGCGGCGCCGGGTAGAGCGAGGCGATCATCGTGACCAGCTCGCGCACCGACAGGTCTTTGATCAAAGCGCCCGTCTGAAGCATCGCACCGACGGCACCCTGATCGACCGCCTTACTCGGGGGCCGACCGAATACCGACACGGTGCCCCTGTCGGGCTCGAGTAGCCCGAGGATCATGTCGATCGTGGTCGACTTGCCCGCACCATTGGGGCCCAGCAGCGCGACGGTCTCGCCGGGGGCGATCGACACGTCGATGCCACGCACCGCACGCACCGGCCCCTGGGGGCTCGCGAAGGACTTCGTCAGGCCCACGAGCTCGATCCCACCTGACCGAGGCACGGGCGAGAGCGACGTGGCTAAGGCTGCTGAGGACATTTGCGAGGACACGAACCTAATGCCTACCAGGTCTTTGCGGAGGGCAAACCGGAAATGCGTCTAGACGGCTGGCGCCGGGCGCCAGCGACTGGTGTCCGGCAGCGGCGTGAGTCCCGGCTCGATCTGCTCGCGCAGGGGCTCCAGCCGCGGGGGGAGGGCCAGCCGCTCGCCAAGCGTCTCGGGCGCTTCGTCCGCAGCGAAGCCGGCGCCATCGAGCGTCGCCAGCTCGTAGAGGATGCCGCCGGGCTCGCGGAAGTAGACCGATTCGAAATAGAAGCGATCAATCACCGGAGTGGGGTGGACGCCCGCCTCGATCAGGAGCTCGCGCCACTGCTCCTGCTCGGCGCGGTAGACCGACCAGGCGATGTGGTGCACGGTGCCGGCGCCGGGGACGCCGCGCTCATCGCTCTGCTCGAAGATGATCCGCCCACCGCGGTGCTCACCGCGTGCCTGCCAGACGTGCTCGCTGCGCTCGGAGAAGCCAAGCGGGTCTCCCAGCAAAGCCTCACTGCGAGCCGGATCGGCGACGAGCGCGTGGACGGAGTCGAAGCCTCGCAGGGCGAACTCGTCCGGGACCTCGTTCGAACGGGCTGTGAGCGGCGCGTCGTCGGTCTGATCGACTGCGAGCTCATGGCCCATGCCCTCGGGATCGGCGAACCGCAGCAGGCTCGCCTCGCGCACGACCTCGACGCCCTCGCCGGTGAGACGCTCGCTCCAAAAGTCGAGCGCCGCCTCGTTCGAGACGCGGTGGACGATGCGGGCGATCATCCCGGCGCCGGCGCGGCCCGGCTGCGCGCCTGGGTACTCGAAGAAGGTGATGTCGGCGCCGGGCGAACCGTGCTCGTCGGAGTAGAAGAGGTGATAGACGCTTGGGTCGTCCTGGTTGACCGTCTTCTTGACCAACCGAAGACCGAGCACGCGCGCGTAGAAGTCGACGTTGCGGGGCGCGTCGCCGGTGATCAGCGTGATGTGGTGGATGCCGTCGATCGCGCGCATGCCGTCCTTGCGAAGGCTATCGTGCTGAACCTACTGTGACAGGGGCATTTCTAGAGCGCTGGGGATTGCGCGTCGCGGCCGCGACGGGCGTGCTCGTGCTGGCGGGCCTGGTCGTATCTGACTTCGAGACGAGCTTCTGGGATCGCCACGAGATGACATCGTCGATCCTCGCCAGTCTGGTGGTGGTGCTGATCACCGTCGTCGTGATCAACGAGGTGCTCGAACGGCGCGAAAGCGCTCGCTGGCGGGTGTTCGCCCAGAACGCGCTGCTCGAGCTGGCCGCGACCGCGCGCTTCACCTGGGTCGGTTTGGGCCAACTGCTCGAGGTCGACGAAACCGCCAGCCGGCGCACGATCGAGGTGCGCAACTTCATCTGCAGTCCAGCGGGGACCGATCGCGTCGCGACGCTCGTCGACGAGCACATGCCCAACAGCGAGTGGCGCCACCGGCTCACGCAACTGGTCGAACGACTGCTCAGCGACGGGCGCGACTCACTCGCGGCCTGGGGTCCGGTAATGCTCGGCGCGCGGCCCTACACGGCGCTGATCGAGCGTCACGTCGAGCTCTACGGGCGCGTACAGCTGCTCCGCTACATGATCGATGACCCCGAGGACGCCGAACTGGACGATCTCGAGGACCCGGCCGCGCGCGCCCGGCGGCTGAGCGCCACGCGACGAGCCGTCGTCGCGGGACAGTCCAAAACAGACCTCGAGGACACGATGCGCACGACGCTGATCATCATCATCCGCCGCGCCGCGGAACTGGAGATCGATACGCGGGCACTTGCACGAGCGCTGGTCCCACTCGAATGGTGGGCGATGCCATACGCCGACCTCGATCCGGCTACCGAGCAGCCCGAGGCCCGACTACCTCCGTGAGCATGATCAGTAGCGTGTAGGCGTGAGCTTCCAGGCTGAGGGGCACGCCGCACATTCGCACGGCGTGAGCGCTGATGCGGATGCGGGCAAGCTGCTGGTGGCGCTTGGGTTGATCTTGGGGTTGATGGTCCTCGAGGTCACGATGGGGGTGATCGCTAATTCCCTGGCGCTGCTCTCTGACGCGGGGCACATGCTCACCGACGCCGCCGCGATCGGCCTATCGCTCCTGGCCGCACGACTGGCTGCTCGCCCGGCGAAGGGCGCGCTGACCTACGGTTTCAAGCGGGTGGAGATCCTTTCCGCGCAGGCCAACGGCGTGACGCTGCTGATCCTTGCGGCGTTCATCGCCTATGAGGCAATCCGCCGCCTGTTCGACCCTCCGCACGTGCTGGCTGGGCTGATGCTCGTCGTGGCGCTGATCGGGGTCGCCGTGAACCTCGCTGCGACCTGGACGCTGGCGCAGGCCAACCGTCAGAGCATGAACGTCGAGGGGTCCTTCCAGCACATCCTCACCGACCTGTACGCCTTCATCGGGACCGCGATCGCCGCCGGGGTGATCCTGCTGACCGGCTTTGAGCGGGCTGACGCAGTCGTCTCGCTGCTCGTCGCGTGCCTGATGGTGCGCTCGGGGTACGGATTGGTCAAGGCGTCCGGGCGAGTATTCCTGGAGGCCGCACCGGAGGGGCTCGATCCCGAGAAGATCGGCCGGGCGCTGGTGCGCGAGCCCGGTGTGGTCGAGGTTCACGACCTACATGTCTGGGAGGTCACCTCGGGTTTCCCCGCGCTCTCGGCGCACGTACTCGTCGGCCGCGAGAACGACTGCCACGCCGCGCGCCGCGGGCTGGAGCGGATGCTGCACGACGAGTTCGACCTGCACCACACGACCCTCCAGGTCGACCACCAACCTCACGAACTGCTGAACATCGAGCTGCCCGAGTAGCACAGGGTGCTGTCCACAGCACTGCGCTCATGTTGATCCAGGGACGGCCCAACTGCGAATAGTGGGGCAGTAAGTCATTGGGCGAGTTGGTGGAGGAGCCGCTCATCCAACCCACTGTCAGATGACCTAGGAGATACCAATGAGTAATTCGATCAACCTGAAAGAGATCAACCCGGATGGCGCCGTCTCAGAGGCACACGAAGCGGCAATCGACTCTCTGCCCGCGGGCGACACCCGTCTGTCATTCCTGCGTAAGTCCGCCGTCGCCGGTGGTGCGGTCGTGAGCGGGGGAGCGGTGCTCGGCGCCTTCGTCCCGAGCGCGCTGGCAGCCGGCGGTGGACGTCCCCCGAAGAGCTTCGGCAAGGGCGACATCGGCATCCTCAACTATGCCCTCACGCTGGAGTACCTGGAGGCGGCGTTCTACAACGGCGCGACCGCGGCGAACCTGTCGCTCACCCCGCAGACAGGAGCGTTCCTCAAAATCGCCACCAGGGACGAGAACGCACACGTGGCGTTCTTGAAGAAGGCGCTAGGTTCGAAGGCCGCGAAGGAACCGACGTTCAACTTCAAAGGCGCCAACACGAGCCCGGAAATGTTCATGAAGACGGCCCAGGTGCTCGAGAACACGGGCGTACACGCGTACTCCGGCCAAGCGCTGAACATCAAGTCAGCCGCCTACGTGAAGGCCGCTCTGTCGATCCTCACGATCGAGGCGCGTCACGCGAGCGTGATCGGTCTGCTGAACGAAGGCGCCACTCCGGCCGGCACGGAAATGACCCCGAGCGGCCCGTTCGACACGCCGCTGAGCGCGGCCGCGGTGCTGAAGGCTGTCGAAGGCACGGGCTTCATCGTCTGAGGCCCACCGACGGCTTGCGTCGCTTCATGGCCTCGTGCCGTGGGCGGCGCACCGCCGTGCTGCTCGAGGCTCGCCGGCTGCTTGACCAGTAGCAGGAGTTGCCGAGCCTCGAAGTACTTCATCCGTCAGACTTCTCGGCGTGAGCGATCCTGATCTGATCCTGGTGGCGGAAGTGCACGGGCGTGCTGGGCTCAAAGCTGAGTTGCGCGCCGTGCTGAGCGCATTGGCGGATGGCGCAAACGGCGAGCCGGGTTGCATCGGCTTTCGCGTTCTTGCGGCGGATGACCCGGGCGAGTTCGTGCTGCTCGCCTCGTGGACGAGCGAGGGAGCGCTACGCACGCACTACACCACGGCCCACTACCACCGCTACCGCGAGCAGATAGGGCCCCTGCTGGCAAGGCCAAGCGACGTGGTCATTCATCACCTCCGAGCAACGGTTCACGCGCTCGATCCCAACCTGCCCGACCCAGGGAAGCTGGGATGAAGATGCGAATTGCAGACATCTAAGCGGATCGGGTGTGTGCTGTCGGGTGGTGGTGCCCGTGGCGCTTATGAGGCTGGGGTGATCTCGGTTCTTGCCCCGGCACTGGAGGCGCGGGAGGAGCGACCGACGCTGTTTCTCGGTACCAGTGTTGGCGCCATCAACGCCGCGTATATGGGGGCAAGCCAGCACCTGAGCGCCGATCAGCAGGCCGCCGGGTTGCTGGCGCGCTGGCGGGAGGTCACGAAGCAGGGTGTGATCCGTCCGATCTTGCGCCACCAGCTGCCGCTGACGGCGTTGCGCTACATGGGGGGACTCCTATCGCTGCCTGGGGTTCGTGTGCCCAGCCTGCTTGACCCCTCGCCGCTTGCGCGCAGCCTCGAAAGCTGGATGAACTGGGAGGATCTTCACCGCAACGTCGCAGACGGCCTCGTCCAAGCGGTTGCGGTCGTCGCGACCGCCGCGCGTGCCGGACGGACGGTCGTGTTCGTCGAGGCCGACAGCCAGATTGCCTTGCACAACTCGCATGTTGTTGACTACGTTCGGACCGCGCTCGCCGACGAACACATCCGTGCCTCGGCCGCGATCCCGGTCCTCTTCCCACCGGTACGGATCGAGATTCCGGCCGAGGCTCGCGGCTGGTACGTCGACGGCGGAACACGACTGAACACTCCGATCAAGCCGGCCCTGGATCTCGGTGCCGACCGGCTCCTGGTCATCGGGACCGAAGCGATCGCCGAGCCTGCATATGAGCCCGGGCGCCACGACTGCGAGCCCCCCGACTTCGGGGACGGCGCGCTGCACGCGCTGCAAGGGACGCTCGTAGATCCGCTAGGCGAGGATATGCGCCTGCTCGGCAACATCAACGAGTTCTATGCGAACACTGAGGACACGCCAGCCGCGACCCGCTACCGGGCGGCGCGCGGCAAGCCGCCATACCGCTGCGTGCCTTACATCTTTATCGCCCCGGGCCGCCGCGGCATCATCGGCGAGACCGCCTCAGAGGTCTTCCGGGCTCGCTACAGCGGCCGCAAGGCTCTTCGCTCCCCCGACTTCCCGCTCCTGAACCGTCTCCTCGGCGGTGACAGCCCCGCACACGGCGAGTTGCTCAGCTACCTCTTCTTCGACAGAGACTTCATCGACGCGCTAATCGATCTCGGACGAGCGGACGCCACACGCTGGCTGAACACCCAGCGAGGACCCGAGCAGCCGTGGCAAACCGAGCCGCTCGACGCATTCATCGAACTTCCAATCGCTTGAAGACGCTGCGCTGACCCTCGATCTCGTTTGATCGAGGCCGGCGAGCGCGATCGACTATGTGCGACTGATCCGCTTGGCTCGGCCGCCCGGCTCGTACTCCCACTGCCGACAGGGCCCGCTGCGGTCGCAATAGGGCTCGTTCGCTGACTGGCCACAGCGGCAGATGGCGGCACGGGTCTCCCTGTTCCCATCCAGTTCGAGGTCACCCTCGATTAGCAACGGCCCGCCTTCGGGTAGCCGGATGCGCGTAGGGACAGATGGTCGCTCGGGCTCGCCCTCCCGCAGCGTGTAGTGCAGCGCGCCCGTGGGGCATCGCCGGATGACCGACGCGAGCGCCTCGGCGTCCGCGGCGTCGGGAGCAATCCACGGACGCTTCGCCGTATCGAAGACGGCCGGCATGCCGCGCACACATTCGGCAGCGTGAAGACAGCGCGCCGTGTCGTAGGTCACCTCGATGTGCTCGCCGTCGTAGCGCTTCACAAGCCGAACTGCTCCCTGTAGGTGTCGGGAACCAGCGCCTCGAACTCCCGATGGCGTTCGATGAATGCTTTGACGAACGGACAGAACGGCAGTACAGCGAGACCTCGTGTGCGGGCGTCCTCGAGGGCAAACCGGATCAGCCGATCAGCGAGTCCCCGACCCTGGAGGCGCTCGTCGACCTCGGTGTGGACGAACGCGATCAGGCCGGGGCGTGCGCGATAGGCGGTGAAGCCAACCACCTCGCCGTCGATCGACAGCTCGTAGCGCTCACGGTCAGGCGCGTCAGCGACCTCGATACGTTCCCCTACAGCCATGCCCGGAACATTAGAACGCAAACGACCGGCACCGTCCGGAACCCGCGGAGCAGACACAGGGGACGGCTAGGAGATTCGGTGTGCGAGCGAATCCCTGATAGACAGCCGACCAGTGGCCACATCGCGCGAGAAGCAGCTGACCCTGCTCGCAGCCGTGCTCGGTACGAGCGTCGTGTTCCTCGACGCGAGTGTCACCGGTGTCGCGTTGCCCGCGATTCGAGGCGACCTCGGTGGCGGTCTGGCGGGGCAGCAGTGGGTGACGAACGCGTACCTGCTGGCGCTCTCCTCGCTGTTGTTGATTGGCGGCTCGCTTGGAGATGTACTGGGTCAGAAGCGCGTGTTCTTGGTTGGGGTTGCCGGGTTCGGCATCACTTCGGCTCTCTGCGCGGTCGCGTCGTCGATCCCCGAGCTATGTGCGTTTCGCGCGATGCAGGGGGTCTGTGCGGCGCTGGTGACGCCGACCGCATTGGCGGTGATCATCCACGTGTTTCCCGAAGACGAGCGGGCCAGGGCGATTGGGACGTGGACCGCGATGAGCTCGATCGTCGGGGTGATCGGGCCGTTCGTCGGGGGAGTGTTGATCGCTGCCGGCTCGTGGCGCCTGATCTTTCTGCTCAACGCGCCGCTCGTACTCGTGACCGTGACGCTGATCGCTCGCGGTATACCTGAGGACGCGAGCGCTTCCTCCGCCAGGCGTCTGGACCTCCCTGGGGCACTGTTGGCGGCGATCGCGCTCTCGGGTTCCGTGTTCGCAGTGACCGAGGAGCCGGCCCGCGGGTGGAGCACCCTCGTGGCAGGCTCGCTTGCCGTAGGGATTCTGGGAGCCATCGCTTTTATCGCGCGCGAGGCGCGAGCGCCGGCGCCGATGCTCCCATTGAGCCTGTTTCGTGAGCGCAACTTCACGATCGGAAACCTCGCGACATTGACCGCCTACCTCGGGCTGGGAGGCGTGATCTTTCTGCTGCCCGTGTTTCTGCAGGAGGTCAGCGGCTACAGCCCCGTACAGGCGGGGCTCGCGCTCCTGCCGGTCACCACGCTGTTGATCGTGCTCTCCCGCCGCTTCGGCGCGCTCGCCGATCGCATCGGATCGCGGCTGCCGATAAGCCTCGGGGCTTTGGTCGCTGCAGGCGGCCTTTTGCTCCTGGCACGTGTCGATCGGCGCGCCGACTACGTCAGCGAGGTCCTGCCAGCGCTGCTCGTGTTCGGGTTGGGACTCGCGATGCTTGTCGCACCGTTGACCGCCACGGTCCTCGGGGCAGTGAAGGAGGATCACGCAGGCGTCGCCGCCGCGGTGAATACGACGCTCTCACGCGTCGCGCAGCTCTTCGCGGTCGCCGTGCTCGGAGCCGTCGTCTCGCTTGCGTTTGCCAGTCGCGTCGACGCGACGCTAGGACGGACCGCGCTTGCACCCGACAGCCGTGCCGCGATCAGCCGCGCCAAGCGAGCGCCGCTCGGCTCGCCCAGCCTAATTGGAGTGCCCCCCGGCGAGCGGGTTCTCCTACGAGCGACCTTCGAGAACGCGTCCGTGCATGCCTTCCGTGTCGCGGACACAATCGCGGCCGTGCTCGTCGCCAGCGGAGGCCTGATCGCGCTCGCCGGGATCCGTAATCCCCACCGCAGGGTGGCCGCCGAGCTGTGTCCCGCCGGGGCCCTCTGCGGAGCCAGCCAAGAACTCGCCAGTACCGGCCCGGCATGAATCTCGAGGGGCGCGTTCGAGGGGGGCGAGATCAGTCACACACCTGGCTGATCTGGCTACGCTTGTCCGTCATATGACGCTTAACGCCGATGATGCCGCGTCGGTCCCGGTTCGGGTGCTTTCGAGTACTCAGCTTGCGTTGCTTGCCGAGCGCGGTGAGGAGCTCACGGCCGAGGTGGGGGAGAGGCTGTATGAGATCGGTGACGCGACCTACCCGTTCATCGCGATCCTCGAGGGTGAGGCGGCGGTGTTGGATGGCGCGGGGCACGAGATCGTGCGTCACGGCGCCTCGGGCTTTCTTGGCGAGGTCAACCTGCTCAGCGGGCAGTCGGTGTTCGTCACCGCGGTCGTCACGCAGCCGCTGCGCTACATCGCTCTTCCGCGTGAGGACCTACGGGCGTTGCTGTTCGATAATCCCTCGCTCTCGGATCTGATCCTGGGTGCCCTGGTGGAGCGCCGCGAGCTGCTTCAGCGCCGCCAGGGTATCGGGCCGGAGATCATCGGCGCGCGCGAGTCGCTCGACACGCGCCGGCTGCTCGAGTTCGCGCGAGCCCAGCGACTTCCCCACACGTGGGTCGATCCCACCGAGGCGAGCGACGGTGCCGGCTCTGCAGCGGAGCCCGCTGTGTCGGAGATGCCGCTGGTGCGTCTGCCCGGCGGCGTTGAGCTTCTGAACCCGAGTAACGGAGAGCTCTCGCGGGCGCTCGGCATCGGCATGGAGCTCGCGCCGCGCGAGGAGGTCGATCTTCTGATTATCGGCGGCGGCCCCGCGGGACTCGGTGCAGCCGTGTACGGAGCTTCAGAGGGATTGAATACGCTGATCGTGGAGAGCAGGAGCATCGGTGGTCAGGCGGGCACCTCGCGCAGGATCGAGAACTACCTGGGCTTCCCCGCCGGGATCAGCGGCAACGAACTGCTCAGCCGCGCGGCCACCCAGGCGCGCAAGTTCGGCGCCCGCTTGGCCTCGCCCTACCGCGTCCAGGAGCTCCAGCCCGGGAGCGAGCGCCACCTCGTGAAGCTCGAGGAAGGCAACGAGATCACCGCACGCGCGGTGCTGCTCACAACGGGCGCCGAATACCGGCGTCTGCCCGTGGCGGGGCTCGAGGAGTACGAGGGGGTGAGCGTGTTCTATGCCGCCGGTCCGCCGGAGGGCCAGCTCTGCACAGCCCAGCGTGTGGGAGTCGTCGGCGGGGGCAACTCTGCCGCCCAGGC
>Ga0302314_10015086_pt1 | contig 13157 bp, 11 predicted proteins | sample III_Palsa_N2_3_FD_200533 | JGI IMG/M metagenome (GOLD analysis project Ga0302314, IMG submission 200533) | Peat permafrost microbial communities from Stordalen Mire near Abisko, Sweden - III_Palsa_N2_3 | ecosystem: Environmental > Terrestrial > Soil > Palsa > Peat permafrost | place: Sweden...
AGAAGGCCGCCTTCGACGTCGCGCGGGATCTCGGCGTCGAGGTCACCACGCACGCGGGGGTCTACAACGTGACCGGCGACGCCGGCATCAACCAGATGTACGACGGCGGCTACATGACCCCGGGCACCATCTACGTGCACGCGGCCACGCTGTCCCCCGACAGCTACCACAAGATCGCCGCCACCGGCGGCTACACCTCGATCTCGACCGAGTCCGAGTGCAACGCAGGCCAGGGCTACTCGCCGACCTGGAAGCTGCGCAAGTACGGCATCCCGGTCTCGCTGTCCAACGACACCAGCGTCTGGTGGAGCGGCGACATCTTCGCCGCGATGCGCGCCACGCTCAACGCCGACCGCGCGATGGAGCACTTCGAGGCGCACAACAAGGGCGTCGGGCTCACCAACCACATCCTGCGGGCCGAGGACGTGGTGGACTACGGCACCCGCGGCGGCGCCAAGGCACTCGGCCTCGATTCGGCCATCGGCAGCGTCGAGGTGGGCAAGAAGGCCGATCTGGTGCTGATCAAGAACGACAACTCGCCCGTCAGCTTCCCCGTCCTCCACCCGTACGGCCACGTCGTCTACCAGGCGGGCCGCGGCGACGTGCACACCGTGCTGGTGAACGGCAAGGTCGTGAAGCACGACCACAAGCTCGTCGGCGTCGACCTGGCCAAGGCCAAGGCGTCGATCGCGTCCACCATCGATTACCTCAAGGCCGAGCACGGACCGGAGGAGTGGGCCAAGGGCATGCACCCGGAGATACCTGAGCACGAGTCCCTCAACAACCCCTACACCTACCGCGACGACGTCTCGGCCTGGAAGGAATCGGAGTAACCCCAGGTCAAAAGCCATTCATCCTGAACGGTCCCGTGGTTCCAGTCACTGGCACCGCGGGACCGTTCAGTGTTGTCCTGCTCGCCTCCGGGCGCCCGAAGCCCCTGCCCTCTCCCTCGTCCCGCGGCCAAAACCGCCGCGCTCCTCAGTCCGAGGACCGGGGCGCGCCCTTCGGCTCGCAGGGTTGTTGTCCCCGCTCCCCGGTCCGGCCCCCGGCCCCCGGCCTCCGGCCCGCGGGGCGCAGGGTTGTTCCTCGCTCGTCGGCGTTGGCCCGAGTCGGTCAGCTCAGTTCCCGATGTCTGAAGTTACCGATGATTCCATAATTGTGATAACGTTCCGTAATTGAGAGATTACTATAAGTATTTGAATAATCACTGTCTTCGGGGGATCTGTGAAAACACGCCGGATGCGCTCACCGCTGTCTGCGCCGGGGCGTCCCGGCTGGATGCAGCGATGGTGGCTGAACCGGCCGGTGCGGACCAAGGGCATGGTCGTGGTCGCCATCCCCCTGATCGCCCTGATCGCCGTCACCTCGGCCAGCCTGACGCTGCAGTACAACGAGCGGCAGGAGCGCAGCGTGGCCCTGACCGCCTCGGCCCTGAACACCTCCGCCCAGCAGGTCCTGGCCGATGCGGTGAACGCCGAGACCGGCGTGCGCGGCTACGCGGCGACGGGAGACCCGCTGTTCCTCCAGCCGTACAACGTTGCCCTGACGCGCTTCGCCGGGGACCTGGCCAAGCTGCGCGCCGCAGCCATCGCCGATGGGGACAGCCGCGCGGAGCAGGCCGCGGCAACGACCGCGACCGGGGAGATGGCAGACCTGGTCAAGCTGCGCGCCGCGATCAGCGCGGGAGCCTCGGGTACAACGCTGAGGCCGGCGCTTGAGAGCGGGAAAACCGTCATGGACGCGCTCCGGAGGCAGATCGCCGCCCTGGCCAAGGGTCCGGCCGCGATCAACCTGGCCCGGCGCGCCGATATCACCCTGATGGAATCGATCATCGACTGGGTCAGCGTGGCCGGCCTGGCGCTCGGCGTCCTGGCCGGCCTGATCGGCGTCGCGCTGTTCGGTTCCGGTATTTCCCGCCGCGTCACCTGGGCCGCCGCGAACGCCGACCGGCTGGGAGAAGGACAGCCGCTGGAGCCCGTGCCCGGCTCCGGTGATGAGCTCGGCCGGCTCGCGCGCTCCCTGACGCGGGCGGAGAAGCTGCTGGCCCGCCGGACCACGGAACTGATATCCGCCCGGGATGAGGCGGTGACGGCGACCCAGGCCAAGAACGCGTTCCTGTCCAGCACCAGCCACGAGCTGCGCACGCCGCTGAACGCGGTCCTCGGATTCGCTCAGCTGCTGCAGCTGTCCGAGCTCAGCCAGGAGGACGAGGAAGCGGTCGAGCGCATTCTCGCGGCCGGGCACCACCTGCTCGCGCTGATCAACGAGCTGATCGACATCGCCAGGATTGAGTCGGGCGGGTTCAGCCTGTCGGTGGAACCGGTCGCCGTGCAACCGGTAGTCGAGGAAACCGGCCAGCTCATGGCTCTCCTCGCGGCCGACCGCGCGATCACGATCAGCCAGCCCGGCCCACCGCCCGGCCTGGCCGTCCAGGCCGACCGGCAGCGACTCCGCCAGATCCTGGTCAACCTGCTCTCCAACGCGATCAAGTACAACCGCGCCGGCGGGGCGGTCACCATTACCTGCCAGGCGGCCGGCCCCGACCAGGCCAGCCTCACGGTAGCCGACACCGGGCCCGGGATAGCGGCCGCGGACCTGGACCGCATCTTCGACCCGTTCGAACGGCTCGGCGCCGAGCAGACCGCCATCGAGGGCACCGGGATCGGCCTGCCCTTGGCTCGGGCCTTCGCCGAGGCGATGCACGGGAGCCTCACCGTCGCCAGCATCCTCGGCGAAGGGACGACCTTCACCATCACGCTGCCCCGGTCACCGGACCTATTCCAGGCCCCGGCCGACGACCAACTGGTACCGGTTCCGCGAACCGCGCCCGACAATTCCGCTGGGGAGAGCATTAGTGTTCTTTACATCGAGGACAACCCCGCGAACATCGAGGTGGTCACCCGGTACCTGAAGACCAGGCCCAGCATGCGGCTGCAATCGGTCACCTCCGGCCGGGCCGGACTCGAATCCGCAGCCAGGGAAGTTCCCGACCTCATACTCCTCGACTTGCACCTGCCCGGCCTGCATGGCGACGAGGTCCTGAGACGGCTCAGGGCCGATCCGGCCACGGCCGGCATTCCCGTCGCCATCCTGTCCGCCGAGGCGTCGCCCACCATCATCCACCAGCTGCGCGCCCGGGGTGTCATCGCCTACCTCACCAAGCCACTCGACCTCGCCGAACTGGGCCAGCTGCTCGACTCCGTCGCGGCCGGACACGACCGCCAGGCCGGCCCGGCCTCCCTGACCGCGCCGATACCGTGAACGGCGTCGTGCTGTACATCGACGACAGCCAGGACAACATCCTGATCGTTCAGCGCCTGCTCAGGCGCAAGTGCCCCGACGTCCAGCTGCGCACCGCCATGACCGGCCGCGACGGCATAACGGCGGCGATCGACGACCAGCCAACCCTCATCCTGCTCGACAACCGCCTTCCCGACACCAGCGGCGAGCAACTCCTGCGCGAGCTCGCCGCCATCCCGGCCACCGCCGCGATCCCGGTCGTCATCCTCAGCGGCGACACTAACCCGCTGACCGTCAACGAGCTGCTCGCGGCGGGCGCGGTGGATTTCCTGGCCAAGCCGTTCAACATTCACGAGCTCGTGGAGATCGTCGGACGTTACCTCCACTGATCCTCCGACCGCGAGCGACGGCGCTCCCGGCCGCAGAGCGGCGCAGCCGATGCATCGGCTTTCAGCCTTCGTGGGCTTTCAGCCTTCGTGGGCCTTCAGCACCGTGCGTACTTTCTCGAGTAGGGCCGGGGCCGTGAACGGTTTCTGGATGAACGCCAGTTTCCCGTCGCGGATGCGCTCGGAGTCCAGTTCTCCGGCGGTATAGCCCGACATGTGCAGGACCGGCATCCCGGGTTTCATCTCGGTGATGAGCTCGGCCAGCGTGCTACCGGTCATGCCGGGCATGATCGAGTCGGTCAGGAGCAGCTGGAAGTCGCGCGTGGAGGCCAGGGACAGCGCTTGCTCGTAGGTCCTGGCGTGCAGGGTGGTGTAGCCGTTCTTGCGCAGGATCCGCCCGGTGACCTCGAGCAGGGCGGGCTCGTCGTCGACGACAAGGATCGTGGCCCGCTGCGGGTGGTCGCCCGGGACGGCGTCGGGGGTGCCCACGATGACGTCGATGGCCGGGAAATAGAGGCGGAAGGTCGCGCCGACGCCCTCGTCGGACTCGACCGTCACCAGGCCGCCCGCCGCGGTGACGATGGACTGCACGGTGGACAGGCCCAGGCCGGTGCCTTTGCCGGCCGGCTTGGTGGTGAAGAACGGCTCGAAAATGCGCTCCGCCACCTCCGCGCTCATGCCGGCCCCGGTATCGCGCACGGTCAGCTCCACGTAGCGGCCAGGGCTGGCGCCCGGAGGCAGGCGGTGGTCGTCGGGGCCGAGTTCGGCCAGGCTGGTGCCGATTGTCATCGTCCCGCTCTTGGGCATCGCGTCGCGCGCGTTGACGGCCAGGTTGAGCAGTATCTGCCCGACCTGGCCGCGGTCCGCCCTGATCGCGGGAAGGCGCAGCGTCGGGTCGATGCGCAGGTCAATATGCGCCCCGACGCTGGTGGAGAGCAGGTCGCGGATCTCGGCGATGGCGGCGTTCAGGTCCAGCGCCTCGGGCTGGGTCACGTCCCGCTTGGTGAAGATGAGTAGTTGCCTGGTGAGCGCGGCCGCGCGCAGCGTCGCCGCCTGGATCTGCTCAGCGTCGGCCCGCACCCCCGGGCGGTCGTGTGACTCGTCGGCGATGAACCCGGCGTAGTTCGTGATCGCGGCGAGCACGTTGTTGAAGTCGTGGGCGACCCCGCCCGCCAGCCGGCCCAGTGTCTCCAGCCGCTCGGCCTCGTGCAACTGCCGCTGCAGAGCCAGCCGCTCGGCCTCGGCCCGGTTGCGTGCCGTTATGTCGCGGGCAACGCTCGATATCCCCGTCACCACGCCGCCCGGGCTCCGGATCGGAGAGAGGGAAACTGAAATGTCGAGGATGCTGCCGTCTTTGCGCCGAGCCTTGGTATCGAAAATCTCGACGTGCTCCCCCCGCGCCAGCCGGTCGAGGACGACCGCGAACGCTTCCCCGGCCCGGTCCGGCAGGCTGAGCACGGACACGTTGCGCCCGACGATCTCAGCGGCGGCGTAGCCGTACATCCGCTCGGCGCCGGAGTTCCAGTTGGTGACGATGCCCTCGGTCGTCCAGCCGATGATGGCGTCCTCGGACCACTCGCAGATCTCGGCCCACCGAGAAGCCCGGTCGAACTCCCCCTTAGCGGCAACGCCTGCGTCCTCAGCCCCCACAGCCCCTCCAGAACGCTAGCCAAACATCGCTCGATGTAAAAATGCAATCGTGTGATTACTCAAAGTTACAATGGAAGGGAGGCTGCTGCAACCGGAACCGGCGGCAACGCGGAGCGGTCCCGCGGTGCCAGTAACTGGAACCACGGGACCGTTCAGGATGTAAGGGTTTCGCTTCGGGGTTTTACTCGCCCCAGATCTCGGCCGCGGTGGCGACGATCAGGCCGAGCTTGTCCCACTGCTGCTGCTCGGTGAGGTCGTTGCCCTCCTCGGTGGAGGAGAACCCACACTGGGTCGACAGGCAGAGCTGGTCGAGGTCGGCGTACGTGGCGGCCTCGTCGATGCGGCGCTTGATGAAGTCCTTGGACTCGAGCTCACCGCGCTTGCTGGTGACCACGCCGAGCACCACCCGCTTGCCCTTGGGCAGGTAGCGGAGCGGCTCGAACCCGCCGGAGCGCTCGTCGTCCCACTCGCAGAAGAAGCCGTCCACGTCCAGGTTGTTGAACAGCGAGTCGGCGACGAAGTCGTAGCCGCCCTCGGCCGCCCACATGGACTGGTTGTTGCCGCGGCACATGTGCGTGGTGACGGTCAGGTCGGCGGGCCGGTTGGCCAGCGCCTTGTTGATCACGTTGATGTACGTCTCATGCTGGTGCAGCGGGTCGCCGCCGATCTCCTTGACGTGCTCACGCTGGGCCGGGTCGTTCACGTAGGCCAGGCTGGTGTCGTCCAGCTGCAGGTAACGGCAGCCGAGGTCGTACAGGCCCTGAAGCTCCTTGGCGTACGCGGCCGCGAGGTCGTCCCAGAACTGGTCGAGGTCGGGGTAGACCGACGCGTCGATCGCGTTCCGGCCGCCCCGGTAGTGCACCATGCTGGGCGACGGGATCGTGAGCTTGGCGGTCTGGCCCGGCGTCACGTGGTCCCTGAGGAACGTGAATGCGCCCGCGAAGATGGTCTCGGGCACCGAGATGGGCGCGGTGACGTGCGCCGACGGCGGCGTGTACTCGTAGTTCTTGTCCTTGCTGTGGAACGCCACCCGGATCGTGTCGTCGTTGACCTTGGTGATCCCGCCGAGCTGGTAGATGAAGTCCATGTGCCAGGACTGGCGGCGCAGTTCACCGTCGGTGGCGGTCTTGAGCCCGACCTCGCCCTGCATCCGGATGATCTCCGCGATGGCGGCGTCCTCGACCTGCGTGAGCTGCTCGGCCGTGATCAGGCCCTGCGCGAACTGCTCGCGCGCCTGGAGCACCGCCTTGGGACGCAGCAGGCTGCCGACGTGGTCGGCGCGGAAGGGCGGACGGACTTTGTCTGCCATGCGGCTAGCTCCTTCAAATGGGCCCGCGATGTCGCTTCGGACGCGCGCGATGTTTCGTGAGGTATCCGCCAATCGTAGACAACTGTGGCGTGACCTGTGTAACCAGTCCTTCGATTTAGCAGCTGGTCACAGGCGATCACAGTCCATGCCGTCACCGTCATCGTCGCATTAGACCCACGACAAGCGACAGCCACTCTGGTTCTAAAGCCTCACTCGTCTTAAACGGCAAGCCGGGCCTCAGGACGGAACGAGTGCCGCTAGGACAGGACGGGAAGCACGACGGGGACGGCGGCGAGCGCGAGCAGCACGGCCGACAGCGCCAGGCCATGGCATGTTCGGCGGGTCAAGCCGGGGGGATCAAGCAGCCGGTGCACCCGTGCGCTCACGACGCCGCCGGTCGCCGCCAGCGCGGTCGCCGGCGTCGGCAGCGGCTGGCCGGTGCCCATCGCCACCAGCGCCTGCAGCAGCGTGTCACGCCCGCTGCGGCGGGCGGCGACGTCATCGGCCCGCATCTCGGCCAGCCGGGCGACCTCCTCGGCGCCCCGGGTGAACAGCGGAACGGCGGGCAGCCCCGCTCGCATCGCCTTGCCCAGCGTGATCAGCAGATGGTGCCGTCCGGCCAGGTGGGCGCGCTCATGGGCCAGGACCGCGAGGAGCTGGGCCGGCCCCAGCACCGCGAGGGCGCCGGTGGTGAGCACGATCGTGGCCGGGCGGCCCGGTACGCAGTACACCGCGGGCTGCTCGGCCTCGAGCACCACCGCCGTGGACAGCGGCGCAATCCCCGCCGCGGGGAACCGGCGCCCGGTGATCCGGGCCGCCTGCGCGTGCTCCTGGGCGCGCCGCCGGGAACGGCGCACCGCGCGGGTGTACTGCCAGCTCAGCGTGACCAGGATCAGCACCGCTACCCCGGACGCGGCCGCCAGCGAGAGCTCGAAGAGCGCGCTGCGGTACACCTGGGGCGGGCAGGTTCCGCCGTAAACCGACCGGCAGATGGTGCCTGCGAACGTCGGCCAGCCCGCGACAGCGGCTCTGACCAGGAACGACACCGCGACGACGGCGGACGCGAGCGCGCTCACCACCGCGACCAGCCAGACCGCGAGCCCGAGCCGCGCGTTGATCCCGCGCACCGTCAGACGCGCTAGCGGGGCCGGCCCGAGCCACGCCAGGGCGGCGGCGTAGCCGAGCATGATCAGCGCGGGCGTCATGAAGATCGCCCGCCGCGAAGCTTGCTCAGCACCGAGCGGAGCGCCTCGGACTCGTCGCCGTCGATCTGGGCCAGGAAGTGGCTCAGCACCACCTCGGTGTCGCCGCCGTCGGCGAGGGCCTCCCGCATGAGCCGGGCGCTGTACTCCTCCCGGCTGGCGCTCGGGCTGTAGCGGTAGGCCTTGCCTTCCTTGACCCGGTTCAGCCAGCCCTTGCGGTGCAGGTTGTCCATCGTGCTCATCACGGTGGTGTACGCGATGACCCGCTCCGCTGCGAGCTCGTCGTGCAGCTCGCGCACCGTCACCGGATCCGCGTGCTCCCACACGCGGTCCATGATCACCGCTTCAAGATCGCCGAACCCGCGCACGCCGCCTCCGTCATGGGCCCCATGGCCGTCTTGTACGGGCCACCGTCTGTCACGGACCGCCGCCCGCATGGGCCACCGCCCGCCGTGGGCTTACGGCGTAAGCATAAACGCGCCCGCGGTTGATTACTACTATCTACGTACGTACTATCTACGTACGTAGATAGTAGATACCGCAATCGGAGGAGACCCATGGGCAGAGCATCGAGGGCGTCGGCCAGCAGGCGAGACCGCGGCCAGCCGGATAACGCCCGGCAGAGGCTGGCCGCGAGCAGGGCCGCGGCGCAGCAACGGGCGCAGGTCCGCCGTCGGCTGCTGCTCGCGGGCGGAAGCGTGGCGGTCGTGGTTCTGCTCGTGGTGGCGTTCGTCGTCGTGAAGCTCAACCAGTCGCCTGCCGCCCCGCAGGCGGCGCAGACCGACGCGCGCGTCGCCGCGGAGGTGGCCAGCGTGCCCGCCGGCACGCTCAACGCGGTGGGCACGGGCACCTCGACCGGGTTGAAGCCGCTGAGCGGCGCCGCCGAACTCACCGCCGACGGCAAGCCCGAGGTCCTCTACATAGGAGGCGAGTTCTGCCCGTGGTGCGCCGCCGAGCGGTGGGCGCTGGCGACCGCGCTCGGCCGGTTCGGCACGCTGTCCGGCGTGAGCTTCATCCATTCCTCGCCCACCGACGGCGACATCCCCACGCTGACCTTCTACAAGTCCAGCTACACGAGCAAGTACCTGACCTTCACCCCGGTGGAGTGGTACGGCGAGGCGGACGACGCCAGCACCCCGTTCGGGCACGTCTACCTGCAGCAGCCGACCGCGCAGGAGGCAGCGCTGTTCGCCCGCTACTCGGCCGGCTCGATACCGTTCCTGGACATCGCCAACCGGTACCTGCTCCCGCAGACTCAGTACTCACCGGAAGATCTCTCCGGCCTCACCTGGGCGCAGATAGCCACGGACATGCAGAACCCGTCGAGCAACGTCGCCAAGGACATCGACGGCGCCGCCAACCGCCTGACCGCGGCGATGTGCACGCTCACGCACGGACAGCCAGGCGGCGTGTGCACCTCCGCCGGCGTCAAGGCGGCCGAAGCCTCGAACTGACCTGCCGCGTATCTGCCTGGACCGCAGCGCCGCGAGTGCCGGTAAGACACCAGCGGCGCTGCGGGCGTCCTGCTCTGGCGTCGGTTGTGCCGCCTCTTAAGCTGGCGTATCGTGCCAGTTGGCAGCCACGTCTGCCTGTTCCTAGCTACGCCAGCCCGGCGCTGGTGCAGTGCCTGAGGACAAGAGCGGCACAGCCCTCGCGTGGGTTCTCACCTTCCATCGTGGTTTCCTCATGCGGTGGCCAGGCGCCGGGACGCGGCCATCGGAGCAGAGACACGGCCCGGGGAACGATCGGGGTTCACTCCCGCCGGGGCACCTGGCTCGTCAACGGCTCCTATGCGGGCCTGGTCGAGCTCGTCCTCGATCCGCCCTGCTATCTGCCGCGACAACCGACCTCGCTTTTCCTGAGGATGAAGGTCAGCTCGCTGATCGTCAGCCTCGTCGACCCCGACGGTTTCATCGCCGCCGTCGAGGCCGTCAGGCCACGCGCGGACTGAGGGTGTGGCGGCTTTGCCCGGTCCGGCGGGCCGACGGGAAAGGCCGCCTCGCGGTGTGCTGGCCGACCTGGTGTCGTGGACAATGGGGGACTATTACGCAGAAGGTGGTGCCAGCGTGGATAGGACAGCCGTCAGCCGCCAGGCCGAGGATGCGCTTAGGCACGAACTGCAGCCAGGTGAGTATGTTGCCAGCAGCGCTGAGGTTACGTCCGATCCATCTCGCTGGTCTGCGGCCGCCTTCCTCGCGCTGGCGATTGCGGTGGTGGCAGTAGGTCTAGTCAGCCTCTTCGGGCCGCTGCCCGGCTCACCGGCTGGCGGTTTCGGCGGTATCCTGCTGCCCTTGGGCATCGTGTTCCTTCCCCGCCCCATGTTCGTCATGGTGACTAGCCAGCGGCTGATCTGCTTGCGGCTGTCGCGGTTTCGCCGGGCACCCCAGCAGTTGGCTTGCGCGGTGCCGCTGGCGGACGTCCGCATCGTGAAGTACCGGCCCGGTAAGTACGTGAGCTCCATCCAGTGCGAGATCCCCGGCCGCAAACGCATCCGGCTGAATGCCGACCGGGCCGGACGCGAGGACTTCGCCAAGATCGAAGAAGCGCTCGCCCGCTCAGGCGCGTTCGCAAAGCTCGACCCGCCCTGGCCGGCAGCCGCGAACTTCTGAAGGACCGCCCGTCAGCCCAGAGGGCGAGGAGCCGCATGCGCAGGCGCGTCTCGTCGCGGGTGAAGGCTGCCGTCTACTGCAGCATTTCGCGGGTGAAGGCTGCCGTCTACTGCAGCATTTCGCTGCTGTACGTGACGCGCAAGAGGCCGGTTCCGAGTGTGGAACCGGCCTCTGACCTGCGCGCTCGGAGGGACTCGAACCCCCAACCTTCTGATCCGTAGTCAGATGCTCTATCCGTTGAGCTACGAGCGCAGACAATGCAGCATACCGCGTCTAGCGCCGTGGTCGTGATCGGTTCAGACCGCCCGTACCCGAGCACAGCGTGGATAGAGCGTCTGATTCGTCGCCCAGCACGGACCATGCGGTACCCGTAAAGCGTACGGCATGGTGGGCGAGGTTCGCACCGTTGACAAGGAGGAACCCATGTCAACCGAGGCCAGCTCATCCGTCACCAGCATGCGCGAGGCACGCCGCAGCCGCGCCCGCCGCGCCAAGGCCGCCGAGTCCGGCCCGCCGATCGCGACGTTCATCGTGTCGTGGCAACTGGCTCTGGAGTCCGCCAACAAGAGTCCCAAGACAGTCCGCGCTTACCTGGACTCGGTTCGGTCGCTGAGCAAGTTCTTCACGGAGCAGGGCATGCCGGCCGACGTCGAAGGGGTGGACGCGCCGCACATCCGCGCCTACCTGCTGAGTGAGGAACAGCGACCGTCGGCTGTGTCCGCGGCGCATCAGTTCCGGAACATCCGCGTGTTCTTCGGCTGGCTCGCGGGCGAGGGCGAGCGCGAGAACCCGAATCCGATGGACCGCGTCGAAGCGCCGAAGGTGACCAAGAAGGCCAAGGCGTTCTTCACCGAAGAGGAACTAGCGCGGCTACTCAAGACGCAATGCCGCTTAGCCTAAGTTGATCTTTAAGCGGGGTCCCATCGACCTCGAACCGAGGGCATCGCTCGACAACGGCCTCCCCGCTACATCCATGGTGCCTGAGGGACGCTAGTCATGTTATGCCTGAAGTTGAACTTCGGGCATTTCGGCCCTGCGAGGTTATTGGGTGTACTTTCTGTCAAATAGCACCGTTAAGTACCCCCGATCATGATGTGCGCCTGAAATGTCTGAATGTAAGGTTCAGGCATAGGCGGCCATAACGGTCACGCGCCAGCTTAGCTGAGCGGTATTGACTCAAGACATGCTCAGGTTCCAGTTTCGTGGACCGATGGGATACCGCGATCATGCGCATCTTCATGGATACCGGCCTACGGGTGTCCGGTCCGGCGGGCATCCGCTATGACCCCGACGACGAGTCGGCGAACGATGTGCTCCTAGCGCAACACCGACTCCGCATCCGCCTAAAGGGCGGAGACGAGACCTGGGTGCCGATCGGCAAGAAGACGTCCGCCGCACTCGACAAGTACATCCGAGCGCGCGCCCGGCATCCCCAGGCGTCGTCTCCGTGGCTCTGGCTCGGCGTCCAGGGCCACAACACCGCGCGGATGACGGACTCAGGCGTCCGCGACATGGTCGGGCGCCGGGGCGAGCAGGCGGGGATTCAGAACGTCCACCCGCACCGCTTCCGCCGGTCGTTCGCCGACAGCTGGCTCGCTGCGGGCGGATCGACGGACGACCTCATGCACATCACAGGGTGGAAGACCTACGACATGGTCCGCGAGTACACCGAGGCACGCGGCATCGCTCGCGCTCACAACGCGCACGCACGCCTTAGCCCTGGCGACCGTATCTAGAGTGGCGAGAATTCGCCAATCCTCAACAGCATTCTACGGAGCAGCCTGTGATCCCCCCGGGACAGGACTTGCGTGATAATTCTCTATCAGCTTGCCTTTTTGCCCATCTGCCGCTTTCGGATCGATCTCCCAGTCCAGCGGCCATTCGTGCATGCCCTTAGCTACAATCGCCATCGCCCCGGAAAGATCTACTCCTCTAGCGAAGTGGGCTTGACTGAATATGACAGCAGCCCCGAACTTCACTCCGGTGAATCGAGGCGTCCGATTGAACGTCGCATTTTTGAATGTGACCCGCCCATGAAATGACGTTTTCATGAACTGGGCGCTGCGCATGAAATTTGCCTTGCGGAACTCACCCGTCCCGAGAAATTGCGATCTCGCGAAGGTCACATCACCGCGAAACTCGCCGTAGTCAAATATACAATAAGTGCCGAAGCTTGCCTCTTCAAAGCGAGCTTCGCGCTTGAATTCTATCCTTCGGAACCAGGTCGTACCTGAAAATATCACTTTCTCGAAGAAGGCGAGATCATCAAATCGAGCACTGTTAAAGCCAGAATTTTTTTCGAATTTCGCTTTGCGGAAGCTAACCTGACCGACAAAACTACATCCAGTAAAGCTCGCCCCCTGTTGGAATACCGTTCCACTGAAGTCTGCCGAGCTCTCAAACTTGGCATCACTAAAAAGTGCGACCTGTTTAAATTTGCTATCCGCGAATCGAGCGCGGCCCTCGTGAAACTGGGCTTCCGAAAAATCAGTCTCCGAAAAATGGCAACCGGTGAAATCGGCATCGATCAGATCTGCTCCATTGAGATCAACTCGTATGTCGCCCCAATAGGTCGATATAGAACCCAGGGTGGTTTCCGGCGAGGGACGCAGGTGTCTGGCGATTAGGCGTTGCGCAGCGAGTCGGACCTGGAGTTCTTCCTTATCCAAGGCAGTCACGGTATCCATTGTCGAAGAAGATTCTGGCAATTGATCATGGTTTCCGTCCGCCGGTATTGCCTGGAAGGGCATCCTTAGGTACG
>Ga0302314_10015087_pt1 | contig 13157 bp, 10 predicted proteins | sample III_Palsa_N2_3_FD_200533 | JGI IMG/M metagenome (GOLD analysis project Ga0302314, IMG submission 200533) | Peat permafrost microbial communities from Stordalen Mire near Abisko, Sweden - III_Palsa_N2_3 | ecosystem: Environmental > Terrestrial > Soil > Palsa > Peat permafrost | place: Sweden...
CATGAGCGTTGAGCAGGTTGCCACGGGTGGCCAGACACAGGCCTTGAAGCATCGCGTGGTGCGTGCAGGGTCGTGGGTGCTCGGAGGCTTCGGCGCCTCGCAGTTCGTGCGCCTGGCCACCAACGTCGTCCTGGCGCGACTGCTGTCGCCCGACGTCTTCGGCTTGATGGCGGTCGTCTATATCCTGATGGTGGGCATGTCCCTCTTCAGCGATCTGGGGATCAACCGCAGCGTGGTGCAGAGCCGCCGCGGGAACCATCCGGAACTGCTGGACACCGCGTGGACCATTCAGGTCATTCGCGGCCTCGGCCTCGGTGCCATCAGCTTCCTAATTGCCGGCGGGTTCGTCCTGGCGACCTATCTGGGCTGGACCTCGCCCAAGACCGTCTATGCCGATCCGCGGCTGCCGTGGATCGTCGCGACGTTCTCGGCGGTGGCCGTCTTCGCGGGCTTCGAGTCGATTCGAATCGGCGTCGCCAAGCGCGACATGCAGATGCGGCTGCTGACCAAGATCGACATCTTCAGCCAGTTGTCGGCGACGGCTTCGATGATCCTGGTCGCCTGGCTGACCCGATCCATCTGGGCGCTCGTCGTCGGCGCGGTAGTCGGCGGAGCCGTGCGCTGCCTGTATGGCCACCGCATTCTTCCCGGACACCGCGAGAGGCTGCGACTGGTGCCCGATGCCGCCGCCGAGTTGCTCGGCAACGGCAAGTGGATCTTCCTGTCGTCCATCCTCGGTTTCGCGGCGGCCAACGGCGACCGACTGATGCTGGGCGGGCTGATCGACGCGAAGTCGTTCGGCCTCTATGCCGTCGCGTTCCTGCTGGTCAACGTGCTGCAGCAGATCGCGAGTACGCTGGCCACCAACGTCGCCTATCCGGCGGTCGCCGAAGTGCATCGCGAACGGCCGCACGATCTGGCGCGCGTGCTGCAGAAGTTCCAGTGGCTGTACGACGGCATCGTGGTGTTCGCGGCGGCCATCCTGCTGACCTTCGGGCCGACGGTCATCCACATCCTGTACGACAGCCGCTATCGCGACGCTGGCTGGATCATGGTCGTGCTCGCGATGGGCGCCGTCGGCACTCGCTACCTGATCGTGGAACAGACCTACCAGGCGACGGGCAAGCCGCAGTACGTCACGCTGGCCAACTTCGTCCGGCTCGTGGGCCTCGCCGCCGGCATCGGCCTGGGTCATCATTTCTGGGGCGTGCCCGGCGCGGTGTGCGGGATCGCGGCCAGCCAGTTCACCGCCTGGCCGCTGGCGTGGTGGTTCAAGGCGCGCCACCGCGCGTTCACTTGGCGATCGGAGGCCATGCTCCTGCCCGCGCTGGTCGGGGGCGCCTCGCTCGGCTGGCTCCTTAGCCAACTCGCCGCCTGGATTCTTCCGGCGCGATTCTTGCATTCGTAAGCACACCATGATTCAGACCCGCGCATCGACCACTGATACCTCGTTCGGTATCCTCACGCTCGCGACGCCGACCGACTACCTCAAGGCGATCGGCATGTCGCTATCGGCGCGCATAAGCAATCCCGGCGTGCCGATCGCCGTGGCCTGCTCGGCGAAGGTCGCTCCGCTGGTCGAGAAATACTTCGACTACGTCATCGAGGAAAAGAAGGGCTTGCGCGGCTTCGTCCACAAGATGTACCTGGACGAATATTCGCCGTTCCAGGAGACCTTCTTCTTCGACTCGGACGTGCTGGTGTTCAAGTCCGTCAAGCCGTATGTCGAGCAGTGGCGCCAGTATCCGTACGCGGCCTGCGGCAAGTACCAGTCGACCGGCAAGAGCACGTTCGGCATGGACCGCGCGGAGATGCTGCGCAAGACGGGCAAGGAGCGCCTCGTGGTGATCGACGGCGCGGGTCATGCGTATTTCCGCAAGCCGGACTGCAACGCCGTCTTCGAGGCTGCCCGAGACGTCACGGCGCGGCACAAGGAATTCATGGGCGACATCCAGTTCGCCGACGAGGACGTGATGGACGTCGTCATGACCCAGCTCGACATTCCGCCGATGCCCTTCGGCGACTTCTTCTCGCGCCACGTCAGCGCTCGCCCGGGCACGATGAAGATGGACGCGACGAAGGCCGTCTGCGAATTCATCTACCAGGACACGGGCCTGCCGATGTCGCCCTGCATGATGCACTTCGCGGCCAACGAGGCGCCGTTGCCTTACCACTATCAGCTGCACAAGCTCTTCCGCGAGTTCGACGTGCCTGCGCCGGGCCTGTGGAAGGGCGCGCTGGGCGACTTCTTCGAGGGCTCGATCCATGTTCCGCTGTATCACCTGAAGAAGCGGTTGCTGGCGCGGACGTGATGGCTGCGTCGGACATCCATGCGCCCGCCTCGATGCCGGTGTTGCCGGTCGTGGCGAAGCCGAGTGCGGGTGGCAATCATCGCGCCGCGCTCGACGGCATCCGCGCCTTCGCGATCGGCGGCGTGATGCTGGTGCACGCGGGGACGCCCGGCGCCCGTTCGGGATGGGTCGGCGTCGACCTGTTCTTTGTGCTGAGCGGCTTCCTGATCACGACGCTGCTCGCGATGGAGGCGCGCGCCACCGGCGGCGTCGCCTGGGGGCCGTTCATGGTGCGGCGTGCCCTGCGCCTGATGCCGGCCTACTTCCTCTACGCGGCGTTCATCACGTGGTGCATCTGGGGCTGGAGCGGCAGCGTGCGAACCACCAATGGCGCGTGGGACGCCACCGGCCTGACCGCCGCCCTCTGGACTTACACCCTCAATTTCGTCCCGCAGGGCGGGATCTGGAACGGGCAGGACCTGAGCGTGCACCTGTGGTCGCTGGCGGTGGAGCAGCAGTACTACCTGTTCTGGCCGCTCGTGCTGATGCTGCTTCTGCCATGGCCGCGCGTGCTGCGGGTCGTCTCGCTGATGCTGGCGCTGCTGTTCATCGCGTTGTTCATCGCCTGGGCGCCTGGCCTGACGATGCTGTGGACACGCGGCTTCAGCCTGGTTCTCGCGTCCGCGCTGGCGTTGTGGGCGGCGCACGACGCGTCGTTCCTGGAGTGGCGTGGCCTGCAACGCGCCGTCGACGTGGCGGGCGTGCTGCTGCTGATCGCACTGGCGATCCTGCCCTATCGCCACGGATGGACCGACAACAGCGTGCGCACGCTGCTGATGCCGGTGCTGGTGCCGGTCTTCGCGATGTGGGTGGGCCGCCTCTGGTACGTGCGCGGCACCGGTGCGATGCGCACGCTGCTCAGCGACCGTCGGCTGGTCTACATCGGCAAGGTCTCCTACGGCATCTACCTCTATCACGAGGCGGTGCGCGTGGGCGTCTGGTACTGGTTGAAGCCGCTCATGGCGGATTGGCCGCCTGCCGTGGGATTCGTGACGCGCATGGGGCTCTACGCCGGACTGAGCTTCGTGCTGGCCGCGCTGAGCTACGAGTTCTTCGAGAAGAAATTCCTGCGCTACGCCGACCGCTTCCGTCCGCGCCGCGCTGCCGTGGGGGCATGACGATGGCGTTCGGGGAAGGATTGGCGCTGGCGCGCCGCCGCCTGCAGGCCTGGCGCGTCGACGCGGGCTGGCGTAGCCGCCGGACCCCCGCGCGCCGCATCGAGTTCTCGGCCAACGCGCGCAAGCGCCTGCTGTTGCTTTCGCACGGCGACGCCATCTGCCAGAGCCAGACCTTCCCGTTCCACTTCTACGCCGACGGCCTGCAGGCGCACTGGGGCTATGAGCTGCGCGAGGCCGGCGCGGAGGCCGTGCTGGCCGATCCCGAGCTGCTGCCCCAGCACGCGGACACGGTCTGCCTGCAACTCTGGCTGCAGGACACCGAAGAAAAGCTGCGGTCGGCCGTGACGCTGTTGCGCGAGCGCTTTCCCAAGGCGCGCATCGGCCTGCTCGACCCGTGCGCCCCGAGTGCGCTGCCGTTCGCTGCGGCGATCGGGCCGCTGGTCGATTTCTACGTGAAGAAGCACGTGCTGCGCGATCGCTCTCGCTATGGCCAGGCGACCGTCGGCGACACCAATCTCACCGACCACTTCGCGCCGCTGTACGGCGAGGTGCTCCCGGAGTTCCGTTTCGAGGTGCCGCCGGCGTTCTTCGACAAGCTGATCGTCGGCCCGAGCTTCTGCACGTCGTCGCTGATGCAGCCGCGTTTCGAGGCAATCTCGCGCGCGCCCGCCGGCGCGCGCCGCTTCGACCTGCACGCGCGGCTGGGCGGCGTGGGGCAAGGCAACTGGTACGAGAAGATGCGCACGGACTCGCTGGCCGCCGTGCAGGCGCTCGAACACCGGATCCGCCCGACGCCTTACGGCCGCATCCACAAGCGCGACTACATGCGCGAGTTGCAGGACTCGCGCCTATGCTTCAGCCCGTTCGGCTACGGTGAGGTCTGCTGGCGCGACTACGAGGCGTCGTACGCGGGCTCTTTGCTGGTCAAGCCCGACATGTCGCACATCGAGACGGCGCCCGACATCTTCCGCGCCGGGCAGACCTACCTAGCCTGTGCCTGGGATTTCTCCGACCTCGGCGACGTCGTCGAACGCGGGCTGTCCAACGAGGCGTTGCGGCGCGAGATCGTCGACGAGGCGTATGGTCTACTTCACGCCTTCGCCGCGAGCGGCAGCTTTGTGCAGCAGATGGCGCCGGCGCTCGAGCCGCGGTGAAGCCCCGGCGCCCCGACCGCCGCGAGAGCGCCGACGGCCTACTGAATTTCAAAAGATGAGCCAAGAACCGAGCACGCGCAGCCTGCAGTTGGATGTCTTTCGCGGCTGCGCTGCCTTGCTGATGGTGCTGAACCATGCCGGCTTCAGCTGGCTGGCACCCGAGGACGGCACGTCCGGCGGCACCGGGGCGATCGTGTTCGCGGGAAGCGCCGCGCCGGCGCTGTTCTTCTTCGCGACCGGCGTCGGAATGGGTCTTGCCCGCAAGGTCACCGCCGACTGGCTGGCGCTCCTGCGCAAGGTGGTGCTGCTGCTGATCGCGGACGCGTTCCTCAACTGGGCGGTCCACCGTTGGCTGGGGCTCGACTTCTTCGGTTTCTGCGCGATCTCGATGGTGGCCGTCGCCCTGGTCGACGCCGCGTCGCGCCCGCGCGTGGCGGCGACCGTCGCCCTGGCGGGCGTCCTGCTGCTTCGATACGCCGATGCCGCCCAACTGGAACGGTTGGTGGTCGACCAGCCCTGGCTCGGCTTCGTGACGGGGGTCGCTGGCGTGGAGGACGTTTCCTATCCGCTCTGTCCCTGGCTGGTGTTTCCGCTGGCGGGCTACCTGCTCGGGCGCGCGTCGCCCCGGCTGGATTCGGCAGCGGCCTATGCGGCCATGGCGGCGTGGGCCGCGCTTGCGCTGGGCGGCTCGCTGGTGATGACCCGGCATGGTGCGGTGGTGCATCGGTGGGGCAGTGTCTCCTTCGCCTACCTGCTGTTCGCCGTCGGATTCCTGCCGCTCGTGTGGCTGGCGGCTCGGGCGGCCTGCGGCGTCGCGGCGCTTCGCTTCCTGCGGCTGCGGGGACCGGCCAGCCTGCTGGTGGTGCCGATCCACTACGCCGCGATTGAGCTGGCGGCGGCATGGGCGCCGCCGCCATGGTCGCCGACGATCTGGTTGCCGGCGGTGTGCGCATTGGCGCTGGCCACCCTGCCGGCGGCGAGGTGGCTCGCGGCACGCCTCAGGAATGTCGCGGAGCGACCGGCCGCCGGGCCGACGTTGCTGGCGGCCGTCGCCGTCTCCGTCGTTTGTTGCGCGTTGGCGTCGGCGTTCGCCTCGCCGCTCGCAGGCTGGCTTGTGGCTTGCTTGTCGCAAGTCGCGATCGCCGCCAATTTGGCACGGCCGCCGCGTTCTGTCATCCGATCCACGGCACATCGGACGCTATGATTTGCGGCTCAAGAAAGGAATGGACAAGTGAATAGTCAAGTCGGAACGTTTCCGCAAGCGACGTTGCCGATCGAGCTCGGTGACGGCTTCTACATGGATCCGGAGGAGGCACGCGCCCTGGGCAGCCTGTTCCACGAGGACTACGTGAAGGCCGACCCGTTCGAGCACATCGTTCTCGACGACTTCCTGCCTGAGCCGCTGGTCTCGCGCATCCTCGCCGACTTCCCCACGGGCGAACGCAAGAGCGACGGCGTGTTCAACATCGGGTACGGCGGCGAGAACAAGCGGCAGATCACGCCCGAAGATTGCGCACGATTTTCCCGCGAGCTCTTCCTTTTTTTCAATTCACGGCCCGTCCTGCAGTTCCTCGAGGGCCTGACCGGCATCGAGGGTCTGTTACCCGACCCCTATTTTTCGGGCGGTGGCTATCACGAGATCACGGCGGGTGGCCGTCTTGGCGTCCATGCCGACTTCCGGATCAACGAGCAACTGCACGTCCAGCGTCGCCTGAACCTGCTGATCTACCTGAACGCCGACTGGAACGACGACTGGCGCGGCCAACTGGAGCTCTGGTCGCGGGATATGAGCCATTGCGTGCGTCGGGTCTCGCCACTGCTCAACCGTTGCGTGGTCTTCAACACCGACGCCGACACCTGGCACGGCCATCCCGACCCGCTGCTGACGCCCGATGGCGTGAAGCGGCGCTCGATCGCGCTGTACTACTACACGGCGTCGCACGGCGTGTACGAAGAGGTGCCGAACCGATCGACGATGTACGTTGCACGCCCCGGCGATTCCGCGCAGGATCGAACCGAGGCGCGCAGCTTCCGGACCGAGGAATACCTGAAGGACTGGCTGCCGCCCGTGGCCTATCGCGGGCTCGCGAGGGTGCGTCGTGCGATCCGCAAGATCCGTTGAGCGCGGTGTCTGACGTTCACGGCCCCGATGCGTCGGGGCCACAAGACTTTTGTCCAGTGCCTGTGGCCCTCGCGCCCCGGCGATCGGAGTTCCGGTGACCATCTACGCGCTGAAGCTGCTCTTTCCCGTCCTCATCATGTTCGCCGTGTTCGTCGCACTGGCGCGCCTGGCCTTTTCCGACCTGCTGGGAGCCGACGGCTTTCGCAAGGCGGTGACGGTGATTGGGGTCTGCACGGTCGCCGCGTTCCTCGGACAGGACATGCGCATCGTGATGGTGCTGCTCGGACTGATCGGCCTGTGGGCGGCCAAGTTCCTGGGCGGCGGCGTGCGCGGCCGACTGTCCGCGCTGTTGATGCTCGTGCTCGTCATGCCGCCGGCGCACTTCGAGATCGACGGCTTCGCCGACATCAACCGCTTCCTCGACCTGACGCCGATCCGTCTGCTCTCGCTGTTGCTGCTCCCTGGCCTGGCGTTGCAGTGCCTGATGAGCTCGAAGCCTCCGCGTCCGCGCTGGGTGGCCGCGGTCGACTGGGCCTTCTTCGGATACCAGGCGTTGCGCCTCGTGCTGCAGGTGCCCCAAAACAGCACTTCCGGGATGCTTCGCTTGCTGGTGGAGTCGGTGCTCGACCTGATGCTGCCGTACTACGTCTTCTCGCGCGGCATCCGCTCGCGGGCCGACCTGCGTTTCATCCTGACGCATGCCGTGCTGGCCGGCACCTTCGCCGCGGTGATCGCCTGCGCCGAGGCGGTGGTGCACCGCAATCTCTACGAAGGCCTGCAATGGGTGTATGGCTACAAGTGGCAGTTGTCGTTCGGACTCACGCGCGGCGATCACCTGCGCACCCAGGCGATGACGTCGGTTCCGATCCTGCTTGCGTTCTATCTGATCTTCATGATCGGCACTTGGACCTACCTGACGGGCGGCCAGTGGAAGCGTCCCAGGACGCTACTGATCTTCGCGTTGCTGATCGGCGCGCTCGTTACGACATGGTCGCGTGGCCCGTGGCTCGGCGCCATGGTCTTCGGGCTCTGCCTTCTCGGCGTGCGCAAGATGTCTCCCAAGGCGTTCGCCTCGACCCTGGCGGTGGTGCTGCTGACCGCGGTCGTCGCGAAGGCCGCGGGCGCGGACACCGCCGTGTTCTCCGCCCTCAACGGATTGCTGGGCGGCGATGCCGCAAGCCTGACGACGATCGACTACCGGCGCGAGCTGCTCGACACTGCCTTGGCGCTGCTCAAGCAGAGCCCCTGGTTCGGTGTCCCGAACTACGCCTCGCAGATGCAGGACCTGAAGCAGGGCGAGGGCATCATCGACCTCGTCAACAGCTACATCGCCATCGCGCTGGACGCCGGCTTGTTCGGGCTGGTGGTGTACCTGGCGCCGTATGTCATCACCCTCTCGCGCCTGCTGAACGCCGCCGCGCCCGAGGCGCCTGCGGGCCAGCCCGATGCGCCCGGCGGCGTCGCCTTCGGACCGGTCTTCATGGCCCTCGCCATCGCGCTGCTCGGCACGATCTTCACGACGTCGACGTTCGCGCTGATGCCGCTGTTGCTGACGCTGCTGCTCGCGCTGCCCATCGCGCGGCTGCGCATGCCGGCCGAGGAACTGCCCGTGGCGCCGGCCCCGATTTCGCCGATCGACCTCAACCGCGTGTCCTACGGCATCCGATGACGCCGCAGCCGTCGACCCGGGCCGGCGATGCCTCCGAATGCGGCGTCGTCATGATCGGCCGCAACGAGGGCGAACGGCTGCGCCGCTGCCTGGATTCGTGCGCCGGGGCCGGGCTGCGCGTCTACGTCGATTCGAATTCCACCGACGGTTCGCGCGAGCTCGCGCGCAGCAAGGGCGTGGAGACCGTCGAACTCGACCTGCGCCGCGGCTTCACGGCCGCGCGCGCGCGCAACGCGGGCTTCGCGCACCTGCTCGAACGGCGGCCGGACATCGAGTTCGTCATGTTCGTCGACGGCGATTGCGAGATCGTCTCCGACTGGATTCCGGCCGCGCTCGCCGCGCTGCGCGAGCGGCCCGACGTCGTCGCGGTCTGCGGCCGCCGGCGCGAGCGCTTTCCGGATGCGTCGATCTTCAACCGGCTGTGCGACATCGAATGGAACACGCCGCCCGGCGACGCCAAGGCCTTCGGCGGCGACGTGGTGCTGCGCGCGGCGGCCCTGCGCGCGGCGGGCGGCTATCGCGACGACCTGATCGCCGGCGAGGAGCCCGAGCTGTGCGTGCGGCTGCGCGAGGCCGGCGGCCGCATCCTGCGCCTCGATCGCGACATGACCTGGCACGATGCCGCGATGACGCGCTTCGGCCAATGGTGGAAGCGCAACGTGCGCTCCGGACACGCGTTTGCGGAGGGCGCCTCGCTGCACGGCGCGCCGCCCGAGCGCCATTTCGTGGCCGAGACGCGGCGCGCCGTCCTCTGGGGCGCCGTGCTGCCGGTCGCGATCCTGCTGGCCGGGCTCGCGCAACCCTGGCTGTTGCTGCTGCTGCTCGTCTACCCGTTGCAATGGGTGCGTATCGGTCGCCGTATGGCCCATGGCGGCCTGCCGGTGCCCTGGTCGTACGCGGCTTTTCTCCTGCTCGGGCGCTTTCCAGAAGCGCAGGGCGTGTTCAAGCTCTGGTTGAGCCAGCTCGTCGGCCGCCGCAGCGCGCTGATCGAATACAAGTGAACGCCGTGATCGCTTTCGCGGACGCTCCAACCTTTTTGCTGGCGGAGTCGACATGGACGTGATCGGCATCTGCGCGATCTGGCTGCTGGCGCTCGGTGCGGTGCCGCTGGCGTTCGTCGTTGGCGTCTTCGTGCTGCAGATCCTGGCCGCCGTCCGGTCGCCGCGCGCAGCGGAACTCGTTCGCACGGAACCGCACGTGCACCGTCGTGTCATCGTGCTGATTCCGGCCCACAACGAGTCGGCGGGCATCGAGCGCACGCTAGCCTCGGTGATGCCGCAATTGCACGAGCATGACGTCGCGCTGGTCGTCGCCGACAACTGCACGGACGACACCGCCGCGATCGCCCGCGGGTGCGGCGCGACGGTCGTCGAGCGCTTCCACGACACGGAGCGCGGCAAGGGCTTCGCGCTGGCGTTCGGCGTCGACGCGATGCGCGCCGATCCGCCCGGGCTGGTGGTGATCGTCGATGCCGACTGCACGCTGGGGCGCGAAGCGTTGGACCGGCTGGCGCGCTGCGTCGTGACCCATGATCGTCCGGCCCAGGCGCTGTACCTCATGCTGGCCGCTCCGGGCGCGGGCGTCGCGCGCCGCCTGGCCCAGTTCGCCTGGCGCGTGCGCAACTGGGTGCGCCCGGCCGGCTCGCACCGGCTCGGCCTTCCGTGCCAGCTGATGGGAACCGGCATGGCCTTCACGTGGCCGATGCTGCGCGACGCCGCCCTCGCGAACGCGTCGATCGTCGAGGACATGAAGCTGGGCATCGACCTCGCGCTGCATGGCCGTCCGCCGGTGTTCTGCGCCGAAGCGGTCGTCACCAGCGAGTTTCCCGATTCCGCCGCAGCGACGAAGACCCAGCGCACGCGCTGGGAGCACGGGCATCTGGAGATGATCCTGCGCGAAGTGCCGCCCATGATGAAGGCCGCCATCGGCCGCCGCGACGGGCGCCTGGCCGGCATGGCGTTCGATCTGTGCGTGCCGCCGCTGGCGCTGCTGGCCGCGGCGCTGATCCTGGGTACGCTGCTTGCTGCTGGCGTGGCCGCATGGACCGACACGCCGACGCTCGTCATCCCGTATGCGACGTTGCTGGGCCTGTTCATGCTGGTGGCACTGGCGGCGTGGGCGGCGCGCGGACGCGACCTGCTGCGCTTGTCCGAACTGTTCGCCATTCCGCTCTATGTCGCGGCGAAGGTGCCGCTGTACTTGCGCTTCATCTGGAGCCGGCAGAAGCAATGGGTGCGCACCGATCGCAACAAGTCGTGACATGTGACGGCGCATCGTCACGCGCATGCCGCTCCACGTCCGGGAGCGACGAGGCTGCGTGGCAAAATGGGCGGCTGTCGACCCTGGGCGTTCCTGCTGTGCGCGAGGCGGCGATCCGGCGACGATTCGACCGCTGCCCCACGCAACTTCCCCTCTGCGGTGCGCCCGGGCGCACCGGGCGTGCCTCGGCGGCAAGGCGACTGTCCCCAACCCATGCTTGAAGATCCCCCGCACTGGCCGCGCCAGCCCCTGTTGAACGTGTGGGCCGATGACCTGTCGATGGACGAGCTCCTCGCGCGGCTCGTGTCGACCGGCGGCGTCGTGTTCACGGTGAATCCGGATCACCTGTATCACCTGCAGCACAACCCCGTGTTCCTGGCCGCATACCGTTCGGCCGACATCATCACCGTCGACAGCCACTACGTGCGCCTGGCCTTGCGCCTGCTGGGCCGGCCGGTGGTCAATCGCCTGCCGGGCTCGGACATCGTGCCGGCGCTGTGCGCGCGCCAGTCCCGCGACGCGGCGACGCGCATATTCCTGCTGGGCGCGCGGCCCGGCGTGGCGCAGAGGGCGCGCGACGCGATGAACGCGAAAGCGGGCCGCGAGCTCGTCGTGGGGGCGCACGGGCCATCGATGGATTTCGTGAACGATCCGGCGGAAATCGAGGCCGTGCTGCAGATGATCGCGGCCAGCGGTGCCAACATCCTGCTCGTGGGATTGGGCGCACCCAAGCAGGAGATGTGGATCGCGAGCGTCCGCCATCGATTGCCCCAGGTGCGCGTGATGATGGGCATCGGCGCCACGATCGACTACGAAGCCGGCGAAGTCCAGCGCGCCCCGGTTTGGCTGCGGCGCCTTGGCCTGGAGTGGACCTATCGCGTCGCGACGGAACCGCGCCGCTACCTGATGCGCTATGTGCGAAGCTCGAAATTCTTGTGGTGGATGTTGATGGATCGGCTGGGTCGTTACAAGGACCCATTCGGCAATGCAGCGGCCCCGATGACACGATGATGAAGCGGCCGTCATGCGGCGGCAGGAGACCAAATTGAAAATCAGACCCGTGGCGATGCTCTCGCCGTTGTGCCTTTGCTTGTTCGCCGGAAGCGCCCGTGCGGATCTCGAGCCGTTCACCCTCGGCGCCAGCGAGTCGCTCGAGCACCAGAGCAACGTCTTTCACGACGATACGGTGCGCACGGCGGACTGGCTCTCCATCACTGAGCTGAACGCCGGACTCAGCCAGCCGCTCGGTCGCGACAAGCTCGTGGCGTCTGCCGCCATCGACTACAACCGCTACAAGCGCTCGCGTGACCTCGATGCGACGGGCTATCGCGCGGCAGGCCAGTTCGACTGGAGCACGATCGGCGACCTGTCCGGATCGCTCGGAGCCGACTCCAGCCGGCGCCAGTACGTCTACGGCGAGACGGCCGAAGTCCTGCCCGGCACGACGCCGGTCATCATCAACGGGCGCAATCTCCAGACCGACAACCACGCCTTCGCGAGACTGCAGCTTGGCGGCGTCTCGCGCTGGACGATCAACGGCGGCGCCGACGTCAGCGAGCGCAACTACTCCAACCCGGCGTTCGCGGCGAGCGAGGAACGGCAATGGGCCGGCAATCTCGGCACCAGTTATGCGACCAGTCCTGACCTGTCGTTCGGCGTGGTGGGGTACTACACGAACGGCCGGTATCCGCACGGCTCGCTGGAGGGCACGTCGTCCAACTTCACCACCAAGACATTCAGCCTGACGAGCAAATGGCAGGCGAGCGGCAACAGCTCGCTCAATTCGAGCCTGGGCTACACCATCGAGAACAACGAGATCCTCGGCGGCTCGCGCAACTTCGTCAGCGGCTCGCTGGGCTGGAACTGGACGCCGCCGTCGCACTTCGGGGTCAGCCTGAGCCTCAAGCGCAGCTCCGACGCCGATTCGACGGGTGGTGCCAACACCGCCATCCTGAACGCGAACCAGCTCACCGGCATCGCCATCAACAACGAGGCCTACCTCGACGTGACCTACGCGTTGACCGCGAAGGTCAGCCTCGACGCGAATGCCGACTACAGCCTGCGCAAGTACGCCGACATCCGCGAAGCGACGCCGCCGGACCTGAGCGGATCGACGCGCACGGCGCGTTTCTACCTGACCGCGCACTACCAACCGACGCGAACCACGGACCTGAGCTGTGGCGGCGGTCGCGAGATCCGCAAGATCGACGCCACCCTCGTCGGCATCACGCCTGCGTACACGGACACCTACGTCCAGTGCGTCGCTTCCATCCATTTCGACTGATGGCAGGGTATCCGCTGTCTCGGGGCGCGCTGCGCGGCCCGCGCACGTGCGCATGCTGAGCTTGCCGGAGGCACGATGAAAGTCCTGGTCACCGGCGCCGCCGGCTTCATCGGCATGCATGTCGTCCAGCGCCTGGCCGCGCGTGGCGACAGCGTGGTCGGCATCGACAACCTGAACGCGTACTATGACCCGTCGTTGAA
>Ga0302314_10015088_pt1 | contig 13156 bp, 9 predicted proteins | sample III_Palsa_N2_3_FD_200533 | JGI IMG/M metagenome (GOLD analysis project Ga0302314, IMG submission 200533) | Peat permafrost microbial communities from Stordalen Mire near Abisko, Sweden - III_Palsa_N2_3 | ecosystem: Environmental > Terrestrial > Soil > Palsa > Peat permafrost | place: Sweden...
CACACGGTAGCCCACAAGGGGTGAGGGGTTGGTGCCGCTGATCATCTGTTCGGAATTCGAAAACGGTCCGCTAGGTTCCGCGGCGCCTCCCGCCCGGCCAGGCGTCGGCCTTGACGGCGGCAATGGGATAATGCGAGTCGTTTCTCCTTCGCCGCGCAGGCCGGCGCGGCGCCCGGCGCTCCGCTGAACTATAAAGGACCGCCCGGTGGACGACCCGACCCCATCACGCAAGACGGATTTTCGCGAGGCTGTCCGCCACTGGCTGACCTCCGGACGCCCGGCCGATGGCATCATCGGCATCTTGCTCGCCTATGTGGTCGTTGCCGCCGGGGCCTATCTGCTCGGCTTGGCCATCGTCGACCCGCTGGGCCGGCCCGTCGAGGTCGATTTCGTCAATTACTGGGCGGCCGGCCGACTAGCCCTCGACGGGCATGCCGCCACTGCCTATGACTGGACGACCCACAAGGCGATGGAAGATCTGGCCGTCGGGCACCATTTCGACGGCTATTACAGCTGGCTCTACCCGCCTATGTTCCTGCTGATGGTCACGCCGTTGGCACTGGTCGGTTATTTGCCGGCGTGGCTGATCTGGGTCGTGCTGACCGGCGGTCTCCTCTACTGGTCGCTGTATCGGATCTTGCCCTACCCGCCGCTGTTCCCGCTCCTGCTCGCCGCCCCGACCGTGGTCACCTGTGCCGTGGAGGGACAGAACGGGCTCCTGAGCGCGGGCCTGATCGGCGCAACACTAGCGTTTCTCGAGAGAAGGCCGGCACTGGCCGGCATGTTCCTCGGATTGCTGACCTACAAGCCGCAATTCGGGTTGCTGTTCCCTTTGGCCCTGCTGGTCGGCCAGCGCTGGACCGTCCTGGTCAGCGCCACGATCACCGCGCTGCTCGTCGCCGGTCTCTCGGCGCTGGTCTTCGGGATCGATACCTGGGTGGCCTTCATCCATTCCACGTCCACATCGGTGAACGATATCCTGCGAGCGGGCCTCGCAGGCTGGTCGAAGACCCAATCGGTCTACGCCTTCATGCGCCAGCTCACCGACAATGATGGCCTGGCCTGGATCGTCCATGGTGGCTGGGCGCTGCTCTGGGTTGTGGTATTGGTGCGCTTCTGGACCCGCCCCACGGCCTACGACACCAAGGCGGCGCTGCTGGCGACCGCCGCGGTCGCGGCAACGCCATACCTCTATCTCTACGACACCGTGATTCTGCTGGTGCCCGTGACCTTCCTGGTCAAGAACGCCCTGGAACGCGGCTGGCAGCCTTACGACAAGCCGCTCTTGGCGCTGTCCTTCGTTCCGCCTTTGGTTTTCCTTGCATTCGGCAGCCTGGCAACGCCGCTCGCCTGTCTGGCATTGCTGCTGGTCATCCTCCGCCGCGAGGGATTGGCCGTCCCCGCTCGATCAGGACCGCCGATTCTCCCGGTCTGATATGCCTATGCGGATACCCCGCGCCGGATGATCAGCGCATCGACCGCGGTGATGCGGTCCGGGCTGCAGATCACCGGATTGACGTCGATCTCGCCGATGCTGGCGGCAAGATCGGTCGCCAGTTCGGAGACGGCGACGACGATTGCGGCCACGCGGTCGAGATCGACCCCGCGGGCCCCGCGATAGCCGGTCAGCAGCTTCCACGCCTTCAGGCTCTTGAGCAGCGCCAGCGCCCCGTCATGATCGACCGGGGCCAGGTCGACCGCGGTGTCGGCCATCAGCTCGACCAGCACACCACCCATGCCGACCACGATCAAGGGGCCGAATTGCGGGTCGAGCCGGGCGCCGATGACCAGTTCGATGCCGGCCGAGATCATCGGCTGGACCGAGATGCCGCGGATCGCCGGCGCCGGCACGATCCGTTCGGCCGCCGCGGTGATTTCCGCCACGGCCTTGCGCACCGCTGCTTCATCGGCCAGGCCGAGCTTGACCACGCCGGCTTCGGTCTTGTGGGCGATATCCGGTGAGTCGAGCTTGATCACGACCGGGTAGCCGATCTCGGCGGCGGCCGCGACGGCGGCATCGGCGTCCTGAACCAGGACGTCCCGTGCCACCGGAATGCCGTAAGCCGCCAGCACCGCCTTCGCCTGGGTCTCGGACAGGCGGGGCCCGGCGGCGTCGAGCAGCCTCTGCGCCACCGCGGCGGCCGGCTTGCCCGAAGTGCGGCGCGGCTTCGGCGCCGGCACCTGGCGGATCCGCTCGCGCCATTGCCAGGCGGCGAGTGCCCGGAAGCAGCGATCGGTCGAGCGGAACACCGCGGTATTCGGGTTGGCCTCGTAGAGCGCCGAACCCGGCCCTTCCAGCCATTCATTGATCCAGGTGATGCAAATCGGCTTGCCGGCCCCCTCGGCCAGCCCGGCCACGACCGGAACCCGGTTGATGGTGAGCTCGCCGGACACGACCTGCGGCAGGATCAGCGCGCCATAGGCCGGGTCCTCGAGCATCGCCTTGGTGCAGCGCATGAAGGAATCCGGGTCGTTGATGACCTGGGCGGTGACGTCGCAGGGATTGCGCGCCGAGCCGAATTCCGGGATCGCCGCGTCGAGCACCGCCTGGGTCGCCGGCCCCGGCTGCGGCAGGGCGACGCCATGCAACTCGGCCTTGTCGGCGGTGATCACGCAGGCGCCGCCCGAGGTCGCCATCACCGCGACACCTTGTGCCTTGGGCCGCCCGGCCTTGGCGAGGAAGGACGCGGTCTCGTAGACCTGCTCCAGATTGTCGACCGCGATCATGCCGGTGCGGCGGAACACGGCGTCGTAGGCGGCATTGGCGCCGGCCAAGGTACCGGTATGCGACATCGCCGCCTGGGCCGCGGCGTTGCCGGTCGCCATCTTGTAGATGACCACCGGCTTGTCGGCAGCCAGCGCCTTCTCGCCGGCCTCGATCAGGCGCTCGCCATCCTTCACCCCCTCGACCAGGCAGGTGATGACGCGGCAGGCCGGATCTTCAGCCAGGTAGCTCATGAAATCGCAGACATCGACGTCGCAGGAATTGCCGGCGGTGAAATAATGGCTGAAATTGCCGCCGCGCTCGCAAGCCTGGGCCAGGGTGTATCCCAGCGCCCCGGATTGCGAGATCAGCCCGATCGGCCCCAGCCGCCACGGTGTCGTCTCATAGGTCGACAGGAACAGCAGCCCGGCGTGGCGGAAATTATTGATGATGCCGATGCAATTGGGGCCGACGATGCGCAGCCCCGAGGCCCGCGCGATCGCGGCCAGCCGCGCCTGCTGCTGCAGCCGGTCTTCCCGGCCGGTCTCGGCATAGCCCGAGGCATAGATGATGCAACCGCCGACCCCGGCCGCGGCGCAGTCCTCGACCAGCTGCTCGACCCGTTCCCGCGGTGTCGCAATGACGGCGCAATCGATCCGCTCCGGGATCTGGCCGACGCTCGCAAAGCAAGGCACGCCATGCAGCGTATCCGCCTTGGGATTGACGCCGTAAAGCCGCACATTCTCGGATTGCCGCATATTCATGAGGGTCCGCGTCCCGAACGACCCTTCCGACGCCGATAGTCCGATGATGGCGACGCTGGCCGGGTCGATCAGCCGCTGCAATTCCGCCCGGCCGTAGACCGGCCGGTGATTCTCACGCCAAGGCATGTCGCCTCCCCTACAACCCAATTGTTATCCCAGGCAACGCCCAAAATTGAGCGAACCAGTTACGACGGCATTCCAAAGCCGTCATTGCGAGCGCAGCGAAGCAATCCCGGGCCACCGCACCGAAGGCTGGTTTGCTTCGCTACGCTCGCAATGACGTTCTTAATTTTGGGCGTCACCTCAATTGATCGCCCCATGGGTCGAGACGGCATAGAAGCGATAGACATTGAGGACGCCGCTATCCATGGCGCCCAGGCGCTGTGTCCAGAGCTCGGCCTCGTCGAGCAGGGCCAGCAGATGGCTCTTCGGCATGTTCCGGAGTTCGACCAGCTTCATCAAATGGTTCCAGCCGTCGAGCACCCGGGCGCGGTAGATCTCGGTGTGGTCTTCGGCGATGCGGCAATCGAAGCCGGCATTGGTCAGGCAGTCGATATATTGCGACACGCGCCAGGGCAGCACCGGATAGCGCTCGACCTTGCGCAGCTTTTCCAGCCTCGGATCATCGGGTTCGGCCTCGCGCAGCATGAAATCGAGGAAGCTGAACTGGCCGCGCGGCTTCAGGCTGCGCATGATCTCGCGCAGCAGCCTTTCCTTGTCGACGACGCCGGTGGTGAGGAATTGGCCATAGACGCCGTCGAAGGCATGCGGCCTGAGCTCGATCGATTCCGGGTCATAGGCGGTGACCGGGACCTTGCGGCCGAGCCCGGCATCGACCGACATGGTGTGGCCGCGCCGCGCGATCTCGGCCGAGCGCTCCATCGCCGTGATATAGACGTCGAAGGTCGCCGAGACATGGCGCGAGGCGCCGCCCAGCCCGGCCGACAGATCGAGCAGGCTCATCGCCGGATTGACGCCGAACGGCTTGACCAGGCTCATGATCTGGTCGGTGCCGCCGGGCAGCAGGAAGCCGGTGCCCCAGATCTTCTGCAGCAGCGCCAGACGGTCGAGCGGCGCCTCGTCGGCGGTGGCGGCGATCACCGGCTCTTCCTCGATCTCGGGCGGTGCAGCCAGCTCGCGGAAATCGATGCCGTACCACCAGGCGCGCAGCCGCGCCATCACCTCGCCCCCGGAACTATCCCAGATCTGGCTGGCCCACGACAAAGATCCAGGCTCCCTACCTATCCCGGCGCACTCACATTTTACGAGTGTATGGGAGCGGTTTAGCCTTGGTAAGCGGTAATTTCAGACGCCCCGTGCGCCGGCCCGCTGGGCTGTGACTTCGAAAAGCTCGCGCCGGGCCCGCCAGGACGGAAACCACAGGGTCACGGTCGTGCCGGCCGCGAGCGCACTCTGGATATCGAGCCGGCCGCCATGCAGGCGGATCTGCGCCTCGGTGATGGCGAGGCCCAGCCCGGTGCCGGCGAATTTCCGCGACAGATGGCTCTCGACCTGGCGGAACGGCTCGCGGACCAGCGGGATATTATCGGCGCGGATGCCGATGCCGGTGTCGACGACGTCGATCCGTACCCAGCCCGGCCAATCGGCATGGTCCGGCTCGACCCGGACCGAAATCGTCACCGTGCCGCCCTCGGGGGTGAATTTCACGGCATTGGAGACGAGGTTGAGCACCATCTGCCGGGTCTTGAGCGGGTCGACGAAGACCATCGGCAGTATCGGATCGCGTTCGGTGGCGAGCGTGATGCCCCCCTGTTGCGCGCGCGGTGCGATCACCGCCATCTGACTTTCGATCAATGCCGCCAGATCGGTCGCCTCTTCGCGCAGATCCTCGCGGCCGGCCTCGATCTTCGACAGGTCCAGCACGTTGTTGATGATCTCCAGCAGATGGGCACCGCTGCGATGGATATCCTCGACATATTCCCGCTGCTTGGGATTGACCGTGCCGAACACCTCCAGCTGCAGCAATTCGGCAAATCCCAGCACGGCGTTGAGCGGCGTGCGCAGCTCATGGCTCATATTGGCCAGGAACTGGCTCTTTGCCCGATTGGCGACCTCGGCCCGATCGCGCGCCGAGGACAGATCCTGGGCGAGCTTCGCCAGATCGTCGGCCTGGCGCTGCAATTGCCGCCGCGACTCCTCCAGCTCGGCGATGGTGCGGCTCAGCTGGTCCTGCTGGGCCTTGAGCCCGGTGACATCGGTGCGGACGCCGACCCGGCCGCCCTGCAATGTCCGCTCCTCGGAGAACAGGATCCATCTGCCATTCGGCATCCGGCGCTCGCCCGTGCCGAAAGCGGTGCCTCGCTCCTCGAGGCGGAGCGTGATCCAGGCCTCGACATCGGCACCGACGTCGCCGAATTCTCCGGCAGCTACGGCCATGCGCAGCATGGTCTCGAAGCTCTCGCCGGGCACCATGCCGGCCGCCGCCTTTGAATAGATCTCGCGATAGCGCCGATTGGACATGACCAGGCGATCATTTTCATCATAGAGCACGAAGCCCTCGTCGAGATGCTCGATCGCGTCCTGGAGCATGATCTGGGCGCGGCGCTGCCGGCGCAGCAGGATGACGATGAAGGCGGTAAAACCGATGCAGGCGACCGAACCGACGATGAAGATGGCGCCGAATTCCCGCGCATTCTCCCACGCCGGATTCCGATCCTGGAACGCGATCAGCGTGAGCATGGCGCCGAAGGCCAATACCGCGGCCGACGAGAACGCGATGAGGATCGTTTCGAGGTGCATGCCGAAAAATGGCCGCGATGCCGACATCATCGCCCTCATGTCGCGATGCCCATCCGATGGCCGCGCCGCCAACCCAGAACAGTGAACCGCGCCACCGTTTCCCCCACTAGTTGGCGCCAGCGCACCGTTCGGGCACAATAGGAAGGGTTCTATTGAGGAAGTGTGAAATCCGGGCCGCGGCCCGTCCTATTCGCGCCCGGCCCGCACCCGCCGGGCCGCTTCGGCAAACATGCCGCGCAGCCAGATCTGCGCCGGGTGGTTGGCGAGGCGCCGGTGCCAGACCATGCTGATCCGCTCCTGTGGCGAGGCGAAAGGCAGCGGCAGGATGCGCAAATTCTGGTTTACCCCGAACGCCTCGGCGACCCGACGCGTCACCGTCACCACCATGTCGGAGCGGGCCAGCACGATCGAGGCCGCGAGGAAATGCGTGACGCTCATGCTGACTCGCCGGCTCAGCCCCTGCTCCGCGAGGATGCGATCAACCACATCCTCAGCACCGTCGAACGACACGATCAGATGCGGCAAGGCGGCGTAGCGCTCGATGGTCAGGCAATCCGCGGCCAGCGGATGGTCCGCGCGCAGCACGCAGACCAGATCGTCGACCAGCAGCTCTTCGCTGGCGAAGCGGTCCGGCAGGGTCGGGAAACTGCCCGTGGCCAGGTCGATGCGGCCCTTTTCCAGCCCGTCCATGATATCCGGCGCTTGCCCGGGATAGACCCGGAAATCGACGCCGGGCGCTTCCTCGCGCAGCCGGTCGACGAGGTGCGGCAGCATCACGATCGAGGCATGATTCTGCGCTGCGGTGACGAAGCGCCGCTGCGAGGTCGCCGGATCGAAGCCGGCGCCATCCAGCGCCTGGCTGATTTCATTGAGCGCGTGGCGCACCGGCCCGGCGATTTCGATGGCGCGCGGCGTTGGCCGCATGCCGTCGGGACTACGCACGAACAACGCGTCGCCGAACAGATGGCGCAGCCGATTGAGCGCATGGCTGATCGCCGGCTGGCTCAAATTCACCCGTCGCGCAGCACGGGTGACGCTGCGCTCTTCGATCATCGCGTCGAACACGACAAGGAGGTTGAGATCGACCGCCGATAAATTCATCGGGTGGAATATGAGTATGTCATCTATTCATTTCAATAATTGCAAATGCAAGATTACCTCATGCTCCGGGCGTCGAGCGCCGCACAACCTGCGGCCCCGTCTCCGCCCGAACAGCAGGGGCAAGGAAGCCAGATCATGAAGAAGCCTGTCAAACTTGTCGTCGCCGTCCTGGCCGCGCTCGTCGCGCTCGGCGTCATCGAGCATTACGGCTGGCGCTATTATACCGTCGGCCGTTTTCAGGAATCGACCGACGATGCCTATCTGAAGGCCGACATCACCGCGATCAGCCCGAAAATCGCCGGCTATGTCACCGAGGTGCTGGTCGCCGATAACGAGCCGGTCGCCAAGGGCCAGGTGCTGGTCCGCATCGACGATCAGGATTACCGCGCCCATGTCGCCGCCGCCGAGGCCGATGTCGCGGCGGCCAATGCCGATCTCGTCAATCTCGATGCCCGCACCCGGCTGCAGCGCTCGGAGATCGACCAGTCCCTGGCCGATTCCACGGCGTCGGATGCCGACCAGCATTTCGCCCAGGAAGAGCTGACCCGGTATAATTCGCTGGTCAAGGGCGGGGCCGCGACCCAGCAGCGCGTCGACCAGGCCGAAGCTTCCTTCAAGAAGACCAATGCCGGCGTGATCAAATCGCGTGCCGCCATCCAGAGCGCCAAGGATGCGCTGGGCGTGCTGGAAAGCGAGCGCGGCAAGCTCCAGGCCGATCTCGAGCGCAAGCAGGCCGCCCTCGACCTGGCGCGGATCGATCTCGCCAACACCACCATCGTCGCACCCGGCGACGGCGTCGCCGGCGAGCGCATGGTCCGGGTCGGCCAATACGTCAAACCGGGCACGCAGATCCTGGCCGTGGTGCCGGTCCAGGACGTCTATGTCATCGCCAATTTCAAGGAGACACAGCTGACCCGGATGAACGAAGGCGAGACGGTCGACATTGCGGTCGACAGCTTCCCCGGTGTCAAGGTCACCGGCCGGCTGGAGAGCCTGGCGCCGGCCAGCGGCTCGGAATTCAGCCTGCTGCCGCCGGACAATGCCACCGGCAATTTCACCAAGGTGGTGCAGCGCGTGCCGGTCAAGATCGTGCTCGATGCCGACAATCCGCTGGTCGGCAAGCTGCGCCCGGGCATGTCGGTGATTCCGACCATCGATACGCGCGGCGGAGCACTCGTCGCCATGGCACCCGCCCGCACGCAAGTGGCACAGCGCTGAGCAAGGGACCCTGATCATGGCTGCGCTGCAATCGATCGCGCTGAACGCCGGCCCGGCGCCGGTGCGCGCGCCGGTCGCCAAACCGGCGCTGGTGCCGCCGAGTGACGCCGTCACGCCCCGGGAATGGCTGGCCGTATTCGGCGCCATGATCGGTGCCTTCATGGCGGTGCTCAATATCCAGATCACCAACTCGTCGCTGGCCGAAATCCAGGGCTCGCTCGGCGCCACGCTCGACGAAGGCACCTGGATCTCGACCGCCTATCTGGTCGCCGAGATCGTCGTCATCCCGATGAGCGCGTGGCTCGCCCAGGTGTTTTCGGTGCGTCGCTACCTGCTGGTCAATGCCGTACTGTTCCTGGTCTTCTCGGCGCTGTGTGCGACCGCGACCGATCTGCCGACCATGATCGTCTTCCGGGCATTGCAGGGCTTCTCGGGCGGCGTGCTGATCCCGCTCTCCTTCATGATCACGCTGACCACCCTGCCCGCCTCCAAGCAACCGACCGGCTTGTCGCTGTTCGCGCTGACCGCGACTTTCGCCCCGGCGATCGGGCCGACTATCGGCGGCTGGGTGACCGACACCTATGGCTGGCAATACATCTTCTACCTGAACCTGGTGCCCGGCCTGATCATGCTCGGGCTGCTCTGGGCCGCCTTGCCGAAGCGGACGATGCAGCTGGGATTGCTGCGCCAGGGCGATTGGAGCGGCATCATCACCATGGCGATCGGTCTGTCCGCGACCGAGATCGTGCTCGAGGAAGGCAATCGCGACGATTGGTTCGGCTCGGCCTTCATCCTGCGCATGAGCGTGATCGCCGTGGTGTTCACCACGGCTTTCCTGGTCATCGAGCTGGTGAAGAAGAAGCCGCTGATCAATTTCCGCCTGCTCGCCCGGCGCAATTTCGGCCTGGCCAGCATCGTCAATGTCACCCTCGGCGTCGCCCTCTACGGCTCGGTCTATCTGCTGCCGGTCTATCTGTCGCAGATGCAGGGCTATGACGCGCAGCAGATCGGCATGGTCATGATCTGGGTCGGGCTGCCGCAGCTGGCGATCATTCCGCTGGTCCCGCGCATCCTGAAATATGTCGATGCCCGCGTGCTGGTCGGCTTCGGCCTGACCCTGTTCGCCGCCAGCTGCTTCATGAACGGCGATCTCAGCCACGCCAATTCGGGACCGCAATTCCTCATCCCCAATCTCGTGCGCGCGGTCGGCCAGGCGCTGGTGCTGTCGCCGCTCTCGACCATCGCCACGGCCGGTCTGGCGCGCGAGCACGCCGGTTCCGCCTCCGGCCTGTTCAACATGATGCGCAATCTGGGCGGCTCGTTCGGCATCGCGCTGCTCTCGACCTTCGTCACCAAGCGCGAGCAGTTCCATTCCAATCATGTCGTCGAGGCGATCTCGAGCTATTCGGCCGCAACCCAGGCCCGGATCGAGCAGCTGACCAACCTGCTGCTGAGCCGCGGCGCCGATATCGACCTGGCCCAGCGCAAGGCGGTGGCGCTGATCGACGCCGCGGCCCGGCGCGAAGCCTTCACCATGGCCTATGGCGACGCCTTCCTGCTGATGGGCGCGGCCCTGGCGATCGGCGCGATCGCGATCGCGCTGGTCAAGAAGCCGCCGATCGGCGGCGGCGCTTCGGACGCGCATTGATCGGTTCAGGCCGCGCCCGCTGCATGGACGCCCCCCGCGCGTTACCGGGCTGAGGCCGAGCCCGGTAATGCTACTCTGGCGGCGATCCGAATTCCCAGGCCCCGCCCATGTCCGCTGCGGTCCGCACCGCGCCTACGCCCCTGCCGACACTCGAACCCGCCGGCGGCGGCGCCGCCGCGCGTCGGGACGATCCGCTGGGCGGCATCCTGCTGCTGCTGCTCGCGGTCCTGATCTTCTCCTGCTCCGACGCGACGGCGAAGTATCTGTCGGGCGAGTTGCCGCTGATCGAGATCGTCTGGCTGCGCTACCTCACCTTCGCTCTGCTGCTGGTCCCGCCGACCCTGCGCGGCGGCCGTATGGTGCTGCGCTCGACCCGCCCGGGGCTGCAGCTTTGGCGCGGCCTCAGCATGCTGGCCTCGAGCCTGCTGTTCATTGCCTGCCTGCCGATCCTGCCGCTGGCCGACGCGACTTCGATCGGTTTTGTCTCGCCGCTGTTCATCACGGCATTGTCGATCCCGTTCCTGGGCGAGCAGGTCGGCATGCGGCGCTGGGCGGCGATCGTCGTCGGGTTGATCGGCGTGCTGATCGTGGTGCGACCCGGCACCAGCGCCTTCCAGCCGGCCGCCCTCCTGCCGATCTTTTCGGCGCTCGCCTGGGCGGCCGCCATCATCATCACCCGCAAGATGAGCGGCGCGGACGGCACGCTGACCACGCTGATTTTCACCGCCCTCTCGTCGCTGCTGGTCGTGAGCGTCCTGGTGCCCTTCGTATGGGTCATGCCGACGCCACGGCAGGTCGGCCTGGCACTCGTCTACGGGCTCTTCGCCAGCGGCGGGCAATGGCTGGTGGTGCTCGCCTATCACCGCGCCGGCGCCTCGGTGCTGGCGCCGCTGACCTATAGCCAGCTGGTCTGGGCCGCGGCTTTGGGCTTTCTGGTGTTCGGCGCCGTGCCCGACACCTGGACCCTGGTCGGCGCCGCGGTGATCATCGCCAGCGGCCTCTATACCGCCCATCGCGAGCGGATCCGGGCGCGCGCAAGCCGGATCTGAGCGGCTACGAACCGCCCCGGCGCCAAAAGGTTTCGCCTGGCACGCCGGCGAAATCCATGACCTTGCAATAGCCGGCCGGATAGGCCTCGATCTTCCGGCAGGCGGCCAACGCGGCGGCGGCGCTGTCGAAGGGACCGGCCTTCAGGCGATAGAGCGTACCGCGGCCGTCATGCAGATCGATCGCGGCCACGCGCGGCTGCAGCCCGTCGAGCACGCCGCGATATTGCTTGCGATAATCCGACCAGCCCTCGGCGACCGATGCCTTCAATTTGTAACTGGCGAGATGAATGCCGAAACGGCCGGCGGCCGGTGCCGGTGCCGACCCGATCGGTGTCGCGACGATATTGGCCGCGGGGGGCGCCAGCGGGGTCGGCTGGTCGACCGCCACGGATTCAGGCGGCGGTGCTATCGGTTCAGCTGCCGTGCTCTTCGCCGGTTTGGCCGCTTCCTGCTCGAGCCCCGAGACGAGGCTCCGGATATCGCCTTCGATCTGCTCCAGCCCGGTGATCGAGGGCTTGGCAGGATCGCCCTCGCTGCGCAGCGCCGCGATCTTGCGCTCGATCTCGGCGAGCCGCCCGGCCGGGTCGAGCGCGGCCGGCGAATTGCCGGGCGCCGCCTGGCCGGTACTATCAGCAGGCGCCGCCGCCGGGTGGATATCGGCACATGCGCCGAGCAGCAGGACCGCCAGGAGCATTATCGTCCCGCCCCGCCGGCCGGATGGGCCGCGATTCCGTTTTCCGCTCTTATCGCGCATGTCCAACAAGAAAATTCGCCTCCCACGCCGCCCCTGCACCCCAAGCCCTTCTTTTAGCGCGGTTTTCAGGGCAGGGCTAGAAGAACACCCGGGCCGCGAGCTGCAGCTGGGTTTCAACCGCCCGCGGCGACAGCCCCTCCGCCAGGCGCTCAGTCCGCCAGGAATCGACGACCAGCGCCTCGCCGGTGAAGCGCAGATAATCAAGCGGCTTCCAGGTCACCGCCGTGACCGGCGACCAGCCGTGCTCGCTGAGTTCCGGCGCCGGCCCGAGATGGCGCTCGCGCGTGCCGAACTGGTCGAGCCGGGCGGCGATGCGCCACGCACCCTGCTCCCAGCCAAGCAGGACATAGGCAGCGTGGAAGCCGGTCGTACTGGTCGGCGCCGGTTCCGGCGCCACCACGGTCTGCCCAGTCAACCCTTGGGCCAGCACGGTAAAGGGCCCGAATTCAGCCCGCGCACCCAGGCTCCAGAAATCCGTGTGCCAGGGATACTGCTCATTATTCTCGTCCGCGGTGTCGACCAGATTGTCGTAGCGCATCACCTGGACTTGGCCCAGACCGGGCCGCGACCAGGACAAATTGCCGTACCAGCCCGGGCTGTTGTCGATCTCGTGGAAAACCTCGGCATAATCCGGCACCGGCTCGTGGGCGCGCAGGGCGCTCAGATCGGTCACCCGGTAATCGCTGAACAGCCCGGTCGGCTGGTCGTCGAAGACCCAGCCGCGATGGGCGAGCTGTACGCCGGCCGGATCGTTCCAGCCATAGAGGGCACTGGCGAACTGGATATCGTCGGTGCCGTCGCGCCATTCGATCGTGGCCTCGCCGCCCAAGGTGCGCAGCTCATCGCCGACCCAGCTGTTGATGGCCGAGGGCGTCAAGGTCCAGGGGCTGGTCCAGCCGATGCCCTGGTTCTCCAGCGAGATCGGCGGAAAAAAGGCGCCGGCCTTGAGCGACCAGCGCCAATTGTTGATCGAGACCGGACGCCAGCGGAAATAAGCGTCGAGCAGATCGAACTGGGTGCGAAGATTGGGATCCCAGCGCACATCCGCAAAGCCGCGCAGCTCCGGAACGATCCCGACCGAGGCGGCCGCGACCAGCTCGTCGAACTCCGGCTGGGTCCTGAAATCCTGGCCGTTGCCGTTCCATTGCAGCTTGCCCA
>Ga0302314_10015090_pt1 | contig 13156 bp, 13 predicted proteins | sample III_Palsa_N2_3_FD_200533 | JGI IMG/M metagenome (GOLD analysis project Ga0302314, IMG submission 200533) | Peat permafrost microbial communities from Stordalen Mire near Abisko, Sweden - III_Palsa_N2_3 | ecosystem: Environmental > Terrestrial > Soil > Palsa > Peat permafrost | place: Sweden...
GGCAAGCTCCTCGACGAGGCGCTCGACCAGTTCGGGCTGCCCAGGGAGTACGCCGCCGTGATGCGCGGCCACGGGGAGGCGCTTAACGTCCTGCGCACCTCCAACCGGCTCTGGACCTACTTCAGTCCAGCCGTGGAAATCGCGCCCGGCGAAAGCACCGGCCGCTTCCGGATCGGGGGCGACCAGCCGGTCATGGACGCCGACGGGCGCAGCCGCATCTCCGCCGAGGACGCGGCCATCGCCCTGATCGACGAGGTGGAACTGCCTCGCTTCGTCCAGCGGCGCTTCACGGTCGGCTACTGAACGCGATCCGCGGACCGGCCGGTCTCGCCGGCGCGGCACCGGGACACGCGGGAGCGATTGGCGAACGAGACCGGTTAGGGCAGGGATGCGCACGGTCCCTCGGCCGCACAGGCGGCGGAGGGGCCGTGCGTCCCGGAAGGCGACCGCCGTGCGGCGGCCTCAACGGACGCGCCCACCCGATCAGGTGCTCCGCGCGCTCCACTGCCCAAAACGCCGCGCACCGTCCTAGCCGGTGTCGTGGCGCTTAGACCCAGCAGACAGGAGGAGAGCGTATGAGGGCGAATGACCAGCGGCTAGCCGAGCTAGAGCGCAAGCATGGCGAGAAATGGGATATGTGGACGGTACCCGCCGTCGTCGGGCCAACAGCTTGGTGCGTGAGGCCGAAGGGCGCGCAAACCGCGACGCACCTGGAGTACTCATCGGATGCCCTAGACAAGTGGATGAGAGAGCAGTGACGACCATGGCGCATGAATCTTGTTAAGGGAAGTCGCCGGATCCGCGCTGCAGGCGGCCGGGCCTGCCGTCGGCCATATCACCGAGCGGCACCTGATCTCCAAGGTGCTTCTTAAGCGGTTCGCCGAGCACCCGGGGCTTCAAGGGGGACTGATCTGCCCCTTCAGGCTGGAATAGCCCCCTGCCAGGCACCGGCCCCTCGGGCCAGATGGCTGCGCGAAGGTCGACAAGTTCGTCGCCTGGGCGTCCGCATCCGTGGAAAGATTCTGGAAGGAGACCGAGGACAGGCTCCCGGACGCGCTGGCGGCGATGGACGCGGGCATCCTCACGGGAGCCGAGCGGATGCGTGCATCCGCTCGGCGGCCGGGGATGACCGTGGCCGGGCTGGCGGGCATCGCGGGCGCGATCAGCTACAGCCACATCCGGCTCTTGGCCGCCGAACACGGGGACGGGGTGGCAGGCGCACGCGCATCCAGATCGTGGCCTCGCTGGTGCTACTGGCCAACTGGCGCTCCGGGCGCCGGTCGGGCTGGCTGCCGTGGGCGGCATTGATGGCCGTGACAACGGCGAGCCGGCCGCGAACGTCGCTAGGCCAGCCCGTACTCCGCCTAGCTTCCCGCGCCTGGGACGTAGTGCTGTCAGCCTGGCGCTGGCCGAGCCCGACAGCGAGCAGCTCGCCGCCTGGTCGCGGGATCGCGGTGACCGGGATCTCCAGCCGGGCGAGCGCGCCGCTGGCGACGATGGCGTCCTGTTCGGCGAGGGAAGCGAACAGGACGCGTGTCCATGCGCCTATGGCGGCGAGGGCATCGGGCTGATCCGCGCCGCCGAAGAACTGGGGGAGCACAGAGGTCGCGGCTACCCCGTCTGGGTCCAGGGACCCGGTGTCATAGCCGAACTGCTTGCCGGTGTGCAAGAGGAGCCATAGCCGCTGGCCCGGATCGCTGAGCATCGCGTCGGCGAGGGGAGCAAGCTGGCGGTCAGCGAGCAGCCGGATCATCTCAGGGAACCGGAGCACGGGGGCGCTGCCGTAGTAGGTGTTGAGCAGGATGAGATGAGCGACTCGCTCCGGGTGGCTGAGCGCGTACGTGATCGCATCCGGCCCGGAGGCATCATGGCCGACCAGCACGGCGGACTCGATTCCCAGCGCGTCAAGCACCGCGCCCAGCTCGGCCTGGTGGTCGGCGCTGGCGAAGCGCGCGGTATCCGTCCGGTCGGAGCGCCCGTAGCCGAGCCAGTCGAAGGCGACGGCGCGGTGCGGCGTGAGCAGCGGGACGATGCGGTCGTATATCCGGGAGTCATCCGGGAACCCGTGCATCATGACGATGGCTGGATCAGCACCCGGATGGTCGCTGACATGCAGGGCGCCGCCGGGCGCGGCCACGCGTCGCTCGGCCGCCGGACCGTTGATGGCAGTATCGTTCATCCGCGTATTCCTCCTCGAGGGTTGGGAACTCGGTCAGTCTCGTGGCAGCGTGCGGGGGAGCCCGAATCGGGCGAGGAGCCCCAGGTTTCCGAAGCGAGTGAGCATGCTGACCCGGTCGCCGCGCAGGGTGAGGACCACGAGGCTGCTGGCGCGCCATAGCGGCGCGCTGGGGTCGGGGAGATACAGCGCCAGGGCGGGCTGGCCGTTGGCCCGGGTGGGGACGAGTTTGAGTTCCTGGCCCCAGAGGTGTTCCCGGAGGTAGTTGGCGATTGGTAGCGGTCCGCGGAACTCGACGGGCTCGGGCGGCATGACGAGCCTGGCGTCGTCGGTCAACAGGGCGACCAGCCGGTCCAGGTCCCAGCTCTGGAAAGCGTCGACGAAACGCTCGACGACCGCGGCCTCGGCCGCAGATCTCGGCAGGGGCACGTCGTGCGGGTCTCTGTCCGTGCGGATTCCGGCTCGGGCTCGGGTGAGCGCGCTGTTGACGGCGGCCGGGGTGGTGCCCAGGATGTCGGCGACCTCGTTCGCCGCGAAGCCGAGCACGTCCCGGAGTACGAGGACCGCCCGCTGCTGGGGTGGCAGGCGCTGCAGGCCCGCCACGAACGACAGCGCGATCGACTCCCGTGCGTCATACCGGGCTTCCGGCCCCGGGGTTACGTCGCCGATCAGGTCATCCGGATAGGGCTCGAGCCACCATGGCTCGTCGGACCGCACCAGCTCCGCCCGCCCCGCGCCGTGTTCGGGCAGGCCAGTCGGTTGCGGGCGGCGGGATTGTCCGCGCAGGTAGTTGAGGCAGCGGTGCGTGGCGATCCGGTACAGCCACGCCCGGAGCGCCTGGCCGTCGAACCGGCCGATCGAGCGCCATGCGGCCAACAGGGCCTCCTGAAACACGTCCTCGGCGTCCTGGACCGATCCGACAACCCGGTAGCAGTGCGCCTGCAGCTCGCGGCGGTAGGGATCGATGAGCTCGCGGAAGGCCTCGCCGTCGCCGGCCTGGGCACGGGCGAGGGTCGTCTCAGCCATAGCGGACCTGTCCTTTCACCGGCTCGCCGGAACAACGCCTCCTGAAGGTCCAACCCCGCAGGCGGCGCGGATTCATCGACGAGCGGCCGGGCCGACCCCGGGGTCTGAACCGGCTGGTCGGCCCGGGGTGAGCATCGCGCCTTTCACGCTGCTGATGTCAGTCAGGTGGGCGCATAGGTGAGGATCACCGAACCGTTCTCCAGCCTTCTCTGGTGGGTGAGCGTGAGGTGGAGCGCTGAGGTGTCCGCGTGCTCGAGCAGGCGTTGGCCTGCGCCGGCCACGACGGGCCTGATCCAGAAGCGGAACTCGTCGATCAGGTGGTCTCGCACCAGCGTTCCGTCGAAGCGGCTGGTGCCGTATTTGATGAGGTCCTTGCCGGGCTGGTCCTTCAGCCGGGCGATCGCGCTGGATGGGTCGGGGCCGAGGAGAGTGGCATTCCATGCCGTCTGGGTCAGCGACCGTGACGCGACGTACTTGGGCATGGCGTTGATGAGGTCGATGTAGGGGTTGCCGGCGACGTGGCCCCAGTTCGCGAAGAAGTTCTCGTAGGTCACCCGGCCCATCACGAACGCGTCGTAGTTGCCCAGCTCCTTGAGGGACAGTGCCGCGTCCTCGGCGTCGAAGCTGGCCCATCGTTCGGGCGCTTCGATGACGCCGTCGAGCGAGACAAGGGTCGATTCGATCAGTCTGCGCATAGTCGTTCTCTCTTTCTCCGGGTGCCCGGCCGGGCGATGACGGCCGCATCAGCGCCCGGCCGGGGCGTGTGCCTGACGTCCGGCTTCAGTCGCTGCCGTTGCTGATGCCTTGCGCGAGCGCCGCCAGCTGGCTCTCGAGCGCCTTGACCGGGCCGCTGTGCCAGCTCTCGGCCAGGGTCTGTGACACGGGATCGGGGAAGATGTCCTCCTCTTCCTTCTCGATGGCGTCGAAGATGGCCCGCGCGACGGACTGCGGTGAGGCCTTGGGTATGTCGACGCTGCGGGTCATGTCGGTGTCCACGGTCCCGGTGAGGACGGCGTGGACCTGCACGCCCCGACCGGCCAGCAGGGCGCGCAGCGATTGCGTCAGGCTGAACGCGGCCGCCTTCGAGATCGAGTAGGCAGGCAGGGACCAGCGGGAAGGCGGCGAGGGAGTTGGTCGACAGATTGTTGACGATGGCTCCGCGGGAACGAGTCAGGTGCGGCAGGAAGGCCTGGGTCACGCTGTGGGTGCCGAAGAGGTTGACGGCGAGGGTGCGTTCGAGCGCGGCGCGATCGCTCAGGTCGTCGTAGAGCGCGATGCCGGCGTTGTTGATGAGGATGTCGAGAGAGCTGACTGTCTCGGCAGCTTCCTGGATCTGCGCCGCGCTCGTCACGTCCAGGGTCAGCGGCGTGACGCGCCCGTCTGGGGTGGGTCAGCGGCACACGCGTGCCGGCATACACCCGCTTCGCGTCCCTGATGAGCGCTTCTTCGACCAGCGCCTGGCCGATGCCGCGGTTGGCCCCGGTCACCAGGATTGTCTTTTCTGCGATGATCATGTCTGTTCCTTCGGTTGTCGTGGGTGATCAGGTTGGGTCAGGACTGCGGGGCGAAGTGAGGCAGCGACGAGTCGAGCACCGCTGCTCCGCTGGACAGAGTGATTACACGGTTTCCGGCTCCGCCCTGGATTTATGCGCTGCTCGCGCTACCGCTGCTGCAGCACCTCGAGGATGTTTCCGGCCGGGTCCTTGAACCAGGCGGCGATGAACGGGCCGCTGCCGCGGGTGACGCCCCGCTCGTCCTGGTCCATCCCGTCGTACCGCTCGAACTGGACGCCGTGCCTGGTCAGCTCGCCGACCGCGGCCTCGATGTCGTCGACCTGGAACATGAGGACGGTGTAGGTGGCCGGGGCGTGGTCCGGTTTTGGGTACACCCGGGTGTCGCGGCCGCCCGCCAGGTGCAGGGTGAGCAGTCCGTGCTGCTCGGAAACCCGGACCCCGAGCATCTCGCCGTAGAACTTCCTGGCCTGCGCCAGGTCGTCAACTGCGAACGCGCCGAATACTTTCGTGTCCGCGAACATGGCATCCTCCTGATCTGATCGCTTGATCTTCAGCAGGACGACGAATGGCGGGTGCCGGGACCGGACACGCCCTGGGAAATTCTCATGCTCTCGATCCGCCGCTCGAAGGACACCCGCTCGGCCGGGCTCCGGGCCAGCGCAATGGCGCGCTCATAGTTGTCCCGGGCCGCGGCGTGGCGGTCGGCCCGCCGTTCCAGGTCGGCCCGGGCCGCCCAGTAGAAGGGGTACCGGGACAGCTTCCGCTCGCCGGCCAAGGCGATGAGCTCGCGGCGGCCCTCGTCGAGGCCGTCCCGTTCGGCCACGGCCAGCGCGCGGTTCAGCGCCACGATCGGGCTCCAGGACTGCTGGGCGAGGAGCTGGTAGAAGGCGACGATCCGGTCCCAGTCGGTCTTCTGGATCGACGGCGCTATCGCGTGCTCGCAGGCGATTCCGGCCTCCAGATGCCAGCGGGACATGTGATCCCCGGTGGCCGCGCGGGCGAGGTGCATCAGACCGCGCTCAATGCGCGCCCGGTCCCAGCGGCTGCGGTCCTGGTCCTCGAGGGGGACGAACACACGGTGCTCGTCAAGGCGGGTCGGCAGGCGGGCGGCGTCGAAGCAGAACAAGGCGGCCAGGGCGTGCGCGTCCGGATGCGCCGTCGCCTTGGCGTCCAGCAGCAGCCCGGTGAGACGCAACGCGTCCTCGCACAGGAACGGACGTACCGGGTCCTGCGGGTCGCTGCCGTGGTAGCCCTCGCTGAACAGCAGATAAAGCGATCGCAGCACGGAATCTCGCCGGGTTTCAATGTCAGGCAGGCTCTCCACGTCGGGCAGCCGGCCCAGCTCACGCAGCCGGGTGCGGCCCCGGTGCAGGCGTCTGTCGATGGTCTGGGTGTCGACCAGGAACGCCTGACCGATCTCCCTGGCGGACAGACCACACAGCCACCGAAGGATCAGTGTCACGTGCGTCTCGCGGCTCAGGCCGGGATCGCAAACCGCGAACATCATCGCCAGCTGGCTGGCGCCCTCGGCGGCCGGGGCCAGCGCCGCGTCGATCGTGTCGGTCAGCGCCGTCGACGTCGCCAGCTCGGGCAGGAACGAGCGGCGGCGCTGTTCCCGGCGGATGATGTCGATCGCCCGGTTGTGGGCGGCCCGGATGATCCACGCCTTGGGATCCCGCGGCAACCCGAAGCGCCAGGCGTGCATGGCACTCACGAGCGCGTCGTGCACGACGTCCTCGGCCAGCGGGATGTTCGACGGGCCCAGGACCCGCGTCAGCGCGCTGACCAGGTGCGCGTACTCCCTCCTGAACAGATCCACTCAACCAGCTCCGTAGAGGACACGGCGGCGGGCCTTTCGTCCATGAGCATCAGATCCGATAAGTCCTGGAGGCCGCACCTCGACGGAACCGCCGAACTCGTATGTCGGGCACGTGCGCGCCAGGTCGATGGCATCTTCCAGGGAGGCGGCTTCGACGATCAAGCTGCCGGTCACCAGATCCTTCGACTCGGCGTACGGGCCGTCGGTGACCACGCGCTCGCGGCCTCGGACCGTGACCCCCGGGTCGTCGAGTGCGGTCCAGTGCTGCGCGCCCGACCCTGCCGGGCCAGCTCATCGGACCAGCGATACCACTTCTCGACGTGGGCCTGAAGCTCCGAGGGCGACAGATCGTGCCGCGAGACAGCGCCCCCGCGAAAGATCAACATGAACTTGCCCCGCAGAGCGTGCTCCTCGCCTCGAAGTTCCGACATCATGACCTCCGCCGTCCTGGCGAATGGTCATGGTCGTCCCGGGCACTCGCGGCGGACGGGCCGGCGACCCGGTGCAGCGGCCAGCCGGGCGCCCCAAGCGCCACGCCCACACCGTCTGCGGCGCTTGGGGCGGCGCCACTCCCGGTCTCTGCGGTGTCTGGTGCGGGGAACAACGCGACGTACCGTCGCGCCATGCCCTTGTATCGGCGTATCCCCTGGGCTGCGGAGGCGCCGAGGAAAGACAAGCTCCCTGGTACGCATGAGGCGGGGCCTCATCTGCGTTCACCTCTACAGATCCGGGACGCACGGAAAACTGACCGGGGAAACCGCAGGGCAGAAAATGCGCCGCCGGCCGGTTAGTTTCGCGGCCGCCCCGGATCTGCACCACTGACGACGCAGCACGCGACGCCCGGAGGGGGCAGCCATGGCAGTCAGCGAGGATTTCGAGCGTCTCACCGACCCGTTCCGGCCTGAGCTGCTGGCGCACTGCTACCGGATGCTGGGCTCGGTCCACGATGCCGAAGACCAGGTGCAGGAGACCATGATCCGGGCCTGGCGGTCCTACGGCGACTTCGAGGGGCGGGCGTCGCTGCGGACCTGGCTGCACCGGATCGCGACCAACTCCTGCCTGCGCGCGCTGGAGAACAGCGGCCGCCGGCCATTGCCGTCCGGCCTCGGCGCCCCGGGCGAGTACCCGGAAGCCCTGCTAGCCGCGGCGCGGCCGGAGGTTCCGTGGCTGCAGCCCGTTCCCGACGCGCTGGTAAGCGCCGGGTCCGCCGATCCAGCCGAGATCGTCGCGTCGCGCCAGAGCATGCGGCTGGCCCTGATCGCCGCCTTGCAGTACCTGCCTGCCCGGCAGCGCGCCGTGCTGATCCTGCGCGACGTCCTGCGCTGGCGGGCCGCGGAGGTCGCCGATCTGCTCGGCACGACGACCACTGCGGTGAACGGCATGCTGCAGCGCGCCCGCGCCCGGCTGGAGCAGGCAGCCCCCGACCAGGACCAGATTCACGAGCCCGCCGACCCGGCCGACCGCGTCCTGCTCGACCGGTTCGCCACCGCGTTCCAGAATGCCGACGTCACCGCGGTCATGCAACTGCTGCGCGAGGACGCCGTGTTCGAGATGCCGCCGGAGGTGACCTGGTTCACCGGCCGTGAGCTGATCGGGCGGTTCCTGCGGTCCCAGGTCCTCACCGAACCCGGCCGCTTCCTGATGATCCCGGCACCCGCCAACGGCCAGCCCGCGCTGGCCGCTTACCTACGCGGCCACGACGGCGGGTACCGCGCACACTCGATATGCGTGCTCACCATCGCCGCATCGCGGGTCACACGGGTCACCTCGTTCAACGACCCGGACCTGTTCGCGCCCTTCGGCCTGCCGCAGACCGTCCCGGCTGCCGCGGTCCCGGTACCGGGCCGATGACCCCGGCGGCCCGGGCGGCATGGCCGGCCGATAGTGCCCGGCTGCTTGAACCGTCTATCGGCTATGCCCTCGGCGTGGTCCTGGCCGTCACGCCGGAGCTCCTGTCGCGCCCGACGCCATGCCGGGAATGGGACCTGCGGATGCTGCTACGGCACGCCTGCGACTCCCTGGCCGCGTTCGGCGAGGGCATCGAAACCGGACGCGTTGGCCTGGACCCAGCCGCAGAGGACGCCGACCTGGCGGCCGACCCTGCCTGCGCGTTCCGCGATCGCGCCGGCCGGCTGCTGGACGCCTGGACCGGCCCCGGCCGCCAGCGCCAGGTCATCGACATCGCCGGCGGCCAGTTGGCGGCCAGCGTCATCGCCGCCACGGCAGCCCTCGAGGTCGCCGTCCACGGCTGGGACATATCCCGGGCGTGCGGGCAGCATCAGCGGATCCCGCGCGCCCTGGCCACCAGCCTGCTGGCGGTAGCCCCGATGCTGGTCCCCCGCCCCGGCCGGCACCGGCTGTTCGCGGCGCCCGTCGCCGTCGCGGCTACGGCCGGCCCCAGCGACCGGCTCGCCGCCTTCCTCGGGCGCTCCCCGGCATAACGCCCATGCCAGGCCCCGAGGCCCGCTACAGACCTAGGCCCCGACCGCACGCCCGCAAGACCGACACCGACCGCAGGACCCGCAGCCTCCTGAGCCAGCTCCGCGCCCTCCACCCCGGCGGCAACATCACGATCATCCCCGCCGCCTGAACCCCGCACCCCGCCGACCAGGCCTGCGACCCACGCCGCCACGGGCCCGCCCGCATGGCGGCTGCCGGCCGAATGGCCACCGAACCAACGAGCCCGCGCTTACTGGCTGTCCAATCTCCCCGAAGGCACATCCGTCGAAGAACTCGTCCGCCTCGCGAAGTTCCGCTGGCGGATCGAGCACGACTACCGGGAACTGAAGACCGGCTCGGCCTGGACCATTTCCGGGCCCGCTCCTACTGCGGCTGGCACCGCCACGCCACCCTCGCCGCCCTCGCCCATGCCTTCTGCACCTGCTCCGGACCGACCCAAAAGCCCCTGCGCCGGGATGCCTTCTATCAGGTCCTGCGAGATAGGCAGACCCTGCCAGCCGTCGTCCTCGGCGCCTGCCCCTGTGCCATCAGCCTTTAACTCTTGACCGGCTCGCCGCCGCCCTGGCCTGGACCTAGCCACTTTAGGAAGTACTGCTAGGAGCTGCCACCGTCCTGGCAGCCACGCCGAGATGGTCGAGCACGATGCGTGCCGCCGGATGGCGGTCGCCTCCCGGCCGGATCAGGGCGAAGATGTCCCGGGCGGTCGGGGGAGCGATCTGCCGGATCACTACTCCATCCGGCAGCTGATGCGCGGCCAGCTCCGGCACCAGGGCGACGCCGGCGCCCGTGCCGACGAGGGCGAGGATCTCGGGGAAATCGGCGCAGTTGGCGACTTCGTTCGGCACGAAACCGGCACCGCCGCAAGCGAACTCCATCATCTGGTGGCAGGCACTGGCCAGATGGGGCGCTACCCAGTCGGCCTGGGCCAGCGTGTCCAGCCTGACCGGGCCGGGTGAGGCAGCCGCGGGTGAGGCTGCCGGCAGGGCGGCGACGACTTGATCGGTGAGCAGTTCCCGCCGTTCTGCCGTGGCCGGCGGCAGGCGCGGAGAGAGTTCGTAGCTGTATGCGATGGCGAGGTCGGCGCTGCCGCGGTCAAGCGCGGCGATGCTCTCCTCAGGTTCCGTGGTCATGACTTGAAGCCGGATCCGCGTCCCGTGTTCCGCGCGCAGGGCCTGCCACGCGCTCGCGACCAGTGTCGTGACCGATGAGGAGAAAGCGCAGATCCGTACGGTTCCGGTAACTTCCGTACCAAGCGCGATCAGGTCCGCTTCGGCCATGGCCAGCTGATCCAGGACAATGCGGGTGTGCGCGACGAGCACGTGTCCGGCCTCGGTGAGGCGGAGTCCCCGGCCAGCGCGTTCGACGAGCCGGATGCCTGTCTCACGCTCGAGCACGGCCAGTTGCTGGGAGACGGCCGGACCGCTCATGTGCAGCGCCTTCCCGGCCGCCGCGACCGTCCCGTGCGTCGCCAGCGCGTACAGCAGCCTGAGACGGCGGATATCAAGCATGAAGCTATCCTTACTGATTATCGCCGAAAATGTAACTGGAACTTCCGATATATTCATGCGAGGCTCAGCGTATGGGCTCCTATCGCGCACGGGCGGCGCTGCTCCTTACCGTTGTGCTCTGGGCATCCGCGTTCCCGGCCATCCAGGTCAGCGTGGCGGGCTACGGCTGGGCCGGGCTAGCCCTGTTCCGGCTGGCGATCGCTTCGGCGGCGCTTGCCATCGCCGCCCCGCTGGTCAAGGTCCGGCGTCCGGCGATGCGAGACCTGCCGCTGATCGGGGTGAGCGCGGTCACGGGGATGGCTGCCTACCAGCTTCTGCTGGGCTGGGGAGAGCTGCGCGTACCGGGCGGAACCGCCAGCCTGATCGTCGTCACCAATCCTGTTTACAGCGCGATCATCGCCGTCCTCTTCCTCGGAGAGCGGATCGGCGGCAGGCAGGTGACCGGCGGGGTCATAGCTCTCGGCGGCATCGCCGTCATCGCGGTCGGCCAGGGCGGCCTGCGCTTTGAACGGTACGCCCTCGTCGTCCTGGCGGCGGCCGTTGCCCTCGGTACCTATCACGCGGCCATCAAGCCCTTGCTCAGCCGGTACACCGGTCTCGAAGTCACGGCCTACGCGACATGGGCCGGAACGCTTCTCTTGCTCCCGGCGATTCCGGCTCTCGCGCACGCATGGCCGCACGCCGGCGAACAGGCCATCGTGGCCACGGTCTTTCTCGGCCTGGCGCCATCGGCGCTGGGATTCGCGGCATGGGGCTACGGCGTCGCGCGCCTTCCTGTCACGGTGGCGTCAGGATTCCTCTACCTCGTACCTCCCATCGCCGTCCTCATCGGCTACGTGTGGCTGGGCGACAAGCCCAGCCTCATCGAGCTGATCGGCGGCGCCATCGCCCTTGCCGGTGTCGCGTTCGCCATCCACCGGCCCGGCACGGCAACGGCACCCGAGACGGGCATCACCAACGTCGTGCCAGCGCCAGCGCCGCCCGCGCGGGCCCCGTCGGCACAATGAGAAGCGCTATCTGCCGATGCAAGCGCAATACAGTGGGCAAGCGATAATTGCGCAGGTTGTTCTGGTTACCCCTGGCCCGCCTCCGAGCCATCGCCTTCGGCAAGGACGCCTAACCGACCCTGGACGCCAAGGCGGCCGCGCTGCTGCGCTTGCTGGCAAGAAACCACGCCCTCATCGATGGCGGCAAGCGGCTCGCGCTCGCCGCGCTCATCGCCTTCCACGGCCTCCGCTCGGCACGCTCGTCATAGGCGTCCTGCTCGTCGTTGCCGCGGACCTCATGCGGCCCGGCGGACAGCTCCGCCAGCGTGATGGCGCTGATCGCCATCTCATCGGGCAGCTCGGCCGGGCCGACCCACCGGCGAGGGATCAGATATTGGTGTCGAGCATGTCCTGCCGGAGCTGCTCACCGCTCATACGGGCCGCCAGCTTCATGATCGAGCGCCTCATCCTGGTCGGCCCGGAACGCATCCAGACCGACAGCAGGAGCATTGCGCGACATGGCGGTGGACTCCTGCCTGGGGACGAGCCGACGGCGGCGGCGCGGCGGGATCAGCTGCCCCGATACGGTGACCGTCCCTGGTGACGGTAAGGACCGGCTCGTTGGCTTCCTCGGCCGCCGCTGCTCGACCCTGACCGCGCAACCGGGCACCGCTTCGGGCCGGCGCCGCGGTCACTTCGGTGGACCCGGCGGATCTATATCTGTAGGCCGCCCGGACGGCGGCGGCGGAACTGACACCAGGAGACATGAAATGCTGCTCGAGAACAAGAACGCAGTGATCTACGGAGCCGCAGGCGCCATCGGCGGCGCGGTCGCCCATGCCTTCGCGCGCGAGGGCGCGAAGGTCTTCCTCACCGGCCGAAACGTAGCGGCGCTCGACACGCTGGCAAAGGAGATCGCCGCCGCCGGGGGGGCTGCCGAGACCGCTCAGGTCGACGCGCTCGCCGAGGAGGCCATCGAGGCACACGCCGACGCTGTGGTCCGGAACGCGGGCAGCCTCGACATCTCCTTCAATGCCATCTCCGTCCCCCAGCAAGGCATCCAGGGCACGCCGCTGGTGGCGTTGTCGGCCGCGAACTTCCGCCTGCCCGTCGACACCTACTTGACATCGCATTTCCTGACTACGCGGGCTGCGGCGCGGCGCATGCTCCCGAAGGGCTCGGGCGTGATCGTGACCCTCACCGCCATCCCGGGACGACTGGCCGCCCCGCTTGTCGGCGGCATGGCGCCGTCGTGGGCGGGGATTGAGGCGCTGACCCGTGTCCTGTCGGCCGAACTTGGGCCGTACGGCATCCGCGCGGTGTGCCTGCGCTCGGATGGCCTGCCGGAGACCGCCACCATCGGCGTGGTCTACGGGCAGCACGCTAAGACGATCGGCATTACCGTTGCCGAATACCAGGCCATGATCGACGGCCTGACCCACCGCAAGCGGGCTGCGACGCTGGCCGAGGTCGCGAACGCGGCCGCCTTCATCGCTTCCGACCAGGCCAGCGCTCTCACCGGGACCGTCGTCAACCTGAGCGGTGGCGCCGCCGCCGACTGACCGCCCGCCACCCGGTGCAGCGCCGCCGGGCGGGACGGATCCCAGGCACTAACGCCAGGGTGATCTGGCAAGGCCGCGTGGCCCTGGCCCGGGGACGGCCAGGGC
>Ga0302314_10015091_pt1 | contig 13155 bp, 9 predicted proteins | sample III_Palsa_N2_3_FD_200533 | JGI IMG/M metagenome (GOLD analysis project Ga0302314, IMG submission 200533) | Peat permafrost microbial communities from Stordalen Mire near Abisko, Sweden - III_Palsa_N2_3 | ecosystem: Environmental > Terrestrial > Soil > Palsa > Peat permafrost | place: Sweden...
TAGCATCGCCGCTGTCGATGCGCGACGCCGCCCTCGCCGGTGCCGGCGCCGCGCTTATCCCGCGCACGATCGCTGTCGAGGCGCTCGCCTCCGGCCACCTCGTGAGTTGGGGCCTGTCGACACAACCGGCGACGGAGATCTGGGTGCTACACGGATCGCACCGGCTCGTCAGTCCGAAAGTGAGCGCGTTCGTCAACTTCGTCTGCGACTACTTCGGCGACGAGGGGCAGCATGACTTGTTGACTCGCGGTTGACCGGGTCAGGAAGACGCGGTCTTCGCGATCATCGACATTCCGCGACCAAAGGATGTTCGCCTCAAATCTTGGCAGCGATGCAGCGTAGCCTGGGGCGCCGTCGGTAAGCTGCCTGGAAGCTGCCCTTGGCGATCGCCCGGTTGTGGCCGGCACCACCGGTCATGTGCCCGCCTGGGCTCCTCCTAAGCCGACCTCTGTAACAGTCCGGTATTGGGCCGAACTGCGTCTTCGGCGCCGGCGACCAGGCCACGCACCAATCAGTCCACCGGCGTTCGACCCCTCTGCGTCTCGTGTTTGTATTGCCCTCAGGCACCAACCGCTTCATCCGCATGCTCGGCGACATGGTGGGGTATTCCCACGAACACTGGGCGCCGTTCAACGTGCAGTGCCGCGCCGTATTCGTCGAGAGCTTCAACCCTCGCGAGCTGGCCGATGCGTTGCTTCGCCACGGCCCTCGCTGCGACGGCATCGCGATGATGGCGTTGGAGCATCCGGCGGTGCGCGAGGCCGTGGCTACGTTGGCAGCACGCGGCCTGCCGGTGGTGACGCTGATTTCAGACCTTTCCAGTTCCGAGCGCGTTGCATTCGTCGGCCTCGACAATCGCGCCGCCGGCCGCACTGCCGGCTACCTGGTTGGTCGCTTCATCGGCGCGCGCACCGCCAAGGTGGCGCTGATCGCCGGCAGTCTCAGCTACAAGGCACGCGAGGAGCGCGAGGCAGGCTTCCTGCATGTCATCGACGAGTTGTTTCCGGGTCTGGAGGTCGTCGGCCTGCGTGAAGGGCAGGACGACGCCGGCAAGAACTATCGGCAGGCGCGGGCGCTGCTGGAGCAACATTCCGAGTTGGCCGGCATCTATAACATCGGCGGGGCGTCGGACGGCGTGGCACGCGCGCTGGAAGAGGCCGGGCGCGAGCAGAAGGTCGTGTTCATCGGGCACGGGCTGACGCCTGACACGCGAGCGCTGTTGATCGGCGGGAGCATGGATGCGGTGATCTCCCAGAGTCCTCACATGACGTTGATGAATTGTGTTCGGATCTTTACCAACCTGCGTGACAAGCGCGATGTGCTGAGTGGGGTGGAGGCGACGCGAAGTCAGGTTATTTTTCGCGAGAACCTTCCTTAGCAGACTGCTGAAATTCCCGGACTGATGGTCCACGGATCGCCGGGCTGGCGCGTTATCGTTGGAGACCAGCGATCGGACTATCCCGCGATGCCCTGACCGGCCATGGCCCTGAGCCACTGCTCGAATGTCCGAACCGCATCATCGCGAGAGCGATCGACGTTGATCACGAGCGAATAGTCGGGAGCGCGCCATGTGGGTGTCGAAATCGGGCACACCAGACGCCCCTCGGCGAGGTCGCGTGCGATCAGCGGCAGCGACGCGAGCGTGACTCCCAGACCTTCCACTGCCGCAGCGAGTTGCAGATAGGTGTGGTCGAAGTCCACGTTTCCCGCCGGCCGTAGTTCGGGGGCACCGGCCTCCCGCAGCCAATGGGACCACGAGGCGCGGGTGCTGGTCGAATGCAGCAGCGTGTGGCGGCGCAGATCTGCCACGCTGCGTATCGCGTGATGGCGCAGGAGCGCCGGACTGCAGGCGGGCAAGCGCTCGTCGGCCATCAATGTGGACGACAGAAGTCCGGCGCCCTGCTCGTGCCCCGAGCGCACGCCGATGTCGAAGGCGTCGCTGATGTAGCGCAGCTTGCGCGAGGTGGTCGACAGTCGGACATCGATGTCGGGATAGCGCAGATGAAAGTCGGCCAGGCGCGGCAGCAGCCAGCACAAGGCGAAACTGGCCGGTGCGTTCACCCGCACCGTGCCGGACACGCGACGCGTGAATTCGTCATGTCGCAGTCGGGCCGCTCCTGCGGCGAGGCGTTCGAAGGCATGGCTCACGTCGGCAAGCAACGCCGCACCTTCGTCCGTCAACACGACGCCGCGCGGACGGCGCTCGAAGAGCGGCACGCCGAACCAATCCTCAAGCAACCTGATCTGCTTGCCGACTGCCCAATGGGTGACATTCAAGTGCGTTGCGGCGCCCGCGAAGCTGCCATGCCGCGCCACGGCCTCGAAACTGCGCAGTGCATTGAGCGGCGGCAACCGATCCTGGTCCTTGCCCGCGTGAGAACCGTCTTCCATGACGTGACCTTTTGTCTCTGATGGCCCGATATTTTGTCCATTGAACCACGGTGCGCATGCCTTTAAGCTTCGACGGAGCGCCGTGCCCACGCGCATTCGCGCCGCGACCTCCCAGTCCATCAGCCGTTCCCCTTCATGAGTCTCCCGTCCCTGTCCCGCGTGCCCGCGCGGGTGGCCGATCCGGTCGGTTCGCCACCCGCGGCGTCACGTGGCCGTGTACTGTGGCTGTCCTGTGTCGCCCATGCCCTGCACGACGGCTACACGGACATGATCTATGTGCTGCTGCCCGTGTGGCAGGCGGACTTCGGCCTGAGCTACGGCGCCCTGGCCATGCTGCGAGGGGTCTATGCGGGCACGATGGCCAGTCTGCAGATCCCGGCCGGACAGCTGGCGAAATGGCTCGGCACGCGGGCGACGCTCGCGCTGGGCACCCTGCTGGCCGCGGCGGGCTACGCATTGGCGGGGATGTCGGGGAGCCTGCTTGGCCTGTGCGTGGCGCTGGCGATCTCCGGCATGGGCTCGAGCACCCAGCACCCCCTGGCATCGGGCGCGGTGTCGCGGGTGTTCGGGAAAGCAGCCCGAGGGCCCCTGAGCATCTACAACTTCGCGGGTGACGTCGGAAAATCCATCATGCCGGCAGCGATCTCGCTTCTCGTGACGCAGATGCCGTGGCGCCATGCCCTCTGGATGGCGTCCGTCGTGGGCTGCGTTGCCTCCGCGGCCCTTGCACTATTTTTCCCCACGATAGCGCGCACCGCGCCAGTGGCCATGGCCGCGAAAGAGCCGGGGGCCGCGCGCGAAACTGCGGGCAAGGGATTCCCCCTGCTCTTCGCGATCGGCGTGCTCGACACCGGCGTGCGCATGGGCGTGTTGACATTCCTGCCGTTCCTGCTCGAGGCCAAGGGCATTTCGAAGCCGATGCTGGGTACGGCGCTGGCTCTGGTATTCGGCGGTGGCGCCGCCGGCAAGTTTGCCTGCGGCTGGCTGGGCGCACGCATGGGCGTCATCGCGACGGTGCTGGCCACTGAAAGTGGAACGGCAGCCGCCATTGTCGCGGCGATGGTCCTTCCTCTTGCACCAACGATGTTCCTGTTGCCCCTGCTGGGATTGATGCTCAACGGTACGTCTTCCGTCCTGTACGGAACCGTGCCGGAACTTGCGCCGCCGGGGGGCACCGAGCGCGCATTCGCGTTGTTCTATACCGGAACGATCGCTTCAGGTGCCATCGCGCCGATGCTCTATGGCTTTCTCGGCGACGTGGTCGGCTTGCATGTCGCCACGTTGGCGACCGCCTTGACGGCCCTGGCCATCGTGCCGCTGGCCGTGGCGCTTCGTCCGACCCTCAAGCCGGCAAGAGGGCGCCACTTTTGAGGGGTGTGCCGACCCAAGACTGAGCCAGGTGTTTCGCCTGAGCCGCCAGCATTCGGCCGGTACCATCCCCGATCGATATCCCACCACCACATGAAGGTTCTCCAAATGGATGGCGTCCCGCAGGCATCGCTGATTCTGATAACGGGTGGAGGTCGCGGCATAGGCGCGGCGACTGCGCGGCTTGCTGCCACGCAAGGCTACGATGTAGCGATCAGCTTCGTCTCCAACGAGTCTGCCGCGCTTGCGGTGGTGGCTGATGTAGAAGCTGTCGGGCGCCGGGCTTTGGCCGTGCGCGCGGATAGCGCGGATCCGGAGCAGGTCACTCGATTGTTCGACGCGATCGACCGGGAGTTCGGCCGGATCGATGTACTGGTCAACAACGCCGCGGTACTTGCGCCGCAGTCCCGGCTGGAGGATCTCGAATTCGAGCGGATACGGCGTATCTTCGCGGTCAACGCGATCGGCCCCATCCTCTGTGCACAGCAAGCGGTGAAGCGGATGTCGACTCGTCACAATGGGCGGGGCGGCGCCGTGATCAACATCTCATCGGCATCGGCCCGGCTCGGCAGCCCGAACGAATATGTCGACTACGCTGCATCGAAGGGCGCCGTCGAGACATTCACGATCGGCTTTGCCAAGGAAGTCGCGCGGGACGGGATACGCGTCAACTGCATTCGCGCTGGGCACATCTACACCGACATGCATGCCAGCGGCGGAGAGCCGGGACGGGTCGACCGCGTCAAGGACTCGATCCCCATGGGACGAGGCGGTCAGCCTGAAGAGGTCGCGCGGGCGATCCTGTGGCTGGCAAGCGCCGAGGCTTCCTTCATCACCGGCACGTTCCTCGATGTGACTGGCGGCAAGTGAGCGGCAGGGCGCGGCACCTACCTTCCCTCGACGCACCGTGCCAGGCATCTGCGCTCGGGCGCTCTCGATACACGACGATCTGATCGTCAGCTCGTTGGCGGGCTCGGGTAACGAGCCTCGCGCCGTTGCCATACCGGCAGCTTGCATGGAACCAAGTCCGCAGTCCGGTATCCATCCATTTTCAATATTGGACATGGGATCGGTGCGTCGAGCGACGCGCATCGCCTGCGACCACATCAGGAGAATCCGCTGTGACGAAGAGAGCCACTGTTGCGCTTGCTGCATTGCTCGGAGCCGCCCTGATCGGAGGGTTGTTCTGGTGGCAGGGCGAGCGCGGAGGCGCCCCGGTCCGGCAGCAGGAACAGACTGCAGCCGTGGCTGCGCCGGTGGCCTCGGCTCCGGCGTCGCCGAGCGCGCCCGCCATCTTGCATCCCGTGCCCGCGGCAGCGGCATCAGGTTCCGTCGCCTCAGAGGGGTTCGATGAGGCCCTGGTCGTCCTGTTCGGGCGCCAGTCGGTGGCGAGCCTGTTCCGCACCGATGATTTCGCCCGCCGCTTCGTCGCGACGATCGACAACCTGGGTCGAAGTTCGGCGCCGGCCAACGTCTGGCCCGTGAATCCGGCGATGGGGCGCTTCGAGACCACCGACACCGCGCAGGGCGAAGTCGTCCAGGCGGACAACGCCTTGCGCTACCTGCCGTATGTCCTCCTGCTCGAGCAGGTCGATCTTCGCAAGGCCGTCCAGGTGTATGCGCAACACTATCCGGCCTTGCAGCGCGAATACCAGGAGCTTGGCTTCCCGCAAGGCTACTTCAATGATCGGTTCATCGACGTGCTGGACCAGTTGCTTGCGACGCCGGAAGGCGCTCCGCCGCTGCACGTCCATCGTCCCGTGATCAACGGCGTGCAGCCGACGCGCCCCTGGGTTCTGTATGAATTCGACGACCCGGCCCTGCAGTCGCTCGGCGCCGGCCAGCGCACCTTGCTGCGCATGGGGCCGGTCAATGAACGGCGGGTCAAGGTACGCCTGGCAGAGCTGCGGCGATTGCTGGCTGCCGATGGCACGGGAGGAACACGGTGACAGGCGCGAATCGCGAACGTCGCACATCGCGGCGAATGCTCGTGGCCGGTGCGCTGGCGGTAGCCGGCGTGCTCGTCGGCGTTGCCGTCGTGCTCTCCAGGGTGCCAGCCGGCATGCCCGTCGCGATCGCTCCGCCCCGCCCCGCAATGGCTTCGGGGTCGGCTCCCGTGGTGAGCGCCTGGGCGGCGTTGACTCCGGTTGAACAGAAGACGCTGAAGCCGTTGCAAGACCGATGGGCGGCCCTCGATTCCCCGACGAAGGCGCACTGGATCAAGGTCGCCGATCGGCTGCAGGGCAAACCATCGCGCGCCGTCGCTCGGGCTGCGCAGCGCATGGAGGCCTGGCAACAGTTGTCGCCGGCTCAACGCGCACAGGCTCGCCTGCACTACGTGATGGCGTCGCGCCTCTCACCCGCAGAACGTCAACAGCGATGGGTCTCCTACCAGGCAAAGTCGAATCGAGGGTCGGCGCTCGGAAGCTCGCCTCCGACGTTCACCATGGTGTCGCCCTCGATGGCCGCGGATACCCTGGGTGCGACGACGATGCTTGTAACGGATGTGCGTCCCGACGCGACGCCGCGTCTGCGCGTGCCCGCTGCCCAAACCACCTCTCCAGCCTCGATCGCGACGACGGGAGACGCGAGTTGAAGCCGTCAACCCAAATCTGGCAGTTGCCCTGTTGCGGGCAGTCCGGTTGGAGGCTTGAACGTGCCGAGCGCGGGCGCGATCTTGTCGCGCAGATGACGTAGGCGCCTCAGCGCACCATGCAGTCCACGGTACCCGACTTGTTCGCCGCTGAACCGCCACTCGAGGGTGCGCTGAAGGCGGGTGGCGGCGTGAACTGCATTCCAGGATTCGCCGGTACGATGACAGGAGGCTGTTGGAGGCTGGCCGTGTAGCCGAACTGGCCGGCGGCGAAGTTGGTCGTGCCGCTGGGGTTGGACAAGTTGATCATGCCATCGAGCACCTGGACGTACAGGCCGGGTGCCAGGGTCGCGGGCGCTGGCGTGGGCGCGTACGCGGGCGCCAGAGCGCCTGGAGAAATCGGGCCGGCCACGGGTGGCGTCGGCACCGACTGCGCCACGAATGTGGTTCCGTGGACCTCGATCTGTCCGCCGGGTACCTTGATTCGGATCGCGTCGTGGTTGCGCTTGCCCAACTGGCCGGTTTCGGAGCGCAGGGTGCCGCGTTGCAGCTCGAGCAGCACGCGGTCGGCCGCGGGGTTGTCCGGGTTCCATGAATACCGGGTGACCTGTACCTCCGAATCGGGTCCCATCATCAGCGTGCCGTCGTCCAGGAACTGGACTTCCATGTAGGTGCCCGCTCCGGTCACGAGAGTCTCGCCTTCGTGGACGACGGAGCGCGCCGCAAGAAGTCTGGTGCTGCCGTCGTCTCGTCTTGCCGTCAACAGTCCGCTGAGATGGGTGACGGTGCCGGCGGCGGCCTGTGCCTGTGCGGCGTCGCCCAGGCACAGCAGCGCGACGGCCATCAGAAACGGGCCGAGGGCGCGCCAGGAGCGCGACGGGGTCGTCGTGGCGTGGAATGGTCGCATGGCTGTTCCTAGTTGCAGTACATCTTCTTGGCGGCCGTGTTCGAGTCTGGCGACTGGGGGTCGGTCACGTTCGACGCAGGGGACGTCAACTCGGAGGTCGTCGGCGATGGCGCAGGCGAGGTGACGCTGCCCGAGCCGATTTGATTCATCCCGATGATGGCCGTCATGGCGTTGATTTCCATCAACTGGTTCACGGCGGAGACGGGGGACGTCGGCGCAGGTGTGGGGACGGGTGCAGGCGTGGGCGTCGGCGTCGGCGTCGGCGCGGGAGTGGATACCGGTGCAGGTGTCGGTGCCGGCGTCGGTGCAGGCGGGGCCACCGGCGCGAGCGGCGGCGTGACCGATCCGCGCAGTGCGGTCGCGCTGACGACGCCTGGCGACGTCGTCGTGACGGCCGCGTTCAGCAGGATGTCCTGGCCGGCGGCCAGGTCGATGTTGCCGCCCGCCGAGGTCACGGCGCCGTTGATCACGAGGTTGTCCGTCGATGCACCGGTGTCGCCGGCGGTGAGCGCGATGTGCCCGGCCGCCGTCACGCCGCCGCTGCCGATCGTCAGCGGGCTGTGGGTCACGATGGACACGTTGCCGGTCATGGCGCTGACGGCGCCGGCAGCCGACAGCGTCGGCGCCGCGACGGCGCCGGGCAATTGCGCGATGAAGTCGGCGCCGTTGCCGAGCGCGCCCGAAATCAGCGCACCCGTGTTGTCGATCGAGATGTCGCCGCCCGCGTTCGAGGCGCCGCCCAGCGTGAAGCTCGAGACGCCGGAAGGCAGCTGGTTCACCAGCACGACATTGCCCGAGCCGCTGTTGGCGAGCGCCGCCGCGGCGATGCGATTGGCACTGTTGTCCAGCGTCGTGCCCGTGGCCGACGAGGTGATCAGTTGTTGCGCCACCTGCAACGCGCCGATCTGGGCAATGGCGCCGGTCTGCGCGCTGAGCAGCAGGTTGGCGGCACTGATGTTGCCGACCACGAGGTCGCCCGACGCCTGGTTCAGCGACGCATTGGCCAGTTGCAGCGTGCCACCGGTTTGCGAGAACGCCTGGGTCACGCTCAATCCGGCGCTGCTTTGAAGGCTGCCGGAGGTGACGCTGAGCGAACCGATGCTTGCATCGCCTTGCAGCGTGGCGGCGCCGCCCGCAACGATCAATGCGCCGTCGCCCGTCAACGTGGCGCCGGCCTCGTGAGTGAACGTGCCGCCCTGGCTGACGGTGAGCGAGCCGTTCGGGGCCAGCGCCAGGTTGGCGCCTGCCTTGTTGGCGAAAGTCGCCGTGGCCTGCACGTCCAACGCGCCGGCCTGGACACCGCCGATCGTGAGGCCGCCGAGGTTGTTCCAGGTGCTGCTGTCCGTCAAGGCGAGCGCGCCGCCGTCCATCGTGACGAGGTTGCGCGTGGTCAGCGTGTTGGCGGCGTTGCCGCCGGTCTGGAACACCGTGGCGGGGCCGATGTTCAACGTAGGCGCCGTCGAGGCGATGTCCACCGGGGCGGTGAAGGTGATGGTGCCGCCCCAGCCCAGGCTGCCAGAGCCCGAGAACGCGGTCGTGCTGTCCAGGCTCGCGCCGTTGAACACCAACCCGGCGCCGGCGTCGACCTGGAACTGGCCGCTCATCGTGCCACTGGTGGTCAACGTGCCCGCGCTGACCTGCACGAGGCCGTCGCTGTCGTTCGTCAGCCCGGTGATCTGCTGTGCCGCGGTGCCCGTCTTGACGATGGTGCCGTCGTTGACCAGCGTCCCGCTGCCGGCGCCGGAGAGCACCGATGCGGCCGTGCCGGACAGCGTGATGACCGCGCCGAGCTCGTTCTGGAAACCCGCGCCAGCGCTCGTCACCTGGACGGCGCCGCTGCCCTGGATCGCCAACGGCCCGTCATTGAGCCATTGGCCGGTGCCCGTGACCGACACCACGCCGTCGACCACGGTCGTGGAGCCGGGCATCGTGGTGATGGACGACGTGCCGGACAGCGTCGTGTCGTGCAGCGTCAGGCGCGTGCCCTCGCCGCCGAACCGCAACGGCGTGTCGACGACCATGTTGCCGGACCATTCGACATCGCCGATGCCACCGAATCCGCTGCCCGCTTCGAAGCTCTGCCCGCCGGACATCTGCAGGCGTGCCCCGCTCGCGGTGAAGAATTCGCCGCTCTGCACGCCCGGCTGCGTCAGCGCCAGCGTACCGGATCGGAGATCCACGTAGCCGCCGTTGTTCAGGCTACCGGAAAGATTCAGCGTGCCGCCGTCTATCGTCAGCGTGCCGCCCGACTGCACGGCCAGGTTGCCGGCCGCGAGCACCGAGGTCGGCTGGGTCAGCGCGATGGCGCCGCCCGAGGCGACGGCGATGTCGCCGGCGTTGACGCCGCCCAGGCCTTCGCGGGCGGTCAGCGTGCCGCCGTCGAGGTCGATGTTGGCGCTGACCTGCACCGTGTGGTCGGTGGCCGGCGAGTTGCCCTGCGTGTTGCTGTTGAGGTTCAGGTGCAGCGGGCTGCCGCTGCTGGTGATGTCGGCGGCGACGATGATGTTGTTGCTCGCGTTGAGCGTCAGCGTGGCCGTCGTCGCGCCCACCTTGTTGATGGCGCTAGACACGGTGATGTCGCCGAGCTCGAGCGTGGGCGAGCCGGTCGTGATGGTGACGTTGGTGCCCGCGCTGAGCTGGTCGGCGATGGTGGTGGCGCCGATCCACGCGCCGGTCTCGGTCGACACGATGGCGCTGGTGCCGGACGTGCCTCCGCTGCCGCTGCCGGGGACGATCTGGATGTCGATCGGATCGATCAGCCACTCGCCGCCTTGGCCCGTGACCGGGACGTTGGCGACTTCCAGAGACTGGTGCCCGGACGTCTCGACGAAGCCGCCGGCGCCTGCGCTGCCGCGCGCGGAGATGCTGCCGTCGATCGCGGCGGCGCCGTCGGCGACCACGCTGATGCTGCCGCCGGTCGTGCCGTCGGCCGTGAGGGTGGACGTGGCCGTGGTGCGCACGTCCTGCGATGCGCGCAGGAAGATCCGGCCGCCTTCGCGCACCAGGCTGCTGGTGCTCAGCGAGCCGCTGTTGGTCACGAGACCCGCGGCGAGACCGATTCGTCCGGCATCGGCCGTGATCCGTCCGATGTTGGTGGTCGAACCCGCGTCGCCGGTGATCGCCACCGACACCCCGGGCGTCGCCGTATCGACCAGCTGCACGGTCTGGCCGGCCGCCAGCAGCACCTCGCCATTCGGCGCCTCGATGAGCCCGGCGTTGGTGACGTTGGCGCCCACCAGGTAGACGCTGCCGCCGCTGCGCGCGCGGATCGTGCCCGAGTTCGTGATGGCGCCCGCCTGGTCGCCGCCGGTGAAGTTGTAGCGGTTCGCCAGGAAGTCGGTGTCGCTCACGTTCAAGGTGCTCGCCACGAACTGCCCGACGTCGATGCGTGCGCCCGGGCCGACCAGGATGCCGGCCGGATTGATCAGCCAGACCGCGCCGTTGGACGTGACCTGTCCTTCGATGCGCGACGGGTCGCCGCCCGAGGTGCGCGCCAGCAGTGCCGAGGTACTGCCGGGCTGCTGCACGTTGACGCGCGCCGCCGAGCCGACGTCGAACGAGCTGAAGTTGACGATCGCGCGCGACGACGTCTGGTCTATGTCGAGCACGTTGCCGGACGTGGAGAACGTGGCCTTGCCGGACACGACGTTCGCGCCGGTGGGCAGGGCCCCCGGGGCCAATGCGGCTCCCGCGCCCGCCAGCGCGGACGAGCAGGCGACCGCGAGGATCGCCGCGGCGACGGGCGACAGCCGCATCGCGGGTGTCGAGAAATGGCGTTGCAGCAGGGTCGGTCGGGTCATGTGGTGGAGACTCCGGTTAGAACGCATAAGAGGCTGCGACGTGCGCATTCCAGTCGCCGCGACGTTCGGTCGCGGAACCGCCGGCATCGCCGACGCGGGCGACGTCGACGCGCGCGCTGAGGTCGCGGCCGAAGCCCGCGCGCAGTCCGACGCCGAGGCTGGACACCGTTGCCGACTCCGGGATGCCGCTGGCGCCGACGTGGCTGTTGAAGCCGTGTCCGGCATCGGCGAACACCAGGGCGCGCAGGCTGCCGGCGAGCTTGTCGAGCTGTGCGAGGTCCGGCGTGTAGAGCTCCACGTTGACGAACGCGCCGCTGTCCATGCTGACGGCGCGTTCCTCGAAACCGCGCACCGCGGCGGCGCCGGTCAGCCCGAATTGCTCGCTGGACAGCAGCGGGTCGCTCGCGAGCTGGCCGCTGCCGGCCAGCCGGGCCTGCCAGTCGCCGGCGAAGGCCAGCGTGATCGAGCCGCCGCCACGCACGGTCGTGAAGCCGTCGTGCGTGTCGCGATTGCCGGGCGTGAGGTAGGAATAGTGGTCGGTGCGGCCGTCGATGTTCGTGTAGCGCGCGCCGCTGGCCACGTTGTGCGACAGGCCCAGCCAGAAATCGGACGCCTCGCCCGCGCCCTGCTGCTGGCTGAAGTACGTGACGCTCAGGGGATTGGTCGTGTAGGGGACGCACGCCGCGATCGAGGGCGTCGGGCCCGAGGTGTCGACGGGCGTGCCGCCGGCGTTGCAACTCGAGTCGGTTTCGCGTCGGTCGATGCCCAGCACCAGCTTGCTGCTGCGCTCTCCCTGGCGTGCGAAGAAGAGGTTCCAGTGCACCCCGAAGACCTGGCCCTTGCCGGTGAATCCGAGCACGCCGCCAAGCGTCGGCGACGTGCCGGGCACGTTGACGCTGGACCTGCCGTAGAGAACATCGACGCTGTCGCCCAGGCCATACAACGGCAGGCGGTAGCCGAGCGACCAGAGATTGACGTGCACGCCGCTCGGGCTGTCCGGCGACGTGGTGTAGGCCAGCGTCCCGACATGGTCGCGGCCGAACAGGTTGGCGTGCTGCAGCGCGACGCCCGTGCGCCAGCGACCGCTGCCGGGGGTGCCGGTGTTGTCGACGCTGGCGATGACGCGCAGCGGATCGTGGTCGTCGACGGCGATCGTCGCGTCGACATTGCCGTCGGCGTCGGCCGGTGCCAGCGTGACACCCACCTGCTTGGCCGGGTTGTCGTTGGCCAGCTGGATCGAGTCGGACATCGCGCGCAGGTTCGGAGCGTTGCCGGGCTGCAACTCGGGCAGGCTGGCGCGCACGTTGTCGGCGCTGAAATGGACGTTGCCCTTCACCGTGACGTGCGCGAGGCGGCTCTCGCTCACCTTCAACGTGACGACGCCGCCTGTCAGCTCCTGCTCGGGCGCGCTCACGTGGGCCGCCGCATAGCCGGCGGCGCGATAGGCCGCGTCGAGGCGATCGATCGCCTGCTGCACGTCGCGCAACGTGCGCGCGGGCCCTGTCGATTCGGCGAGCAGGCGCTGGATGTCGGCTTCGGGCAGCAAGGTGTTGCCGACGACCTGGAACCGGACGATGGGAAACGTGTCCTGGGCCGAGGCGTTGAATGCGGCGCTCGTGCAGGCGGCGGCCAGCAGCCATCCGGACACGCGCGCTAGAGAGTCTCTGGTCATTCGCTTTGATCTTTGAAACAGGTGCGTCGAACCGGCGCGCGCGGCATTCGCCGATGTGAAGCTCGACGAGGCGGCCCAGTGTAGGGGCGGGGTTTCCCGGTGGGTACACGGCCGGGTACCGGTGAAGGCCGTTCGTACGGTGGACGTGACAAAGTGCGCCAAACATTCGTCGTGCATGCTCGCGCCGGACTCCATTACGATGGCCCCAGCCTCGCCCAACCCCTGCACGGAGCGTCAAATGTCGGAGCACCAGGTCATTGCCAGTTCACTCGCCAGCGAGATCGATCGCGCGGCCGGATCCGTCGAAGCGCGCGTCATCGCCTGGCGAAGAGACCTGCATGAGCACCCGGAACTCGGCAACCGCGAGTTTCGAACGGCGAAGATCGTGCAGGCGCACCTGGAGGCGCTCGGGCTGGACGAGGTC
>Ga0302314_10015092_pt1 | contig 13155 bp, 9 predicted proteins | sample III_Palsa_N2_3_FD_200533 | JGI IMG/M metagenome (GOLD analysis project Ga0302314, IMG submission 200533) | Peat permafrost microbial communities from Stordalen Mire near Abisko, Sweden - III_Palsa_N2_3 | ecosystem: Environmental > Terrestrial > Soil > Palsa > Peat permafrost | place: Sweden...
CAGCCGCCTCGGCATCGCAGGTCACAGCGTCCATCGAGTTCATCCTCTCGCGAATCAGAGGACACTCATCGATTCAACATTTTAGCCCTTTGTCACTCGTTAATTCACCCGATTGCCCTGCTAATTACCTCCTCTTGCGCGGCGCGAGGAGTCAGAGTTATATATTGTGTCCCCGTATTTGAGGCAGACCGGGACTCCGGCAAAGGCCTATTGTGGATAGTACCGCCCGCGCGAACCTTTGAGGTGTCATGGACACAGAGTCGCTTTGGATCGTAGCCATTCACTGGCTTTTGGCCATATTCATTTATTCGATTCTAGGGTCGATAATATCTGCGCCGATTGCGAAATTTTACGCGAGAAGTATTTCCATATATCGGCACTGGCTGATCGCCTTCTGGGCGTTTATCCGCGGGATTTCTGCGCTTGCTCTGATATGGGTGTTTGGGACGATGGTTGTCCAGCAACCTAATGACGTACTGTCGTGGATTGTATTTCTGGCCGCCCTGTGCGGAATTGGTTGGCTGATTTCCCTCGATCTAAAGCGGCGTGGCGTCGGCCGCGGGTTCCCTGGGATCGGCGCTCGCGCAATTACCGGCGTCGTCCTGTGTTTGTGCGTGATTGCGGCGGCCCATCTTCTGGTCAGCATGCTTCTCGTCCGCTCTTAAACCCTTCCTCTTGAGATTGCTCGCCGCGCTCCTAAAACAACAACTCCTCATAGACCGCCAGCGTCGCGTCGCACATCAGCTGCGTGTCATACCGCTCTTCGATCCACTGCCGCGCCCTCGCGGCCATGACCCGGCGCTCTTCCGCCGTCAGCGCCAGCGCCTGGGTCAGCGCGTCGGCCAGGGCCAGGCGGTCGCCGGGCGGGACCAGCCAGCCGGTCTCGCTGTTCAGCACGGTTTCGCGGGCACCGCCATGATCGGTCGCAATCACCGGGCGGCCCATGGCCTGGGCTTCGATGATGACCCGGCCGAAGCCCTCCGGCCGGGACGAGGCCGAGACGACGACGTCGGCCAACATGAGAGCGGCCGGCATGTCCTTGCAATCGCCGACGATGTGGAACACCCCGGCCACGCCCAGCCGATGGATATGCTTGACCAGCTCCTGGCGGAAATTCGGCTTGGCCTCGTCGGCGCCGACAATGAGCACCTGCAGGTCGCGATGCGGCATGCGGGCGACCGCCTCGATCAGGTCGATATGGCCCTTCCAGCGCGTGACCCGGCCGGGCAGCATCACCACCGGCACGCCATCCTGCAGCCGCCATTCGGTGGCGAGCTGGATGATGCGCGGCTGGGAAATCGATTCGGGATCGAAACGGGTGAGGTCGACGCCGCGCGGGATGACGCGCAGCTGCGACGGGTTGACGTGATAGACCGCACGCGCATGGGCGCCGACGAAGTCGGAAATCGCAATCACGCGCTCGCCGCGCGCCATGATGGCGTTATAGGCGCGTTTCAGCCGCGTCTCGCCGCCATAGGTGTTGTGGAAGGTGGTGACGAAGCGCTTGCCGGTCCGGCGTGCGGCGTAATAGGCGCTCCAGGCCGGCGCCCGGCTGCGGGCATGGACGAGGTCGATGTTGCGCGCCTCGATCAGCTCGGCCAGGCGGGCGATGTTGCGGCGGATGCCGAGCGGGTTCTTGGTGGCGAGCGGCAGCACGACATGCTCGGCCCCGGCGCGCTCGAGTTCGCGCACCATCTGGCCGCCCGACGAGGCGACGATGCTGCGCCAGCCGGCGCGCGCGAGGGCGGCGGCGATTTCCACCGTGCCGCGTTCGACGCCGCCGGTGACCAAAGCGGGCACCACCTGCAGCACGGCTGGGACGCGACCTGTGCCGGGCGGGGCGGCGGTGCTAGACTGGGCCGTCGGAATCATTCTCACAATCGAAGGTGGTGATGGGCTCAGAATCAGGTGGGGTTCGAGCCGACGGGGTGCAGAGTTTAGCACGCGGCCCGACGGCTTCAATCGCCTACCGCTGCCGCGAAGGCGGAACAGACCTGCCCGGCGTGATGTTTCTGGGCGGTTTCCGCTCCGACATGACCGGCACCAAGGCCGGGAGCCTTGACCGTTTCTGCGCCGCCCGCGACCAGCGCTATCTGCGCTTCGATTATCAGGGTCATGGCGCTTCCTCGACCGCGTTCGAGGCTTGCACGATCGGGCTCTGGCGGGACGACGCCCTCGCGATGCTCGATCAGGTCGCCTATGGCCCGCAGATCCTGGTCGGGTCGAGCATGGGCGCCTGGATCGCCCTGCTGGCGGCTTTGGCCCGGCCGGCGCGCGTGGCCGGGCTGGTGTGTATCGCCGGGGCCGTCGATTTCACCGAGGCGCTGCTCTGGCCGCGCCTCGGGGTCGAGCGGCAGGCGGCACTCATGGCCGAGGGCGCGCTGCGTATCCCCTCGGCATATGATCCGGAGGGTTACGTCATCACCCGTGCGCTGATCGAAGAGGGCAGGAGTCACCTGCTGCTCGGCAGCGCCATTGACCTCGCGGCGCCGGTGCGGCTGCTGCATGGCATGGCGGATCCCGATGTGCCCTGGCAGCACTCGCTGCGCCTGGCGGCGGCGCTGACCGGTGGGGATGTCGTGGTGACCCTGGTCAAGGACGGCGATCACCGCCTGTCGCGGCCGCAGGATCTGGCGCGGCTCGACGCGGCGATCGAGGAGCTGAGCGTCAGCCCTCGTCCTTGAGCAGCGCCGCCAGCCCGCTGCGGTAGTCCGGATAGGCCAGGATCACACCCAGCTCGCGCTTGATCCGTGCATTGGCGACGCGCTTGTTGTCGGCATAGAAGCTGCGCGCCATGTCGGAGAGCTCGGCCTGGTCGAAGTCGATGGCCGGCGGCAGCTTTGCGCCCAGCAGGGTCGCGGCATAGGCGATGACCTCGTCGGGCGGCGCCGGGTTGTCGTCGCAGAGATTATAGGCCGCACCCGGATCGGGCCGCGCGATCGAGGCGGCGAGCGTGGCCGCGATATCGGCGACATGGATGCGCGAGAAGACCTGGCCAGGCTTGACGATGCGCTGGGCCCGACCCGAGCGCACCGTGTCGAGCGCACTGCGGCCGGGGCCATAGATCCCGGCCAGGCGGAAGATATGGACGGGCACGCCAGCCTGCTGCCAGAGCGCCAACCAGCCCTGTTCGGCGGCGAGGCGCCGGCGGCCGCGTGCCCCGGTCGGGGTCAGTGCCGAAGCCTCGTCGACCCAGCCGCCGGCGCGGTCGCCATAGACCCCGGTGGTCGAGAGATAGCCGAGCCAGGCGAGATCCGTCAGCCGCGCGAGTGCGGGGCCGTAGCCATCCAGCACCGGATCGCCGGACTCGTCCGGCGGCACGGAGCTCAGGATATGGCTGACGCCGGCGAGTGCGGCATCAGGGGCGGCCGGCGGATGCGCACGGTCGAACAGCGTGACCTCGATGCCCTCTGCCCGCAAGGCTGCTGCAACGTCTTCGCTGCGGCAGGTGCCGGAGATACGCCAGTGGCGCCGGTCGAGGCGGCGGATCAGGGCTTGCGCGCTATACCCCAGGCCGAAGCAGAACAGGTGCGGCATGATGCGAGTTCTCGGCGATCAGGACTGGAAGTAGCATGCGCTTCATGGTCGCGGCCCATTTCGCCGGTCCTCGGCGGTTCCGGCTTGCTCTCGAACGCGGTTCACGCCACCTATGCCACGGCCGAGGCATTCATACCAAGGAATAGACAAGTTGCCGCTCCTGCTTTCGACCACGCTGCGCCGTTCGCTTTTGCTCACCTTGATGCTGGTCCTGCCGGGTGGTGCGCGGGCCGAGGGCCAGGATGCGGCGACCTATGACAAATGCCTGGCGCTGGCGCGCAAGGATCCGGCCGAGGGCTTCGAGACCGGATCGAGCTGGCGCGATCATGGGGGCGGGCTGCCGGCGGAGCATTGCGTCGCGGTGGCGCTCATCGGCCTCAAGGAATATCCCGAAGCGGCGCATCGCCTGGAAAAACTCGCCTCCGAGATGGTGCGCGAGAGTGACGCGCTGCGCGCCGATGTGCTGTCACAGGCGGCCGAAGCCTGGAGCGAGGCCGGCCAGCCGGGCAATGCCGAGGCGGCCCTGACCGATGCGCTGAAGCTGGCGCCGCGCAATCCGAACTATCTGATCAACCGCGCCGTGACCTATGCCCAGCGCAAGAACTACCACGCCGCCGTCGACGATCTGAACAAGGCCCTGGCTGCCGGCGGGCCGCGCGCCGATGCGCTGGCCTATCGGGCGTCGGCCTGGCGCTACCTCGGCGATCTGAAACAGGCGCGGCTCGATGCCGACAAATCCGTGCAGAGCGATCCCGGCCTGGTTGCCGGCTGGCTCGAATTGGGCAACATAAAGCGCCTGACCGGTGACCTTGCCGGTGCACGCCAGGGCTGGCTGAAGGTGATCGAGCTGGCGCCGGATTCGGCCGCGGCCGATGATGCTCGCGACAATATCGAGACGCTCGACGTCCATGTCGAAAGCGCTCCCGCCCCGGCGAAATGACGCAGCGCCCGGTCCGGATTATTATCGATTCATAAACAAAGCCGCGCTAGGCTGCGCGATCTGGGTTAGTCCGGCAATTCGTCCGGGCCCGGGAGCCTTCGAGGATCGCGTCCGATGAGTGCCATTGCCGGTTCCTTCTACACTCAGTTCCCAGCAACGGGCCAGTTGGGGCTGTCGCTCACCTCGATCCAAGGCGGGACGGGAGCCGCCGCCAATGCCGCGGCGATCAGTGCCGCCGCCACCAGCGACAGCTCGAGCGCGTTCAGCATTCTCGATGCCGCCAGCGCCACGACCTCGACCTCGCCGACGATCAATGCGCTCCAGACCGGCGAATTGTCGACCGAGGATCATACCGTGATCGCCTCGATCGGCGGGACCGCGACCGATTCCTTGCTGATCCCCTGGAATGCCAACGGCACCGCGCCCAGCACCATCACGAATCTGCAGAGCCTGGGCTGGATCAAGCTGGTTTCGGAGCAGACGACGCCCGGCTCGCCGGCGCCGACCGGCGCCACCTATACCCTCACCCCGGTCGGCCAGGCGATCTACAAGCGGACCGTGGCGTCGACGCTCGGCGCGGGCACCCAGGCCTCGATCGCCAACGCCAGCGCCTCCAGCACCCAGGCGGTCGCTGGCCTGTCCTCCGAGGTCTCGACCCTGGTCGGCGCCCTCTCCTCGGTCGGGGTCGACGTCTCGGTCTGACCTGCGCGCCGTCCGGGCTTGGTCGGTCAAAATGCGGCAGCCTCCTTCACCACGTCCAGGGCCGCCAGATAGGCGAAGACCATGCTGGAGCCGATCGGATTGCCGCCGCCCGGATAGGCTTCGCCGCTGACCGCTGCCATGGAATTGCCGGCCGCGTAAAGCCCCGGGATCACGCGCCCTTTCTGGTCGAGGACGCGGGCGGTCGCATCGGTGCGCAACCCGCCCTTCGTGCCGAGATCCGAGATCGAGAACGCCGCCGCATGGAAGGGCGGCTTGACGATCGGCTTGAGCGGCGAAGCGCCGCCGGTGAACAGCCGCTCGAACGGTTCGCCGCCGCGCGCGAAGTCCGGATCCTGCCCCGAATCGGCGAAGCTGTTGAAGCGGGCCACGGTGTTCGCCAGCGTCCCGGACGGCACGCCGATCGCTGCGGCCAGGTCTTCGATCGTCGCAGCACTGCGCCACAGGCCGGCGGCGCGATAGTGCGCGGGGTCGCCGAGCGGCACGGTCGGGTATTGTGCCGGCGGCAGGCCGCCATCGCGATTGTCGTAGATGAGCCAGAACGGCAGCGTCAGCTGCCGGTCGCGCACGCGTGCGATCACCTCTCGCCCGGCGCGGTCATAGGCCAGCGACTCGTTGATGAAGCGCCGCCCTGCCTGATCCACGAAGATGCCGCCGTCGAGGCCGAGGGTGAAGGCCGCCCCCTCGGGATGGACCAGGCCCAGCGACCACCAGGCCTGATCCATGAGATCGACACCGGCGCCGATCGCCATCGCCGCTTCGATTGGCCGGCCGGTATTGCCGGGCGGGGCCATCGAGCCGGAAGACTCGCCCGGGACGCCGAAGCGGGCGCGCATCGCGGCATTTCGCTCGAAGCCGCCGGCCGCCACGATCACCCCGCGCCGGGCGAAGATGCGGCGTTCGCCCTGCTTCGTCCGCACGACGGCACCCGTGACCCGCTCCCCCTCGCGGACCAGGGCGACCAGCTCGGCGCCGAGCCGGAGTTCGGCATTCCCCATCTTCCACAGCGCCAGCAGGAAGCGGCCGATCAGCGCCTGGCCGGACCCCAGTTCGTCCGGTGCCGGATGACCCCGGCGTTCCTCGGCCAGCGCCGGCCGCAGCACCGCCTTGAGTTCTGGTGTGCTCGGCAGCGGCACCGGCACGATGTGACGGCCGTCAGCCCGCGCCTGTGGCTTGCGGTCGAAGTAGTCCGGCCAGGGATAGACCATGAAGGCAAAAGCCGGATCCTGCTCGAGGTCGTCGATCAGCCTGGCCCCGGTCTCGAGAAACGCGTCCTGCAGCGCCCGGGGCGTGCGCTCGCCCACGACCGAGCGGTAATAGGTCCGCGCGGCGTCCATCGTGTCGTCGCTCCCGCCGCGCTTCAGGACGGCATTGCCGGGAAACCACATGCCGCCGCCCGAATAGGCCGACATCCCGCCAAAGCTCTGTGTGCTTTCGATCAGGATCGTGGCGAGCCCGCCGCGCGCGGCGGCATAGGCACCGGTCATGCCTCCAGCCCCGGAGCCCACCACCAGCACATCGCAGGTCTCGTCCCACTCGCTCATGGATTTCCCCTTCGCAGTTCGAGAGAGACGACGAATGCGCGGCCGGTTCCGCTGTCTATGACGGCCCCGCGGTCACGTCCAGCCAGCGGCTCAAGGGAAAATCGATGGCGGCGCGCCAGCCGATGACGCGCTTGTGCACGAGCGTGTTCGACACGGCGAAAGCGAGCGGCACCAGGGGCAGGTCGGTCATGAGCTGGTGTTCGGCCTGCTCGAAGCGGGCGATGCGCGTGGCCGAATCCGGGGCGTCGAGTGCCGCGGCGAAGAATCGGGCGAAATCCGCACTGTCATAGCCCGGCCAATTATAGATCGGATTGGTCGCCAGGTAATTCTGCAGCCCGTCCTCGGGATCGTCATAGCTGCCGGTTTCGCCCAGGATGCCGATCTCGTAGTTCTTCTGCTGGACCGTGCTGAGGAAGACCTTCCATTCCATATTATCCAGCGTGACCTCGACGCCGATCTGCTTCCACATCTGCTGGATGGCGCCGAGCCAGAGCTTGTAGTCGTCCTGGGTCGGATAGATCACGGTGACATGGAGCGGGTGATCCGGACCGTAGCCGGCCTCCGCCAGCAGCTGTTTCGCCTGCGTCAGGCGCTCGGGCATGGTGAGTTCGGCGAATGCCGCCGGCTGCTGCGTGTAGCCGGCGATCACCGGCGGGATCATGGAATAGGCCGGAATATCGCCGCGCTGGCTGATCTTGCGGAAGATGACGTCGCGGTCGATGCTCATGGCCAGCGCCTGGCGCAGCCGCAGATCGGTGCCGAGCGGCGGTCGGGTCATGTTGATGGTGAGAAAGCGGATCGCATTGATCGGCGCACTCTGGATCTCGCCGGGAAAATCCCGACGCAAGCTCGGCAGGTTCTTCGAGAGCGGCCGGTCGAAAATATCGATGTCGCCGGTCTCCCAGCGCTTCTGCGCGGTCACCTGGTCGTCGGTGACGACATAATCGACCTCGTCCAGCGCCACCGAAGCGGCGTCGCGATAGAGCGGGTTCTTGACCAGGATGATCTGGGCCTGCGGCACCCAATCCTTGAGCAGGAAGGCGCCATTGCCGACGAAATGGCCGGGCTTCGGCCATTCATTGCCCCATTTCTCGATGGCAGCGCGATTGAGCGGCAAGGCCACCGGATCGGTCAGCTTGAGCGGGAAATTCAGAGTGCGCCGATCGAGCGTGATGCGCAGCGTATGGTCGTCGATCGCGGTGACGCCGAGCTTGGCCGGATCCTTTTCGCGCCCGGCCAGGAGGTCGAGGGCGCCGGTGATCGGGGTCAGGGCCGAGGGATCGCCGGCGCCGGTCGCCGGGTCGACGGCGCGCCGCAGGGCATAGACGAAATCCTGGGCGGTCACCGGATCGCCATTCGACCAGCGGGATTCCGGCCGCAAATGGAAGGTATAGATCCGGCCATCTTCACTGATGTCCCAGCTGGCGGCGACACCCGGCACCGGCTGCTTGTTCATGTCGAGGATGGTGAGGCCCTCGAGCAGATCCTTCTGGATCGCGATGTCGTAGACCGACACGCCCTTATCCGGATCGAGCGATTCGACCTCCGCATCCGAGCCGCGGCGCAGCAGCTTGGCCGCATCGGCCGTGCCGGTGACCAGGATCAGTGCCAGGGTGAGGGCGAGACGAAGCATGGGCGGGACTCAGCTCTTGAACGAGAGGAAGCGGCTCTGCGGCACCCGCGTATCGTCGAGCACCCCTTGCAGCTTGGGATTGACCAGGCGGTTGAGCACGCCGAAATAGATCGGGACGATGGCATAATCGCCCAGCACCTGGCGTTCGGCCTGTTCCATCAGCTGCCGGCGGGTGGCGATGTCGGTCGCGGTGCCGCCGCGGTGGAACAGATCGTCGAACGCCACGCTCGCATAGCCGCCGACGCTGCTGTCACCGGCATCGCTGCGGAAATTGTCGAGGCCGCTCTCATAGTCGTCATAGGAACCGACCAGGCCCATGTAGCCGATGTCGAAATTGTGGACGTTCACCGTCTCGACATAGGCCTGCCATTCCATATTGCTGAGCGTCAGCTCGATGCCGATCGGCAGCAGCATCTGGCGGATGGCGAGCAGGATCTGCCGCGTATTGTCCTCGGTCGGATAGGACACCGTGATCTTCAGCGGGTGATCCGGGCCGTAGCCGGCGGCGGCGACCAGCTCCTTTGCCTTCCTGTTGCGCTCGTCCTGGGTCAGGTCCTTGAGCGGCATGGCCGGTGCCGTGTAGTCGCTGATGACCGGCGGGTTGAGGCTATAGGCCGGTTCCTGGTCGAGCGGCGTCACCTTCTTGACCAGGATGTCGCGGTCGACCGCCAGGTTGAGCGCTTCGCGCAACCGGATATCCTGCGACAGCTTCCCCTTCACCATGTTGATGTTCATGAACTGGAACGAGTTGTCGGGGGCGTGGTGCAGTTGGTCCGCCATGTTCGCCTTGGCCCAGGCGTAACGCGAACGCAGCACCTCGACCCAATCCAGCTCGCCGGCCTGGTAGCGCTTCAGCGCCGCATCGAAATCCGCCGTGATTAGCCAATGCACCTCGTCGATCTTGACCGAGGCGGGGTCGAAGTAATTCGGGTTCTTGACCAGGGTGATCTGGGCCTGCGGCACCCAGCCCGTCATCCTATAGGGGCCGTTCGACACGACATGCTCGGCCCGGGTCCACTCATTGCCCCATTTCTCGATTGTCGCGCGATGCAGCGGAAAGAGCTGCGGGTCGGTCAGCAGGAATTTCAGCGCCAGGCGCGGCTCGGTCAGGGTCAGATGCAGGGTATATTTGTCGGGCGCATCGACCCCGAGCTTGGTCAGGTCCTTTTCCCGGCCGTTCAGGATCGCGTCGAAATTGACCAGCTGCTTCAAGTCGGACGGATCGGCCGCGGCGGTCTTGGGATCGACCAGCCGGCGGAAGCTGTAGAGGAAGTCATCGGAAGTGACCGGATCGCCATTCGACCATTTCGTGTCGTGTCGGAGATGAAAGGTCCAGCTCTTGCCGTCGGGCGAGATGTCCCAGCTCTCGGCGATGCCGGGCTCGGGCTTGCCGTCATTGCTCAGCGTGATCAGCCCCATATACATGTCGCGAACGATGCCGATCGGGTAGGAGCTGACCGTCTTCTGCGGATCGAGGCTTTCCGGCTCGCCGACCGTCGGCCGGTACAGGATGGGTCCGGCCTGGGCGCTGCCGAGGAGCACGGCACAGGCGAATCCGGCGGCGAGAAGGCGCTGCACGTGCATGGCGACGCTCAATCCTTGATCGACAGATAGCGGCTCTGCGGCACCTTGACACTGTCGACCACGCCCTGGATGCGCGGATTGACCACGCGGTTGATCACCCCGAAATAGGTCGGGACCACGGCGAAATCGGCCAGCATGGTGCGCTCCGCCTGCTGCATCAAGTCGCGGCGGGTCGCGATGTCGGTTGCGGTACCGCCGCGATGGAACAGATCGTCGAACACCTTGCTGCTATAGCCGCAGAAATTGCCCTCGCCGGCATCGCTGCGATAATTGTCGAGGCCGTTCTCGTAATCATCATAGGCGCCGGAGGCACCCATGATGCCGATATCGAAATTGCGCTGATTGAGCGCCCCGACATAGGCCTGCCATTCCATGTTGCTGAGCGTCAGCTCGATGCCGATGGGCAGCAGCATCTGGCGGACCGCGAGCAGCAGCTGGCGGGTATTGTCCTCGGTCGGATAGGACACGGTGATCTTCAGCGGATGATCCGGCCCATAGCCGGCGGCGGCGACCAGTTCCTTCGCCCGCTTGATCCGCTGGTCCTGGGGCATGTCCTTGAGCGGCATGGGCTGGGTCGTGTAGTCGCTCAGAATCGGCGGGTTGATGCTATAGGCCGGCTGCTGATCGAGCGGCGAGATCTTGGCAACGATGAGGTCGCGGTCGATTGCCAGGTTGAGTGCCTCGCGCAGGCGGATATCCTGGGATAGCGGGCCCTTGGCCATGTTGATCGGCATGAAATTGATCGAGTTGTCGTTGGCGTGATGCAGCTGATCGGGCATGTTCGCCTTGGCCCAGGCGTAATGCGAGCGCTTTACCTCGACCCAATCGAGCTCGCCGGCCTGATAGCGCTTCAGCGCCGCATCGAAATCCGGGGCGTTCAGCCATTGCACTTCGTCGATCTTGACCGAGGCAGCATCGAAGAAATTCGGGTTCTTGACCATCGTGATCTGCGATTGCGGCACCCAATCCTTCATCATATAGGGGCCATTGCTGACGACATGGCCGGCCCGGGTCCATTCATTGCCCCATTTCTCGATCGAGGCGCGATGCAGCGGGAAGAGCTGCGGGTCGGTCAGCAGAAATTTCAGCGCCAGGCGGGGCTCGGTCAGAGTCAAATGCAGCGTATATTTGTCGGGCGCATCGACGCCGAGCTTGGTCAGATCCTTTTCCGTACCGCTCTGGATAACGTCGAAATTGACCAGTTGCTTCAAATCGGATGGATCGGAGGCGGCGGTTTTGGGGTCGGCCAGCCGACGGAAGCTGTAGACGAAATCATCGGCCGTGAGCGGATCGCCGTTCGACCATTTCGTGTCGGGACGCAGATGGAAGGTCCAGCTTTTGCCGTCGGGCGAAATCTCCCAGCTTTTGGCGACACCGGGGACCGGCTTGCCGTCATTGTCGAGGGTGATCAGGCCGATATACATGTCGCGCGTGATCCCGATCGGGAAGGCACTCACGGTCTTTTGCGGATCGAGGCTTTCGGGCTCGCCTTCGTTCGGGCGGTTGAGCACGGTGCCGGCCTGGGCGCTGGCGACAAGCGTGCCGAGGGCGAAGCCGGCGGCGAGGAGGGAAGGAAGGCGCATGGCGAGGCTCAGCCCTTGAAGGAGAGGTAGCGGGTCTGCGGATAGATGATCGAATGGTCCCAGCCTTCGAGCTTGGGATTGGTCAGCCAGCTGCGGTGGTAGTACCAGAGCGGTGCTATCGGGTACTCGGCCAACATGATGCGCTCGGCTTCGGCGAGCAGCTTGGCATGCGTTGCCATGTCCGGGGCCGCGGTGGCCTCGTGGAACAGCGCGTCGAATTTCGGGTTGGCATAGCCGCCCCAGCTATAGTCGGCGGCATTGCTGCGGTAATTGTCGAGGTTGTTCTCGGGATCGACATAGGTACTGAGCCCGGCCTGCATGCCGAGATCGAAGTCGCGCTGCCGCTGCCGCGAGACCAGCACCTGCCATTCCATGTTATCGAGCTTAAGGGCGATGCCGATGGGTTTCACCATCTGCTGGATTGCCAACAATATCAGCCGGTTGTCTTCGTCTGTGGTGTAGATCGCCGTGATCTCGAGCGGATGGTCGGGGCTGTAGCCGGCTTCGGTCATGAGCTGCTTGGCGCGGGCCAGACGCTGTGCCTGATCCATGGCGGCGGCCGGTGGGTCGGGGCGATCGTAGCCTTTGGTCCAGGGCGGCGTGATGGCAAAGGCCGGCTTCTGATCGACCGGCTCGACCTTGTTCACCAGCACGTCGCGATCGATGGCCAGGCTGAGCGCTTCGCGCAGCCGCACATCCCCGGCCAGCTTGCCCTTGGTCATATTGAAGAAGATGAAGAAATAGCCGTCGATGTCGGCGGCGGTGAAGCGGTCCGCCTCGTCGCGCTTGGCGCTGGCCAATCGGTTCCTGGTCAGCCTTGTCCAGTCGAGTTCGCCGGTTTCGAACTGCTTGTATTCGGTCTCGGCGGTTTCACAGACGATGAGATCGACCCGATCGATCTTGACCGAGGCGGCATCGTAGAAGCCGGGGTTCCGGGCCAGGGCGATATGCGATTGCGGTACCCATGCCGTCATCGCATAGGGGCCGTTCGAGACGATGTGCGCCGGCTTGGTCCAGTCATTGCCCCATTTTTCGATGGTGGCGCGGTGCAGCGGCGAGAGCTGCCCGTCCGTCAGGATATAGGGCAGGATCGTCCGCGGCCGGTCGAGCGTGATGCGGAAAGTATAGGGATCGACGGCTTCGACGCCGAGCTTGGTCAGGTCCTTTTCCTGGCCCGACGCGATCGCTTCGGCATTCACCACCTCATGCAGATCGGCATAATCGGCGGAAGCGGTCTTCGGGTCGACCAGGCGGCGGAAGGAATAGACGAAATCCGCTGCGGTCACCGGCTCGCCATTCGACCATTTGTTGTCCTGACGCAGATGGAAGGTCCAGATCTTGTGGTCCGGGCTCTCCTCCCAACTTGTGGCGACACCCGGTGCCGGGAAGCCATGGGAATCGAGCACGAGCAGGCCGGTGAACAGGTCGCGATCGATACTGAGCTCGATGGCACCGGTGGTCTTCTGCGGATCGAGGCTTTCGGGTTCGGCCTGGATCGGTCGGCGCAGGACCTGCTCGGCCTGGGCCGTGGCCATGCATAAAAGAGAAGCGGCCAAGCCGGCGGCGAGTACTGGAACAAAACGCATCGAGTAAGCAATCCTGGCGTAGCGCAGC
>Ga0302314_10015094_pt1 | contig 13153 bp, 13 predicted proteins | sample III_Palsa_N2_3_FD_200533 | JGI IMG/M metagenome (GOLD analysis project Ga0302314, IMG submission 200533) | Peat permafrost microbial communities from Stordalen Mire near Abisko, Sweden - III_Palsa_N2_3 | ecosystem: Environmental > Terrestrial > Soil > Palsa > Peat permafrost | place: Sweden...
GGACATTGTCATAGGGCGACATTCTAGTGAGCGGATCATCGGAGCGAGCGAGTCGCGTGACCGGGCAGGGTCTCGCATGCGGATAATCTCAATTCTTGTTTATTCTTGTAACTGATTATTATATATCGATATTATTTAGGCTGATTGCCGTGGGAGCGGCGCGCTGAGCTCGCTTGCGGTCGCGGAGAATGCATTAAACTGGCGCGCCCTACGTCACGAGCGCCATGTCCTCAGAATCTCACCCGGGTGCCGCGCGCGGCGCCCTTGCCGCCGGCATAAGTTTCCTGCTCTGGGGTCTGTGGCCGCTTTACTGGCGGACGCTTCAGGCGGTCTCACCTTTTGAGTTGATCGCCCACCGCATCGTCTGGTCGCTGTTGTTGCTGCTGGCGATCATGCTGTGGCAACGGGCACTGGCCGAGCTGCGCACCGCACTGTCCTCGGCACCCACGGTTGCCGCGAGCCTCCTGAGCGGCGTACTGCTCGCCACTAACTGGACCATCTACGTGTGGGCGGTCAACAACGGCCATGTCATCGACAGCAGCCTCGGCTATTTCCTGACGCCGCTGTGCAATGTAGCGCTCGGGTTCTTTTTTCTGCGCGAACGGCTGCGCACCTTGCAATGGACGGCGTTCGGCTTTGCTGTGGCTGGCGTGGGATTGCTGCTGTTTCGCGCCGGCCATCTTCCCTGGATCGCCCTGGCCCTGACGGCGACCTGGTCCACCTACGGCATTCTCAAGAAGCAGTCCCGGCTGGGACCGATACCTGGCCTGACCATGGAAACGCTGATGCTGTCTCCGGTCGCAGCCGCGGTGCTCATCTGGCGGATTCACGCCGGCGACAGTGCCTTTGCGCTGGCCGATGCGCGCATCGACGTGCTGACGGTCGCCTCGGGCGTGTTCACAACGGTCCCGTTGCTGATGTTCGCCTACGGCGCGCGTCGCATCCGTCTCGCTACGCTCGGTCTGCTGCAATACATCGCCCCCAGCGTGCAGTTCCTGCTCGGGCTATGGTTCTACAAGGAGCCCTTCGATAGCGTGCAATGGCACGCGTGTCTGCTGATCTGGTGCGGATTGGCGCTCTACACTGCCGATAGTTTCTGGTCGCAGCGCGAGAGGTTCCGAACCGCGGCCGATGCCGCCTGAACAACGGCAGGAGGACTCATTGCGGCCCGACGCCCACTGTGGCCACAATGGCCACGAGAACTCCAGGCATGTCCAACCGCATTCTCGTCCTCTACGGCTCTTATCGCACCGATCGCAAGGGCATTCGCCTGGCGACCTATGTGGTGTCGCAGTTGCGAGCGCGCGGCGAGGACGTCGAATTCATCGACGCCAAGGCCGTGGGCCTGCCCATGCTCGATCGCATGTACAAGGAGTACCCCAAGGGAACCGCACCCGCGGCCTTGGAGCAGCTGGCGAAAAGTATCATCGGCGCCGATGCCTTCGTGTTCGTGGCCGGCGAATACAACTGGGGAATGCAGCCGGGCCTGAAGAATCTGACCGATCATTTCCTCGAGGAGTGGTTCTGGCGGCCCGCAGGCCTTGTCAGCTATTCGGCCGGCCGTCTGGGTGGCGCGCGATCCAACTATGCATGGCATCCGACGCTGTCGGAGATGGGCTTGCTGGTCATCTCCAGCACGATCAACGTGGGACCGATTGCCGAGACTGTTGATGAGCACGGTCAGCCCCAAGGCCCCCTCGGCGAACGATTGACCGGTGCCTTTCCCAGATTCGCCGATGATCTTGCCTGGTGGGCGGAAGCTGCGAAGATCCAGCGTGCCCATCGGGCGCCGCCCTACTGACGGTATCGGAGCGCTGACGCGCGCGGTGTGCGGCCGGGCGGCTGCCTAGAGTTCTTCCAGGTTTATAAGAGCGGAAGGATCAACGCGCCCACCTTTTACAGTGACGCCCTCGGCGCGCAGACGCCTGGCCTGCTCGCGATGCTGCGGCGAAGACACAGGGAAAACGATTCGTCCCCCGGCACCGAGCACTCGATGCCACGGCAGTTTCATCCCCGGCGGTGTCATGCGCAGCGCATAGCCGGCCTGCCGCGCGCCGCGCGCCAGACCTGCCGCCCGTGCTACGTTGCGGTACGTTGATACGCGTCCATGCGGAATCATGGCCACTATGTCCCAGATGGTCTGGAGCACGGGATTGTCGGCCGCATCCGATTTCCGCGCGCGTGGCATCTCTGCCCTACGTTTAATCAATGGTTGGTACATCACCGGTCGCGCTCGAGCGCCGTGGCGGCTTGTTCGACGCTGCGCTCCCGCGCGGATGAGCTCCTCTGGTCCGCACTGGCGCATCCCGCCACTTGCAGACACACCAGCGCCATTAATGATATCGAGAGCATGCAGACCTTCATGAAATGCGATCATGCCGCTGGACGCGGCCGCCGTCATCTCGTGTTAACCCACATCCTCACCGATGGTTGACCGATGAGAAGATTGGAGGGAGATTGCGGGAATGAAAGCCGTGCGCACCGTCCAGATCGACAATCCGCGTGTCATCGTCACCGAGTGGGCGTTTGCTCCGGGAGCCGAAACCGGTCAGCACGTGCACGGTATGGATTACGTCGTCGTGCCGCTGACCACCGGAGCATTGCGACTGATTGAGCCGGAGGGAACGCGGGATGCGCAGCTGACTGCCGGTCTGTCCTATAGCAGGCCTGCGGGCGTGAACCACAACGTCATCAACGTCAATGCCTACGAGTTCCGATTCCTGGAAATCGAATTGAAATAGGGCGGCAAGCGCTGCGTCTCAATGACCCGGGATTTGCTGCCGGGAGAGCCCGGCCAGCAGCGACAGCTTTTCCACCACGGGCGGACCGTCGCATATCCAGCGATCCGGGTGCGGCAAAGGCCGATCCGACAGGAACGCCGACAGACAGGCATTGGTAGCTTCGGTTGAATCAAAGGGCGTGCCGTGCCGGGAGCCACGCACGACAACGAATTGGGCGCCCAGCGCTGCTGCCATTGCCTTTTTTTCCGGCAATGGCGTGAAGTCGTGCTCGGCCGCGATGACGAGCGTCCTGCCCTTGAGACTGGCGAAGCCATCGCTGGACTTCCAGCGCTCCAGGGCCAACGCCATGGTCAGATAAGAGCCGGCCTGCGCTGCGCTGATGACGGCGGCAGCGCGCTCGCGCAGGGGCTGCTGCCAGGCATTCGGGAACAGTCGCGTGGCGACCAGCCAGGCCATCCGCCGCATGCCGATCAGTCGCACCAGCACTGGGGGCACGCGCGCTTCGAGCCACTTGCGCAGGCTATCGATGCGGTAGCTGCACAGACTATTGATCAGTGCCAGTCGAAGCACCCGGTCGGGCCGCCCCAGTGCCATCTCGAGGGCGACCGCGCCCCCGAGCGAGAAGCCGACGATGTTCACCGACGATGCCTTGAGGTGATCGAGCAGTGCCCAGAGGGTCTGCGCGAAACCCGCGATCGTGCACTGCTCATCAGCCGCCGGAATGCTGCTGCCGCTGCCCGGGAGATCGGGAACGATGATGCGGAAGCGCCCTTCCAGCGCCCGTGCCTGGAACTCCCAATCGGCGCCGCTGGATCCCAATCCGTGAATAAGTAAAAGATACGGACCGTGCCCGCGTACGCGGTAATGCAACGCCGTTCCCTGATAATCGAATCTAGCCATCTTCACACGCTTTGCGGTTTCGGCCGGTGCCGACTACCCACAACCTTTTTTCTACTCACATCCGTTTTTCCGTACGGATAAAAAATTACCTCGGCCCGGCCCCGCTTGCGACGGAACCGCGGCGATTGCAGCCCCCGGCTTTGGACGAATTGTTTGTGGGCGCGTGCGCGGAGCAGGTAGGACGATCACTGACAGGCGTCAGCACCCAAGACGGCGCCATGGGGGGTGCAAGAGAACCCGCGCCCGGTCAGGCAGGCGCAGCTCGCGGCAAGAATCGCCGCGCTGCCGGGTACCGGCTATGGCGCCGCTGAGCCCACGGCTGCCGCCCCGCTGACGGGCTGCGGCAAGCCCTGATCGCGGACGGCGTCTTCGGGCAGCAACAAGGGCTTTTCGATCTGCTGCTGCAGCCGGCTTCGAAACGTCAGCGGGTGGGCGATGGTGCGAAACGGTTCAGTGGAGCCGCCGGTCCCGACGACCACAATGGCCCCGTAACCGAGCAGACGACCCATGGTGGTCTCGCTGACCTCGATTGATTCGACCTTGTTCAGGAGCATTTCAATCGTCCTGCGGCTGGCCAGCCCTGTCTTGACGATGACGCGCCGATTGGTGACTGCCATCTCCGTGGCATTGCGCCGGGCCGCACCCCACAGGATGGCGACCAGCCCAGCCACGATGAGCCCCACGCCAGTTCCCTGCATGACGTGTATCGTCGCGATATCAAATGTCGCCCGGGTCGTCGCGTAGTAAATCAGCGCCGCGCCGGCTGCCAGCAGCAACAAACCCGCCACCAGATTTCCCAGCATCACGACCCAATGCAGCCGTGTCTGATAGACCACTCTTTCCCCGGGAACGAGATTGGACGTGAGGTAGCTCATAGGCCTGCGACCCTCTGAAGTGGCGTAAGGGCGGATTGAAGCACTTGTGCGGCGCGAGCGCTGTAGGCCACAACGCCAGTCTGGCGCCGGATTATTCCGCTTAATCTGCGGCCCCCGTACTCGGCGAGGAGTACGGGGGCGCCGGTGGATCCCGTGGAGCCCGGCTATCATTTTTCGAGAAAGCGCCTATTTCGCGATGACACGCTTTGCCGTGACGATGCCCGTAAATGTCATGCGCGGCGCACCGGTTTCGTTGATCGCTTCAATCGATCAAACTCGTGCCGGATCAATGGGTCCCCGCCACCTGGGACGGCACTTCGATGCCACGGGCCGTGGCTTCCTTCACGGTGTGAGTCGTCAGGTAAATCTGCGTCAGCATGGGCAACTTGGCCGAACGGATCGCATCCCCGAGCGCCTTCTCGTAGCAGCGCGTCGGATTGTCCGCGGGCAGCAGATCCACCTGCTTACCGCGTGTACACACATCGTCGGCGGCATGCCGGATGCGGGTATAGAGCGTTTGCGCGTCGGCGGTCCGATTCAGATCGAGTCCGCTGGTGTCGATTTGCTTGGAAACAATGACACTGTGATCGTCCGCGCCGGCAGTGCCGGCGAACAGAGCACAGGCGAGCACCGGGCCTAAGAAAAGGCGGGTTCTCAGCGAAGGCGTCTTGACGTACATGTGAATCTCCTGAGTGTTCCGCGTTACGATGCGGCCTGCTTGGTAAGAGCCCGCGGCCTGCAAATCGGGTACCTCGCAATTTTCTGGTACCCGATTTCCTGAGAATCCACTCCTAGTTGATGCCGGCGCTGCGTACGCAGCCGGGTACCGGAAGGTTTGATGGCGGAAGTAATCAAGACGGTGGTGGAGCGGCTGTTTGCCGAGCACGGCGGCGCCTTGCGCGCGTTCCTGTATCGACGCGTCGGCTTGCACCCGGATGCCGCCGAGCTGGCGCAGGAGGTCTACCTGCGGATGCTGCGGGTGCCGGACATGGGCGCCATCCGCAACCCCGAGGCCTATCTCTATGCCGTAGCCAGCAACCTCGCCAAAGAGCATGCGCATCGGCAGCCCCGGCCGTCAGCGGTGGTCGATATCGATGATCCGCTGGTGCAGGAGCAGCTCGCCGAATTGCCCACGCTTGCAGGTGACCTTGATTCAGAGAGGCGCATCGCACGATTGCGAGAGGTGCTGGAGCAGCTGGCGCCAAAATGCCGCGCGGCGGTGGTCCTGCAATATTGGCATGGGCTCAGCTACGAGGAGATCGGGCAACGACTTGGAATCTCAACGAACATGGTCAAGAAGTATCTGAGTCAGGGTTTGATGCATTGCCGGCGCCGCATGGCGCGGCTGGGGTAGGTCCATGAGTGCGAGTGAAGAACGCGTGCGCGACCTCATCACCCAACAGGCGGCGGACTGGTTCGTCGCCAATCGCGCCGAGCTCTCCGCGCAGGAACGCGAAGCATTCTCGGCCTGGCTCAGGGCCTCGCCGATACACGTGGAGGAGTATCTGGGCGTTGCCCTCACCGCGCGCGACATGAAGCAGGCTTGCAATCTTCCCGACAACTCCATCGATGCCGTGGTCGCTCGTGCGCGCGCCGCTGAGACATCGGTAGTGCGTCCATCCTGGCCGCGCCTACTCGCGCCGCTTGGTGAGCTACTGTCGTTCGACTGGCAGAAAGCAGCCGTGTCCGCCGCGGCGGTGGGCGTTGTCAGCGTCGGCTTTCTGGCGCTGTGGCATTTCAGCATCTCGCCCACCATCACTTCCTCCGATCAGGTGGTGCCGCAACAGTTCTCAACGCAGCATGGTGAACTTCAGACCATACGGCTAGCGGACAATTCGGTGCTGCACCTCAATACCGACAGCGCGGTCAGCGTTCGTTACGGCAACTCCGAACGATCAGTCACGCTCATGGCCGGCGAAGCCGACTTTGAAGTGAGTCATGACGCGGCGCGCCCGTTCCGGGTATTTGCCGCTGCGGCGCAGGTTACCGATGTGGGCACCGTGTTCGACGTGCGACTGCGAAACGCTGCAGCCGTGATCACCGTGCTCCAGGGCCGGGTGGCAGTCAGTAATACCGGTCCGGGCCGCTCGGGCCAGCCGCAATCGGTGGAACTGGTGGCGGGCCAGCAGATCAGCGTGACCGACCAGTCCTTGCCAACGGCGCCAATCTCGGTCGATGCCGAGCGCACCACTGCCTGGTTGCATCGGCAAATCATGTTTGAGCGCGAACCTCTCGGCCAGGTGGCGACCGAATTTAACCGGTACAGCCCGAAACCGATCGAGATAGCAACGCCGGCATTGCAGGGTCTGGAGATCAGCGGGGTCTTCGCCACCGACGACACCGAGGCCTTCATCGCCTTCCTGCGCAGCCTCAAGGGGGTGCACGTTGAAGTTACCGCAACGAGCATCCGCGTGTCGCAGAACTGAGCGGCGCGGTCGCTGCACCGCAGGTAGAATTGGCGACGAGCCCACGCGAAACTGGATAGGACGTTCATGTACGCTCGCGCGCGCCGCCCATCGGCGCAGATCGCCGCAGCCGTCTGCGCGGTGCTCCGCACGCTGCCGATCGGCGCGCCGCTGGCGTTCAACGGCGCGCCGGCCGCTATGGCTGAGACTCCAGAAAGCGGTGCACTGGCTGCGGCCATTCCCGCGCAGCCGCTCGCGCAGGCGCTCGCCGCCTTCGCCGGCCAGACCGGTTTGCAGTTGGTCTATGTATCCGAGATCGTGCAGAATCGGAAGTCTCGCGCGGTTGCGGCGGGGCTGACTCCCGAGCAGGCTCTCACCCGAATGCTTCGCGGCACGGGGCTCAAGTTCGAGTATCTGACGCCGCACAGCGTTCGCATCCTCGCCGCCGAACCACCCCCGAACGTGACAGGCACCAACCGCGCGGACGATGATCTGTCCGAGGTGATCGTCACAGCCAACCGACGCGACGAGCACCTGCGCGATGTGCCCATCACCATCGAAGTGCTCACCGGTGAGACCCTGGCCAAAATCAATGCCACGACTTTTGACGACTACGTCAATTACCTGCCCAATGTGACCGCACACGGAGTGGGTCCGAATCAGAACACTATCTTCATGCGTGGCCTTGGAACCACCGAGATTGGCCTGCAGGGGCTGGGCTTCTCTGGCGCATTCCCGAGTGTGGCCCTTTACCTGGATGAGCAATCGGCGCAGCTGCCGGGTCGTAATCTCGACATCTACACGGTCGATCTCGAGCGTATCGAGGTCCTGGAAGGCCCACAGGGGACGTTGTTCGGCGCCGGTGCCGAGGCGGGAGTACTGCGCTACATCACCAACAAGCCCGAGCTGAACGTCTATGAAGGCTCGGTAAGTGCCGGTGTCGCCACCACCGCCCACGGCGCGCCCAGCAATGCGATCAGCGCGGTGATCAATCTGCCACTGATCAGCGACACGCTCGCAGTGCGCGGCGTGGTCTACAACGAAAGACGCGGCGGCTACATCGATAACATCCCGGCGACCTTTGCGCGCTCCAATAATGATGGCAGCGTCTCGTACGTGGGTGGCACCGTCCCCGCAAACAGCGTGGTTCTGAAGAACACCGGTCTGGTCGGCGACAACATCAATCCGGTCACTTACACCGGCGCGCGGGCGGAGGCGCTCTATCAGATCAACGAGGACTGGAGCGCCCTGATCGCACAGTCATACCAGCGGATCGAGGCGGATGGGGTGTTTGCCGAGGAAACCGTCAATTCGATTGGCCAGCGCCAACCCGAGCTGACCGCACAGCTCTTCAACCCCAGTTACAACAAGGACTGGTTCGAGAACACCGCACTGACCGTGAGAGGCAATATCGGTCCTCTGAAAGCCATCTATGCCGGCGCTTACCTGGTACGGAACATAGAACAGGCGCAGGACTATACGAATTACAACCGCGACAGCCCGTACGCCGACTATTACCAGTGCATACCCGGCCCGGTTCCGGCAGCACGCTGCTTTTCACCCAGTTCGAGCTGGCACAACCAGGAACGCAATACCCATCAAAGCCATGAGCTGCGCCTGAGCACGCCCGATGATTGGCGTCTGCGCGCCGTCGGCGGCCTCTACTTCGAGAATTCCACGATCTTCGATCAGACGGATTTCTACTATCTGACAGCGACTCCGTACTTTATCCCGATCGCGCCACCCACAGGGTATTGGGCAGTCAATGGCTCCCCCATTCTCTCGGATGGCCAAGTGGCTTGCTACTGCAACGGCGGTGTCTTTACGCCCGGCATGCCAACGCTGAACAATCCCAATGTCCGGCCACCCGGGGATGCCTTTTTCGAGGACGTCACGCGCGGCTATAAGCAGAAGGCGCTCTACACTTCGGTCGATTTCGATGTCATCCCGCATACGCTGACTCTAAGCGCCGGTACGAGATACTCGAGCACGGAGTCGTGGGAAGTGGGGGCACTTGCGGGCAGTTTCGGTTGCAGCACCCTTCAGACACTCCCTCCCCCAAATCCGTGCCGCAATCAGGACTTCATCAATATCAACGCTCTCGGACTCGACAGAACCGATGCCGGCTTCAGAAGCCGCGCCTCGATCAGCTGGAAGCCGCGTGACGATGTTCTGGTCTACTACGCCTTTTCGCAGGGATTCCGCCCCGGCTACTTCAATCGCGGCTTCGGCACGCCTCAGGACTCGCCATTGAACTCGCCGTATAATCCGCTTAATCGCATTCCCAGTCAGGCGGTGGCCGTCGCTCATGGGGGATGGCAGCCACCGCTGGCCGTGGCGCCGGATACCCTTACCAACAACGAGATCGGTTGGAAGACCAGCTGGCTGCACGAACGCCTGCAATGGAACGGCGCCATTTACCAGGAGAACTGGGACCACGTACAGCTGGACAGTGCGGACCCGACCATACTCGGTGCGTCCGCTATCAACGGCGGCAACTATCGCGTGCGTGGTCTTGAGAGCGCTGTCGTCGCGAGATTCGACGCCGGGCTAACGCTTGATTGCGGCTTCGCCTGGAACCACAGCGAACTGGTCAAGGAGGCGACATTCTATTGGCTCGACGGCACGGCCATTAATTTCAACGCGCTCGGGTCCGCGGGCAAGCTGCCGAATCCTGCTGGGGCGCTCGGTAGTTCCCTCGCTGGCGCACCAGCCTTTCGCGGCGCGATCCGCGCGCGCTATGAGCGATCCTTTGATAACTACGACGCCTTCGTCCAGCTCGCGGCGACGCATCAGTCCAGCTCACTCTCTTCAAATGACGCCCTGGCGTTCGACCGGCAGGGAAACCCGGAGTCCTATGCGCTGCCGTCTTTCACGACATTCGACGGTGCCATCGGCGTGGGCAGGGGCGGATGGCTGCTGCAAATGTACGCGGAGAATCTCACCGACACGCACGCGGAGTTATTCGCCAATTATCGGCAATTCTACCAGGCCATCACGGTGAACCGGCCGCGCACCATCGGGCTGCGTTTCAGTTATAGAATCCGCAGCAGCTAGCCCATTCCTGTAACATATTCAGTTGGCCGCAGTCGTCAGGGTGCGACAGCGGGCAATTTGGTGCCCGTGCGTTCAGGATCATCACCGGATGGCAAATCATGACTGAGTCATGGGCGACATGGCAGGGCCAGGTGATCAATGGCACATTTGCCCTGCGGCGCCTGCTGGGTCAGACCGGTCACAGCGCCGTCTTCCTGACGGATGTTCCTGCGCTGGGCCTCGACAACGCCGCCATTAAATTCATCCCGGCCATCGCCTCCACGGCCGATGCGCAGCTCGCCAACTGGCACAGGGTCGCCGCTCTGCCCCACCCGCATCTGGCGCGCCTTATCGAATCCGGACAGTTCCAGCAGGACGGGCAGGCCTACCTGTACACCGTCACGGGTTATGCCGAGGAAAGCCTGGAGGAAATCCTGCCGCATCGGCCCCTCACTTCCGATGAAGTTCGGGCCATGCTGCCACCGCTGCTGGACGCGCTGACGTTCCTTCACGACAACCAGCTGGTTCAGGGCCAGCTGAAACCCTCGAACATCCTGGTAATCGATGACCAGGTAAAGCTCGCCAGCGACACGATACAAGCCGCCGGCGCGGCTGTGCCCGGGATCGTGCGCTCCAGCGTCTACGATGCCCCCGAAACCGCGTCCGGCCATCGACTGCCGGCCGGAGACATGTGGGCGCTGGGTGTGACCATGGTCCAGGCCCTGACGCAGCGCATGCCGACCTGGCCCGATGGGGGCTCGCAGACCCCTTTGCTGCCGGAGGGGTTTCCGCGCGATTTTAGCGACGTGGTCTTGCGCTGCCTGCACCAGAATCCGACCGAGCGCCCGACTCCACGGGAGCTGAAAGGACAGATCAGCGGTGAGATCACCGCGCCGCTGGCGGTGTTACCGGAACCGATGGCTGCGGTTCCGGAGCCCCCGGCACCGCAGAAAACCGTCGTGACTCGACAGCCCGCACGCCAGGAGCCGGTACTCAGCGAGCCGGCGCGCGCGGAGATCGTCAGCCAGGCGGTCGCTGAGGCTACGGCGCCCACGGCCGCGCGCGCAACACCCAAACGCTCGATCACCCCACTGCTGTTGGGTGCCGCCATCGGGTTGCTGGTCATCTGGGGCTGGACTCGCCTGTTTCACAAAGCCCGCAATCCCCCGCCGAGCGTGGCCGACCAGGTTCAACCCGCGCCGACCGCGGCGCCGCCGGCATCCCCCATGGCGTCCCGGCCGCTCTCGCAACCCTCACCCGCGCCCGAGGCCAATCTGCCCCCGGGCGTGCTGCACCAGGAACTACCCACCGTGGCGCGCAGCGCGAATGAAACGATTCATGGCCACTTTCGAGTCGTGGTGCGCGTGGTCGTGAACCGATCCGGCAAAGTCATCGACGAGTCACTCGAGGATGCCGGACCGAGCAAGTACTTCGCGAAGCAGGCGAGCACCGCTGCACGAGAATGGAAGTTTGTCGCCGCGGATGACCACGCCGCGCGGGAATGGCTACTGCGGTTTGATTTCAGTAAAGACCAGGTCAGCGCCCAGGCCGAAGCCGCCGCCTCACCGCAGGGCTAGCGTCGGCAATCTGCTAGTTGTCGGCCGAATACTCGGCCTGCACTTCCTCGGCGCTCGGATTGGCCTTCGCTCGACCGTTGATGATCACGATCGGTATTTCGCCTCCCAACACCTCGTTGGTGCGATTCAACAGCGGCATCTGATCGCGCGAGTTGATCGACGCGAAATAATTGTTGGCGCGCTGATTGGCGAGACCCAGGCGCGTCAGTTCTGCCGACAACGCATCGGCTCGTTGCGCCTGTGCCGACGGACAATTGAGCGCCGCCAGGACGATGGCCACGTTGTGGGCACTGCCCGCAGCAGTGACGACAGGAACAAAGCCGTTGCTGTCGGCGACCGAGGCCAGGTCACGTTCAACGACGGCGCGTTGATGGTGATGCCAGACCTGCACCCCGCCCCAGATCAACACGGCAAACAACACCCATTTGATCGAACCCACGCTGCCCGCTCCCTGTCCGCCGGTTTGGCCGATGAATGGGAAAGCTAGCACTGCGATCTCAGGCGGCGACCTGCCGCGAGTCGCAAAAGGCCGCACCGGAGACGGGAATTCATCGCGCTATCGCAGCGGAGCCGATTGCCATAACGTCGGCTCCCGCAGGGCCGATGCCGCGGGTGGCGCCCAATGGGCACGGCAAGGTTGGCCGAGGCGCCTTTAGCATGGCAACATGACACCACGATGTCAGTCGGTGTGGTGACCTGGTGGTCTTGCCTGTGTGCGGTGGCGGGGTTCAACGTCCTGGCCTGGTCGCTGTCAGCCGTGTCCCTGAATCGCCGCCGGGCGATGATGCTTCCCGAGCACCACGCGGCGCGCCGGCGCCAGCTGCAGCTGGCCGCCATCTATGTGTTCGGGTGCGCCTTTCGTTCGGTGTTTCCGGTCTTCGATGTCCCACGCCTGGGCCTGGTGGACTCCTGGCTTTCCAGCGTCCTCGTTGGACGCTCGGTGGCCACTTGCGCGGAGCTGTGCTTCGTGGCCCAGTGGGCTGCCATGCTGCACGAAACGTCCCGCGCCACCGGCAGCCGGTTCGCCCGATTCGTGTCGCTGATCCTGGTGCCGCTGATCGCCGTGGCGGAGATCTGCTCCTGGTATTCGGTGCTGACGACCGCCAACATTGGCCATGTTGCCGAGGAATCCCTCTGGGGAATATCGGTCGCGCTGCTGGTGGCGAGCGTCGTAGCCATGGGTGCGCGCTCCACTGCCGCTCGCCGCCCGATGCTATTCCTCTGGTGCCTGGCGGGCGCCGCCTATGTCACCTACATATTCCGGATCGACGTCCCGATGTACTGGACGCGATGGATTGCCGATCAGGCGATCGGACGCCACTATCTGAGCATCGCCCAGGGGATCCACGACGTTGCTTCGCGCCGGCTGATCTCCTATCAATGGAATGACTGGAAGAGCGAGATCGTCTGGATGTCGCTGTACTTCAGCGTGGCGGTCTGGCTGAGCATCGCCCTCATTCACGCGCCGAGGTTCGAGCCCGACATCGCCCGAGGCCCGACCCGTTGGAGCTTCCTTCGCCGCCGGTTCGGCTGGGCGGCCGAAAACTAGCCGGACTTGCCTCGCCGGCGCCTCGACAAAGTCGGCTTCCCGGCCGCATGTCACGCATTTTTCACGTTTT